>WNGE01003078.1_pt1 | contig 20169 bp, 12 predicted proteins | sample 5400651 | NCBI WGS metagenome assembly WNGE01 (sample SAMN13153370, study PRJNA577476) | soil metagenome | isolation source: 60 cm soil or saprolite under grassland replicate 2 | place: USA:California | collected 2016-06-15 | reverse complement strand
GGTACGCGCAGCATTTCACGATGGTGGAAGTCAATTCCTCCTTCTATTCCGTGCCTGATCCGATGCTAGTGCGGCGATGGTGCGATGTCACTCCGCAAGACTTTGTCTTCAATGTCAAATTGCATCAATTGCTCTCACATCATTCCACCTCGGCGAAACTTCTACCCCCGGCGCTGCAAAAGAAACTGCGATTGGAGAAAAACGCGAAAGTCGTACCCACCACCGCGACGATGGACGAAATGCTACGAGCTTTTGCGCCTTCTTTGGAAGTCCTTCGTCGTGCAGAAAAGCTGGGTCAAACATGAACTCAATGAGCTCGAAAACGTGCTGCAGTTGGCCAGCGACTTTCGGATCGCTGTTGAATTGCGAAACCGAAACTGGGTAGAAGGCGAGCAGCTTGAGAAAACACTCGATTTTATCCGGGAACGAAATGCAATTTTTGTGAATGTCGATGCGCCTCCCGAAAAGCATTTCACGATTATGCCGAGTGAGCTTAACGCGATTACTAATTCGGATCTCGCGTATCTTCGCCTGCACGGACGCGATTCGCGCGCATATATCACCGGCAAGACGGTAGCTGCGCGGTTTAATTACAATTACTCAGACGCCGAGATCGACGAGGTTGCCAGGCGGAGCAAGCGACTGGCCCGAAACGCGAAAGAAGTGCACGTCATCTTCAACAACAACGCTCGCGATTACGCGCCTCACGCAGCGCTGCGACTCCGAAAAGCGTTGGGTCAGCTCGTTTCGCTGCCTTCGCAGACGGGGGAATTGTTTTGAGCTAGGATATCGCGTGGAAGCACCCAGATCGCCCGCGGGTCCGCCACTACCCGGCCCTCTGGTTCGGTTAAAAAGGTGGCTGGCCGCGCATCACATGACCCTGATGACGATCGCCGACACGCCCCATTCTATCGCCCTCGGTTCGGCCATCGGAATTTTCTTTGGCTTTACGCCGCTATATCCATTTAAAACGCTTTTGTCGATTGCGGCCGCCTGGATATGTCGATGCAATAAAGTGGCGGCCGCGATTGCGGTCACTGTCCACGACATCGCCATCTTCGCCATGCCCGCAATCTACTTCGTTGAATACAAGCTGGGGTGCTGGATTCTGCAGAGGCCGCCACCGCAGCGGCTGCGCATCACTCATTTTCAGGTGAGCGATTACCTGCATTGGGGATTTTTTCTGCGGGTGGTCTGGCCAGCGCTGATTGGATCGCTCTTCATTGCCGTTCCCAGCGCCATTGCGACTTACTTAATCATGCGGCTGCTTGTCAGTCGCGCTCGCAGTGAAGGGGCGCCCGTGCGCACCGGCTAGGCGACCTGTAGCACAGCCATCCTGGCTGTGGGGCCAACGGGCATCTTGCCCGTTGATCCTTAGCCGCAGGGGATCGGACCGGTTTTCAACAGACACATACCATCTCGTAAGCACAGCCGTAGGTCCTCGTGATAATCGAGGTCCGCGCTCCTCCGACGCCGAACGATAAGAGCTTCAGCAGCGCCCTCGTAAGTGTTTAACAGAGGCAATTTTCCCTCGCGTGCGGCACGATAGTTGCATTACGGAAGCCACGCGATCCGCTCGCTCTTGGGGAAGAGCAGGCGGTCGCCCCGAAAAAATTATGAAACCTCTTATCGCTATTGCTTCCAGCTTGTTACTCTGTTCTTGCGCAGACATGTACGTTACAAAAAGCCAGGTCGGCGGATCTGGTGCGGCTGCTCCCACGGACACAAAAGATTTCGGATCGCACGTGCGCATGATCACCGCTAATTGCGGTGTAGGCGCCTACAATCCACGGGCAATTTATATTCGGCCCTTTTGTGTGGATACCGCGAAATTCAGAGGCGACCAGGCACAAACTGACGGGGAGATGCCAATTCGAAAGGCTCTCGCGCCGGTCGAGTTTGCTGAGGATCTCAAGGAGCAATTGGAAAAAATTGCGCCCGCTCGTATTCTCAAACCGGGCGAAACAGCCCGCATCGGCTGGCTGGTTGACGGCGAATTTGATGTCGTCGATGGCGGCAGTCCAGTGGGCCGGTTCTTTTTAGGGTCATTCGGCGTCGGCCAATCCGTTCTCGCGCTTCATGTTCGCGTCACGGATGTTAAGAGTGGTAGCGTTGTCTACGAGTTTGACATGTATGGGGGCAGTGAGCTCCAAGGCAGACACGGAACCGTTCGCGCGAGCGGCCTTGGTCGGGCTCTTCACTTCGATCTCCAGAATGCGGCCGAGCGGGTCTATCTGACATTAAGCACGGATCCCTATCGTTACGGTGCGCGCGCCAACGTCAGCCTTCCGGAATGATCCGACGCGACGAGCGGGGATTCACGTTGTAATCCTAATTGCGCTGGTTAAGGTGCTGCCGGCTTTTTCCAGGCGTGGCTTCTACTACTAAATTTTTTCTCGTCGCGTTTGCAATTTGCGTAATTTGCGTCGCGCCGCATAGGGCGGCCGCCGGGCCGCTTCCGCCATCCTATCTGGTTGTCGATTCGCAAACCGGCTACGTTTTGATCGAGCAGAACGCTCGCGAAAAGCGTCAGATCGCGAGCTTAACGAAGGTGGCGACTGCCTGCGTCGTCCTGGATTGGGCTGAAAAGAAGGGCGGCGATCTCAACCAGCTGGCAACAATCTCCCAGGGTGCGTTTGTCGGCGTGGAAAAGAATGAAGTCGGCTGGCAGGTCGGTGATGTCGTTTCATTACGCGATCTGCTGTATGCGGCGCTGGTGCAATCGGACAACCTCGCCGCCAATGCACTTGCCTTTCGCGTGGGTGAAACGTTGGCCTCGGCCGTGCCGGCAGAATCAAATTCAAAGATCACGCCAGCCACTGGGTTCGTCGCGCAAATGAATGCGCTGGCAAAACAACTCGGGATGGACCGGACGCGTTTCGTCAATCCCAGTGGGTTCGATTACAAGGAACGGCCGATGCCATATTCCACTGCGATCGATCTCGCGCGACTCACCCGTTACGCGATGAACAAGGCGAGCTTTCGTTTTTATGTTTCGCAAAAGGAGCGCGAAATTTCTTTTAACCGCGCTGGCAAACAAATACACACTCTCCTTCGAACGACCAACGATCTGCTCGGCACGAACGGAATCGATGGCGTCAAAACCGGCCAGACAGCTCGTGCTGGCGAATGCCTCATCCTTTCGGCTAATCGCGCCTCCGAAGTAATCAAGAATGGCGACAGCGCCACAATTTTTCCACGTCACCTCATCGTCGTAATTCTTGGCAGCAACGATCGATTTGGAGATGGCGAGCGGCTCGTCCGGCAGGGTTGGCAACTTTACGATCAATGGGCCGCGGCCGGTCGACTGGTCGATCCGAAAAAGGTGCTGTAACCTCTCCGCGGATGAAAACGCGGATCGGCATTCTCACCAGCGGCGGCGATTGCCCCGGGCTCAATGCGGTCTTGCGCGGTGTCGCGCTCGCGGCCGACAAACTTGGTTGGGAAGTGATTGGATTTCGCGATGGCTTCGAAGGATTATTGCCGCCCGGTGATTTCACCGTGCTTGACCGCAAGTGCACGGAAAACATCATGGCTTTGGGTGGAACGCTAATCGGTACCACGAACCGCGGACACTTCGTTGCCAAGATTGGCGCGGGAGATCGTGCTGTGGTCGCAGCGGAAGTAATCGAAAAAGCGCGCAAAGTTTTAAATGAAGCGCGCGTCGAAGCGCTCATCATCGTTGGCGGCGATGGCTCGATGACGACCGCCTTGCAGTTGCAAGAGGCTGGAATCAATTGCGTCGGCGTTCCGAAGACGATCGACAACGATCTTGAAGCCACGGCCATGACCTTCGGTTTTGATTCCGCCGTGGCGGCGGTAATGGACGCGCTCGATCGTCTGCATACCACGGCCACGAGCCACAAGCGCGCCATGGTGGTGGAAGTAATGGGGCGGCACGCTGGTTGGATCGCATTGCATGGCGGGATCGCAGGTGGCGCTGATGTCATCCTGATTCCGGAAATTCCATTCGATTTTGACAGAGTGGCCGATGCCATTCGTGCGCGCGATGCGGCCGGTGATTTGAGCTCACTGGTCGTCGTCGCCGAAGGCGCGCGCCCGAAAGACGGACAGCAGGTGAAACGCGAAACGAAAGAGGGCGAGTTCCGCCTGGGCGGAATTGGCGATATCGTGGCGCGAGAAATCGCAGCGCGCACCGGGAAGGAAACGCGCACTTGTGTGCTTGGTCATTTGCAACGCGGCGGCGCGCCGACGACGCTCGATCGCATTCTCGGCACCCGCTTCGGAGTGAAAGCAGTGCAGCTAGTTAATGAAGGACACTTCGGATCGATGGTCAGCTATCAGAACTATCAGGTTCGCCATGTGCCGATAGCCGATGCGATCAATCGCTTGCGGCTGGTCCCGCCAAATGGCGAGATGGTTCAGACCGCGCGCGACGTCGAGATTTCCTTCGGCGACTAAGCGCTCAAGAATCGCTTGCGCTCACCTGACGCCAACGCCTCTTTCTCTCCCTGAGTATGTGTTGAGCGCCAAAGGCGCGGTATTCATTCCAGCCTGGGGCAACGCCCCAGGAATTCGTTCGATTTCAACCGCAGCGCTGAAAGCGCGATTCACTCCGATGCCTGAGTCGCGCCTTCAGCGCTTTATGAGTATTCGGTCCCAAGTCCTGGGGCGATGCCCCAGGCTTTCGATGAGAAAGCGCCCTTGGCGCTAAACACATACCTCCCTGGGGAGAGGATTGAGGTGAGGGGACCTTTGCATATCTGATTCGCGCAATCTTTGGCTGGAAATCAAACATCAAACATCGAAACATCAGACATCCGTGAAAATTGTTCTTGCGTACTCGGGCGGTCTCGACACCTCGGTCATTCTCGCCTGGCTGAAACAAAACTACGACACGGAGATTATCGCCTTCTGTGCCGACATTGGCCAGGAAGAAGAACTCGATGGTTTAACGGACAAAGCGCTGCGTACTGGCGCGGCCAAATGCATCATTGAAGATCTGCGCGAGGAATTCGCGCGCGATTTCATCTTCCCGATGTTTCAGGCCGGCGCGATTTACGAGGGGCAATACTTTCTCGGGACGAGCATTGCGCGTCCCCTCATCGCTAAGCGTATGGTGGAAATTGCGCGCGCTGAATCAGCCGAAGCGATCGCACACGGCGCGACGGGGAAGGGGAATGATCAGGTTCGTTTTGAACTGACGGCCGCTGCTCTCGGGCCGGAGTTGAAGGTGATCGCGCCGTGGCGCGACGAAAAATTTCGGAAAGAATTTCCCGGACGCGCCGAAATGATTGCGTTTGCTAACGAGAATAAGATTCCAGTGGAGGCGACTGTTTCGAAGCCCTACTCGATGGATCGTAATCTTCTCCATATTAGCTTTGAGAGCGGGTTACTTGAAGATCCGTGGTTCGATGCCAGCGGACCGGAAGCGCGTGACATGTATAAATTGAGTGTCTCGCCTGAGGATGCGCCGAACGAACCCGAATATGTCGAGCTCGTGTTTGAGTCGGGTAATTGCACTTTCGTCGCAACTGGAGGGGCGAGCTCCCGCGAGCCCGGTCCGAGCCGGACTGGCGGTTCCGGCGTCGCAGGAGCTCCGCCCTCCAAGATGTCGCCGCTCGAGGTGATGCAGGCGCTAAACAAGCTGGGCGGCAAGCATGGCATCGGTCGCGTCGACATTGTCGAAAATCGATTTGTCGGAATGAAAGGCCGTGGCGTTTACGAAACTCCGGGCGGGGCCATTCTGCACTTCGCCCACCGGCAAATGGAAACGCTGACGATGGATCGCGAAGTGATGCAATTGCGCGACAGCCTCATTCCAAAATACAGCGCGCTCGTTTACAACGGTTTCTGGTTTTCGCCCGAGCGAGAAGCGCTGCAACCCCTCGTCACCGAAACACAACGCGGCGTTACCGGCGTCGTCAGGCTGAAGCTTTACAAAGGCAACATCATCGTTGCCGGCCGCAAAAGCCCGAAAAGTCTTTACGATCCGCAGATTGCCTCGATGGAGGCGGAAAGATCGACATATAACCAAAGCGACGCGACCGGTTTCATTCGGTTAAATGCGCTGCGACTGAAAGTGCGGGCCGCGCTGAAGTCTCGTTCAAAAGCTAAAGGCTAAGACGGTGACTCTGTGATAGCATTATCGCCAATTTTAAATGTCCGCAGAGCCTGAACGTCATCTTCGTCTCGAAATCGGGCATGTGCTTTTCATCGATATCATTGGCTACTCGAAATTGCTGATTACTGAGCAGAGCGAGCTGCTTCGACGACTCACCGACGTTGTGCGTGAAACCGAGCAATTCCATTTTGCCGAAGCGGAAGGCAAATTGGTGCGTTTACCGACCGGCGACGGCATGGCATTGGTTTTTCGTAATAGCCCCGAAGCGCCTGTCCAATGCGCCCTGGAATTGAGCAAGAGGTTGAAGGCTCATCCCGAACTGAGTGTGCGCATGGGCATTCATAGCGGCCCGGTGAACGAAGTGGCCGATGTGAATGAGCGGACCAATATCACTGGAGCAGGAATCAACGTGGCGCAACGCGTGATGGATTGCGGCGACGCTGGGCACATTCTCCTTTCTAAACATGTGGCAGATGATCTCGAGCAATATCCGCAGTGGCGTACGCACTTGCATGATCTTGGTGAATGCGAAGTGAAACACGGCGTCCGCGTCTCCGTCGTCAACCTCTACACTGAGGAACTGGGAAATCCCGAAGTGCCAGAGAAATTTCGGCAGGTAAAAGAAACGCAAACAACACTAACGATTCCCGCATCCGTTGCGAAACCAGCTGGACCATCACGCGCATTGATTGCCGCGCTTATCATCGTTGCGGCTGCCGCCGCCGCGGGATTTTACATTTTCTCACATCGGCCTAGCTCGAAAGCGCCGCCTTCTTCCGTCCCGCCAGCGCTGCCGGCAATTTCGGAAAAATCGATTGCGGTGCTTCCGTTCGAAAACTTGAGCGAAGAAAAAGCCAACGCCTACTTTGCTGACGGCATTCAGGATGAGATCCTGACGCGCTTATCCAAGATCGCCGATTTGAAGGTCATCTCGCGCACTTCGACGCAGCATTACAAGAGCGCGCCGGAAAACCTGCCTGAGATCGCCAGGCAACTTGGCGTCGCTCACATCCTGGAAGGTAGCGTGCAGAAGAGCGGCGACGCCGTGCGCGTCAACGTGCAGCTCATTAAAGCCGCCAATGACTCCCATCTTTGGGCTGATACATTTGATCGCAAACTGACTGACATCTTCTCGGTCGAGAGCGAGGTGGCCAAAGCCATCGCCGACCAGTTGCGAGCGCAGCTGACTGGTCGAGAAGAGCAAGTCATTGCTGCCAAACCGACAGACAATGTTGACGCTTACGATGCCTACCTGCGTGGCCTGGCTTATTATCTGAAAACGGCAAACACGCCTGCTAACTCCCTTGGCGCACAGAAATATCTTAGAGAAGCGGTGAGGTTGGACCCGAAGTTCGCCCTTAGTTGGGCGCTGCTGTCATACGCGGATGCGGTTGGCTACATTACACTAACTCTTCAACCGACGATGGCCCTCCGAGAAGAGGCACGGCAGGCAGCCGAAACCGCGCTCACTCTTCAGCCCAATCTCGGCGAGGCGCTGCTTGCCAAGGGCCATTACCACTACGCCTGCCTGAAGGATTACGACACCGCGGTGCGTTACTTTGAGCAGGCACGTCAGCTCCTGCCGAATAGCAGCCAGATTCCTGAATCGCTGGCCTATGTCGCGCGCAGGCGAGGCCAGTGGGATCGGAGCGAGTCCTACTTCAACGAAGCCGAGCGGCTCGACCCGCGCAACCTTAATCTATTCTCCCAGCATGCCCTGTCCTATATCGTGCTCCGTCGTTTCCCCGAGGCGCTGCGAAAGTTTGATCAAGTTCTCGATATCACACCGGATGACCTCGATACCCTCGCGGAAAAGGCTGCTATCGCACAAGCCGAGGGCGACCTGCCGCGTGCCTCGGCGATCCTCGCTCCGCTCCACCCGGCCGCCGACCTCACCCAGGCCTTGGAAACACAGGTTTACCAAGCGATCCTGGAGCGCCGCCCCGCACCAATCATCCCTCGGCTAAAGGAAATATTGGCCAAGCCTGATCCGGCGTTGGGTTACCTCAATGGCGAACTGCGCTTTTATTTAGGCTGGGCCCAAGAAGTCGCCGGTGACCATGCCGCCGCCCAGGAGAGTTGGCGACTGGCGCGCAGCGAACTGGAACCTTTTCTTAAAGAACAGCCGGAAAACTTTCAGCTGATTGGCGATCTCGCGCTTACCAACATGGGCCTCGGTGACAAAGCCGCCGCATTAGCTCTGTCGGAGCGGGGCACGGCCGCGATCCCGATCGAGATAGACGCAATAGCTGGTCCCCGCCCAATCGAGATCCTCGCCCGGGTGGCGGCGCGCATGGGGGAACCCGACCGCGCCATCGCCGCTTTGCAGAAGCTACTCTCGACGCCGTACATCGGCGCAGTGGCTGAGGGAGCGCCACTCACTCCCGCGCTCCTCCGGCTCGATCCAATGTTTGATCCGCTCCGGAATGATCCGCGTTTCCAAAAACTCGCTTCTGCCACGCCGTAGCCTCGGCGAAGGAGGGTCGCCTCGCCCGCGCCGAAATAATTAAAGCGACGCTGGATGTTAGATTCTGGATGCTCGATTGGGCTGCCAGCTTTAGACCTCTGCCCTTTGACCTCGACATTGGGCGTTGGACGTTGAGCGTTTCCTTCCTCTTTCCGATGTAACGTTGTAACCTTTTTAACGAATCACGTCCTTCGCATCATTGAATGTCTGCCGAAGTTAAGAAAGAGATCCAGCTCGAGATCGCCCATGTCTTGTTCATCGACATCGTTGGCTACTCGAAGCTTTCGATTAATGAACAGCACGCGGCGGTGGAGGAGTTAAACCAGGTTGTTCGCGCGTCCGAACAATTTCAGCGTGCCGAGGCCGCGAGCCGTTTGCTTAAAATCCCGACCGGCGATGGAATGGCGCTGGTTTTTTACACTAGTCCGGAAGCCCCCGCGCAATGTGCGGTGGAGATCAGCCGCGCGCTTAAGGAACATCCGCGCCTGCAACTTCGGATGGGAATCCACAGCGGGCCAGTTAGCGGCGTGGTCGACGTAAACGAACGGGCTAATCTGGCAGGGGCTGGTCTGAACATGGCGCAGCGGATGATGGATTGTGGCGACGCTGGCCACATTCTTCTTTCCAAGCATGTGGCCGAGGACCTCGAGGAATACGAACAGTGGCGACCGCTCCTGCACGATCTCGGCGCCTGCGAAGTAAAACACGGCGTCCGCGTTTCGGTTGTGAACCTTTACGCGGAGCAATTTGGCAATGCAACACTGCCGCGGAAATTCGAGGCCGTCCAGAAACGCCGGACGCGCGTGCGCTGGGCAGTAATGACGGCCGCGTTGCTCGGGCTCGCAGCAATCGTTGCTGGCATCGCAATGTTTTCCCGTTATGGCGCGCGATCGGCGCTGGCTGCGCCGGAAAAAAGCATCGCGGTGCTTCCATTTGAAAACCTGAGCGACGACAAAGAGAACGCCTATTTCACTGAGGGCGTGGGCGACGAGATCCTAACCGACCTGGCAAAAATTGCCGACCTCAAAGTGATCAGTCGCACTTCAGTCATGCAATACAAGAGCGGTGTCAGCCGTAATCTGCGCGAAATTGGCGAGCAGCTAGGTGTGGCACATGTGTTGGAAGGCAGCGTGCAGCGGATTGCTGTGCGAGTGCGAGTGACCGCGCAGTTGATTGATGCGCGCACCGACGCGCACCTGTGGGCGGAGCACTATGATCGTCCGCTTGATGACGTCTTCGCCATTCAAAGCGAAGTCGCACAGGCGATCGCCGATCAGTTGAAGGCTAAGCTCTCCGCCGCCGAAAAAGCGGCTATCAATCAAGCACCCACGGCCGATCTTGTGGCCTATGATCTTTATCTGCGAGCCGAAGCTTTGCGCGTTGCCACAAGTTTCAATGCGCGGCTAAAGGAAAATCTTCTGGAGGCCGCGCGTCTGCTCGATCAGGTCATCGCGCGCGACCCGACGTTCTTCCTTGCCTATTGCAGATTGGCTGAAGTCCATGACCTCATTTACTTTTTCGGAAGCGATCACACGCCCGCGCGCCTTGCACTGGCGAACACGGCTATCCAGACCGCTCAGCGTTTGCGCCCCGGCTCTGGCGAAGCGCACCTTGCCCTGGCGGAGCATCTCTATCGCGGTTACCGAGACCACGAACACGCTCTCGCCGAACTGACTCTGGCCCGTCGCGCATTGCCGAACAATCCGCAGGTCCTTGAACTAACTGGTTTCATTACTCGACGGCAAGGTAGGTGGGAGGAATCCACCAAGGATCTTATGCGCGCCCTGGAGCTGGACCCGCGCAATCTCTTTTTCCTTCAGCAGATGTCTTTCACTTATGAATACCAGCGTCGCTACCGAGACCTCGCTGCAGTTTTGGACCGGGCGCTCAAACTGGTTCCTTCTGATCCGGACACACGGGTGGCGCGAGCATTGATCGATCTGAAAGAACACGCAGACCCAACATCCGTTCACGCAGCCATCGAAGCCGTTGTTGCCGAGGACCCTGGGACTGCGAAAAGCATTGCCGAGAAATGGTTCGACGTCGCCCAGTGCGAACACGACAAGGTTGGGGTTACTCGCGCGCTCGCCATCATTCCTCCTGAAGGGATTAGTGAAGGCAACATTTGGTGGCCTCGGGCGTTTTTCGAAGCTCTGGCTTCTCGCGCTCGGGGTGATGCCAACGGTGCCCGCGCCGCATTTACTGTAGCTCGCGCCGAAGTCGAGAAGACAATGCACGAGCAAGCCGATTACGCCCAAGGTCTCACCGTCCTCGGCTTGATCGACGCCGGTCTTGGCCGCAAAGAGGACGCCATCCGAGAGGGAGAGCGAGCAGTTGCATTGGTGCCCGTTTCCAAAGACGCGATCGACGGCGCCGATTTGATCTTAAATCTCGCGGTCATTTACGCTTGGACAGGCGAGAAGGAACTAGCGTTAAAGCAACTGGCCGAGGCAGCGCAGCTGCCGAGTTCATTAAACTATGGTTGGCTTCGTCTGCACCCGGACTGGGATCCGTTACGGGGCGATCCGCGCTTCGAGAAAATCGTCGCCTCGCTTGCGCCGAAATAAGCGAAATAGGTGGATCGAGCAGTCCCTTGCGCGATGCTAAAATGGCGGCAAAGCCGCTAACTTCTACATCGCCCGACGGAGCGGCCGATCCACCTGCTCATTGCTCTCGACCTATGGAATAGCAATGGAATGATTGTTCGCGTACGATTGCGAGCGGCTTCATCGAATGTCCACCGAGATCAAAAAGAAAATCGAGCTCGAAGTTGTCCATGTCCTGTTTCTCGACATCGTCGGCTATTCGAAGCGGCTGACGAACGAACAGCAGACGTTGATTGATCAACTCAATCAAGTCGTCCGCAGTTCGGACGAGTTCCAGAGTGCGGAGGCGGCGGGTCGCTTAATAAAAATCCCGACGGGCGACGGGATGGCGCTGGTCTTTTATAAGAGCCCGGCACAGCCGGTGGAATGCGCGCTGGAAATTAGCCGCGCGCTAAAAACATATCCCGAATTGCGGGTGCGCATGGGGGTGCACAGCGGACCAGTCAGCGCGGTGACCGATCTGAACGACCGCACGAACGCCGCCGGCGTCGGGATCAATATCGCGCAGCGAGTGATGGATTGCGGCGAGGCCGGGCACATTCTGCTTTCACAGCGCGTTGCCGAGGATCTTGCGCAATATGGCCAATGGCAACCGCAGCTGCACGATCTGGGCGAAGTGGAAGTGAAACACGGAGTCCGCGTCCACGTTTTCAATCTATATAATAAGGAGCAAGGCAATCCGGAGGTACCGGAGAAGCTGCGACAGGCCAAAGGGCAAACGACGCCGGCAGTTGCCGGGCGCGGCGAAGAGCTGTGGGTCGCCGTGCTTCCTTTCAAAAGCTCTGGTGACGCGGAGATGGAGTCGTTTGCCTACGGTCTCGGCGAGGACATTACGACCGGGCTTTCGCGGTTCCGGTATCTATCGGTCGTCGCGAGTGCCTCGGCGGCGCGACTGAAGGGAGAGACTGGAGACGAGCGGGCCCTGGGTGCCAAAGTCGGCGCGCGTTACGTGCTGGAAGGTAGCATCCGAAAAGGAGGCTCCGGCATTCGCGTGACCGCTCAGCTCGTTGATACCCAGACGGGAGCCCAACTTTGGGCCGAGACCTATAATCGGGATCTACAAACGTCCACGATTTTTGATGCGCAGGACGACATCGCCGCCCGCATCGTTGCGACTGTCGCCGACAGTTACGGGGTCCTTGTTCATTCGATGCGGGCCGCGATCCGGCAGAAGGCCGACACCGATCTCACTCCAGCAGAGTGGCAGTTCCAATATTTCGCCTACCGGGAGCAGATTACACCCGCCGCTCACGGGGCGCTGAGGAGCCGGCTCGAACGTGCGGCTGGATCGGACAATCGGCCATCAGACTTATGGGCCTGCCTTGCGCAAATCTACGTCGACGAATACGCCTTTGGCTTCCCCGGAGATGACGAGACTTCTCTCGATCGGGCGCTAGCCGCGGCGCGCCGCGGGGTCGAGTTGGATCGGGCAAACCAGTTCGCGATGGTGGCGCTGGCGCAAACACACTTTTTCCGCCAGGACCTCGCGGCGTTTCGTCCGGCGGCCGAGCGCGCGATGGCCCTCAATCCGCTCAACACCGATGCGCTAGGGATTCTGGGATTACAGATCGTGCACACCGGCGAGTTCGAGCGAGGCACCGCGATTGTACGCCGCGCGATGGAGCTGAATGCCAACCACGCGGGCTGGATGCATTTCGCTCCCCTCTGGCAACACTTTCACAAGGGCGAGTACGAACAGGCCCTCGAGTGCGCGAACCGGGTGGACGTGCCTGGACTCTTCTGGCCCTACCTTGTAATGGCATCGGCCTGCGGACATCTCGGCCGGCGCGCCGAAGCCGCGGCCGCGGTTAGGGACCTTCTGGCGCTCGATCCGGAGTTTGCCGCGCATGCTCGATCCAATGTCGCGACCTGGCATTTCGCGAGCGGCCTCATGGATCCCATCCTCGACGGGCTGCGCAAAGCGGGGCTTTCAATTCCTGAGAACGGATCGTCCGACTCGCCGAGACGGAGCGGACCGGTCAGAGCAAGAGCAGAGCAGGCAAAGTCGGGCACGGACGCTGCGCCAGCCAAATCCGTTGCGGTGCTGCCGTTCGTCAACATGAGCGCAGACAAAGACGACGAGTATTTGAGCGACGGGATGACCGAGGAACTAATTAACGCGCTGGCCAGGGTACCAGGGCTGCGCGTGCCGGGACGGACTTCTTGTTTCGCTTTCAAGGGCAAAAGCGAAGCGAATATTTTCCGGAAAGTCAGTGATCAGTTGCATGTCAACACAGTGTTGGAAGGAAGCGTTCGCAAAGCCGGAGAGAAGCTGCGCGTCACCGCTCAACTCATCAACGTGGCCGACGGTTACCATCTCTGGTCGGAAGATTACGACGGCAACGTAAGAGATATTTTTACCTTTCAGACCAACGTGGCCCAGCGCGTTGTCGAAGCCCTGCAAATCAAAATAGGTGTCGAAGCGGCGCGTGCTTTGGCGAAAAAGCCGACCGAGAACGCGGAGGCTCACCGCCTCTATTTGCTGGGACGCTATGAATTTGGCAAATACAGCGAAGCCGGCTGGACGAGCTCGATCCGCTACTACGAGCAGGCGCTGAAGCTCGATCCCAACTATGCTCTGGCCTATTGCGGCCTCGCCGACACCTACGCCTACATGGGAGGAGTAGTTATGCCGAGCAAAGAAGCGGTGGTTAAGGAGAAGGAATTCGCGGAGAGAGCGCTTCAGCTCGATCCGGAGCTGGCGGAAGCGCATCTTTCCCTCGCGGCCGCCCTGGGCGGCGCTTTCGATTGGCGGAATGCCCAGGTTGAATTCGACCGCGCCAACGAACTAAATCCTAATCTGGCCTGGGCCTATGAAATCTATGCGTGGTATCTGGGCGGGGCTGGTCGATTGGACGAGGCGATTGCGAAAGACAAAAAAGCGATCGAACTCGATCCGCTGAATTCGTTCTTTCAAGCTGCTCTAGCGTACTTTCTGTATCACGCACGTCGATATGACGATGCAATTGTCCAAATCAAAAAGACGCTGGAACTGGATTCCACTTCAACCCTTGCCCGTCATTTGTTAGGCTGCTGCCTCCTGTGGAAAGGCGACACGGCGGGCGCAATCGCAGAATTTCAAAAATCTAAAATAATGGTTACCGGCGCGTGGTATCAGGGGCTCCTCGGTTACGCTTATGCCAATTCTGGAGATCGACCGAAAGCCGAGCAGATCTTGCGCGAACTCGAAGAGATGGCAAAACGGCAATACGTCAGTACGACAGCGTTCGCTGACATCCATCTGGGACTTGGCGAAAAGGAGAAAGCTTTGGATTGGCTGGAAAAATCTTACCAGGACCAGGAGAGCGCCTGTTGGTATCTAAAGGTTGACCCGATTTATGACAGCGTGCGGAAGGAGCCCCGCTTCCAGGCGCTCTTGAAGAAAATTGGATTGGAATCGGACTAGGGCTGTCACACGCTTGAGATAGAGGGAATCCCATGCCGACCGAGCTTTCCTCCGACGTGAAATGCGAGCAGTTAGGTAGTTTCTAAATGGCCGCCGAAAGTAAAAAGGAAATCGAGCTTGAGATTGCGCACGTTCTCTTCATCGACATCGTCGGCTACTCGAAGCTCTCGGTTAACGAACAGCATGCGGCGGTTGATGAACTCAACGGGATTGTTCGCGCTTCCGAGCAATTCCAAAAAGCCGAAGGCGCCAATCGGATCTTAAAGATCCCGACCGGCGATGGCATGGCGCTGGTGTTCTATCGGAGTCCGGAAGAACCGGCGCAGAGCGCCTTTGAGATCAGCCGCGCGCTGAAGGACAACCAGCGCCTGCAAGTCCGGATGGGCATTCACAGCGGGCCGGTCAGTGGTGTGGTGGACGTGAACGAACGGACGAACGTGGCTGGCGCGGGCATCAACCTGGCCCAACGAGTGATGGATTGTGGCGACGCCGGGCACATTCTTCTCTCCCATCATGTGGCCGAGGACCTGTCGGAATATGAACGATGGCGACCGTTCCTGCACGACATCGGCACCTTCGAGGTGAAACACGGTGCGCGGGTGAGCGTGACCAACCTTTACTCCGATGAGGTTGGTAATCCGAACCTGCCGAGCAAGCTGCAGGCGGTTAAGAAACATCACGCCCGTGTGCGTTGGGCGGCAGTGGCGATTGGGCTACTCGTGCTTGGAGCAGTCGTCGCCGCCTTCATGATTGTTTCGCGTAGGCCGACTACGTCGCTAACTGCCATTCCCGAAAAAAGCATCGCCGTGCTGCCGTTCGTCAACATGAGCGAGGACAAGTCGAACGAGTACTTCTCCGACGGTATCTCGGAGGAACTGCTGAACCTGCTGGCGAAGATTCCGCAGTTGCAGGTGACGGCGCGCACCTCGTCGTTCTCGTTTAAAGGCAAAGAGGTTGCGATCCCGGAGATCGCGCGCACGTTGCGCGTGGCACACGTGCTCGAAGGCTCGGTGCGCAAGGCGGGCAACTCGGTTCGGATCACGGCGCAGTTGATCAAAGCCGGCACCGACACGCCCCTATGGTCGCAGACCTACGACCGCAAGCTCGACGACATCTTCGCGATCCAAGACGAGATTGCCGCCGACGTGGTCAAGCAGCTCAAGGTCACGCTGCTGGGCGCGGCACCGAAGGCGCGCACGACCGACCCGGGGGCGTACGCGCTGTATCTCCAGGCCGTCCAGCTCGGGCGGCAGTTCACCGCCGAGGCGTTCCAGCAGTCCGACGCGCTCTACCACAAGGTGCTGGCGATCGATCCGCGCTACGCCCCGGCGTGGTACGGGCTGGCTCGCAACTTCGGCAACGAGCCGAGCCAAGGCCTGCTGTCCAACAAGGAGGGGTATGCCCAAGCCCGCGAGGCGAACATGAAGGCACTGGCGATCGATCCGGACTACGCACCGGCCCACGCCCAGCTCGGCTGGACCGCGATGTACGATGACAACGACCTCGCCGGTGCCGCGCAGCACCTCAAGCGCGCGCTGGCGGTCGATCCGGCGGACCTGGACGTGCTGAACAACAGCGCAGCGCTGCTCCAGTCTCTTGGCCGCCTGGACGAGGCGCTGGCGCTCGAGGAGGCCATCCTCCGCCGCGATCCGGTGAACGTGTCGGCGCTTTTCAACTTGGGCCTCGGCCAGCGCATGACCGGCCGGTTCGATGCGGCGATAGCGTCGTTCCGCGCCGTGCTGAGCTTGAGCCCGAGCAATGGAGGCGCCCACTGCCAGCTCGGCGTAGCGCTGCTGCTCAAGGGCGATGCACATGGCGCGCTGGCGGAGATCGAGCAGGAGACGAGCGAGATCTACAAGATGATCGGCCTGGCGATGGCCTACCACGCGCTCGGGCGCAAGGCCGACTCGGACGCCGCGCTCTCCGCGTTAATCGCAAAATACGAGAAGGACTGGTCGTACAACATCGCCTACGTCTACGCCTACCGCGGCGAGGCCGACAAGACGTTCGCATGGCTCGACAAGGCGGTCGAGTACGGCGACCCCGGCCTCGGCGAGATCGTGACGGATAACCTGTTCGACAAGATCCACGCCGACCCGCGCTGGCTGCCGTTCCTGCGCAAGCTCGGCAAGGCGCCGGAGCAACTGGCGAAGATCGAGTTCAAGGTGACGCTGCCGCAATGAGCACGCAGATGGATTCGACTGTGCTCACCACAAGCTTGCACGGATTACGCGGGATGGGTCTAATTCTTAATCTGCGTTATCCGCAGCCTGCCCGCCGCGGCGGTTGTACGTTGCATAATACTCTGGCTCAACACAGGCTCGTTAAATTGCAGGCCATATTATAATAAGCGGTCTCATGCCACCGCCCGAGCCTTCTTCAAACGTGAAACTGGAGATCGGCCACGTCCTGTTCATCGACATTGTCGGTTACTCGAAGTTGCTCATCACCGAGCAGAGCGAGCTATTCCAGAAGCTAAAAGAGATCGTGTGGGGAACCGAGCAGTTCCGGCTGGCTCAAGCCGAAGGCAAATTACTGCGGCTACCGACCGGAGATGGTGGGGCTCTGGTGTTTCGCAACAACCCGGAAGCGCCGGTGCTCTGTGCGATGGAGATCAGCAAAGAGCTAAAGCGTCATCCCGAACTTCAGGTACGAATGGGGATTCACAGCGGGCCGGTAAATGAAATCACGGACCTAAATGCGCAAGCCAACATTGCTGGTGCGGGTATTAACATTGCTCAGCGAGTCATGGATTGTGGCGACGCTGGTCACATCCTGCTATCGCGACATGTCGCCGAAGATTTGGAACAGTATCCGCGCTGGCAACCGTATCTGCACGGGTTAGGCGAATGCGAAGTGAAACACGGCGTGGAAGTGTTCGTTGTAAATCTTTATGACGACGATGCCGGTAATCCTGAACTGCCGAAAAAGTTTCAACTCATCAAACAGCGAGATGCGCGACGTCGAGCGATCACTGCAGCTGCGCTAATCACAATGGTGGCCGTTGTTGCCGGTGGGATTTGGTTCTCCCGTGATCGACGGGCAAACTTCGCCGCGCCCGAAAAAAGTATAGCCGTATTGCCGTTTGAAAATTTGAGCGAAGATAAAACCAACACCTATTTCGCCGTCGGCATTCAGGACGAAATCCTGACGCGGCTCGCGAAGATCAGTGCTTTGAAAGTAATCTCTCGAACTTCGACTCAACAGTACGCCGCGCGACCGGGCAATTTATCCGAAATCGCACGCCAGCTAGGTGTCGCGAACTTCTTGGAAGGCACCGTGCAAAAAGCCGCCGATCAGGTGCACATCAACGTGCAGCTCATTCGCGCCGCGACGGACGAACATCTTTGGGCGGAAAGTTACGATCGCAAGTTGGAAAACATCTTCGGCGTTGAAGGGGAAGTGGCCACCGCCGTGGCCGAAGCATTGAAGGCGAAGCTCACGGGGGCGGAGCAAAATGCGGTTCAGGAAAAGCCAACGAATAATACCGCGGCTTACGACGCCTATCTGCGCGGATTGGCCTACAGCCTTCACCCGAATTATACCTCGACCGACAATCTCGATGCCATCAAGTATTTCGGGGAAGCGGTAAAGCTCGATCCAAAATTTGCGCTGGCGTGGGCGTGGCTCGGACACGCGAATGCACTAGGTTATTTTAACCGAATCACAGATAACGTTACCCCGTTGCGCGAGGCTGCGAAGCGCGCGGCCGACACGGCCACCGACCTGCAACCGAATCTTAGCGAAGCGTGCCAGGCGCAGGGTTACTTCTACTATTACTGCGAGCTCGATTACGACCGGGCAATCGCGTCGTTCGAAAAAGCCGGACAACTTTCGCCTAACAACAGCCGGATTCTTTCGGCTCTCGGTTTGGTCTGGCGTCGCAAGGGCCAGTGGGAACGCGGTCTCAATTACTTTCGGCAAGCTATAGAGCTGGACCCTCGCAATGTCGCCCTCCTGGGCTCACAAGCTGAAGTTTTATATGATATGCGCCAATACCAGGCGGTGTTAAAGGCTTATGGTCGGGTACTCGATATAATTCCCGGCGACGTGAGCACGTTAGCACAAGAGGCTGGCGTTTATCAGGCGCAGGGCGATCTGGCGGCCGCGGCGGCGGTTCTGGCACCCTTGCACCTTGATCTGAACTCCGCCTTTTTCTTTAGGCAAGTCGACCAGTGGATTTATGAGCGTCGCTACGGGGACGCGATCCAAGCCGAGAAGAGGGCGGTGACAAATCCACCCCCCGATGACACGGCGTTTACTAAGTTCTACCATAAGGCACAGCTTGCATGGCTCCAGCAACTATCCGGCGACACAGGTTCCGCCCGCACGGCATGGCAACAAGTTGAGAGCGATTTGGAAGCCTTACACAGTGTTAATCCGGAAAATGTCGATGTTATTCGGTATCTGGCATGGGCCAACGCAGCGCTAGGCAACAAGGCCAAAGCATTAGCCCTGGCGGAGCGCGCGACTGAGCTAGAGCCGTTTTCTAAGGATGCGGCGAAAGCGGCCTACACTCAGGAATGGTTGGCAAGGATTGCGGCACAAACGGGCGAATCCAACCGCGCTCTTTCCATCTTGGAATACTCCGCACAAATCCCTGGTGGCGTCGGATATGGTGACCTCAAACTACATCCGATGTTCGATCCGCTCCGCGGCGATCCGCGCTTCGAGAAAATCGTCGCCTCGCTCGCGCCGAAACAGTAGACCGAAAACTTTTCGGACAACTTCCGCCGCTTACTCCCGCGCTGCTCCGACTCGATCCGATGTTCGATCCGCTCCGGAATGATCCGCGCTTCCAAAAACTCGCCGCCTCGCCCGAGGCAAAGGACGCGAAATAGGTGGATCGAGCAGTCTCTTGCTCGATGCCAAAATGGCGGCGAAGCCGCTAACTTGTAGCATCGCCCGACGGAGCGGCCGATCCACCTCCCCATCCTTGCGAGGTCCCATTGTCGATCTTATATTTTGAGGGCGTCAATCAACACGAAGGAATCTTATGCCAACGACAATTGCAGCTCCTCAAAAAGCTCCGGCGGCGGAAGCTGATTTTCTTCCGCTCGAGGGCACCGACTATGTTGAGTTCTATGTCGGCAACGCCAAACAAGCGGCTCACTTCTACAAAACCGCTTTCGGATTCCAGAGTCTCGCCTACTCGGGACCGGAGACGGGAACCAAGGATCGCGTGAGCTACGCGATTCGTCAGAACAAACTCACATTTCTCCTTACGACGCCGCTGCGGACGGAGAATGCGATTGCCGATCATATTTATAAACATGGCGACGGCGTGAAAGTGATCGCGTTGAAAGTGAAGGACGCGACGTCGGCCTGGGAGGAAACAACCAGCCGCGGCGGCAAGAGCTTTCTCGAACCGATGACTTTGACCGATGGCGATGGACAATTGGTCATGAGCGGTATTCACACCTATGGCGACACCGTTCACCTTTTCATCGAGCGCGAGGCTTACGGTGGCGTTTTCATGCCCGGGTTCGAGAAATGGGAGTCGGATTATAATCCATCTGAAACGGGCCTTTTATACGTCGATCATTGTGTCGGGAACGTGGGTTGGAACCAGATGAACCCGTGGGTGAAATTTTACGAAGATGTC
>WNGE01005800.1_pt1 | contig 20170 bp, 22 predicted proteins | sample 5400651 | NCBI WGS metagenome assembly WNGE01 (sample SAMN13153370, study PRJNA577476) | soil metagenome | isolation source: 60 cm soil or saprolite under grassland replicate 2 | place: USA:California | collected 2016-06-15 | reverse complement strand
CAGAGCCTGAAGAAGCTCCGGGCCCTCGCCGACGCGGTCAAGCTGCGCGAAGTCGCGTAACCACTAATAGACTTCCGCATATGAGGAAGAAGGTCGCCTGTGTCCTGGTTGCGGCGTTCGCGGCAGCGGTCCTAGCCTCCCCTGTGTTCGCACACGGCGGCAAAGCCGGCTCCACGATCTTCGCGGGCAGGCTCTAGCCAGAATCCGAGCAGGGTCCACGTAGACTCGCCGCCCGTGGAGCAGACCTGGCTCGATGAGTTGCGCGAGTTCATCGCGATTCCGAGCGTCAGCGCGGATCCCGCGCATCAGGCCGACGTGCGGCGCGCAGCCGAATGGGTGCGTGACTTCGTCAAGCGCGTGGGTGGGGAGGCCGAGCTCGTCCCCTACGGCGAGCGGGATCTCGTCATCGGCGACATTCCCGCGAACGCGAACAGCGGCGGCAATGCGCCGACCGTGATGATCTACGGTCACTTCGACGTCCAGCCGCCCGCGCCGCTCGACCTCTGGGAGACGCCGCCGTTCGAGCTCTCGGAGCGCGACGGCTGGTTCTACGCGCGCGGCATCGCCGACGACAAGGGTCAGCTCTACACGCTCCTGAAGGCCGCCCAACTCCTTCGGGAGCGGAACGCGCTGCCGGTGAACATCAGAGTCGTCTCGGACGGCGAGGAGGAGATCGGCGGCCACTCGGTCGTGGACTTCCTCGAGGCGGACGAGCGCGGCGCCGACGCCTGCATCATCTTCGACGGTGGGATGACACGCGCCGAGCAGCCCGAGTTCGGGCTCGCGACACGCGGCCTCGTCGCCTTCCATCTGAAGGTGCGGACCGGCGAGCGCGACATGCACTCCGGGTACTACGGCGGTGCGGCGCTCAACGCGATCCACGTCCTGATGCAGGGGCTGTCGGCCGTAACCGCGCGTGACGGACTGCTGCCGGACCAGCTCCGCGTCGGCAGGAGGCCGCTGAGCCAGGCCGAGGTGGACAGTCTCGAGAGCCTTCCGAAGGGCTGGGAGATGCTCGACGACGCTGGGGCGACGCCGCTCGACCCGAAGGCGGCAGAGGACTTCTACGACCGCACCTGGGCCGAGCCCTCGCTCGACGTCGGCGGAGAGGCTCATCCGCGCGGCGACGCCAGCGACGGCGGAGGTGGAGCTGATCCGCGAGAACTCGGCGGCGCCCGGCGTCTTCTCTGGGGACTCGCCTGCGATCCAGCTCGGGATGGAGGCCTTCAAGAAGGCGACCGGGGTGCGCCCGCTGCTCGTGCGTGTCGGCGGCACGCTGCCGATCTACCCCGCGCTCGCGGCGAAAGGCATTCCAACGATCGGGACGGGCTTCGCGCTGCGCGAGAGCAACGTCCACTCGCCCAACGAGCGGCTGCGCGTCGAGGACATCGATCGTGCGGTCGCGGCCGCATCCGAGCTCTACCGAGGTCTGGCCGCTCTTGGCTGATCCGCGGTATCCGACGCCGATCGCCGCTGAGCTCGCAGACGACGTGCTCGGCCGGTTCCTGCGCTACGTCCAGGTCGACACCCAGTCGGACGACGACTCCGAGACGTACCCGAGCACCGCGAAACAGTTCGACCTCGGCAAGATGCTTGCCGAGGAGCTGCGCGAGATCGGGCTCGAGGACGTCGAGCTATCAGAGCACGGCTATGTCTTCGCGACGGTGCCCGGGTTGGCGGGCCCGACCGTCGGGCTGATCGCCCACATGGACACGAGCTCGGACGAATCCGGCACGAACGTGAAGCCGCAGGTCATTCGCAACTACGACGGCGGCGACATCGTCCTGCCCGGCGACCCGCGGAAGGTCCTGCGTCCGAGCGAGAACCCGATCCTCGCTGAGCGGACGGGACACGACATCGTCACGACCGACGGCACGACGCTACTCGGTGCGGACGACAAGGCCGGCGTCGCGGAGATCATGGGCGCGGTCGCCTACCTTGCAGCGCATCCGGAGATCGAGCACGCTCCGATCCGCGTCGGCTTCACGGTCGACGAGGAAGTGGGGCGCGGCGTCGACCACTTCGACATCGAGGAGTTCGGCGCGGACTTCGCGTACACGCTCGACGGCTCGGAAATCGGTCGAATCGACGACGAGACGTTCTCTGCCTCGGAGGTGCGCATCCGGATCGAGGGCCACAGTGTCCATCCGGGCACCTCGAAGGGGAAGATGGTCAACGCGATCAAGCTCGCCGCGAGAATCGTGGAGCGTCTGCCCCAGGACGAGCGCTCGCCGGAGACGACGGAGGGACGCGAGGGCTTCGTTCATCCGACGCGGATCGCGGGCACGACCGCCGAGGCCGAGCTGCGCTTCATCGCGCGCGACTTCGACGCCAAGAAGCTCGAGCAGCACGAGCAGCTCCTTCGCAAGCTCGCGGACGAGGTCGCGGCAGAAGAGCCGCGCGCGCACGTGACTGTGACCGTGGAGGAGAGCTATCGCAACATGAAGGAGTTCCTCGATGCGGATCCGGCCGTGACCGAGGGGGCTGACGAGGCGGCGCGACGCGCAGGGATCGGGCCCTGGCGCGAGCCGATTCGCGGCGGCACCGACGGCTCGATGCTGAGCGCGCGGGGCTTGTTGACGCCGAACATCTTCACGGGCGGCCACCAGTTCCACTCCGTACTGGAGTGGGCGTCGGTTCAGGAGATGGCAGCGTCGGCCGCGACGATCGTGGAGCTCGCGAAGCTCTGGGCAGAGCCGGAGTGGTTCAGTCGGTCAGAAACGCATGGCCGAACCGCCGCATCTCCTCGATGATCGGCAGCACCGCGGCGCCCTTCTCGGTCAGCTCGTACTCCACGCGCGGCGGCGACTCCGCGTAGCTTCGACGCAGGACAAGCTCCTCATCCTCGAGCGCGCGCAGACGCTCGGAGAGCGTGCGCGGGCTGATCCCGGCACAGGAGTGCTCGAGCTCGGAGAACCGGCGGGGCCCTTCGGAAAGATCGTGCACGAGGAGCGCCGTCCACTTCGCGCCGATGATCGCTGCGCATGCAGCGACGGCGCAGGACGTCGAGTCGTGGACGGGGTTCATGGTCCGCATTGCTTTCCTTATTGTAGTCAGCTAGGCCCAGGGAGGGGGGTTGTGCACCCAGCGACCACCGAGCATCGTCGCAACGACGTTGACTTCCGGTAGTTGCTCGGTCTCGAGTTCGTACGGGTCGCGGTCGAGCACGACGAGATCTGCGAGGAAGCCGGGGAGGAGCTTCCCGCGGCGGTGCTCGTCGCGGGCGAGCCATGCAGGATTGACGGTCGTCGCTTGCAAAGCCTGGTCGAGCGTCAGCCGCTGTTCGGGACGCCAGGGCCCGCGGCCGTCGATCGTGCGCAGGACGCCTGCACAGACCCCCGCCCACGGGTCGAGCTCTTCGATCGGCGCGTCGGAGCCGTTCGCCAGGAGCGCGCCGGAGTCCCACAGTGACCGGTATGCGTACGCGCCGGCCGTCTTCGTCCCCCAGAAGCGGTCGGCGAGGTCGCGGTCGGAGGGAGCGTGGCTGAACTGCACCGACGCGGCGACACCGAGCTCCGCGAAGCGGGGGAGATCCTCCGGTGCGAGCAGCTGCGCATGCTCGATCCGGTGGCGGAGACCGAGCGGCTGCCATTCGGCACGCGTCTCCTCGAAGGCGTCGAGTGCCTCCCGGTTGGCCAGATCGCCGATCGCGTGGACCGCGACCGGGAGCCCTGCCTGCGCGCCCCGGCGGATGATCTCCGTGAGTTGTGCCCTGCTCGTGATCTGAACGCCGGTGCCGTCGAGCATGCGCGCCGTCTGCGAGCCGAGTGTTCCGTCCATGAAGGTCTTCAGGTAGCCGATGCGGACGAGGTCGTCGCCGAACCCGCTGCGGACGTGCAGGCCGGCGAGCTCGTCCACCTGTTCGGCCGGAATGGATTGCCAGACGCGTAGCTTGAGAGAACCTTCTTCGCGGAGGCGCTGCCAGACCCCGAGCACACCGAGCCAGCCGTCCTTGTCGTGGACGGCGGTGACCCCGCGCGCGACCGCGATGCGGACCCCGTCGCGCGAGGCATCGACCATCTCGTCCTCCGTCGGCCGGACGTGTGTGTCGCGGAAGTGCCAGGCGCATTCCTCGCGCAGCACGCCGGTCGGCTCCCCCCGCTCGTCACGGACGACGACGCCGCCTTCGACCTCGAGATCGTCGTTCGCCCGCGCGAGGGCCGCGGAGTTCAGCCAGAGCGAGTGGTAGTCGCGCGCCATCAGTGCGGCGGGCGTGTCGCCTGTGACGCGGTCGAGCGCCTCCTTCGTCGGCTCGCTGGGAGGAGACCAGTCGCCTGCGCGCCAGCCCATACCGCGAAGCCAGCGGCCGGGCTGGATCTCTTTGGTCGCCGCCGCCACGCGTTGCAGCGCCTCGTCCAGCGAGGCAGTTCCTTCCAGTCGCACCTGGCGTTGCGCTAGCGCCCACGTTGGGAAGTGGACGTGCGAGTCTTCGAGCCCCGGCAGCACGCAGCGGCCGCCGAGGTCGACGCGGTCGGGGCTCGCGAGCGCGGTCTCGTGTGTGCCGACGCCGCCTGCAATCCGATCGCCGGCGATGGCGAGCGCGCGGGCGACGGGCAGAGTCGGCTCCATCGTCCGGACCACCCCGTTCTCGAGGATCACCCGGGGGACTGTAGATGCCATCCGAAACTAGACTCCCGTCGTGGCGTACGAGCCGCTGAGCGAGGAGCAGCGCGAGATCCGCGATCTCGTCCGCCAGTTGGCGCGCGAGCGGATCGCGCCGCGGGCGGCGGAGATCGACGAGAGCCACGAGTTTCCCTGGGACGTCGTCGAGCTCTTCCGCGCGAACGACATCTTCGGGCTCTTCTTCGGCGAGGAGCACGGCGGTCTTGGAACAGGGACGCTCCTGTCGTTGGTCGCGATCGAGGAAGTGTCGAAGGTTTGCGCGACCTCGGGGCTGATCCTGGCCGTCCAGGAGCTCGGCTCGCTGGGGCTGAAGCTCGCCGGGAGCGAGGAGCAGAAGGAGCGCTACCTGCCGCGCCTCGCGTCGGGAGAGTGGCTCTGCGCCTATGCGCTCACGGAGTCCGGGTCGGGCTCGGACTCGGCGGCGATGCGCACGACGGCGCACCGCGAAGGGGACGAGTACGTCCTCAACGGATCGAAGCGGTTCATCACGAACGCGGGCGTGGCGCAGCTGTACACGGTGTTCGCCAAGACAGATCCAGCTGCCGGGCACCCGGGGATCTCAGCGTTCGTCGTCCAGGCGGATACGCCCGGGTTCGAGGTGGCGCGCATCGAGCCGAAGATGGGGATCAAGGGGTCGACGACGGGCGAGCTCGTCTTCGACGACGCCCGGGTCTCGGCGGCCAACCTGCTCGGCGAAGAGGGCGAGGGGTTCAAGATCGCGATGCGGATCCTCGACCGCTCCCGTCCAGGCGTCGCGGCGCAGGGTCTCGGTCTGGCGCAGGGCGCCACCGACTACGCGCTCGAGTATGCGAAGACGCGCGAGACGATGGGCAAGCCGATCGGCGAGCACCAGCTCGTGGCGGCGATGTTGGCGGACATGGAAACGAAGTGCGAGGCGGCGCGCGGGCTCCTGTACAAGTTTGGCGCGGCGGTCGACGAGGGAATCGTCGGGTCGGAGCTGACGAAGCTCTCCGCGATGACGAAGCTGTATTGCACGGACGTGGCGATGGAGGTCACGACGGATGCGGTGCAGGTGCTCGGCGGTTACGGGTACATCTCCGAGTACCCACTCGAGCGGATGATGCGTGACGCGAAGATCACGCAGATCTACGAGGGAACGAACCAGATCCAGCGACTGGTCATCGCGCGCGAGATGCTGAAGGAGCAGCGCGCGTTTCTCCTTGCGGGCGTTTCCGGTTAGGCTCGTGACTCCCGTCCTCTAGGAGGTAGCGATGAAACGCTCCGGCCCGATCCTCCTGCTGGCTTTGCTGGCAGCCCTGGCTGCGTTTGGGACAGTTGCGGGAGCCGCGCCCATCAAGGGCTCGTTGAAGTTTTGCAGCGACCCGACCTTCCCGCCGATGGAGTACAAGACGGCGGCCGGCAAGGCGGTCGGGTTCGACATCGATCTCGCGAACGCGATCGCGAAGAACTGGAAGGTGAAGGCGAAGTTTGTCGAGACGGGGTTCCCCGGTCTGCTTCCGGGCCTCGCCGCCAAGAGGTGCACCGTCGTGATCAGCGGAATCTTCATCACGCCGGACCGTCTCGCGCAGTTCCCGGCCGTCGCTTACATGAAGACGCATCGCGCACTTGTGGTGCAGGCCGGCAACCCGAAGGGGATCAAGGGCCCGAATGATCTGTCGGGCAAAACGGTCGCGGTGCAGGCGGGGACGAAGTACGAGGAGTACCTCAAGGCCCTGAACGAGCAGTTCAAGTCCTCAGGCAAGGCCCAGTTCACTTTGCAGAGTTACCCGGGCGACACGGACGCGGTGGGTCAGCTGGTAGTCGGCCGTGCGGATGCCGTGCTGACGCAGGACACGTCCGGCGCGTTCCAGAAAAAGAAGAACCCCGGCAAGCTCGCAATCGCCTACCTGTTCCCGGAGACCGATTCCTTCGGGATCTATTACCGGAAAGGGGAAACAAAGCTGGGCACGGCGCTGAAGACGGCGATCAAGACATTCAAGAAGAACGGGACGCTGAAGAAGATCGCCGCGAAGCATCAGATTCCGGTGACCGACGTGAAGTAGGTCGTAGAGCGGGTGCTCGCCAGCTTCGACACCCACATCTTCCGGGAAGCGCTCACTTCCGGGCCGTACTGGCATGGGGCGCTCCTCGCGCTCGAGCTGACGCTCGTCTCGCTGGCGGCTGCCTGCGTGATCGGGTTTTTCCTCGCGCTGGGCCGCAGCAGCCGGTTCAGGTCGGTGCGCGGCTTCGTGTTCTTTTACAGCTGGATTTTCCGCGCGACGCCGACGCTTCTGCAGCTGCTCTTCATCTGGAACGGTCTGCCCCAGATCTGGAGCACCTTCGCGAACGATTGGTTCAAGCCTTTCCTGGCGGCGTTCATTGCGCTGTCGCTGAACGAGGCGGCTTACATGTCGGAGATCATCCGCGCCGGCTTGCTCTCGGTCGACCCAGGCCAGGAACTGGCCGGCAGAGCGCTGGGGATGACGCGTCCGCGCATTCTCCGCCGCGTGATCGTGCCGCAGGCGATCCGCATCATCATCCCGCCGACAGGCAACGAGTTCATCACGCTGTTGAAGCTCACGAGCCTCGCCTACGTCATCTCGCTGCACGAGCTCCTCACTGCGGCGCAGGTGCGGGGCGCGGCCGACTTCCACTACGCGGAGGCCTACTCGGCCGCGGTCATCTATTACCTGGTGATCGTCAGCGTTCTGATGGCGATCCAGGCACAGCTCGAGCGGCGTTACACCTGGAGCTCCGCCGGGCGTCGTCGTCGTGTTCCGGTTCCTGCAGTCGCGCACGATGCCCGATGAACGACGTCGTCCTGCGGGCGGAGGAGGTGCACAAGTCCTACGACGGGCTCGAAGTGCTGCGGGGCGTGTCCATCGACGTCGGCCGCGGCGAGGTGAAGGTGATCATCGGGCCGTCCGGCTCGGGGAAGTCGACCTTGCTGCGGTGCCTCGCATTGCTGGAGCCCGTGGATTCCGGCTCCGTGCACCTCGATGGAGACGTCCTCAGCGGGCTGCGCGAGAAGGAGCTTGCCGTGCACCGTTCGGAGGTCGGCATGGTGTTCCAGCGGTTCAACCTGTTCCAGAACATGACCGCGCTCGCGAACGTCATGTGCGGGCTCGTGGAAGTGCGCGGCCTGAAGAAGCGCGAGGCGCGCGAGCGGGCGCGCGAGTTCCTGGCGCGCGTGGGTCTCGCCGACAAGGCGGACAGCTATCCCGAGGAGTTGTCCGGCGGTCAGCAGCAGCGGGTGGCGATCGCGCGTGCGCTGGTCATGCGTCCGAAGGCGATGCTGTTCGACGAGCCGACGTCGGCGCTCGACGTGGAGCTCGTCCGCGAGGTGCTGGACGTGATGGAGGGCCTCGCGCGCGACGGGATGACGATGGTCGTCGTGTCGCATGAGCTGCGCTTTGCGCATCACGTGGCGAGCTCGATCCTGATGATGGACGAAGGCAAGGTGATCGAGGAAGCGCCACCAGACCGTTTCTTCGCCTCACCGAGCCACGAGCGCACGAAGCGCTTCCTGGCCCTCGTCGAGTGAAGTTAGCGGTGGCGGCGCAAATCCGTCACAAAGTCGGCACGCTCTCGTCACGTCTCCACCATTACCGTGAGACTGCCTCGCTAGTCCAAAACCGAGCACGTCACATGCCGACATGTCTTGGGGTCTGACCCAAAGACAGCGCCCCGAAAGGACAGGATGCCCCGTCCTCTACGTCCCCAGGTCGCAGGAGGGATCTACCACCTCATCAGCTGCGGCGTGCGGAAGTTGCCGATTTTCACGGATGCCGAGTCGCGCCGGCGCTTCCTCGGCCTGCTCGGTGAAACGATCGAGCGCTACGAATGGGAACTGCATACGTGGTGCTTGATGACGAATCACTTCCACCTGCTTGTGACGACCGTCGAGCCGACCGTCTCGGAAGGAATGCAGTACCTGAATGGTTGCTACGGGCAATGGTATGACTGGCGGCACGGCTACGAGGGTCACGTCTTCGAGCGGCGCTTCTGGTCGGAATTGGTCGAGACGGACTACCACCTCTTCGAAGCCGCGCGGTACATCGTGCTCAATCCTGTCCGCGCCGGGTTGTGCGCGACCGCGGTGGAGTGGAACTGGAGTAGCTATCGAAAGACGATGGGGATGACGACGAAGGGCCCTGAGCTATCGACGATGCTGCTCTATGCGTTCGGCCGTCGCGTCCAAAGTTCGCGCGAACATTTCGCCGCGTTCATCCGCGCGGCGGAATGATGCGCCGGATCCACCCCGACACCTCGAGGACGAACTCGGGATCGATCTGGTGGTACATCGGCGTCTCGCGGTAGAGCACCTCCGCACCGGCCGCCTCGAGCACCTCACGTGCCCGCCGGCCCCACTCGACTCCGATCACCGGATCGAGCGTCCCGTGCCCGATCGCGACGGGCGGGAGCGGCGGCGACAGGTCGAGCTCGAAACCCTCAACCGATGGGATGAACGAGCTGAACACGGTGAGCACCGCCGGCCGCGGCCGCCCGCGGCCCAGGCCCAACGAGTACGTCATCACACCGCCCTGCGAGAACCCGCCCAGTAGCAGGCGGTCGTGACTGAACCCGTGCTCCGCCACGAAACCGTCGAGCCACTCCGCCGCCGCCGAGTAGCTCGAATGGAACGTCGTCGCCTCCGGCGTCCCAATTCCACCCAGCGCGTACCAGTGCGAGCCACCGGGCGGCAAGGACAGCGGCCCTCGCGGTGTCGCGCCCACGAACCGGCCCTCCGGATCCAGGACATCCAGCAAGGGAAAGAGATCGTTCTCGTCCACGCCGCGTCCGTGGAACAGCACCAGCGCTCCCTCGGGCTCGCCGGCCGCCGGACGAACGCGCGCAGTCAACGCCATGCCCAGATCATGACGGCCGCGGTACAGTCCAAGCGGCCATGCACTTCGAGGGAATCCACCACATCACCTGCATCACGGCCGACGCGCCCGGGAACGTCGACTTCTACGCCCGCGTCCTCGGTCTTCGGCTCGTCAAGAAATCCGTCAACCAGGACGACCCGACCGTCTACCACCTCTTCTACGCGGACGAGAAGGGGAGCGCAGGGAGCGACCTGACGTTCTTCGAGTACCCGCACGCTCGCCGCGGACGTGCCGGCGCTGGGATGGTGCACAGGATCGTCTTCCGTGTCGCCTCCGACGAGGCGCTCGACTTCTGGGAGGAGCGGCTCGCAGCGGAAAGCGTTCCGACGCAGCGCGCCGACACCGGGCTCCGCTTCGAGGACGCGGAAGGCCTCGGTCTCGAGATCGCCGTCGTCCAAACCGACGACGAGCCACTGATCGCAGACCACCCCCAGATTCCACGCGAGCTCGCGTTACAGGGATTCGACAGCGTGCGTGCCTACGCCGAGCCGGACAAGAGCCGCCGGTTCCTCGAGGAGACGCTCGCCTTCGACCCGAAGGGCGACGACACGTGGGAGGTGCGTGGCGCGAAGCGCGGCTCCCGGTATGCGTACGACATCCCGCCCGCAGATCCGGGCGTTCCCGGCGCCGGCACCGTTCACCACGTCGCGTGGGCCTCGCCGCCGGAGGAACACGAAGCCTGGCGGGAGCAGGTCGCCGCAAGCGGCGCGCACCCGACGCCCGTGATCGACCGCTTCTACTTCAAGTCCGTCTACTTTCGCGAGCCGAGCGGCGTTCTCTTCGAGATCGCGACGATCGGTCCCGGCTTCACCGTCGACGAGCCGCTGGAGACTCTCGGCGAGCGCCTCTCATTGCCGCCCGACTACGAGCACCTCCGCGAACGGGTCGAGCCGCTCCTGACGCCGCTCCCCAACCCGCGCGAGCTAGTCCAGCGCTAGCGCCGGATACCGCGCGCGGACCGAGTCGACGAAGACGGCCATCCGTTCGGCGAGCGCGGCGTCTTCGATCTCGAGCACGTTCTCGGCGTTCGTCTCGCCCGAGTGCGACAGGTTGAAGCTGCCGATGAACACTCTGTCGTCGGCCACGGTCACCTTGGCGTGCATGTAGTCGTGCACCGAGCCGGGCGCGTAGGGAGTCGAACGCTTGCCGGAGAACGCGGCACGGTTGAGCAGGAACCGGAGCGACGGTCCCTTCCACGTCATGTTCCCGTTCCGCCGCCATTGCTCGAGCACCTCGGCGATCTGGGTCGCATCGACGATCCCGGCTAGATCCACCTTCCCATCCGCAGCCACCTCGGCGAGCGTCCCAAGGATCGGGGCCGATGAGATCACCGGCGAGGCGACTCGCACGCGCCGCTCGGCGGAGCCGATCGCATCCGCGATCCGATGCGCGAGCTTCTCGCCGCGCTTCGGCGCGAACCACGTGCGCACCTGCGAGTCACCGACGCCGAGCGGATCCGACGCCACCCTCCCCGACGCCTCGACCTTTCGCTTCTTCCACAGCTGCGCGAAATCCTCCTGGAAGCGAATCGCGACGCCCGTCGACTCGACGACGACGATGACGTTCTCCTCGCGCGTCCACGAATCGTCGGTCCAGTTCGTCGAGCCGCTCCAGACCGCGTCGCGGTCGCGTACGACGTACTTGTGATGCATCAGATCCGGCCAGCCGGGCACCGCTGCGGTCTCGAACGGCAGCGACTCGATCAGATCGGGCTCGGTCGTCGGGGGCGGCGGCACGGGTGGACGCTCGTCGACCTCATCCACGTTGTAGACCAACCGCACGTGCACGCCGCGTTCGTGCGCGCCGACGAGCGCACCGCGGATGATGTCTCCCGTTCCGTCCTCCAGCCTGAAGTCGTAGAGCGCGAGCTCCAGCGTCTCGCGCGCGCCGTCGACGAAGGTCGCGATCTTTCGCGCGACGTCGAGCGACGTCTGGCCGCCGTCGGTGAGGGTGTGAACCTGGATCGGGGCTGTTGCTTCGCCCGCATCGACGCCATGTGCGCGCGCTCCCGCTTCTGCCGAACCACCCGTCGAGCCTGAACGGAGACCGGCCATGAATCTAGGGTATGTACCGATCGCGCAGAGCGGCGGTCGTCTGCACTGGGACGACATCGGCGTCGAGGAGCTCCTCGACGGTCACGGAGGAGAAGGTCGACTGGTCCAAAAGGAGGTCCCGGTACCGGGCGCACGCATCGGCGAAGTCCGAGTTGCCCGCGGGGTGGACGACGACGAGTCGGCCCCAGCGCCACGCGCGGCTCGGGTGCTGGAGCATCGACAGCACCAGCAGGTGCTCGAGCCAGATGTGGATGAGGTCCGTCCCGTTGACCGCGTCGATCGCCCCCGGACCGAAGAAGCCCGACCTGTCTGTGATCTCGCGGTACCGCGGCAGCCGGTTCGGCTTCGGTGGCTGCCGCCTGTTCACCTCGTGGTACGCGGTCACGACGCCGACGATCCCCTGGCTGCCGTCGCCGAGGTCGAGCACGAGCCCGACGTCGAACGCGACGAGGTTGCCGAGCCAGGCCGGATCGAGCCGCCCCGGCGAGTGCGCGAAGCGGATCTCGTCCACCGTGCCAGGCACGTCCGGCCACCACGTGTGGACGGCCCGGTCGGCGAGCCCGAGGTCGACGGCCAGGTCGCCGAACAGGTTGAAGCACATCGAAACCGACGACAGGAGGTCGGCCCACAGACGCTGGTGATCGAAGCTCTGGTGAGGCTCGATCATGGAAGTTCGGGCCCTCACCGCGTCGAGTGCGCCTGCGGTGAGGAAGTTCGCGCCGGTCTCTCTGGCGTAGGCGAGCTGCAGACGGCTCCCGACGAGGCGCCCCGGCCCACCATCGGGTCGCGGTGCGATCGGCTGCGAACCGATCGGGTGCCCGTTGGCCTCACGCCACTGTGCCTGGTGGTAGCGCAGCCTCCGCCGGAACTCGGTCATCTCCGCTCGCCGCGGCACCTGGTCGTCGGCTTCCCAGCAGTGCGCGGCGTCGAGCTCTTCCTTGGTGAGGATCGCAGCCACGTCGACATCGTAGAGTCGACCCTCCACGAGCTTGCCGCAAGCGACGACGGCCGGGTGAGAAGCCGGCCGCAGGCGGGCCTCTCTCAGGATCTGTTGTTGAGTTCGTTGTCCGTCCACGCAGCCATCACGGCGTCACCATGACCTTGATCGCTTCGCGTTCGTTCATCGCCCGATAGCCGTCGGGCACCTCGTCGAGGCCGACGACCCGGTCGAAGACGCGACCCGGCTCGATGCGGCCTTCCAGGACGTCCGGGAGAAGCTCGTCGATGTACGCGCGCGCCGGGGCCGGCCCGCCGCCGACGGTGATGTTGTTGAAGAACGCGGGCCGCGACGCGGGCATCGTCTCGTCTTGGGGGACGCCGACGCGGCCGACTGCTCCGCCGGGACGGGCGATCTCGATGGCCGTGACCATCGACTGCTCGAGGCCGACACATTCGAGGACGGAGTGAACGCCTAAGCCGTCGGTCAGCTCGCGTACGCGCTCCACCGCCTCGTCGCCGCGCTCGCTGACGACGTCTGTTGCGCCGAACTCCCTCGCGAGCTCGATCCGGTCGCCGTGGCGGCCGAGGAGGATGATCTGCTCGGCGCCGCGACGCTTCGCCGCGATCACGGCGCACAAACCGACGGCGCCGTCGCCCACGACCGCCACGCTCTTGCCAGGACTGACCTCGGCGGCGACGGCCGCGTGCTGCCCCGTGCCCATGACGTCGGAGAGCGTGAGGAGCGACGCCAGCAGCGCGTCGTCTTCGCCGGCTGGCACGACGAAGAGCGTTCCGTCGGCCTGCGGGACGCGCAGGGCCTCGGCCTGCGCTCCGTCGGCCTCGCCCGAGCCGAAGAACCCACCGTGGATGCACGAGGTCTGCAGCCCGTCGTGACAGAAGACGCAGGAGCCATCCGAGAACGCGAACGGCATGACGACAAGATCGCCGACCTTCAGAGTGTGGACGTCGGCCCCGAGGGCCTCGACGACGCCGACGGACTCATGGCCCATGCGGCGACCGGTCTCGCTGCGCTCCATCGACTTGTACGGCCACAAGTCGCTGCCGCAGATTGCGGCACGAGTGACTCGGACGACGGCATCGGTCGGCTCTACGAGCCTGGGGTTAGGGACGTTCTCGACGCGAACGTCGCCGGCGCCGTGCATGACGGTTGCGCGCATTTGAGCGTTACCTTTCTAATCATGAAGGACTCCAAACTAGGTGGCTTCAACCTGCTCGGCGGGCTGGACGGCGACAACCCACAAGGAGATGAGCGATGCAGACCACGAGGAACGGGATCGACACGGTCGTAGGGCCGGCTGAGTGGTTCACCGACGCCGTGTACATCGACACGGTCGCAGCGCCCTTAGGCGCCTCGCGCCTGAGCGCGAGCAGCGTCCACTTCACGCCCGGCGCACGCACCGCGTGGCACACGCACCCGAACGGCCAGACGATCTACGTCGTCGAGGGCGTTGGCCTCGCGCAGCGGCGCGGGGGCTCGGTCGAACTGATCCGCGCCGGCGACCGCGTGTTCTTCGAGCCCGGCGAGGAACACTGGCACGGCGCTGCACCGACGCGGTTCATGACCCACCTCGCCATGCTGCAGGTTGACGACGAAGGGAACAGCGCGACGTGGGGACCCCACGTCACCGACGAGGAATACGGGGCGGCGCCGGCCATCGACAACTGAGCGGGCGCGAACATCTGCGGCTCCGATTGCACCGGCACCGCGCGCTGCAAGCGCGCCGGTTTCAGGACGACTGTTTCCCGCGCATCGACGCCTTGTGCGCGCGCTTCCGCGATCGCTCCTGGGCCCCCGTCTCTGTTCAGCCGCGCACGACTGCTCGCTCGCGCACGCCGAGAATGTTGAAGGCGGGAAGTGGTTTGGAAAATCCCTTCAGGGAGTACTCGCCGACTGGCTCCGCTTCGACGTTCTGCTCAACTTCAGCAAGCAGTCGTTGCGAGACGAGGATCTGGCCGCCGGCCGCCTCGTCCGACAGGCGCGCCGCAAGGTTCGTGACCGTGCCAAGCGCTGCGTAGTCCGAGCGTCCTTCGAAACCAACCTCGCCGCACGTCGCGTAGCCGAAGGCAATCCCGACGCCGAAGTCGAGGTCGTACCCTCGCTTCCTCCAGCGCGCCGTGAGCTCGGCCATCTCCTCGCGTAGCGCACAAGCCAGTCGTACGGCGCGCAATGCCGGATCCGAAACCTCGATCGGATCGTTGAAGAAGACCTGGATGCCGTCCCCTGCGAGAAAGCCGACCGTTGCGCCGTAGGTCTTGACGAGCCGCCCCACCGCTCCGTGGAACTCGCCAAGTACAGCGAGCAGCTCCTCCGGCTCGACGGCATCGGCGAAGCTCGTGTACCCGCGCAGGTCGCGCCTGGGCCTTGATCGTGTCGTGGTACCGCTTGATGCGAAGGAGCGAACGAACGCGCACAAGGAGCTCGTCGTGGTTGAACGGTTTCGGAATGAAGTCGTCGGCACCGGCTTCGATCGCTCTCTTCTTCTCGGCGCCGACGCTCGAGGTGACCATGATCACCGGGAGCATCGCGGTCTCGTCATCCGCGCGAAGCCGTCGGCAGACGGTGTAGCCGTCGATGTCCGGCATCACGATGTCGAGGAGAATGAGATCCGGTCTTTCGGACTTGGCGGCTTCGAGCGCGGAAGCGCCATTCGTGGCGGAGATGACGTCGTACGCACCTGCGGTGAGCACCGCCTCGAGCAGGCGTACGTTCCCGGGAACGTCGTCCACGACGAGGATCCGTGCCTCGTAGTCACTCACGGTCCGCTTCTCCGCAGTGCTCCTTCACCGTCTTGACGAATTCCACGACGTCCACTGGCTTCGAGATGTAGGCGTCGAAGCCGGCGTCGAGGAACCGTTCACGATCCCCGTGCATGGCCTGGGCGGTCAGCGCCACGACCGGAATCGACGCCGTCCGCGCGTTTGCGCGCAGACGGCCGAGCGCGTCGACCCCGTCGATGTCCGGCAGCTGGATGTCCATCAGCACCAGATTCGGCTGGTGCTCGGCCGCCAGCTCCATCGCCCGCTCGCCGGTCGTCGCTTCGAGCAGGCGGTAGCCGGATGCTTGGAGGACATCGCGGAAGAGCTTCATGTTCTTCTCGTTGTCCTCGACGACGAGGACCTGCGCGCCCGTCACGTCGAGGCCGCCCTCGACGGCAGCGTAAAGACGAAAGCGCTACCTTCGCCTGGCTCGCTGTCGACCCAGATTCGCCCGCCGTGCAGCTCGACGAGCCGCTTCGAGAGCGCGAGCCCGAGACCCGTCCCCTCGCGCTGCCCTGCGCCCGCCTCCGTTTGCTGGAACTCCTCGAAGATCCGCTCCTGATCCTCGGCCGCGATACCCGGCCCCGTGTCCGTGACCGACACTCGGACCTCTCCGTCGTGCCGCGCAGACTTGAGCTCGACACGCCCTCCCGGCGGCGTGAACTTCACCGCGTTCGAGAGCAGGTTGAAGATCACCTGCCGGATTCGTCGCTCGTCCCCCTCGACGACCTCGGCAGCCGGATCGAGCTCGAGGACCAGCTGCACGCCGTCCTTCGTCGCACGCTCCCGGACCATCACCAGGCCGCGCTCGAGCGCCTCGCGCAACGAGAACCGGTTGATCTCCAACTCGATCTGACCCGCTTCGACCTTCGACAGGTCCAGCACGTCGTTGATCAGCGAAAGCAGGTGATTACCGGAGGAGAGGATGTCCTCGAGGTACTCCCGTTGCTTCTCGTTGATCTCCCCGAACATCCTTTCGCGCAGTACCTGTGAGAAGCCGATGATTGCGTTGAGCGGTGTCCGCAGCTCGTGCGACATGTTCGCGAGGAACTCGCTCTTGTGGCGGCTGGCGCTTTCGAGCTCGCGATAGACACGGCGGAGCTCGTCGTTCATTCGATTCACGTTCGTTGCGAGCGTGCCGAGCTCGTCGCGGTTCGCCACGTCGACGCGTCCGGAGAAATCGCCTGAAGCGATCGCCGCGAGCCGCCCGCCGATTCGTTGGATTGGCCAGATGAGGGACCACGAGAGGACGAAGCCCAGGAACAAGGCGAGGAAGACGGTTCCTGCGCCGACTCCGATGAAGAGGTTGCGGGAGCTGACATACGCGCGGCGGTTTTCGGCGACCAGCGCGTTCGTCTTGACGGTCGTCGACTCGGCCAGCCTCCGAGCGGCGACTTCGAGGTCGACGGACAGGTTTTCGGCGCGCGCGTGCAACGGGAACGCATGCGCGCTCGAGCCGGCGATCTTTCCGACGAGCCCTTTCAGATTTGCGTAATCCTTCTTGATGTGCCCGAAGGCGACGACTTCGTCGCTCGTCGGCTTGAACTCGAGCTGGGTCGCTGTGCCGAGCAGCGCGAGCACCGCGTCAACCGGTTGGCGTATCGTTCGCAGGCACGTCGGCGCCGATCCTTGCGCAGGTTTGCCCCCGTTCAGCCACTTCGCGTAGTCGGGCGTGCCCGTGCAAAGTGCGAGCACCTGGCGTAGGGTGGCCGCGTCGGCTTCGAGCGCCTGGTAGCCGGCGACCCGTACCTGCAACGCACCGAGACGCTCGGCGCGCGAGTTCGCCTGACCAAGAACCCGCAGTCCGAGCAATGCGACCAAGACGAGCAGCGCAGCAATTCCGAGGAACGCGACGAGGAGCTTCGTCCGTACTTTCCCGGGGAGTTTGGCTACGGCACGAACGAGGGGGTTGTCCGCACGACTCAGCAGCCGTCGGCGTTTCCCGCCGACGGCTGCCGGAGGCGAAGCCGGAACCGTTGCGTGGGCCTGCGCCAAGGGTTTACGGCGTGAGCGTGACCGATGAAGCCGCCATGTTGGTGATCAGCCACTTTCCATTGAGCTTCTGCACCTGCTGGTCGGCGCCGACGGCGCTTGCAACCTTGCCGGTATCGACGTCGATGTAGTGGCACTCGAAGTAGAGCGTGCCTTTGTTGCCGTTCACCGTCGTTCGGATCTTGTACGCCGGTGTGTCGGAGATCCAGTGATTCTGAGGCTGGAACGGACCAGCCTTCGCAAAGAGCGCGCGGATGTCCGCTTTCCCGGTCACCGTCTTTCCCGGGAAGGTTGCCGTTGCGTTGGGCGCCCAGATCGACATCATCAAATCGAGATCTTTCTTGGACGCCGCCTTGTGCCAGATCATCTCGATCCGATCGATCTGGTAGAGAGCGGCTTGCTTCTGGACGTTTGTGCCCGAGCTGTCACTTCGGGCCCCGTAGGCGCTCACGGCGAGCACCAGCCCCACGAGCGCCGCGATCGTCAGAACCTTCTTCATCACTACCTCCTCTAGCTCGGGCCGCTTTTGAGCATCACACACCCGCCGCTGATTGCCTAGAGCCGGCTCACCCGACCGGCTGGAACGCGCGCCGAAGGTCGTACTTGGCGACCTTTCGGCCCAGAACCACACCGGCGACGCCCGAGAAGCGGTAGTGCAGTCCGGCCCACACGCGGGCGTCGACGATCTCCTCGCGCAGATCTTGCGCGGTGTCGAAATGACGAACCGCGCTCAGGTTCCCGGCCGCGCCCGACGGGTCGAAGCCATGGATGCCGACGTCGATCCGGCTCGTGCCGAGGAAGGTGCTGAACACCTCCGCCATCGCCGAGGAGACCGAACCGTGCGCCGCGGGATACTCGGGATGGTTCGGGGTCGTCAACAACGGCCGCCAGCCGGCCTGCTCCGCCGTAGCCGCGTTGCCATCGCCGTAGCCGGGCACCGGACCGAACCCGTCACTCGTGACCGCCGTCGCATCGAGGCCGCCGTTGATCGCCGTGACCGGGCGCCAGAAGAGATAGTGGTACTTCGCGTGCATCACCGAGATCTGCGCGTCCGCGGCGACGACGTTGACCATCGCCGCCAGTCGTGCGGTTCGCACCAGGTCGAGACCGCATGCGTCCGCGACGTCACGGGCAAGCCCGTTGTACTGACGGATCACGTTCGCCGACCAGAACCTCGCGACGTTCGTTTGGTCAGTCGTGCGCATGCTGCTGTTTGCCGCGCCGTAGCTCTTGATCTCGTTGAATCCCTCAACCCAATCGCTGCTTTGCAGCGACGGAGGCGAGTCCGGCAGGACCTGATCGGCGCTGCCCAGGATGAACGGCCGCACGTTGCCGACCCACGGGGTCTGCGGCAGCGCGAACGGCGGCGTCAGACGCCATACCCCTGGAGCCTGCGCGACCGTCGAAAAGGACGTGCTCAGGCCGATCGGCGTCACGCGTCCATCACCGTTCCGCAGGTTGATGTTCTGGTTTGCAGCCGCCAGGCCGACCGTCTTCCCGTCGTTCTTCGCGGTCCCGTCGGGAATCAATGCGAGCGCCTCAGCGTATTGCGCGTCCAGCGTCGCGGCCTGAGTCGGGAAGTAGTTCACGAGCGTCCGATACCCGGCCTCCACCACCGCCGCGTTGGCAGACGCGCCGGCTGCAGCCGCGATGGGAGCGCCGTACGGCGCGTAGTCGCCCTCGATCGCGACAACGGCGTCGTAGACCGCAGCCGATTCGTAGGCCATGTAGATCAGGCCCTCGTTCTGGAACGCACCCGAACCGACCACCGTGTTCTCTGCGATCTTGTTCCACTGCTCGATCGCGTTCCCCGGCGGCAAGGCCGCAGCCGCATTCTGCGCGGTCCCGGCTATTCCCGTAAAGGCGACGGCTGTGATCGCAATCGCCACGGCAAGCACGTGCCTCCGCATGACATTCATCTCTCACTCCTTCCGGAACGCTTTTCTCCACTGCCGCCGAGGCTACGAGCCGGCGGACACGCTGCCTATCCAGCCAGCACGGTCATCGCGGGGGTGCTGGCATGCGCCTTCGAGAGAAGGCAGCCTGCTTGACCCGAACGAGCGAATGAAGGACAAATCGACGTCATGCAGGATGGCGACGCGTCGATCGAGGCACAGCTTCGCGCATCGCGCGCAAGGCTGCTTCTGAACGCCGATGCCGAGCGCCGCGCGATCGAGCGCGTGCTGCACGACGGCATCCAGCAGGAGCTCGTGGCGATCGCGGTCAAGCTGCAGCTTGCACGGCGCCTCGCACACTCCGAGCCAACAGCCGCGCAGAGCCTGCTCGACGAGATCGAGCAAGAAGTACGCGACGCGCTCGACGGTGTGCGCGCGGTCTCGGACGAGATCTATCCCTCCGTCCTCGCGGCGCGCGGTCTTGCAGAGGCGGTGCGCGGAGCCGCGGCGGCGAGCGGGGTTGCGGTGCGCATCGAGGCGAACGAGCTCGCGCGGTATCCGCCGGAGCTCGAAGGAGCTATTTACTTCTGCTGCCGGGAGGCGCTGAAGGTCGCGGCGGCGCTCGGAGCGCGGTCGATCCTTCGCGTCTGGGAGGCGGACCACGCGCTCCACTTCGAGATTGCCGATGGCGGAGGAAGCTCGGACCTCGCCGAATCGGACCTGACAGAGTTACGCGACCGCGTCGAGGCGCTGGCTGGAAGCCTCACGATCGCGCTGGGGCCCGAAGCCGGCACGCGCCTCGATGCAGCCATCCCCGTAGCTACTAGTCGGCCTCGGCCAGATAGAGGATGACGGCCTTGACGCGCTTGTGAACCGTGGGCTCCCAGCTGATTCCGAGCTTGAGGAAGATCGAGTGGATCACCTTCTCGACCGAAGGCTCGGTGAGGAAGAGCGACTGCGCGATCGCGGCGTTGTTCTTCCCCTCGGCCATCTCGCGCAGAACGTCTTGCTCTCGTGGCGTGAGCTGCGCGAGCGGTGA
>WNGE01004895.1_pt1 | contig 20170 bp, 19 predicted proteins | sample 5400651 | NCBI WGS metagenome assembly WNGE01 (sample SAMN13153370, study PRJNA577476) | soil metagenome | isolation source: 60 cm soil or saprolite under grassland replicate 2 | place: USA:California | collected 2016-06-15 | reverse complement strand
CCGTCACAGCACGAAATCGACATGCGATACGCGGACGCCCTATCCATGGCAGACCACACGGTCACGTACCGGCTGATCGTCAAGGAGATCGCCAAGAAGGCGGGCTTCCATGCCTCCTTCATGCCGAAGCCGATCTTCGGTGAGAACGGCTCGGGCATGCACACGCACCAGTCGCTGTTCAAGGACGGCAGGAACGCGTTCTTCGATGCCGAGGACGAGTGGCACCTCTCCGACGCCGGCAAGGCCTTCATCGCGGGGCAGCTGCGTCATGCGCGTGAGATCAGCGCGGTGTTCGCACAGTGGGTCAATTCCTACAAGCGACTCGTGCCCGGGTACGAGGCGCCGGTGTACGTCGCGTGGTCACGACGGAACCGCTCGGCGTTGATCCGGATTCCTCTCTACAAGCCGGGTGCCGAGCAGGCGACCCGCGCAGAGATCCGTTGCCCGGATCCGGCCTGCAACCCATACCTGACGTTTGCCTCGCTGCTGCACGCCGGTCTCGAGGGGATCGAGCAGGGGTACGAGCTCCCGGAGCCGATGGAGACGAACCTGTACCACCTGACGCCCGAGCAGCGCCGGGAACGCGGGATCGTCTCGCTTCCGGAGACGCTCGGCGAGGCGATCGACGCGCTCTCGGGGTCGGAGCTGGCGCGGAAGGCCCTGGGGCCGCACATCTTCGAGCGCTATGTGGAGCTCAAGCGCAGCGAGTGGGACGAGTACAGGGTGCAGCTCACCGAATGGGAGCTCCACAAGTACTTGTCCGTGCTCTGAGAAAGAGAGAGAATTGGGCTCGGTCCCGCGAGCTCTGCGGCCTGCGGGATCCAACTGACGGCCGACTGCGAGCTGCCGAGTCCTTCTGGTCGCGCAGCTCGTGGTCGTTCTAGGGGTTTGGCCGGTAACGTTGCCCGGTTCCTGGGTCGCGAGCACCAAGCCAGAGGCCCCGGCGAACGTTGCCGGTCAGACCACTAGGGCCCTGCTAGAGGAAGCGCCGGATCGCTTCGCGTGCGACGCGGAGCGCGACGACGCCGCTGCGGGCGTCGACCTCGGCAATCGTGTCGGCCGGGACGAGCCTACGATGCCGCGAGAGGAAGCCGCTCTTCACGGAGAGGGCGTCGGGGACATCGGGAAGCGAGCCGTACATGGGGCACTCAACCTTGCCGACCACGCGACCACGGTTGTCGGCGACGAGAAATCCGGTCGTTGCCGTGAGATTCATCGGGAGAGCGGACACGTTCGGAACCTATTCCCCCTCTCTAAGGAAATTCCCCTCCCTGAGGTAAGGGTTCTGTTAACTGCCCAGCTTGCCGCTCATGGCAAACATTGCTACGAACAGCGCGACGAGGTAGCGATCCACGACGGCTAGCCTAGGAAACCGAGTGGACATTCGAGAGCGCCATCTGCGCCTCCTCACCGAGACGATCGCGGCGGTCAACTCCACGCTCGATCTCGAGGAGGTCCTGGCGCTCGTCGCGCGCAAGGTGGCCGACGTGCTCGGGGCCGAGGCTTGCTTCGTCTACCTCTACGACGAGCGCAGCGACGAGCTCGTGTTGCGCGCGACGCACGGCACCAGCGTGGAGGAGATGACGAAGCGTCCTCGCATGCGGCCCGGCGAGGGGATCACCGGGGCTGCTGCTGCCGAAGGCGCCCCGATCACGATCGCGGCGCAGGCACACCTCGATCCCCGCTTCAAGCAATTCGCCAATCTGCCGGAGGACGAGTACGAGTCGATCCTGGCGGTGCCGATCCTCGCGCGCGAACGGCTTGCCGGCGCGCTGAACGTTCGGACGCTCGAGGCGCGCGAGTTCACGCAGGACGAGATCGAGCTCGTCGTCGCGATCGCGGCGCAGGTGGCGCAGACGATCGAGCACGCGAAGCTGTACGCGCAGGCGCAGCGACGGGTCGTGGAGCTCGAGGCGCTGGCGAAGATCTCCGAGGCCGTCTCCGAGTCGCTCTACCTCGAGGAGTCGCTGGAGGCGATCGTGAAGACGACGATGGAGGCTGTGGGCGCGACCGGAGCGGCGCTCGTCCTCGAGGACGGCAACATCGCCTGGCCCGAGGGACGGCCGGGGAGCCACGCGGTCCGTCTGCCGCTTCGCTGGAAGCGTCGCCAGATCGGCGAGCTCGTCTGCGACCGCGATACGCCCTTCACCGCAGACGAGCGCGCGCTGCTCGCATCGATCGCGCATCACGCAGCCGTCGCGCTCGAGCACGGGCGTGCGGTCATGCGCGGGGTGCTCGCACAGGAGATTCACCACCGCGTCAAGAACAACCTGCAGACTGTCGCGTCGCTGCTGCGGCTGCAGGCGCGCTCGGCCGACGCGAACCCGCGCAAGGCACTCGAAGACTCGGTCAATCGCATCCTGGCGATCGCGGCCGTGCACGAGGTGCTCACGGAGCAGCGTGAAGAGGTGGTCGAGCTTCGGGAGCTGATCGACCGGCTGCGAGCGATGCTCGTCCAAGGTTTGGCGGCCGGGAAGGACGTGCGTGCCCAACTCGAGCCGGTGTCCCTCGCAGGCAACCGCGCGACGGCGCTGGCGCTGGTCTTCAGCGAGCTGCTCCAGAACGCCCTGGAACACGGCGGCGAGGCAGTCGAGATCGAACTGGCGCAACGCAACGGCAAGGTCGTGCTGTCGATAGCCGATGACGGCACCGGCATCGAAGGAGACGCAACAGGCACAGGCCTGTCGATAGTCCGAGCCCTGGTCCGCGACGAACTACAGGGAACCCTCGAGCTCAAAAACGACGGCGGCACGAGAGCGGAAGTCATCTTTCCGACGTAAGACGAACGACAGCCGCAAGACGAAGGCCGGAAGTTAGTGCACGCGAAGCGGCACTAACTGGAGGCGAACTCACGCGTGCGGGGAGGCTTCAGCCCCACCGCACGCGAGCCATCAACAGTGCCGCCGACCAAAGAGCGCGCGGGCTTGCCCGCGCGCGTTCAGCGCAAAGCGCCGTACCTATACAAGAGCGAAAGCGAAGCTTTCGCTCTTAGTGTTGGACGCCGCCATCGCCGCCCGCGGGGCGTGACCACCAGGCGTCGGAGCTGCCGGACATGACGCCCTGGAGCTGGTCGACGTAGCTGGCGAGATCGCGTTCGCGACGATCGAGGGTCTGCTCGAGCTCGTCGAGCTCGGTGCGCCACCGCTCGATCCGGTCCTCGCGGAACTGGACGTCCGCCTCAAACACCGCCTCACGCTGCTCCAGCTCGCTTTCGCGCTGCCTCAGCTCGACGATGCGGACGTCCACGACCTCTTCCGAGAGCGGCGCGGGTGGTGCGGGTACGGATGGGGCGGCGGCGGGCGTTCCCTCGAACAGTGGAGTCAGAGCGTTCGCCTGCTCCGCAGAGATCTCGACGCGGAGCACGAGTGGCTTGGGGTCAGTGAATTCGTGGTCAGACATGTGGGGCCGCACCCACAGAATCGCCGATCGGGTGCCCGGGCACCATCCCTCACGCGAGCGGTTTCGAGCAAACTCACCCACAGATGAGGATCCTGGTGGCCGAGGACGAGACGATCATCCGGCTCGATCTGCGGGCGCTCCTGGAGCGCGCGGGGTTCGAGGTCTGTGCCGAGGCTCGCGACGGCGAGGAGGCCGTCGCCCTCGCCCGGTCGGAGCAGCCTGACGTGGCCGTCCTCGACGTGAAGATGCCGAAGCTGGATGGGATCGAGGCAGCGCGAAGGATCCTCGACGAGCGTCCGATCCCGATCGTGATGCTCACCGCCTACGGGCAGGACGAGCTCGTTCAGCGCGCCGCCGAGGTCGGCGTCTTCGGCTATCTGGTGAAGCCGTTCCGCGAGCAGGACCTGCTCCCGGCGATTCGGACCGCACGAGCCAGGCACGAGGAGCTCGCCGCGCTGCGCGAAGAGGCCGAGTCCCTCGCCGAAGCGCTCGCGGCACGAAAGGCGATCGAGCGTGCCAAGGGGCTGCTGATGGAGAAGGAGGGACTCTCGGAGCAGGACGCGTTCGCGCGCCTCCGCAAGGCCAGCCAGATCTCGGGCCGTCCGCTGAAGGTCGTGGCGGAAGCGCTCATCGCCACGTTCGAGGAACGCTAGAAAGGGCGGGTCAGGTCGGCGACCACGCCGAGGCCGATCAGGACCAATCCCAAGAGGAAGATCGGATCCTGGCGTGCGCCGGTGGGGCGGCGGCGCGTGATCGTTCCCCGGATCACCGAGTAGCCGCCGCTCGGGAACATGCCGACCAGGAACAACCCGCTGCCGACGAGGTAGTACGCCGCAGCCATGGTCCCTGAAATGCCGTGACCCGTCGCCCATCCGATCAGCGCTGCCAGCCCGCCGACGCCGACTGCGGCACCGACTGCGCCGATCAGCATCCGCTTGACGACCTCGCCCATCCCTGTCCAGCGGCTGACCTCAGGCTGTGGCCCGGTCACGTCTGCGCCTTCTCGAAGACCGTTTCCCACCGCTGCAGGAGTGAGTGCAGCTCGTCGCGGGCCTGCCGGTGTGCAGCGAGGGTCTCGACGTCGTTCCAGTTTTCCGCGAGCCGCCGTTCGAGATCTGCGACCACGCCTTCGCGTTTGGCGATCTCCGCCTCGATGCGCGCCAGCTCCGACGGTGTCTGCCGCTTGGTGGCCGGCCGCTTGCGCGGTTTCGCGGTCTTCGGCTCCGGCGCGGGAGTCGCCGCCGCTGCGCGGCGGCTCTCACGCAGTCTGACGTACTCGGCCCAGCCGCCGTCGTAGGACTGAAGCCGTCGGTCCTCGATCGCGAGCGTGCGCTCCGCGACCGCGTCGAGCAGCGCACGGTCGTGCGAGACGAGCAGGACGGTTCCTGGAAATGCTTCGAGTGCGGCCTCGAGTGCCTCGCGGCTCTCGAGATCGAGATGGTCCCCATCCGGAGAAGAGAAACCGGCCGAGAAGCTTCTGCGCGTCGGGTCGCTGCAGCCCGGTCGCGCGTTGCACGCACTGCAGCACCGATCCGCGCGTGTCGAGCTCCATCTCCTGCTGCGAGAAGTACACGGGCACGACCCCGTGGCCGAGGCGGATCGATCCTGCCTGCGCGTCTCGCTTGCCCAGGAGCGTCTCCAGCAGCGTCGTCTTCCCTGAGCCGTTCGGCCCGACGAGCGCCACGTGCTCTCCGCGCTCGATCGCGAAGCCTGACTCCTCGAGCAGCGTGCGTTCTCCGATGCGGATCTGGAGTCCTTCCGCCTCGACGACGGTCCGGCCGCTCCGGGCGGGCTTCAGGAACTCGAATCCGAGGCGTTTGTTCCTTCGCGTCAGCAGGTCGACCTCGCCCTTCGCCTTTGCGTGCTCCTTCTCGAGCCGCTCGATCTGGGTGAGCTTGACCTGTGCCTTTCGTGCCATCTTCTCGGTCGATGCGCGGAAGCGCGCGACGAATCGCTCGAGTCGCTCGATGTCGCGGCCCACGCGATCGGCTGCCTTCGAGGCGGAGCTGAGACGTGCCGCCTTCTCCCGGCGCCACTCGTGCCACGGGCCTGCGAAGTACGTCGAGCGCCCTGCCTCGAGCTCGAGGACTGCGTTCGCGACCGCCTCGAGGAACCATCGGTCGTGCGCGACGATCACGATGCCGGCGTCGAGCGACTGGAGCTCGCGCTCGAGCCACTCGAGGCTTTCGACGTCGAGGTGGTTCGTAGGCTCGTCGAGGAGGAGTAGGTCGGGGTCGCCGCCCAGCGCGCGTGCCAGCGATGCGCGTGTCAGCTCTCCTCCGGAGAACGTCTCCAGCTGCCTGTCGAGGTGTGCGTCGCTGAAGCCCAGACCGCGGAGAACGGCGGTCGCCCGCTCGCGCCAGTCATAGCCTCCTGCGTGCTCGAGGCGCGCCTGCGCCTCGCCGTAACGCCGGATCGTCGCGGCCTCGTGGTCGCCCCCCGCCATCGCCTCCTCGAGCCGGCGGAGTTCCTCCTCGAGCGCGAGCAGGTCCGTCGCTCCCGAGAGCACGTACTCGCGGAGGCTCAGTTGTCGCTCCAGCGGCGGCCGTTGGTCGTGGAGGGCAACGCGCGTCCCTTTCTGGAATGCGAGCTCGCCCCCCTGCAGGTTGGTCTCGCCGACCAGAGCGCGCAGCAAGGTCGTTTTTCCGGCGCCGTTGGGCCCGGAGAGCGCCACGCGATCGCGGCGCTCAACCTTGAAGGAGACCCCCTCGAAGAGAGGGTCGCCGCTCAGCTCCTTTCGGAGCCCGGATGCGATCAGGACGGCCATCGGTTAGAGGCTAGTCAGCGGGGTGGCAAAAGGGGGAGGCCGAAGCACGCGGAATCGAGGAGCAGTACTACCCCTTCCGGGGGGACGCCCGGGGGGACGGGGTTCCGACACTGAGATCAGGATGTTTCGGGCGGCGCTCTTGCGGGGCCGGACGTGGCTGACGCCCGTCTGCGCGTTGGCCTGCATCTCGACCGTCGCCGCGTGGTTCCTTGCCGACTCGGCGATCGAACGCGTCACTTTCGCCACCAGCGTGATGGCTTCCGCGGCAGTCACCGTCCTCTTTGCCTGGCGGCTGACACGCGAGTTCAAGCGCCGGAACGAGCGCTTGCTCGCGCTGGCGGGGATCGTCGAGACGACCGGTGACGCAGTTGTCGCTGCCCGGCTCGACCGCACGATCACCGCGTGGAACTCCGGAGCTGAGAATCTCTTCGGCTACACGGCCGATGAGATGCTGGGCGGCAGCATCCGCCGCATCGTCCCGCCGGGTGACGACCAGTCGCTGCAGGAGCACCTCGATCAGATGCTCGCGAAGGACGGCATGCACACGTACGACGTGAAGCGCCGGCGCAAGGACGGCACCCTCGTCGATGTTTCCATCACCCTCTCGCCTCTCCGCGACGACCGTGGCGAGATCGTCGGCATCTCGAGCATCATCCGCGACATCTCGGACCGCCGAAGGCTCGAGGCGGAGCGGGAGCAGCTGCTTGCGCGCGAGCGCGATGCGCGCACGGACGCCGAATACGCGCGCGAGCTCCTCGAAGAACAGAACCGGCACCTGGTCGAGCTCGACCGCATGAAGGACGACTTCGTCGCATCCGTCTCCCACGAACTGCGTACGCCGCTCACCTCGATCAACGGCTACCTCGACCTGATGCTGGAAGACGGCGACGAGTTTCCGCCGCAGCAGCGCCAGTACCTCGGCGTCGTGCGTCGCAACTCCGAGCGTCTCCTGCGTCTCGTCGGAGATCTGCTTTTCGTTGCGCAGGTCGACGCCGGCCGGATCTCGCTCGAGATGTCCGCCGTCGACCTAGCCGCGCTCATCGGCGATTCGGTGGAGGCCGCCCGTGCCGTCGCGGAGGAGAAGCACATCAACCTCATCTCCGACGTCGAGCCGATCGAGATTCCCCAGGCAGACGCTTTGCGCCTCGGCCAGGTGCTGGACAACGTGCTGTCGAACGCCGTCAAGTTCACGCCGGCGGAAGGCTCTGTCTCTGTACACGCGCGCCTGGTGGACGACCACGCGGTCGTCGAGGTCACCGACACCGGCATGGGTATCGCCCTGGAGGATCAGGCTCGTCTCTTCGACCGCTTCTATCGCACGGCGGCTGCGAATCACATGGCGATTCCCGGAACGGGGTTGGGGCTCGCGATCGCGAAGGCGATCGTCGAAGGCCACAACGGCGAGATCTCCATCCGTAGCGAGCCGGGGAACGGCACGACCGTTCGGCTGGAGTTGCCCGCCCGCCGTGCGACCTCGGAGTCGCCGCGCTACGTGGAGGCGCTGTTGTGAGACGTCCCGCCGGACTCGCGCGCACGGGACGCGTGTTCCTGCTCGTCCTGGCAATCGGCTTCGTGCCGCTCGCGATCGGCGCGGTCGTGATCCAGCGCGAGTCGCATCGCAACGACCAGCGAACGCTCGACCGGGCGCTCGCGGCCGATGCGCATTCCGGCGAGGCCGACCTCGCCGCGTACTTCGATCGGGCCCGCTCGATCGCGCTGCTCACGGCGGAGAATCCGGTGTTCAAGGACTTCTACGAGTTGCCCGGCACCCCCGATCAGAAGAGCCGCATCGGCGTGCCGGCATTCGAGCGCCTGAACGCGGCGCTCGGGTATCTGCAGAAGCTGTATCCAGGAGCACTGGGCGAGACGTGCTTCATCGACCGCGCGGGCTTCGAGAATGCGCGCGTCGTCAGAGGCCGCCCCGCACGTCCTTCCGAGCTCTCGATCAACGAGAGCATCCATCCGTTCTTCAAGCCGACCTTCGTCCTCGGCGCCGGCCGCGTTTACCAGGCGGCCCCCTACCTCTCACCGGACATGCACGAGTGGGTGATCTCCAACTCCACGAGGATCCCGATGACTTCGGGTGCCGCCATCGTCCACTTCGAGATCACCGTCGAGAGCCTGCGGCGAGCACTTGCCCGGGAGCTCGGACACCATCTGCTGATCGTCGACCGCGCGACCGGGGCGATCGTCGCGGACTCGGAGCGCCCTCAGCTCGGGATGAGACCGCTCGGGCATCGCGACCGCCGCTTCTTCCCTCTGGCCGAGGTGACCGCGCGGCACGGCGCGCTGACCGTGGACGGCCTCCGCATGGCGTACTTGCGTGTGCCACGGGCAGCAACGAACGCAAACGACTGGATGGTCGTCGCCTCCAGCCCGGCAGTTCAGGCCTCGTTGCTCGGGATCGACCGGGCGACGTTCGCGCTGCTCGCCATCCTGCTCGTGCTCGTGGCGCTGCCGATCGCCTATCGGTGGGGCCGCATGAACAAGGACCTCACGGAGCGGGAGCAGGATTTGCACAAGAGCGAGCACCGCTATCGCATCCTCTTCGAGGAGGCTGAATCCGGACGACGCCTGCTCTCGGAGCAGAACGACCGCCTGCGCCAGCTCGACCGGATGAAGGACGACTTCGTCGCGTCGGTCTCACACGAGCTGCGTACGCCCCTGACCTCGATCACCGGGTACGTCGAGCTCTTGATGGAGGGCGAGGCCGGCGATCTGAACGAGGAGCAGGCCGGCTTTCTCGGTGTGATCCGCCGAAACGGCGAGAGGCTCCTGCGTGTCGTTGGCGACCTGCTGTTCGCCGCCGAGCTGGACGCACGCACGGTCGAGATCGACCGCGCGGATGTCGACATCGCCGCGCTCGTCGCGCAGGCGCGGGACACGGCGCGCCCGCTCGCGGACGAGCGACAGATCAACCTCGTGGTCGAGCCCGAACCAGTTGCGAGCGTCGAGGGTGATGCGGGCCGGCTCGGGCAGGCGATCGACAACCTCCTCTCGAACGCCCTCAAGTTCACCCCTCCCGGCGGTCGCGTCGAACTGCGCCTGTTCGAGACCGAGGCGGGGTCCAGCTCGAAGTTGCGGACACCGGGATGGGTATCTCCCAGGAGGATCAGGCTCAGCTCTTCGAACGCTTCTTCCGCACCTCGGACGCGATGAGCGCGGCGATCCAGGGAACCGGGCTCGGCCTTGCCATCGTGGCCGCGATCGTGGATGCGCACGGCGGTTCGATCGAGGTCGACAGCCAGGTCGGGTTCGGGACGACCTTCAAGATCGTGCTCCCCCGCGTGGCTGCGCGAAACCAGGCGGCATGAACGCCGGCCGTCGGCCCGTCCGGCGGATCGCCTTCGCGACCCTCCTGATGGCCACGCTCACCACGGGCGCCCTTGCCGTCACGATCTGAGCTACGGGGGCGCCGTCCGCGCTCGTCAGCGTTCTCAGCACGCGCAGCACGCAAACGACCTTGCGCAGCGCGCAAAGACGTACGTTCGGCTCGAGCGTGAGGCAATGAACGAGTATCTGCTGACCTCGGATTCGACGATCCTGCAGCAGGTCTACTCGGCCCACGATCAGTTCGACGCCGCGGTGGCGGAGCTCGAGCGCGTCACGGGCACTGAACGAGCGCTCATCGGTAGGGCCGGGCAGGCAAACGACGAGTTCATCGAAGTGTTTCTCTCCAGCTTGGCCCTTCGACCGGGCAACCTGCCCTCGCAGCGGCGACTGGCCCTCGTGCTCGACAGAGGGGAGCAAGATGGGCTGGCTCCGTTGCACGCGCTGCAACCGCTCAATGCGCGTAGAGCACGGGAACGAGAGTCGGAAGCCAACGCCCAGAGCAGCCATGCGCTCATCGCCACTCTCGCAGCCGGGCTGCTCGCGATCGGAGGCGGCCTCGGGTTTGCCTGGTATGCGGTGCGCCTCGTCCGGCGCGTCGATCGGCAGAACGAGGCGCTGCGGGAGCTGGACCGGGTGAAGGACGATTTCGTCGCCTCGGTCTCGCACGAGCTACGCATGCCGCTGACGTCGATCACCGGCTACCTCGAGCTCGTCCTCGACGACGATGTCGGTGGGCTGAGCGAGGAGCAGCGGAGCTATCTGGCGGTCGTGAACCGCAACAGCGAGCGGCTCCTCCATCTCGTCGGCGACCTGTTGTTCGTTGCACGGCTGAGCGGCTCCAGCATCGCGCTGGAAAAGGTGCCACTCGAGCTGAGCGAGCTCGCCCGGCAATCTGTCGAGGCCGCGCGCCCCGCCGCCCAAGAGGCGGGACTCGAGCTGACGCTCGAGTGCAACGGGCCCGCCGACGTCGAGGCGGATCCGAGCCGGATCGCCCAGGTCATCGACAACCTTCTGACGAACGCCCTCAAGTTCACGCCGCCCGGTGGCCGGGTCGCTCTCAGCATCCACGCCGAGGACGACGCCGTCGTGCTCGAGGTGGCGGACACGGGAATGGGAATCTCGGCACTCGACCAGGAACATCTCTTCGAACGCTTCTTTCGCAGTTCCGACGCGATCACGAAGGCGATTCAGGGCACCGGACTCGGGCTCTCGATCGTCGTCGCGCTCGTGGAGGCGCACGGGGGAGCGATCGGCGTCGAGAGTGAGATCGGGGTCGGCACGAAGTTCACCGTCGTCCTGCCTCGCGTCAGGGTCGAGGAGAGAATCGCCGCCTGACGGTATCGTCCTCGCGTGCCGAGGATCCTCGCGGTCGACGTCGGTACCTCTTCTGTCCGCGCGCAGATGTTCGGCGCGGATGCGCGACAAGACGACGCGGCCCGGAGGGAATACCCGGGCGAGAACAATCCGGAGCGTCTCGTCGAGCTGGTTCGGGAGGCTGTCGACGAGGCGGTGGGGGGAGTCCAATACGACGCGGTCGGTGCATCGTGTTTCGGACACAGTCTGCTCGCGCTCGACGAGCGTGGGCAGCCGCTCACGCCGATCCTCGGTTGGCGCGACACCCGCTCGGCCGATGCGGCCGACCTCCTGGCGAGCCGACTCGACGCCGATGCTGTGCACGAACGGACCGGATGCCATCTGCATTCGAGCTACTGGCCGGCCAAGCTTGCCTGGCTCGCGACAGAGCAGCCGGGCATCTTCACCGACGCATACCGGTTCGCTTCGTTCTGCGACTACCTCTACGCCCAGCTGCTCGGCCGCGAAATCCCGACCAGCACGTCGATAGCTTCCGCGACAGGACTGTTGCAGTTACACGCACGCGCGTGGGACGAGGAGCTGCTCGCAACATTGGGCCTCGACCCGGAACGGTTGCCGGACATCTCCGACGAGCCGACCGACGGATGGTTCCCGGCAGTGTTCGACGGGGCGTGCTCGAACCTAGGCGCGGGATGCGTGACGCGTGAGCGTGCGGCGTTGATGGTCGGGACGTCGGGCGCGTTCCGGACCGTCTACGAGACGGAGCGGCCACAGCCGCGCGAGGGACTTTTCGTTCACTGGCTCGACGACCACCGCGTCGTCGAGGGAGGGTCGCTCTCAGACGGCGGCGGTCTCTTGCACTGGATCGAGCAAACCCTCAAGGAGCCCGGCGGCTCGCTCGCGGACCGCGATCCCGACTCGCATGGGCTGACGTTACTGGCGTTGTTGGGGGGCGAGCGCAGCCCAGGCTGGCATCAGCACGCGAAGGGCGCGATCGAGGGCGTCACGTTCGAGACGACGGCGCTCGACCTTCGCCAGGCGGCGCTCGAGGGCGTCGCGTTCCGCTTCGTCGAGGTCGCGGAGTTGATGCCGGAGGTGGAGGAGGTAGTCGCAACCGGCGGCGCTCTGCTGCACGACGAAGACTGGCTGCAGATCATGGCCGACGCGCTCGCGCGCCCGATCAGGGTGTCGACCGTCGAAGAGGCGTCTCTCCGCGGCGCGGCGGTGTTCGCGCTCGAGCGGCTGGGCGAGTCGCCGCCCCCTGCCCCCCTCGGTCGCAGCGTCGAACCACGCCCCGATCGCGCGCCTGCCTACCGCTCGGCGCGTGAGCGGCAGCGGCGTCTCTACGAAGCGGCTACCTGAGCCTCGACGAGCCGGCGCGCGGCCGTGGCGATGTGCTCCGCGTCGATCCCGTACGCGCTGAGCAACTCCTCCGACTTCCCCGAGTGTGGCATCTCCGTCACGGCGAGCTTGACGACGCGCGCGTGCTCATCGCCCTCGGCGAGCGCGGCTAGCACCGCGTCGCCGACGCCGCCCTCCGGGAAATGATCCTCGACGGTGACGATCCGTCCGGTGGCCTCCGCCGCAGCCTGCAGCGTTTCCGCGTCGATCGGTTTGATCGAGTAGAGGTCGATCACGCGTGCCGTGATGTCGTCTTCGGCGAGCGCATCGGCGGCTTTCAGCGCCTCGTGCACGGTCACACCGGCCCCGACGATGGTGATGTCGTCGTCGTCGGACGACCGGATCACGCGACTGCCGCCGACGTGGAAGTCCTCGTCTGCGTCGTAGATGACGGGTGTGTTCGGGCGAAGCGTCCGCAGGAAGACGATTCCCTCGGTGTCCGCCATCGCCACCACCAGCTTCGCCGTCTGATTCGCATCGCAGGGATGAAGGACGGTGCTGGAATGAACGGCGCGCAGCGCTGCGATGTCCTCGAGCGCCATCTGCGACGGCCCGTCCTCGCCGATCGAGATGCCTGCGTGAGAGCCCGCGAGCCGGAGGTTGGCGCGGCTGATCGCGGCCATGCGAATGAAGTCGTACGCGCGCGACAGGAACGCGGCAAAGGTCGAGCCGAACGCGTTCCAGCCCCGGGCCTGCAGTCCGACGGCCGCTGCGAGCATCTGCTGCTCGGCGATGTACATCTCGAAGTACCGGTCCGGGTGGGCCTTGGCGAAGATCTCGGCGAAAGTCGAGTTGCTGACCTCGCCGTCGAGCGCGACGACGTCGCCGCGGGCGGCCCCGAGCGCAGCGAGCGCCTCGCCGTACGCCTTGCGCGTCGCCACCTCGTCGCCGATGTCGTAACGCGGCAACTCGAGCTTCTCCGTGGGGAACCTGTGTGCCTCCGCGGCATCGGGCTTGGTGACGTCGACGTGGATGTTTCTGAGACCGCCGAGCTCTTCGACGGCGGCGTCCGGGTCGTCGAGGGCCTTGCCGTGCCACCCAGGCTGGTTCTCGACCGCCTTGACTCCCTTGCCTTTGATCGTCCGCGCGATCACGACGGTCGGCTTGCCGGTGGTGCCGGCCGCCTCCGTGTACGCCCGGTCGATCGCCTCGACGTCGTGGCCGTCGATCTCGATCGTCTCCCAGCCGAATGCGTGCGCGCGGTCGCGGTAGACGTCGAGATCCCAGCCGACCATCGTCTCACCCCGCTGACCGAGCCGGTTGACGTCGATGATCGCCGTGAGGTTGTCGAGCTCGTAATGAGCGGCGTGCTCGAAGGCCTCCCAGATCGAGCCCTCCGCCATCTCGCTGGCGCCGCAGAGCACCCAGACCCGCGAGGGAAGACGGTCGAGCTTCTTGGCGGCGATCGCCATCCCGACTCCGATCGGCAGGCCCTGGCCGAGCGAGCCGGTGGCGACGTCGACCCACGGGATCAGCGGGGTCGGATGACCCTCCAGGATGCTGCCGAAGCTCCGGTACTGCAGCAGCTGCTCGTCGGTGATCGCGCCGGCAGCGCGGAAGATCGCGTAGAGAAGCGTCGACGCATGGCCCTTTGAGAAGACCAGCCGGTCGTTCTCGGCGCGCTTCGGATTGTCGAAGTCGTAGCGGTAGTGATTCGCGACCAGGACGGACATGAGGTCCGCGGCCGACATTCCCGATGTGGGGTGGCCCGATTTCGCAGCGGCAGCGCAGCGGATCGAGTCGACCCGGAACTGCTGGCCGAGCTCGCGTAGCTGGGTCGCGTCCATTGCCGCCATTCTAGGTACGGTCCAGCTATGAGAGTCGCGGTCGCATTCGACCACCGCGGCGTCCAGTTGCGAGCCGCCGTCCTCGAGGCACTGGGGAAGCACGACGTCCTCGATCTCGGCACGGATACGGACGCAGTGCGGATCGACTACCCCGACAAGGCGCGCGAGGTGGGCGAGGCGGTGCTCGGCGGGGGCGCGGAGCGTGGCGTGCTCGTCTGCGGATCGGGTGTGGGGGCGTCGGTTGCCGCGTGCAAGCTCGCCGGAATCCGCGCCGCGATCTGCCACGACGTCTATTCCGCGCATCAGGGGGTAGAGCACGACGACATGAACGTCCTCTGCCTCGGGTCGGAGGTGGTCGGCGCATCACTCGCGCGAGACCTGATCGTCACCTTCCTCCGGGCACGTTTCGACGGCGGCGAGCGTTATGTGAAACGGCTGAAGAAAATCGAAGACATGGAAAGGGCGATGTCCCGTGCCTGACTCGAATCTGCACAAGCTGTCCGCGCTCGGCCAGAGTGTCTGGATCGACTACCTCTCGCGCGACCTGCTTCAGACCGGCGAGCTGGAGCGGAAGATGAAGGAGGACGCCGTCGTAGGGGTCACCTCGAACCCGACCATCTTCCAGAAGGCGATCTCCCAGGGCGAGCGCTACGACGCACAGCTGAAGGAGATCCTCGAGAGCGGCGAGGACGATGCGAAGGAGATTTTCCTGCAGCTGTCGTCACACGACATCGCGGACGCATGCGACCTGCTGCGCCAGGTTTGGGACGAGGGCCACGGTCTCGACGGGTACGTCTCGTGGGAGGTCGATCCGACGCTCGCGTACGACAAGGATGCGACGATCGCCGAAGCCCGCCGGCTGCACGAATGGATCGAGCGGCCGAACCTGTACGTGAAGATTCCGGCGACTGAGCCGGGCCTCGGTGCGATCGAGGAGATGATCGCGTCGGGCCGCAATATCAACGTGACGCTGATTTTCTCCCTCGAGCGGCACGCGGCCGTCATGGAGGCATACATCCGTGGGCTCGAGCGGCTCGTCGAAAGCGGCGGGGATCCGGCCACAGTCCATTCGGTCGCGAGCTTCTTCGTCTCGCGCGTGGACACCGAGACGGACAAGCAACTCGATGCGCTCGGCGGGGATGCGACGAAGCTCGAGGGCAAGCTCGGGATCGCGAACGCGAAGCTCGCTCACCAGAAATATCTCGAGACGTTCGCCGGTTCCCGCTGGGACGCGCTGGCCGCGAAGGGTGCGACGAAACAGCGCTGCTTGTGGGCGTCCACGTCGACCAAGAACCCGAACTATCGCGACGTGATGTACATCGAGCAGCTGATCGGGCCAGAGACGGTGAACACCATGCCGGAAGAGACGCTCGAGGCGTTCCAGGACCACGGCCAGGTCGCCGAGACGCTCACGAAGGACGTCGATGCGGCGCGGAAGCTCTTCGAGGACCTGCGCGAGGCGGGCATCGACTACGACGACGTGGTGGAAACCCTCGAGCGGGAGGGCGTCCAGAAGTTCTCCGACTCGTTCGCAGAGCTGATGGAAGGCATCAAGGAGAAGCGCGGCGCGCTGACGCCCGCCTGATCGATGGCTGTCGCGTCGCAGCAGAAGCTGGTCGAGCGCGTCTGGGCTCGCGACGCGACCGTCTGGACGGCTTCGGACGAGGACAAGTGGCTCGGCTGGCTGGACGAGCCGAAGCGCATGCAGGAACGCGTCCGAGAACTGCGGGCGTTCGCCGACGAGGTGCGCACGCGCTTCGAGACGTTCGTGCTGCTCGGGATGGGTGGCTCGTCGCTCGCGCCCGAGGTGCTGAAGCGGACGTTCGGCATCAAGGGGCTCAATGTCCTCGACACCACCCATCCGGCGATGATCCGCCATGCCGAGCAGTTCCTCGACCTGAACAAGACGATGTTCGTCGTCTCCTCCAAGTCGGGCACGACGCTCGAGACCAGATCGCACTTCGATCACTACTGGGAGCAGGCGGGCGGGAACGGCGAGCAGTTCATCGCCATCACGGATCCCGGCTCCGAGCTCGAGCAGGTGGCGAGGTCTCGCGGTATGCGTGTCTTCGCGGGTGAGCCGACGATCGGGGGTCGCTACTCCGCGCTCTCGGCATTCGGTCTCGTCCCGGCGGCGCTGATGGGGATCGACGTCGAACGGCTGCTCGAGCAGTCCGTCCGGATGGCGGAGAGCTGTCGCGGCGAGGGCAGCCCCGGCCTTGTCCTCGGACTACAGCTCGGCGAGGGATGGCGCGAGGGGCATGACAAGGTTTGTATCGCCGAGACCGAGGGGCGATTCGGGCTCTGGGCAGAGCAGTTGATCGCCGAGTCCACGGGCAAGCAGGGCAAGGGTCTGGTGCCCGCGCCCGGTGAGCCCCCCGAGGGCGCCGATCGGCAACCCGCCGAGGTCCAGCTCGCTGATCCGTACGGGATCGGCGCAGAGTTCTTCCGCTGGGAGTTCGCAGTAGCGATCGCCGGCTCCGTGCTCGGGATCAATCCGTTCGACCAGCCGGACGTGCAGGCGGCGAAGGACAAGACGAAGGAGGTGCTCGCCTCCGGAGAGGACCCGGAGCTCGAGGCGGCTGGATCGCTCGACGAGCTGCTCGAACAGGCCGAGCCGCCAAACTATGTCGCGATCCAGGCCTTCATCGACCCGGTGCGCGAGAACGAGCTGCAGCCGCTCATCGACCGCGCGCACGACACCGGATGTGTCGTGACACACGGCCTCGGCCCGCGCTACCTCCACTCGACCGGTCAGTTGCACAAAGGCGGCCCGCCGACCGGAGTGTTCGTCCAGGTCGTGGACGACACGGGGGAGGAGATCCCGATTCCCGGCCAGGAGTTCGGCTTCGGCCGCCTGATTCGCGCACAGGCCGAGGGCGACTATCGCTCGCTGCAGGAGCGAGGGCGCAAGACCGTGCGGGTGCGCATCTGATGCAGCTCGGGATGATCGGTCTGGGTCGCATGGGCTCCGGCATGACGGAGCGTCTGCGCGAGAGCGGCCACGAGGTGCAGACGTACGACCCGAACGTCGCAGAGCGCAGTGCGACATCGCTCGCGGAGCTGAAGCAGCAGCTGGGTGCGCCGCGCGCCTTCTGGATGATGATCCCCGCCGGAAAGATCACCGAGGACGTGTTCCAGGACCTGCTCGGGCTCGCGGACGAAGGCGACACGGTCGTCGACGGCGGCAACTCGAACTTCCGGGACTCGAAACGGCGCTACGTCGAGGCACAGCATCGCGGCATCCATTTCGTCGACGCGGGCGTCTCGGGTGGGATCTGGGGGCTCGAAGTCGGCTTCTGCCTCATGGTCGGGGGCGACGACGAGCCCGTGAAGCGGCTCGAGCCGATCCTGGAGGCGCTGGCACCCGAGCAGGGGTACGCACACGTCGGCCCGTCGGGCGCGGGGCACTTCGTGAAGATGGTGCACAACGGCATCGAGTACGGCCTGATGCAGTCGTACGCGGAGGGCTTCGAGATCATGGAGCACTCCGAATTCGAGCTCGATCCGCATCAGATCTCCGGTATCTGGCGTAACGGCTCGGTCGTGCGCTCCTGGCTGCTCGAGCTGCTGCATGCGGCGTTCGAGCAGCACGGCTCGAAGCTCGACGACATCGCTCCATACGTCGAGGACTCCGGGGAAGGCCGCTGGACGATCAACGAGGCGATCAACGAGAACGTGCCCGTGCCGGTCATCGCCGCATCGCTCTTCGCGCGCTTCCAGTCGCGTGACGAGGACAAGTTCTCGGCGAAGGTGGCAGCGGCGCTGCGGCAGCAGTTCGGCGGCCATGCGGTGCGCGCGCTCGAGCGCGCGAAGGCCGGCGACGACCCCCGCTAGACGTGGCCACGACACAAGAGAATCCGCTGTTCGAAGGACTGCAGCTCCGGCGCACGCCGGATCCGTGCAGCCTCGTCATCTTCGGGGCCTCAGGCGACCTCACCAAGCGGAAGCTCTTCCCCGCCCTGTACTCGCTCGCGTTTCGGCGGCTGCTGCCCGAGCGTTTCGCCGTCGTCGGCACTGCGCGGACGGAGGAGACCGACGACGAGTTCCGGGAGCGGATGAAGGACGCCGTGCAGCAGTACGCGCGCGACGAGTTTCGCGACGACGTCTGGGAGTCCCTGGCAGACGGCATCCGCTACGTCGCGACCGACTTTGCCGACGAGGCAGGTGAGAATCGTCTCGCCGAGACGCTCGTAGAGCTCGACGAGGCGCGCGGCACCGGCGGCAACCGCATCTACTACCTGGCCATCCCACCCACGGTATTCAGCACGGTCGTGCGCGCTCTCGGCAAGCGGCGCAGCGCGACGGGTTCGACACGGCTGATCGTCGAGAAGCCGTTCGGGCGTGACCTCGCCTCCGCGCGCGAGCTGAACAGCGCGATCGAGGAGCATTTCGAGGAGAGCGAGGTCTTCCGCATCGACCACTACCTCGGCAAGGAAACCGTCCAGAACATGCTGGCGCTGCGGTTCGCGAATGGGATCTTCGAGCCGATCTGGAACCGGCAGTTCGTCGACCACGTGCAGATCACGGTCGCGGAGTCGATGGGGATCGAGAACCGTGCCGGCTACTACGAGCAGGCCGGCGCGATCCGCGACATCTTCCAGAACCACTTGTTGCAGCTCCTCGCGATTACGGCGATGGAGCCGCCGATCGACTTCACGGCAGACTCGGTGCGCAACGAGAAGGTGAAGGTGCTGCGTGCCTTGCACACCCCAGGGCCGAAGTCGGTCGTGAGAGGTCAATACGGCCGAGGGTTCGTCGAAGGCGAGGAGGTTCCCGGTTACCGAGAGGAGGAGGGCGTCGATCCGCAGTCGATGACGGAGACGTACGTCGCGGCGAAGCTGTTCGTCGATAACTGGCGCTGGGCTGACACGCCGTTCTACGTGCGCATGGGCAAGCGGCTGCCGCGTCGCGAGACCACGATCGCGATCGAGTTCAAACGCGCGCCGCATCCGCCGTTCGAGGAGCTAGCGGCCGAGGGCCTGCGTCCGAACGTTCTGCTCGTCCACGTCCAGCCCGACGAAGGCGTCTCGCTCGCGATCGGCGCCAAGGTTCCCGGGCAGGGCATGACGATCCGCACCGTGCACATGGATTTCCTCTACGGCGGTGCTTTCCGGACCGGCCTGCCGGAGGCCTATGAGCGACTCATCCTCGATGCGATGCTCGGCGACGCGACGCTGTTCACGCGCATCGACGAAGTGGAGGAGCAATGGTCACTTGTCGACGCCGTCATCGCAGCGTGGGCGCGCGACCGTCCGGCGTTCCCGAACTATGCCGCCGGCACCTGGGGCCCGCCCTCGGCCGACGAGCTGCTGCGCAGAGACGGACGCTCGTGGCGGCGGCACTGACGTCCGTCCGCGAGATCGAGCGCGAGGTCGCGTCGCTGCGCACCGCGCCCGGAACCGAAGGCCCGTATCAGCGTACGAGCGTCATGACCCACACCGCCTGGGTGCCGGAGGAGTGGGTCGAGGCGGCCGAGGACGTCCTGGGTGGACTGGCGGAACGCCACCCCTCACGAACGATCGTCCTCTTCCCGCAGCCTGACGCCGAGGATGGTCTGGACGGAGAGGTGGCGGTCGACGTCTTCCCGGTCGGCGAAGGCCGGCACATCTGTACCGAGACGATCCGGATCCAGCTGAAGGGCAGCCGTGCAGCGGCGCCGGCGAGTGTCGTGCAGCCGCTCTTCTTGCCGGATCTCCCTGCGTTCCTGCGCTGGCGCGGTGTGCCGCCCTTCGGCGAGAAGTACTTCGAGGAGCTCGTGGACGTCGTCGACAGACTCGTGGTCGACAGCACGGAATGGCCCGACCTCCCGGCGACCTACGGGCGGCTCGCAGAGATCTTCGAGCGTGTCGCTGTTTCGGACATCGCGTGGGCCCGAACGAGCCGTTGGCGTCCGCAGCTTGCGTCGCTCTGGCCGGGGATCGCGGACGTGAAGCGGATCCGCGTTACCGGCACCGCCTCGCAAGCGCACCTGCTCGCCGGCTGGCTGCGCTCGCGGTTGCGGCGTTCTGTCGAGCTCGAGCACGAACCATCGGACCGCCTGGTCGGCGTCGAGATCGACGGCGAACCCGCGCCGTTCCCGCCCGGTGATCCGCCCTCGGGCTCGGATCTGCTCTCCGAGGAGCTCGACAAGTTCGGCCGCGACCGCATCTACGAGGACGCGGTTCGC
>WNGE01008929.1_pt1 | contig 20174 bp, 17 predicted proteins | sample 5400651 | NCBI WGS metagenome assembly WNGE01 (sample SAMN13153370, study PRJNA577476) | soil metagenome | isolation source: 60 cm soil or saprolite under grassland replicate 2 | place: USA:California | collected 2016-06-15 | reverse complement strand
ATAAAATAAATCCGGCTGGAAACGAGCGATTAGGTTACCCGACGCAAAAGCCGGTCGCGTTGCTCGAACGAATCATCGATGCATCCAACAATCCGTGCAATGTGGTGCTGGATCCGTTTTGCGGATGCGGCACGACGATTCACGCCGCGCACAAGTTAGGTCGACAATGGATCGGGATCGACATCACGTATCTCGCCATCAACTTGATCAAGCGCCGCCTGAAAGATGCGTTCGGCGAAGAGATTGAGTTCGAAGAGAAAGGTCAGCCAACCGATTTCGGGAGCGCCAAGCGCCTTGCTGAGCTCGACAAGTTCCAGTTTCAGCATTGGGCGTTGTCGCTCATTGGCGCGCGGCCGTTGAAAGAAGGCGAAGGCAAAGGCGCGGACCGTGGCGTCGATGGACTTCTCTACTTTTACGAAACGGAGCGCAAAGACATCCCGGGTCGCGTCATGGAAGAACCGCTGCCAAAGAGCGAACCCGTGCATCGCGAGAAAATCATCGTGCAGGTCAAAGGTGGTGGAGTAAATCGCGGTGACGTTGCGACCCTTCTCGGCGACGTTGAAAATCAGAAAGCTGCTGGCGGTGTGTTGATCACGCTGCAAAAACCAAGTAAACAAATGCACACCGAAGCCGCCGATGCCGGCCGCTACACATCCAAGCTCTGGCACGATAAAGATTATCCGCGCATCCAGATTTTAACTGTCGAAGGTTTGCTCAATGGCACCGAACGCGTCGATGCGCCGCCGCAGATCAACCCGTTTGCCATGGCCGCCCGCGAAGCCACGCGCGAGAAACAGACGGAGATGCTGTGAGATCGACCCTTAGCATGCCGATAACTCACAGGCTGAAACCGCTTGATGAATGGGACGAGGATTACGTTGCGGCGTTACCCACCGGCGAGTTTGATTGGCTGGAGTATAAGGCCAGCGACAAATTTACGGATCCAGGCTGGCAACAAGATTTGTCGAGGTATGTGTCGGCATGGGCGAATTATGACGGCGGCTACATTGTTTTTGGCGTGAGGAATCCCGAAGCGGGTCAGTCGCTAGTGATTGACGGAGGCGTTCCCTTAAATATCAAGCCGAAATTGGCCGACTGGCTGGACAACATCATCCCACAATTCGTCGAACCACCGCTGCAAAAGCTCTCGACGGCTTTAATCTGTCCCAAAAAACACAAGTCCAAAATCGCGCTTGGGAATGCGGTTGTCGTCATCCATATCCCCGAAAGCAACTCGGCTCCGCACCAAGCACTGGATCATAAATATTACCAGCGGGTCGGACGACACCTGCAGCCGTTGAGGCACCGTGCAATTCAGGACATCGCTGGACGGCGACGATTTCCGAAGATCCGTACGACAATCTTAATACATTCCGGAGGAGGACTTGCTGAGCCATCGGTGTTTTGGAAGATGGAGAATTTTGGCGAAGCGCTAGCACTACGCTGGAAAGTTATCGTCAAGTTCCCCACCAGAATTAACAATAATGAGGTGACTTTTCCGGAAGAGAAAATCCGGTACGGCGACACAGAAGACGGCAAGTCGTTTATCGAATTACGCATTCCGCAGATGATGGGATCGCCGCTGTTTCCTGCATCAGACATCTCGCGCTCATTCAAAATCGTTCCATGCCAGCATCAATATCCGCTTAAACCGTCCATAAGCGAGATTCGGGTGACCACCTATGCAGACGAGATGCCGCCTTTTGACGAGGTGATCGAGTTAAAAAACGCACTGCGCACAACAACGCCGCGTAATTCTTGATAGCGCGCGATCAATGATGCTGTGCCCTAAGCAGGCCGATCACGCTCGCGCTAAACAGCCCTAGAGCCTAGAAAATCAACAAGCTACGGCCGGAAGGATGCGTCCGCTGTTGCCTCTGCACTTGTCATTCCGAGTGAAGTCGAGGAATCTCTAGCGCAAAATTCAGACCGACCTTGAAAAGCCAAGACGAATTGTTGGAAGCATTGGAGAAAGATCTCGGGCTGCCGCGAGGTTTTTGCTTCCGACTAAGAGATGAAGATGATTGGTCGTTTGTTGTGAAGCTGCACGCGCTTATTGAGAGCGCCGCCTCCGATTTCATTACGCGGGCGTTGGGACGAAAAGAACTCGCCGACATCTTTTCACGCATAGAGATGAGCAAGCCTCAGACAGGTAAGGTCGCTTTCATCCGCGCTCTGAATCTGCTTCCCGTCGGCCACACGAAATTCATTGAGAATTTATCGCGAATTCGGAACCTACTGGCTCACAAAATTGGGAATGCTGGTTTTACGTTTGCCGGACATTTCAAGCATGAACGAGAAAGACTCAGTGAGAAGCAGTTCGCGGCACTCGGCGATCTTTGGGCGTTTGGTTTCTACATTGTTGGTGAGGAATATGGTCACGAACCATTGGCCCATCACGTGATGCGAATTGAATCGAAATCCGAACTGCCAAAAGGAGTCAAGCTTCAAAGGATCCATATGCTTTTAGCTCAGCCAAAGATAGCCATCCTCTGGTCCGCCTTGGCAATCTTAGAGGCGATATCGCTTTGTAATCTATTTGGTCCGCAGATGTGGACCTTTGTAATGAAGTGTAGCGATCGAAGAGAATGTGAGGACTGGGTACATGAACTGTTTGAGCGTGCAAAAGTGGGAGACGCAAACCTCCCCGAAAAAGCGGCGCAGAAATTTGAGCGTATTCCCGGCGTACGTATTGAACGCGACACAGATGGGCAGCCGATTTTTGAAAGTCTAGCGGCGGGCTTCTATTTGTGGAAACAGAAAGTACTCGAAGAGCTTTAATCGGCTGTTACTCATCTGCCAACGCTGCGCGCGAATCCACCCCGGGTGAAACAGGCGGACATCCTTTGAATGTATAATCTAACCGATAGCCAGAAGGATCTACTGCGCTGGATGGTTCGCGAAATCCGTGAGGGAAACATGCCGGAAGAGTTTTATGTGTTCTGGGACATCGGTGGTGACGCGCACTTGCATTGGGAGGGTTCAGAAGGTTTTCATAAGTACCAGGGGATCACGCGAGCAAAACTCAATGCGCTTGAAGTCGAGCATCTGATCCGGTGCCACATGGAATACACCGTGAGCCATTCAACCTTTGGCTCATCCGTCCGCGAAGATCGACACGAACAAAGCCGCACGGTCTCCATCACCGGCGAAGGCTACAAGGCAGTAGACTCCGATTTCGACGCACCCGACACGTCCTTCATAAGACACCTGACGCCTCTTGCGGATGTCTCGCAACTCGATGTCGAGTTGAAAACCCGCTGTTTACCCATTCTTGGTGCCGGGGCAGTGGATCCCAAGCTTTGGGATTCCGCCGTGCGCACGGCTGGCGTGATTCTTGAAGAACGGTTGCGATCGATAGGTGGCATCGGCGGCGAAAGTGTCGGTCGTGACTTGGTAAACAAGGTTTTCGGGAAAAATGGGACCCTTGCAAAAGAGTTCGCCAGCGAATCCGAACGCGAAGGTTATCGCGATCTCTTTGCCGGAATTGTCGGTGCCTTTCGCAATCCTTCGGGGCATCGTCTGGTTGACCCCAATCCTCACGAAGGCGGCGCCTACATTCTGTTCGTCAACTTACTTTTGAGTCATCTCGAACGTCTTAACGCAGGACGTCGCACAAAGCCAAACACCGACAAGATGACCGGGTGATCGCGTGGAGAGATCGCACAGTAGAAACAGACGGAGCTGCTGTAACTCGTGCAAACTTTGAACGCAGGTTCGACGCAATAACTGATTCGAAAGAGCAATGACCCAGGAACAAAAGCAGCCGCATAAGACCTCGCTTCAGCAGGTCGGGATCTTGTTTAAACCAAAAAATATTCTGCGAACGGTTGCTTCCGTTGCTCCGGGAGCTAGCGCTTTGCTCGAAATACAAAGCCAGCTAGAGGATGCAGCGCTTGATGATCGAATTACTTCGCTGGAAGAGGCCGGTTTGTCGGTGCAGACAAAGGTTGCACAACTTGAAAGTTCACAGCCGAAACCTCCCGTTCAAGAATCTAATTGGCCGGCGGCAGCCGCCGACTATCTACGCAGAGTGGTCGATTTTGCTGTTGTGTACGATGGTAAAACTGATCCGACACCTCGTCCCGGTCGCGAAGTATTTCTCACTGTGGCCCACGGATGTTTTGTCGGCTCTAAGACTGTCCTTACATGTATCGAGGCGATTAACACTACGAGCGAGGTAGCCAACTACAAACGCGGACGGGTTGCGATTATCGCGGGATTTAGCTGGTATGAATTCGAAGTCGAGACTGCCGATAAATTGTCCGGTATTGTGACTTGTAAAATAACTCAGCGCGATGAGCGGCGCGATTCCCAAACAAAGGCGAAAATGAAAAAAGCCGGTCTGCCGGACAGCATGTTCCCCCTGCCTCTGGAAACCACGATTGCGGCTAGCATTTATCCTTGGGTTGGGCAAGACATAGGGTTTGTTTACACCGGCGAGGGCGAGGACATTTGGCGCGATGGAATGTCAAAGTTCCAATTCGACAAAACATCTATTTCTCATTTTAGAGAACCTCGTGAAGACGCGATAAAGAGTTTTGTTACCGCCGTTTTGCCGGCACGATTTTTGAAGTCCGGTTCACCAGCCTTTGGTGGAGATGGTACGCTCGTTGGTGTTATCGCAGATAGCGAGCATTACCCATCTGACGCAGGAAGAAGAGCAATCGTTAGATCACTGCTTGGGCATCCCCGTTTTACCGTCTGGCCGAAAAGCACCGGCCTCTCAGTCGATTAGGTTAGCGATCGCGCGGAGGAGCTGCGCAACTGAGCGGCGATTGACGATGATGAACTTAATTACTGTTTTCATGTTTCTTGCATGGGTTGAGGGCCGAGCGTGACGTAATCGGCCCTCCGTCATTAAGGAGTTGAACCGTGAATGATTCGAACTCCCCCTAATTAGACGTTTGAGGCGTAAGAGATTCGCCCAGTGGCGTTGTAGCGTATGCGCGTCTACAGAGACTACAGCACAACGCGTTACGGACTCGGGGATTCGCTCTATCGTCTCCTAGACTTCCAATTCACGCGTTACGGATTCGCACTGCCGCCATACTTTTACAGGGGGCTGAGGCGTGCTCGATTCGAAGGGCATTGCTCTGGGAATAGAAAAAGTAGGCGATCGCGAGGACGGGCTCGCCAGCAGGCGAGACGCCCGCACACAGCGGGCAGGCAGCGCGCTACGCAGATTGATCGCGCAACGCGTCGAGCCTGAGTCGCGATTTCAATGGACCTGAGTAGTAGGCGGTGCTGCTAGTCCTACAAAGATGATGATGCCATCACCGTCCGGATTCTGACCGATGGTGTCCGCGACACAAAACGAACAGAAGAGACCGTCATACGGTCAACATAGAGTCAACAGGCTCGCGTAAGCGGTAGCGGAAATTACCGAAAGACAAAAGAGAGAGACGGCGCGCCCATTATCCCTGGCGCTCCCAGACTTGGAGGATGTTGCCACTTCCGGACTTCGAGGTGAATTCGCTGGGACGTGGCTTGCCGACCGGCGCGAAGCAGACCCTGTAACCGTCTCCTTCCAGCTCGTAGATGCCGAGCATGACCTCTTTCTCGGTCGAGACTGTGTCCATCTGCTTCGGTTTTTTCGTCGCGTCGAGCTTGATGGTCCCCGCCTTGCTAGTGGCGTCCTCTGCCAAGTGAGGGAAGCGGAAGGTGTCGTCCTTGATGACGATGGTCGTCTGCTTCACTTTGTCCTCGGTCAAGGACTTGCCGTCCTCCATGGCAAAAATCAACCTCCACGTGCCCTGTAGCACTTCCAAGTCCTTCTTGGGTGCCGAGTCCTCAAGGTTCATGACGACCTTCTATAAGACAGGTTTACCGCTAGCGCACGAACTATTTCATAAGATCAAAGGCGACGCAACAAGTCACTAGCGGTTGACTCGAGAGGCTTCAGCGCGGAACTACTCTGGGAATCGCGAGAGCCGCTTGTCACTGGGCGGCATCGACATCCGCGTCGTATTCATCACCATGGCAAGTGACGCGTAGTAACTGGTGATTCCGACGATGTCGAGCACGCCCTTTTCGCCAAAGCGCTTTACCGCGCGGGCGTAGGTGGCGTCAGAGACGCGTTTGTAGCGCTGTAACTCCGTTACGAGGTTATAGCAGATTTCAACGTCCTCGCTCATGCCAGGCGGGCGCCGTCCGTCGGCAATCGCATGGATGATCTCTTGGCCAATCCCTTCCTTCCGCGCGAGCGGAACATGGAAGTTCCACTCGAAGTCCTGCGTCCATTCGCGTGCCGTGACCAGGATGATGAACTCCGTCAGTTTGTTGCCAACCGAGGCCTTGAAGCGCAGGTAGTCGCCGAAGGTGCGGTAGGCGTTCATGAGCTCCGGGCTTCGGATGAGCACCGAAAACGGCCCAAAGATGGGCTCTTTGCGCGCGGCTAGGAACTCCTCGGCCGCCTTCTTCTGCGCCCCGTCGTATTTCTCTGGTGCAACTGGCGGCATCCGATCTGAGGAGGAGGAAATCGGGGCCACGATGCCGATTAGCATCACATCCAAACCGAGACAAACCGAAATTACTCGATCAACGGTGCCTAAGCGATGACGAACTTTACATTGGCGTTCGCCGCGTTTTGGCGAGATGATATGATCGACGACGTATCCGGGGAGCTTGACCGAGGCAGCGGGGGTTTGATATAAGGGCCTCGATATGGAGAAATTCATGCAAACTCGAACCGTAGCAATTCTACCCGTAACCGTAGCTATCGCAGTTTTCCTCGGAGCCGGTCCGCTCGCTGCGCAGCCCACGCCCACGCCGACGTGCACGCCACAATTGTTTACCATCCCGGAAGCTCCCCGAGGTGACGAGGTCGTTAATGAAGTTTACGCACCATCGGTAACCACCGATGTCTACCTTGTAAATTTCCTGCTCCTTTACATGGCGAATCCCGACCTTGCCGCGTACATGCCGGCATATAGAGCGCCCATTCCGCAACCGCTCGTCGATTGCCTCGAGCAAAATCCAATGGGCTGTCCCTGGGCTGATTACAGGCAATACTTCGACGAGCAGGTTGTCGATCACAGGAAGTGTTTCTGGCCGGAGGTGTGTCAGGAGGATGCGAGATGGGCAAGCCTGGCGCCACGGAAGGTTACACGGCCCGAACAGATCAACGAGCCATTGGGGAGGAAGCGGGCCGATCAACTCGCTCATCTCCTGGGCATGGACGAAGGGATGATCCTGACCCCCACAGAGTACGAATGCATCATCGCGCCGGGAGATCCCGATCGAGAGACGATCTTCCGTTGCATCTATAACCTTACCAACTCGAACGGAAACGCAGCCATTCCCCTCTCCAGCTACGGCCTCAACGTGACTGAGGAGGGAGATGTTCGAAGCATTTGCGCGCCTTGTGCGCCATGTCTCTTGTTCAACGATTTGTTTGGCGGACGCCTGGCGGAAATTTTCGCAGAATGCGGAGCGCTGGAGAAGCTTCTGCGCGTGGAGACCGAAACGCAGTTTCATACGTTCATCCAAAATGGGTCTCCGTGCCAAAACAGTGGCAAACCCGCATGCCTCATCGAAACCACCTGCGCTGGAAACGGACATTAGGCCGTTTTAGATAACAGTGTGGGCCGCCGTGACCGCCTCTCCCCTTGTTGAAGGGGAGAGGATTGAGGTGAGGGGTTTTCCGGCGGCAGTAGAACCAAGAGTTAGCAACCCTCACCCTGACCCTCTCCCTTGGTAAGGGAGAGGCAAATTTCTTCCGCCTTGAAAGCCGTTTTGGCCGTTCAATGGACTTGCGTCGTAGGCGGTGCGGCGAGACCGACGAAAATCACGATGCCATCGCCACCAGGATTGCCGGCAAAGTCGATATCAATGTCAGGTTTCCAGTTGTTGACGGACCAGATGTTGCCAGCCTTGTCGATGACCACAGCCGTCTGACGCATCATTGGGATGAAACTCGGCGGAGCGCCTGGACCGTACAACGGATCGCCATTGTGCAGCAACACCTCGCCACCTGCTGTCGGAACGGTGTAGCCTGTCTCCGGTGATATTGGCTCGCCGACGTGGTGACCCGCAGGGGCATTGACGCCCCAAAGCTTGGTTAGTCTGCCTGTGAAAGGCGGAGTGAGAAGCTGGAGCGAGCCGAAATTTGCCACCCACACGTTGTCCTCACTATCGATGGCTATATCCCACGGACTGTCCATGGCGCCTCTGCTAAAATGCCCAATCTCGGTGCCGTCCGGCCGAATCGCATAAACTCTACTATCACCCTGAGAAGCGACCCATGCGTTTCCGTGGGAATCTGCAGACAAGCCCCTAAGCTGCTGTCCCAGGTACTGGAGAACTTGCTGTTCTAGTACGCCGTGGACGAGCGCGTATTTTGCAACACTCCTGGGGTTTTCTCCGAAGGGGAGTCCACCGCTGTTGGAGACCCACGCGGTCCCATCGGGGGCAAGCGCGACATCGAACGGACCGCTTCCCTCGTATTGCAGAAAACTCACAGCGTGATGCGGATTTCCGTGTAGGAACACATAAAGGGTGTTGTTTCCATAACTCGAGATCCAGATATTCCCATCCGCATCTGAGGCGAGTCCCTGTGCCCGCACGGGGCCGCCCTGATAAGCGTCAGGCGGTGACACCGGCATGCCTGTCAACGTGAAGCGTGACATGCTACCGTTTCCATTCGCGGTTGGAAAGCACCAATCACAGTCAGGATTGCCCCAGCCGAAGTTGCCGAACCACACCGAGCCGTGGGGAGCGACTGTGACCCCGAAACCGGCGCCGAGAATGCCGCCACCCGTGAGGGGCGACCGGGGCGTGCCATTGCTACCGTCGGCCGGCTGGCCATTGGGTTTCAATACCAAGTTGAAGGTACACGAGCTTGGTGAGCCTTGCGTTGTGTTGTTCGTTACCCACGCGTATCCTCGTTCGTCGAACGCGAGATTTCCCGGGCCGCTAATCAAAAAATCAGGCGCGTCGTTACCGGAGTCGTTGACCTTGACCGTCACCGTCCACGCGTCGGGCATTGTGATCAGCGGCGGCGCATACAAATTGCTCAGCAGCGTCAACGCGTAGATTCCATCCACGTGCTGCCCGGGATCGCGAGCGAGATTTGCAAGGGACTGCGCGGTATTGCTCGGAGGAGAACCGCCCGGCGGCGTGGTCAGCTCGAACAGGGTCGCTGTGACGCTCGCATCCACTACGCATGCGGCCAGCAAATTGGCGAGCGATCGCGTTGACCGCAGGGAATTCGTCTGATCCGCATTCGGCGAGTTCAACAGGACCGGCGACGATTGCCCCGTCGCTGCATTGACGATGTTATCGTTCATACCGGCCGCGAGCAGCAAGCCGAACGAATTACCCGAGATCACGCCGGTTCTGTAGAACTGGGCCATCGAATAGCTGGCGGCTACCGTCGTTAGCTCATTGAGCGTCACCGACGCGGGCAGCTTGGAGCCAAGGATAGTGACGAACTCAACGCCATCGGCAACGTCTGCTTGAACAAAGAAGATACTGCGTGAGGTGCTTCTGGTGTAACGAATGCTAAATTGGCCCGAACCATCCGTGGTCGCCTCGCCCAGCGCCGTGGGGCAGGTGCCGCCCGTTTGAACCACGCCGCTTAGCGATCTGGGATTCACTGATGACACTCCGTGAGCAGTTAGTAAGATCGCCGTTCCTGCCACCAGCATACGTGTAATCGTGACCATGTAATTTCTCATCGAGATTTTGTTCATTGTTGTCTATAGGGTTAGTTCGATTGACTCAAGAAAAAGATTGTTTCGGCGCGACGCCCAAACCAGCACGCGAGACGCGTGCGCTACCCAGACTCGCAGCGCGCCTGGTGGCCGAAACGCCGCTTCCTCAGCTCAACGAAGATGCGAATCCCTGCCAAAGAGTGGCCAACGCCCGCATGCCTCATCGAAACCACCTGCGCGGGAAACGGACACAGCAAATAGGCTGCGCCTACTCGGAACCAGCCGAGAGGATACCATCGCCCCCGCAGACGCGGGGACGAGACGCGTGCGCCACCCAGATTGATGCCGGCAGCGCGCAGCTTCAATCGCAGCCCATTGAGGCGAATGAAACCGGCGGCATCGCTCTGGCCGCATCGCGAACTACGCGCGACTTGGTGATCAGTTCTGGGATGGGCCGGAGGCCACCCGCACCAGCCTCGTGCTATATCACGGCAATCAGGGTGTGCGCCCAGTGGACGCGCGCCCTCACTTACGCCGTGCATCTAATCATCCCCCATCAGTTCAGTCTTTAGATCCCAGAGCTTTACCTCAATAGCCAGGGGGTTTCGAGGGTTCCAAATAATCTAATCAAAAGCCTCGACTTACTCTTCAAAAGGAGATAAACACCTATGTTCGACCCCCGAGCATGTCAGTTTCACGTCATGACCTGATCGTGTGCGCATGCGGAAAACACGATTACGCAGCGCGCGACGCAATCGATGCAGCCATTTTCAGGGGGGAGCTCGAGGCAAAATGGAAAGAATTTCTCGCAGCGGTCGAAGCCGAAAAGCGCTCCAACGAATTAGAGTTGGATTTAGATGAGTCTGCCATTTCCAGAGCGGCGGAAGGGTTTCGTTACGAGTATGATTTGATCACGGCGGAGGAAACAGAAGCATGGCTGGCAAATCGAGGCCTTACGTTGGATGACTTTAGTCACTATGTTGCCCGGCACTACTGCGCGAACACGCTCGATGGCGAGATCGTTCCCATTGAAGTAGAACATCATGCTGCCTCGCGCGAGTTACGCGAGTTGTTTCTGGCAGAATTGATTCTCTCTGGAGAATTGGACCGGATGACCACGGCATTAATGTGGCGTCTAGCAGCGCATTGCGCCGAAACGGACCCAGCTCCAGGCGCGATCGCGGTCGCAGAGCAAGAGTTCTTCGAGCGGACCGAGATTGAACCGGCATACATTGCTGCCTGGCTCCAAAAGCTTGGACGCGATTCGGAGTGGTTCAACAGCATGCTTGTGCTGGACGCGGCGTATCGCATCCGGCGCGACATGCTGCTAGTGCCGCAAGCTCGTCAACGCGAATTGGCAGCGTTGCGCTGGTATCTGACGCAATTCGAAACGGAAGTCATCGAGTTCGAATCGCACGACGCAGCCAAAGAAGCGCTGCTTTGCGTGCGCGAAGACGGAATGTCCATGGAAGCAGTTGCCACCGAGGGAAGGTATCCTTATCGCCGCGTGAATTTTTTGTTGGAAGACATTCCTATCGACGCTCAACCAAGATTCCTGTGCGTTTCGGCCGGACAGGTGCTCAAACCGATTGCACGAGGCGATGGTTTCGAACTCTGCCGCATTGTGAAGAGGATCGAGCCACACCTGGACGATCCAGGGGTGAAATCGCGGATCGACCAACGCCTGCTCGACCGGCATTTCTCGCAACTCGTCAGTAAATACGTCGAGCGGCGGCTCGGCGCTCCCGTTTTAGTGCAATGAAAACGGAAGACAGCGACATTTTGCGGCGTTCATCGGTGTTCCGTTTTCTTTCCGACGAACATTTCAGCGCGATTGAACCGCTTTTGCAGGAAGAACACTACGACTTCGGTGACATCATCGTAAAACAAGACGAGCCGGCTGACTCGTTTTACGTTGTAACCAAGGGACGCGCGCGCGCTTTGAAGACCAAAACCGATGGCGAAGAGATCCCTCTGTGGATACTGAAACCCGGCGACTCATTCGGAGAGGCGGCACTGGCAGAGGGCGGTACCCGAAAAGCAACCGTGCGTTGCAGCACGGCGGTGGACGTTTTGCGAATTGATCGCAATGACTTTCAGCAGCTCGTTAGCAGAGAGCCCGATTTAAAGCAGTATATCGAGACAACCGGCCGCAATCGCGCCCTGCAAAGTTTCCTCTATCAGTTCAGCAATTTCGGCCGGCTTCCGACGCCAGTGCTGCGCAGCATGATCGAAAAGCTGAAGCCTGTCAGCATTGACAAAGGCGGTCTGATTATTCGCGAGGGGGAAGATGCAGGCCCTCTGTACATCATCAACAAAGGACAAGCCCGCGCTTTCACTGCGCTCAACGGCCGGCAGCGTAATCTGGCGTTTTATCGCCAGGGCGATTTTTTTGGTGAGCTATCAATTCTAAACGGGTCTCCGCGCGCGGCATCGGTGGAAGCGTTTACCGATTGCCAATTGCTGTCGCTCGACCCCCTAGCAGTGCACGCTTTACGAAGGCGATTTCCTGAGTTCGACAAATTGCTCGGTGAGCGGCTTGCAGTTTACCAGGCGAAGACCGAAGCGCGGATTCCGCTCGATTTCACCACTGAACTTCTGCCAGCTGAGACGCGGGTTCACGACAAGCTAAAGCTGGATGGCCAAGAGCCGCCCCCTGAGCGCGAAGGCAAAGAAGAACCATTCGCCGATGAGCGCGGCTTATTCCGCAAACGTGCCAAACGCACTCGCAAGATCGACTTCATCATGCAGATCGACGAGATGGATTGCGGCGCAGCGGCTCTGGGAATGATTTGTCGTCATTTCGGTCGGAAGGTGAGCCTGGCGCGCATCAGACAGCTCTGTCACACAGCAACGGACGGGACCAGCCTGAAGGCGCTTTGTCGCGCGGCAACGGAGCTCGGGCTGGCAGCGCGCGCCCTGAAAATTTCCCTGCGCAATCTCCCGGTGATGCCGCTGCCGGCTGTCATGCATTGGGAAGGCGATCACTGGATCGTGCTCTACGACGTTGCCGAAAAGTTTGTGCGCATAGCGGACCCAGCATTGGGCTTGCGCAAGCTTCCGCGACGCGAATTCGAGGCGAAGTGGACCGGTTATGCAGCGCTGTTCGATTACACGCCGGCGTTTGAGCAAGCGCCGGAGAGCAAGCCGACCCTCGCCTGGATTGTCCCGTTCCTCACGCGCTACAAGGTCATTTTACTTCAGGCGTTTGGATTGGCCGTCGCGGTCAGTTTCCTGGAACTGCTTTTCCCCGTGTTCACCCAAATGGTGGTGGACAAAGTGATTGTCGAAAATGACCTCGGCCTGTTGAAGATGATTCTGCTTGGAATGGCGGCCGCAGTGATATTCGTGCAACTCTTCACCCTCGCACAGGAGTATTTGCTGACATTTGTGGCCGTACGACTTGATACCACGGTGCTCGATTTTTTGAGCCGCAAACTGCTTTCGCTGCCAATGAGCTATTTCAACAATCGCCGGACGGGCGACATTCAGCGCCGGCTCGAAGGAGCGCGGCAGGTTCGGCAGTTCGCGGTCCAGCAAGGTGTCGGCGCGTTACTGGCAGTGATCTTCCTCATAGGCGCAATCATTTTGATGGCGTTGTACAGTCCGCTGCTCACGCTCGCATTCCTGGCGACGACGCCTCTTTACATCGGGCTGATGATTTTCTCCGTGAAGGTGCTGCGCCCGCTGTATCACGGAGTGGAAGAAAGCCAGGGGAAATACAGTTCCCATCAAATCGATGCTATTAAAGGCATCGAAGCAGTGAAAGCGGCGTCGGCTGAAGGCACGTTTCGTGATGCCATGCTGAACGAGTTTCTTTCGGTGTCGCAAAAACTCTTCAAAGCGACCTTCATTGTGATGTCGTGGGACAGCCTGCTGCAGACAATCGGCCTTCTCTCTACGGCAATCTTTTTGTGGCTGGGAGCGACGCAGGTGATCCACGGCCAATTAAGTGTTGGCGGATTTGTTGCATTCAGTTCGCTCACCGCGATGGCGTATGCAGCGGTCCTGCGTGCTCTTGGAGTCTGGGACAACATGCAGTTCGCCGCTGTGCTCCTGAATCGTCTGAACGATATTTTTGAACAGGAGCCGGAACAAGGTCGTGATCGTTCCCGGCTACTTCCGGTGCATAGCCTCGAAGGGCGCATCGAGTTGCGCGGAGCCAGTTTCAAATACGGTGGCCCTGAGTCGCCCGATATTTTGAAAGACATCACCCTGGATCTGGCGCCGGGCCGCATGGTCGCGCTGGTGGGTCGCAGTGGTTCCGGTAAGACCACGCTCATCAAATTAATTGCCGGCCTTCTTGAGCCGACTGAAGGCACCATTTATTTCGACAACGTCGATCTAAAGATTCTCAACTACCGCGACGTGCGGCAACACGTTGGAATCGTGCTTCAGGAAAATCACATGTTTAACGAGACCATCGCGCGCAACATCTCGTTTGGCGATCCAGAACCGGACCTCGACCGCGTGCTGGCAGCTGCGCAGGCGGCTGCCGCGCACGAATTCATCATGCGGTTGCCGCTTGGATACGAGACGAAAATTGGCGAATCTGGCCTGTTACTATCCGGCGGCCAGAGGCAGCGGATCGCCATTGCGCGGGCAATTTACAACAACCCACCGGTATTAATTTTTGACGAGGCAACCAGTGCGTTGGACACAGAATCAGAACGCCTGATCCAGGAGAACCTTGGCCGCCTGATGGCCGGACGGACAACGATCGTGATTGCGCATCGACTGAGCACGATTCGCGAAGCGCATTCCATCGTAGTCCTGGAACAAGGTAGTATTGTCGAGGTCGGATCCCACGACGAGCTAATGGCTCAACGTGGCCTGTATTATTATCTTGCCAGCCAGCAATTGGGAATCTGAACCAGGCTTTTCAATGAACCTCCAGACAACTCAACGCGGTTCGTTTGATCGCGATTCGGAAATGTTGCCTCAGGAACCGCCGCCGCGGATCATGAGGCTAACGGCCTGGCTCCTGCTGGCAGCGTTTCTGTGGGCATTGCTTATCGCAGTTGTAGTTCGTTTGCCGGAAACTGTTCGCTGCCGGTTCGTCCTCATTCCCGCTACGGGCGCCGATCCGATTCAATCCCCTCGCCAGGCTGTAATCACTCACGTCGCAGTGGGCGAAGGTCAACCGGTGAAAGCAGGTGACGAGTTATTCGTCTTGCGCTCCGACGAGATCCGCGGCTGGGACACGCAGTTCCGGACGCTCAGCGAAGATTTGCACACAAAGGAAGAAAGTCTTATCCGATATGAAGCTGCTTACGTGTCGCAGCTTGAGATCAAGAAAGCCGAAATCGAGCAGACCAAAAGCGAAATAAAATTCCGCGAGAATCACGCTGCCACGAGCCGTGATCTGGTCGCGCGAATGGAAAAGTTAGCCAAGCAGGGCGGTGAATCCGAGGTCGACCTTATAAAGTTGAAACTCGATCTGGCCGGCTCCGAAAAAGATTTGAGCGTCGCGCAGAGAACCTTGCAGCAGGTAAATTTAGACCGTGAACGCATAGAAACGGAGCACGCGCGGCAGCGGGGCGAACAGCAGTCCGAAATTGAGAAGTTAAAAATGCGCGTCAGCGCTTTGAAAATAGACTTGGAAAATACCAATCAGAACTTGCTGACGATTCGCAGCCCGTACGAAGGGGTCATTACTTCTCTGGACTACCAGACGATTGGCAGTGTAGTTCAACAGGGACAAGTCCTTTGCCAGCTCGCGCCAAAAGACGTCAAACCAAAGGCTCGAATGACATTAAACGACGCGGGTCTGGCGAGGCTCGCTGTCGCTCAGCGTGTCCGGTATTTTTTCGAAGCGTTCCCCTACCAGCGTTACGGCACTGTAACCGGAAAACTTGATTGGGTCAGTCCCTCCGCTGTCACAACTCCGGACGGGACCCGCTTCATCGCTCTAGGATCACTTGACCGCTACGAAATTTCGCCACGCGCAGGACAAGCTTTGCCTCTGCGCGTGGGGATGCAAGGAGAAGCGCGCATCATTGTCGGCGGACGCACGCTGATTGAGTACGCGTTCGAACCTATTCGGCAGCTGCGCGAGAGCATCAGGCAATAATTCCCGCATCACTATGCAAGACCCGCTCTCCAGGCTCAGGATCGAAGACCTGACAACCGGCAATGACGCGATGGCGCGTTGCTTACAGTTGGCCGCGCTCGCCGCCAAATCCGATGTGGCGGTCGTGCTTCTCGGCGAGACCGGCACAGGAAAAACGTTGCTTGCTCATGCGATCCACAATTCCTCAGCAAGAGCAGGCAGGCCGTTTATTGCCTTTAATGCTTCGGCGCTCAGCGACACGCTGATCGAGAGTCAGTTGTTCGGCCATGAGCGCGGCGCTTTCACCGGCGCGCAGCAGAGCGTTAAAGGAAAATTCGAGCTGGCCAATGGCGGAACGCTTCTTCTCGATGAAATCTCGGAGATGAGCCCGCTTGCCCAGGTAAAAATCCTGCGCGTGCTCGAGTACGGCGAATTCGAACGGCTCGGCTCCGAACGAATGCTCACTTCCAACGCGCGCATCATTTGCGCCTCAAACTGTTCGCTGCGCGAAAGGGTGCGACAGGGAAAATTTCGCGAGGACCTTTATCAACGCTTAAGCGGACTGACTCTGCTCATTCCACCGCTTCGCGACCGGTTAGAGGAACTTCCGGCGCTGATTGCCGCAGAATTGAAGGCGGCCAGTTTGAAGGAAGCCAAGAACATCACGGCCATCCATCCCGAAGCGATGGTGAAGTTGCTTCGCCATGCGTGGCCCGGGAATCTGCGCGAGTTAAATCACACCGTGCGTACCATGACGTTGTTTTGCAACGGGTCGGTTATTTTACCCGAGCATGTCGTTTTCCCTCCGGATTTGGCAGCGCCGGAGCGAGCGCTGTTCGAGAACGACAAGTGCGTTTCGGCATTCGTGACCAACAACAACGACAGCAACGCTGCAACGAACGATTTCTCGTTGGCCACTGCATTGAAACAGCACGTGCGATTTGTTTACGACCAGGCCAACCGTAATCAGCGTCGCGCGGCCAAGTTGCTCGGAATTTCGCGCTCTACGCTCGCGCGCTACTTGCGAGATGCGGCGCCAAATTAAAGCAGCGTCGGCCTAAAAATGGGCCGCAGTGGACGTAATTCCGTCCCAGATTGAAACCGTCCTCCTCATCTTAATTGGTCGATGATCTTCGCTCTCGTGCTGAGCAAGCCTCTGCCGCTCAACAAAACGCAGCCAGGATTCGTAGTTCGACTTGCGCCTGCTCAGATTTGGCATGAATACTGATAACACAGAGGCAACGTGGGAACTCCGAAGAACAAGAAGAACGTTGGTGCCAGACACGCCCGAAGGCAAAAGGCACATCGCAAAGAGGAGAAATTGATCCGTCTGGATGACTTAATTCCAAAACAAGACGTCACAGGCGGGCGTCAATTGCTCTTCGGTGTGACCCGCACAACACAACCCAATAAGAAAGGAAAATAAAATGCCTCAGAACAAGCAAACCAAGAAGATCAAAGTCCGTGACCTGAAACCGAGAAAAGATCCCAAAGGCGGTGTTGGTATCGCCCTACCGCACAAGCGCAAGGGTCACGATCACCGCCAGCGTTGAGCGCAAGCTGATAAGGCCAATCAGGTCAAAGAACCGCACCTCTGGTTCAATCCCGCGGTGCGGTGTCGCATGTTGATGGATGACTGACTGAACGCGTCAGCCAAGGCGGAACGCGAATGGCAGCGGCTTTGCGACGCTTACCTGCCGATTCGGGTCAAACGGTCGATTTGGCGATACAGCCGCAATCGAAACCGCGACGACCTCCTGCGGCACGACACCGTCAACGACGTTAACAATCAGGATTTATCGATGAGAAGGCTCCTGCCACTTTTTGTTGTATTTGCGGCAGCAAGCAGCGTGCTCGCTGCGCCGAAGCCGAGGCCTACGGTTCCGCCGGGGATCGGTATAATGGACTTGCCTGATATCTACGACTCGGAGCCGCCTCCTGATCCATTTACTCGGCCAGGTCTAATAAACAGTCATGTGAAAGGTATAATGTGGCGAGAGACATGGGATCGCCTCGCCAAGAATGGTGTCCACGGTGCTCTTGATTGGACATACCTGGATAAATGTTTCTCAGCCGCCGATGGGTATAACAAACTCATGGCGATTGAAATCCTGGCAGGCAATTTCGCGCCAGCGTCTTTTTTTTATCTTCCCGGTGCCAAGTACATCATCACTGCGGCCACCGGACTTAAAACAACCGTGCCGTTTGATCCAGTCTTTCAAACCGAGTGGGAAGCAGTTCAAACGGCGCTTAAAAATCGTTACGAGACTGATGTTCGTTTGAAGTATGTCAAGATGTGCGGACCGGGACACGGTTCGGAATCGTTCTTTGCGACTGATCCTACAGAATGGGATGCGTGCAATACGCTCGCCGTGTCAATGGGCTATACAGACTGCGCTGCTGGATGGAAAGCTGGTGTTACTTGGATCATTAATATGTATGCGCGCGTCTGGGACGCAAAACCTTTCCTTTTATGCACCGGCATTCCATACGATGATACTCACGGCGGAACTACCGATTTGCAGGCGATGTTTAATTACGGGGACAACACCTACCGTGGTCGGTTCGGGGCGCGTGCAGACGATTTATATTCATCGACCTTACCAGCTAACGGCTCGCTCTCCGCCACGGTAATTCAACAAATTTCCCCGCATTTGAGTGCCACTGGATTTCAAATGGGCACTTCGATCAGCGATGTTGACATCTTCAACGGGGCGCTCGTTCATGGAACTGATTTGGGTGCCCATTTTATAGAAGTGTTTAGCGGTAACGCAAACCGTTCTGCCTACTATCCTGCTCTAGATGCCGCCAATGCGCGTATGAGGGTTCCTTGAAAATTCGCCCTTTTTTCTCGGGCTAGTCTTAGGTGGAATTCCCCTAGGAATTGTTGCGCTCTTCTGTATTTGGCAGTTGAACCACGATTGGAAGATTCGAGCATGTCAGCATTCAGCCGCCACCACGAGCCACGTAGAACGCGCATTTCTGACCGTGCGACAGGAATTGAAGCGATTTGAACGCAAGGGGCTTGGCTACAGCAAAAGCTTGAAATGCACAAGCTCGCCGTGGCGCTGCACTTCGGCATTTACAATTTCGTCCGAGAACATCACAGCCTAGGAACGACGCCAGCGGTGGCTACAGGACTTGAAGAGAAGCCGTGGAGCTTAGCACACGTCGTGGAAATGACCGAAGCCTATTGGCTGACGAAAAGATTTCCGTTCATCAGTGAGACAATATGAATCTGACCCAACACCCAATTTTGGGGCAGGGAAAATTTGCAGCGTTCGTGAACTCGCAGCTCTGAGCCGTCCGTGTTCCGGTTGTAATTACACGAGGTAGGGATTGCAATTCTGAAATTTGCGGATGACGGCCCACAGCATACAGTGGCAAAACAGTGGAAAAGCAAAGAGACGGCCGCGCCGATCTGAGACCTTTCGTCGCAGGGGATCCCAGAATCAACAGGCGTGGCCGGCCTAAAGGCTTTGATGAGTTTAGGCGTTTGGCGCAAGCAATCGCGCACGAGAAGACTACCGACGGCGATGGCAACACCATCACGGTCGTGGAGTCCATCCTGCGTTCCTGGGCAAAGAGCAAAGAGCCCCAGCTCCAAAAAGCTTTTGTTAGAAAGTTTGATGGGCATCGAAGTTAATTTCGCGTTCCGTCTGGAAAAGCTGGCTGCCTCACTCGACGAAGCATGTGGACTTGGCGACGCCGCGAGCAGTAAGCTCGAAGGCCTTATTTCGTCGCAGCACTTAGGCGATTACGAACTGAAGGGCTTCGCGCGTAAACGCGCCTTCTTCGTGGTTTAGCGTTCGAGGTAGCAGCGGCTCGGTGAAACGCCGAGGGCGATTGAGGTCAATCGCCCTACCTTTTGTCTTGAGCGTCGCGCGTAATTTCAATCGCAATGCGTTGAGTCGAATGAAGCCGGTGGCATCACTTTGGTCGTAAACAGATTTCGCTTTCCACCAGCGCGACTTTTGGTTCATATAAGCTTCAACGAAGAGTAGGAAGTCTGATATATCAGGAGGTGGAAATGTTTCGAGAATCTTCCAAAGATGGTTTTTCGTTCAAGGTTTACCAGGGGGCGCAAATGACGCTGCTGACGATGGATCTTGTCCAGCAGCCCGCGGCAGGCACCTTCGCGGGCTTCACGCTCGAATACACCGGCCCGAACTCGACCCGAAGACCGATAAAAAATCTGCTCAATTTCGCCGGCACCGACAGCATTACTTCGTCGGTCGATTCGCCATTTCAGGCGTTCAAGTGGGTGCACTTTCCGGGCAGCTATTCGCGGGATCCGGTGCCCTTCGGCAACTGGGATTACCACGCCACGCCGCGGTTCTTCGATGCCAATCAAAAGCTCCTCCCGTTCGACGTCGGCAGAACCGTCACCGTTACGATCCCCGTCGGCGATTTTTCAAAAGGCGGCCTCGAGATAGGTTTTACTCGAGCGTTTCTGAAATCCCAGG
>WNGE01009069.1_pt1 | contig 20191 bp, 19 predicted proteins | sample 5400651 | NCBI WGS metagenome assembly WNGE01 (sample SAMN13153370, study PRJNA577476) | soil metagenome | isolation source: 60 cm soil or saprolite under grassland replicate 2 | place: USA:California | collected 2016-06-15 | reverse complement strand
CACATGCTCTGGTTCCTGCATCTCGCCGCGAACCGCAAGCTCGTCGTCGATCGCTACACCGATCGCGCCGTGGGAGTGCTGGACAAGAATGCCGACGGCAAGATGGCGATGACGCGCGTCACGCTGCGTCCATCGGTCGCATTCGGCGGCGCCCCGCCGAGCGCGGAGCAGCTGCGCGACTTGCACGAGAAGGCGCACGAGCGGTGCTTCATCGCCAATTCGGTCCGCACCGAGATCGTGATCGAGCCGCAAGCTTGAGAAGGGAAAAGAATGGACTACAAGACCATCGAAATTCAAACGGGCCAGGGCGTCGCCGTCCTCTGGCTCAACCGGCCGGAGGTGCGCAACGCCTTCAACGAGACCATGATCGCGGAGCTGACCTCGGCGTTCGGCGAGCTCGAAGCGCATCCCGAGGTGCGCGCCGTGGTGCTCGCCGGCCACGGGAAGGTGTTCTGCGCCGGCGCCGACCTGAACTGGATGAAAAAAATGGCGGAGCTCGGCTTCGATGAAAACCGCAAGGACGCCATGGCGTTCGGCGCCATGCTCAACCGCCTTCACGCGCTGAAGAAGCCGACCGTCGCGCGCATCCACGGCGCCGCGTTTGCGGGAGGCATGGGGCTCGCCGCCGCCTGCGATATCGCCGTCGCCTCCACCGACACCGAATTCTGCATGTCCGAAGTGCGGCTTGGCCTCACTCCGGCAACCGTCAGTCCCTATGTCATCGCGGCGATGGGGGAGCGCGCCGCGCACCGCTATTTCCTCACCGCCGAGCGTTTCACCGCGGCGGAGGCCTATCGCATCGGATTCGTGCAGGAGCTCACGCGGCCCGAGGAGCTGGATGCGACGGTGAACTCGATCCTGGGCGAGCTCGTCCAGGGCGCGCCAGGAGCGCACGCGGCGGCCAAGGAATTGATCCGCTCGGTCGCGCGGCGGCCGATCACGCCCGAGCTGATCGCCGATATGGCCGGGCGCATCGCCGGCGCCCGGGCGTCCGACGAAGGCAAGGAGGGCGTGCGCGCCTTCCTCGAGAAGCGCTCCCCGGCCTGGATGCCGCAGACGAAGCCAAAGAAGGGCGCGAAGAGGAAAAAATAAGGCCTGCCCCGTGTTCCAGAAGATCCTGATCGCCAACCGCGGCGAGATCGCCGCCCGAGTGGCGAGGACCGCGCGGCGCATGGGACTTCACACGGTCGCGGTGTATTCGGACGCCGACGCGCAATCGCTCCACGTTGCGCTCGCCGACGAGGCATTCCGAATCGGTCCCGCTGAAGCCAGCGAAAGCTACCTGCGCGGCGATCGCATCATCGACGCCGCGAAGAGCTCGGATGCCGAGGCCGTTCACCCCGGTTACGGTTTCCTCTCGGAGAACGCGGAGTTCGCCGAGGGCTGCGAGCGCGCCGGCCTCGCCTTTATCGGCCCGCCGCCCGCGGCGATCCGCGCCATGGGCGACAAATCCGCGGCGAAGACGATCATGGGAAAGGCCGGGGTGCCGATCGTGCCCGGCTATCACGGAAGCAATCAGGCGGCCGACTTCCTGGGGAAGGAAGCCGGGCGCATCGGTTTTCCGGTCCTTATCAAGCCTTGTGCCGGCGGCGGCGGCAAAGGCATGCGCGTGGTCGAGCGCAAAGGAGATTTCGACGCAGCGCTCGCCGCGTGCCGGCGCGAGGCCCTGTCGGCCTTCGGCGACGAGCGCGTGCTGCTCGAAAAATATCTCGAGCGGCCGCGGCACATCGAGATCCAGATCTTTGCCGACCGGCACGGCGGCTGCGTTTCGCTGTTCGAGCGCGACTGCTCGGTGCAGCGGCGCCACCAAAAGGTTCTCGAGGAGGCACCGGCGCCCGGCATGAGCGAGGATCGCCGCCGCGAGATGGGGAAGGCCGCGGTGGCCGCAGCCCGAGCCGTCGGCTATGTGGGCGCGGGAACCGTGGAGTTCATCGTCGATCGCGCGGGGACTTTCTTTTTCATGGAGATGAACACGCGGCTGCAGGTCGAGCACGCCGTGACCGAGATGATCACCGGGCTCGATCTGGTCGAATGGCAGATTCGCATCGCCGCGGGGGAAAAGCTGCCTCTTGCACCGAAGGACTTGCGCATCAACGGCCACGCCATCGAGGCGCGCGTCTACGCCGAAGACCCGAGCAGGGACTTCCTGCCGTCCGCCGGGCGCATCGTGCATCTGGGCCTGCCCGCGGAGTCCGAGCACGTGCGCGTGGAGACCGGCGTGCGGGCCGGCGACGTGATCACCGCCTACTACGACCCCATGATCGCGAAGCTGATCGCATGGGACCGCGACCGCTCCGCGGCGCTCGAGCGGCTGCGCGAGGCGCTGGGAGAATTCGAGGTCGCGGGCCCCGCGACCAACGTCGCGTTTCTTCTCCGGCTCGCGCAGAACCAGGCGTTCGTCGGGGCCGAGCTCGACACCGGCTTGATCGAGCGCCATCGCGGCGAATTGACCGCGCCGCCCGGACCGCCCGGCGAAGGCGCGCTTGCGCTCGCGGCGCTGACCGCCTTGCTGCAGCTCGGTCCCCCGACCCGTGGGAACCCGCCGAGCGAACCCTCGTCGCCGTGGAGCTTCGGTGACGGCTGGCGCCTGAACCGGGATAATCATCATGTGTTGGTCTTCAGCGAAGGTGAACGCCGGCATTCGATCACCGTGCTTCGCCGCGGCGAAGGTTTCGAGCTCGAGCTCGGCGGCGCGCGCCGCTCGCTCAATGGATATCGAATGGAGGACGGCAAGTTGACCGTGCAGCTCGACGATGCGACGGTCGCGGGACGCGTGGCGCGCACAGGCAGCCGCTTCGATGTGTTTCTGCCCGGCGAACACTATTGCCTGGAGCTGCACGATCCCTTGCTTCAGGAGCTGGAGGTGGAGGCGCACGCGGGCGGGCTCGCGGCTCCGATGCCGGGCAAGATCATCGCGGTGCTCGTTCAGGCGGGCGACGAAGTCGAGAAGGGGGCGCCGCTGCTCATTCTGGAGGCCATGAAAATGGAGCACACGATCAAGGCTCCGGCCCGGGGACGGATCGCGCGGATTCTCCATCGGGCCGGCGAGCAGGTCGGCGAAGGAGTCGAGCTGATCGAATTCGAGGCCGAGTCATGAGCCTTCCCCGAAGGGTGAGGATCGTCGAAGTGGGCCCGCGCGACGGCCTGCAGAACGAGGCGAGGAGCGTTGCGACCGCGGTCAAGATCGAGCTCATCTCCCGGCTCGCCGAGGCGGGGCTGCCGGCGGTCGAGGCGACCGCGTTCGTGTCGCCCAAGTGGGTGCCTCAGATGGCCGACCACGCGCAAGTCATGGCCGGCATCAGGAAAAAACCCGGCGTCGCGTATCCCGTGCTCGTGCCCAACATGAAAGGCTTCGAGGCGGCGCGCGCCGCGGGCGCCATGGAGATCGCCGTGTTCGGCGCGGCCTCCGAGACCTTCAGCCGGAAAAACATCAACTGCAGCATCGCCGAGAGCCTCGAGCGCTTCGCCCCCGTCGTCAAGGCCGCCCGGGCGAGCGGGATGAGCGTGCGCGGCTACATCTCCTGCGCCCTGGGCTGCCCCTACGAGGGAGAGGTGAAGCCGCGGGCGGTCGCCGCCCTGGCGGAAAAACTCTACGCGATGGGCTGCTACGAGATCTCGCTCGGCGACACGATCGGCGTGGGAACGCCCGGGAAAACCCGCGCCATGATCGAGGCGGTCGCAAAAAAGGTCCCTGCGGCCAAGCTCGCCGGCCATTACCACGATACCTACGGGCAGGCGCTCGCGAACATCTACGCCTCGCTCGAGGCGGGCGTGAAGACCTTCGACAGCTCGGTCGCCGGCCTCGGCGGCTGCCCGTACGCCAAGGGCGCGACCGGCAACGTCGCGACCGAGGACGTGGTGTACATGCTCGACGGGCTGGGCATCGAGACCGGCGTGGATCTGACGAAGCTTTTCCACGCGGGGCAATTCATCTGCAGGGAACTCGGCCGCGAGCCGAGTTCGAAAGTGGCGCGCGCTCTGGCGGCGAAGCTGAACGCGTGAACCAAGGCGATCAGCCAGGCGGCGAAGTCCCGTCGCCGTGCAACAACGTGTGCAAGATGAATCCCGACACCGGATTGTGCGAAGGGTGCCTGCGCACGCTCGACGAGATCGCAGCGTGGTCGGGCTTGAGCAATGAGGAGAAGCGCGTGGTGCTCGCGCGTTTGCCGGCGAGGCGCGCACAACGATGAAGCTGCCCGAAAGCATCCGGGTCATCGAGCGCGGCTGGCTCTCGGCGAACAACACCGTGCTCGAGGAACGCGGCGAGGCCGTGGTGGTCGATTCGGGCTACGTCGCGCACGCGCCGCAGACGCTTGCTCTCCTTGAGCGCTCGCTCGCCGGGAAAAAGCTCGCGCGCCTCGTCAACACCCACTGCCATTCCGACCACATGGGCGGGAACGCCGCCATCCAGAAGAAGTTCGGCTGCACGATCAGCATCCCGCAAGGCGAGGCGCCGGCGATCGACAACTGGGACGAGCAGCAGCTCATCCTCGCGGTCGCCGACCAGCGCGCTCAAGCGTTCAGCTACGACGATACCTTCCGCGACGGCGACGTGCTGCAAATGGGCGGGCTCGACTGGCAGGTGATCGCGGCGCCGGGGCACGACACGCACGCGGTGATGTTCCATTCGCCCGAGGCGCGCGTGCTGATTTCCGGCGACGCGTTGTGGGAAAACGGCTTCGGCGTGGTCTTTCCGCAGCTCTTCGGCCGCGAGACCGCGCTCGCCGAGACGCGCGCGACCCTCGAAGCCGTCGGCCGGCTTGACGTTGACGTCGTCATCCCCGGCCACGGCCCGCCCTTCGGCGACGCCGGCGCGGCGCTCGAGCGCGCCTTCCATCGCCTGGAGGGATACGAGCAAGACATCACGCGGCTCGCCCGCCACTGCGCCAAGGTGATGCTCTCCTTCTCCCTGCTGGAGAAGCGCTCCATGCCGCTCGCCGAGCTGCCGGCCTACGTCGCGCGCGTGCCCATCCTCGCCGAGCTCAATTCGCGCTACCTCCGCATGACCCCGGCGGCAATGGCCGAGTGGCTGGTCAACGAACTCGAGCGCGCGGGGGCGGCGGGGCGACGGGAGGGGTTGCTGCTGGCGAAGGGGGAGTAGGCTGCGGCAGCCCGAAGCAAACTCGGTTTCGAAATGAAGCGCGCTATTTCGCGAACATGCCCTTCGGCGTTATGCCCTTCAGGAACGGTTCGATGAATGCGTGCAGCAAATCGGGCTGTGTAATGATTGCCGTGTGTGACGTCGCGGGCAGAATCGCCAGGCGCGAAGCTGACAACGGCTTTCCCGTGTCGCCCATCGCGCCGCCACCGAGCAGGTGGAACATCGCGACCGCATGCTCGAGGGTCATACCATCGGCGTCGCCGGCGATGATCAGCACGGGCGACTTGATCCCCTTCACGTCTGCCGCCCACGCCATTGGCTCCTTCTGGAGCACGATGACCTTCCTGACCAGTTCGGGAAAGCCGTTGGGATTGGGCGCGAGCTTCTTGTACTCCGCGGCGAACGGCGTCTGGACCATCATCTCCACGGTCAGCTTCGGGATGGACGCCCTGAACTCGGGCTGCCAACCCTCGAAGTCGTACGCGCCGGAGCCGAAGACGAGCTTGCCAACCTTCGCCGGATGGCGGATGGCGAGCTGTAGCCCGGCGATCGCACCCATCGAGTAGCCGAACGCATCGGCTTTGCGGAGGCCGACCGCATCCATGAATGCCGCCACGTCGTCGGCGAGGTTCTGATAGGTGATGGGCCGGTTGATGTCCGTCGTGCGACCGTGACCCTGAAACTCGAGGGCATAAACCCTGTGAGACGCGGCCAGCTTTGGGACGATTGCGCCCATCATTGGAATGTTCATATAAGCGCCGTGCAATACGATCAACGGATCGCCTCGCCCGGACACTTCGTAATACATCTGCATACCGTTCACCTTGACGCGGTGGCCGACGGCTTGCGCGTCGGCGACGGCGTTGCCGGTAAGCAGCAGGGGGAGGACAAGCAGCGTGGTGCGTAACATGGATTCTCTCCTCGGATGATCGGTTCTGCTCATAGCCGATTCGGCTAAAAACGGCCTTGCGAAGGATCAAGGGCGCCGGAACGCGCTCCATGTCGCGATTTCACGGTCGGCGCGCCGCACCGTTCCGCTCAGGGAATCGCCCGCAACGCGCCCGACCAGATTGACCGGGTCGCGAGCGACGACGCCGCCGGGCAGGGTAAGCCGGAGCTCGTCGCCGCGAAGTCTTCCTTCGGAGATGGGCAGGCTGCCGCCTTCGGGGAGGCGCGCAGTCCCTGAAATCCTCTGGTATTGCTGCTCCAGCGCGAGGAAGATGCGGCGCGCCTTTCGGCCGACACTGATTTCGATTTCCCACGCTCCTCCGACCTTCGCCGGAACGATCCACAGATAAACCGTGCTTTCCTTGCGCGCCCCGACGGCCTTGTCCGGGGCTGGAAGCGTCTCCTGCGCCTCGGGACGCCAGACCCCCATGTCGTAATCGTGCGAGACCACGCGCGTGCCCGGCTTCAGCTCGGCGAGAATCTTGGGGCGCAGCGCCATGTTGACGTCGGGCAGGAGGTACAGCGTCAGCACGTCAGCCTCGTGAAAGTCGGTCTTGAACAGGTCCTGCTGGAGGAATTTCACGCGATCGGCGACGCCGACGCGACGCGCTTCGTCGTTCGAGCGCCGCACCAGGCGCGGGTCGAGCTCGACGCCGAATCCCCGCGCGCCGTATTTCTGCGCCGCCGTGATCATAATGCGACCGTCTCCCGAGCCGAGATCGACGACCGTGTCGCCGGGCTTCACCTGCGCGAGCTCGAGCATGCGCTCGACGACCGCCTGCGGCGTCGGCACGTACGGCGTGTCGAGTTCCTTGTCGACGCTTTGCGCGAGCACGCTCGACGGAATAACGAGTGCCGCGACGAGAACCCGCAGTAAAAAAGCAGATCCTTCGCGGAGTTTATCCTGAGCGAAGTCGAAGGACTCGGGATGGCAGGCCGTGCTCAAATCGCTCCGCTCTTGCGCAACGCCTCGATCTCCGCGTCGCCGTACCCGGCTTCGCGCAGGATCTCGTCCGTGTGCTCGCCGGATTCGGGCGCCGGGCGCTCGATCGAAAATTCGAATTCGCTGAACTTGACGGGAGACGCGAACTGCGTCAGCCCGTCCTCGACAACACTCATGCCGCGGGCGCGCAGTTGCTCGTTCGCGAGCGCCTCGTCCACGGTCAGAATCGGGCTCACACAGCAATCCGCGCGGTCGAAAAGCTCCGCCCATTCGCGCTGCGCGCGCGACGCGAAGATCGCCGCGAGCCGTTCTCTCACCGGCCTTGCCTCCTCGCCGTACACGATGTGCTTTCCCTTCAATTCGGGGCAGCCGAGTATATCGCACAGCGTTTCCCAGAACTTCCGCTCGAGCGCCCCCACCGCCATGTAGCGCCCGTCCCGCGTCCGATAGACGTTGTAGCAGGGCAGCCCGCCGCCGAGCATGCCGGTGCCGCGGCCGGGCGCCTTGCCGTGCTCGAGGAATCCCAGGAGAGGAAGGATCGCGTGCGCGAACACGGCGTCGGTCATGGCGACGTCGACGTGGCGGCCGCGCCCGGACGATCTCGCGTCGATCAGCGCGGCGAGGATCCCCATCACCGGCGTCAGCGCCCCGCCCAAGAGGTCCGCGATCTGGAAGTTCGGCACGATCGGCGCCTCCCGCGTCCCGATCTGGTCGCCCACGCCGGCGTAGCCGATGTAATTGATGTCGTGTCCGGCGCGGCCTGCGTACGGCCCGTCCTGCCCGTAGCCGGTGATCGAGCAATACACGAGGCGCGGATTGACCGCTGCGAGCTCGTCGTAGCCCGCGCCGAGCTTCGCCATGGTGCCGGGACGGAACCCCTCGACCAAGATTTCGGCGCCTCTTGCGAGCCGCAGGAGTACCTCGCGTCCCTGCGGCTGCTTCAGGTCGAGGCGGATCGCGCGCTTGTTGCGATTGACCAGCTGGAAGAAAACCGAACTGCGCCCGCGCGCGGGGCCCATTGCGCGGGCATAGTCTCCCGCCTCCGTGTCCTCGATCTTGACGACGTCCGCGCCCATGTCGGCGAGATGCAAGGTCGCCACCGGACCGGGAAGGAGCCGCGTCAGATCGAGGACGCGGACTCCGGAGAGCGGCTTGGAACGCATACCGGAGAAGGTGACCGAGCTAAGCCGAGCGGCGGCTCACTTCGCGCGGCGTACTCCGAACTGCGAGAGAACAGCGTCGGGTAGCGGAGCGTCGAAATCATCCGGGTAGCGAATCTTCCCCTTGAGCACGCCGAGCTTCACCGCTTTTGGCGCATCCATCGGCACGAGTTTGGCGCGGGGCACGCCGTTTTTTGCGATGACAATTTCAATTCCTCGTGCGGCCCTTTCAACCAGGCGCGAGAGATGCGTCTTCGCTTCGCGGATGTTGATCACGTTCATGCGCATGATTCGGAAGAGTACCTCCTAGTTTAGCCGGGCCAGGAGGACTTCCACCTATTCGACCGTCCTCGGGAAAGCCTCGCCCAGCATCCAGCGCTTGATAGCGGCCACGGTCTCGGCTTCCTTGCCGAAGTAGCCGTGCGCCGCGAACGGCTCGCAGGGATCGGACTCGGCCGGCTTGCCGCCTTTCACCGTGATCAGGGGATAGGTCATGCCGAGATTCTCGGCGGGATGGTAGGGACAGGCCCTGCAGGCGTCGTCCTGGTGATGAACGAAGAGCAGCCGCGCCCTGATCGCGGCGAAGTCGAACCCAGCGAGGCCGATGCCGCCGAGTCGTCTGCCGCCGTAGAACACCGTGGAGGTCAGCACCACTCCGTCCACCGCATTGTTCAGCGCGCGCCCGATATAAGCAGCCGAGAGCGTGCCGCGGCTCGTGCCGATGAGAAAGATCTTCGCCTGCGGAAAGCGCTGCTTCAGGTCCTTGACCACTGCGGCGATGTCCTCGACATGCTCGCGGCCGGTGCGAAAGCCGTCGTCCATCCCCGCGCGCTGGCGATCCGAAGGCGAATCGACGACGGCCACGGCCACCTGCTTGTCGCGCAGAAGCGTGCGCGTGCGCACCAGAAAATTTTCGCGCCCCCGGAACTTGACGGCATCGCCCTCGACGCGCACGCTGAGGAGCCCTTCGCCGCCCGGAAAGAGCACCGCCACCGCCTCAGGCGGCGACGCATAGTGCAGCAGCAGATACGACTGCGTCGCGCCGGGCCGGCCAGAGACCGTGACGATCTCTTCCGCGCCGGCGCCAAGCGGCGCGAGCATTGTCGCGAGCCAGAGGATGCAGAGCCGCCCGGGCCTAGCCATATTTTTTCGCGTCCTCGATCACCTTGCCGTCGTTCGCCAGCTCGCCGAGCTTCGCGAACTGCACCTCGCCGCGCAGCTTGATGATCTCACGAAGGCTCGCAGCAATTTTCTCGGCGAGGCCGGCGTCCGCGCTCCGCACTTCGCAGCGCAAGGTCATGCGGTCGTTGCCTCCGGGATTGTCGACGACGAGCCGCGCCTTCAGCACCTCGGGATAGCGCTTCAAAATCTCGGCCACCTGCGAGGGATGGACGAACATCCCCCTCACCTTGGTCGTCTGGTCGGCGCGCCCCATCCAGCCCCGGATGCGCGTGTTGGTGCGACCGCACGGACTCGCGCCGGGCAATACGGCGGAAAGGTCTCCCGTGCCGAAGCGGACGAGCGGGTAGTCCGTATTGAAAGTGGTGACGACCACCTCGCCGACTTCGCCGTCGGGCACCAGGTCGCCTGTGCCGGGACGCACGATCTCGAGTATCAGGCCTTCGTCGAGGATCATGCCTTCGAGCGCCTCGGATTCGTAGGCGATCAGGCCGAGATCGGCCGAAGCGTAGGACTGCAGCACGCGTATGCCGCGTTCGCTCATCGCGGCACGCAGCGCCGCCGGCAGGTATTCGGCTCCCACCGCCGCTTTCTTCAGACTGCCGATGTCCGCTTTCAGCTCATCGGCTTTCTCGACGATGAGCTTCAGAAAAGACGGCGTACCGATGTAGGCGCTCGCGCGCAGGTCGGCGATCGTGGCGACCTGCATTTCGGTCTGACCGGTTCCGCTCGGCACGACCGCGCAGCCGAGCGCGAGCGCACCGGATTCGAGCATCGAGCCCGCCGGCGTGAAATGGTAGGCGAAGGCATTCAAGGCCAGATCGCCGGCACGAAAACCCGCCGCGAAAAGCGCGCGTCCGACACGCCACCAGTCGCGGCCGCGTCCCTCGGGGTCGTAGATCGGTCCGGGTGAAACGAAAATCCTGCCGAGCTGCGGCACCGGCGTCGCGTTCAGGCCGCCGAAAGGACGTTCGGCCTTTTGCAGCGCAACCAGATCCGACTTGCGTGTGACCGGCAGCTTCGCCAGCGCCGCGGCGGCAGGATCGACCTCCGAAAGAATACGCGCCCAGCCGGGCGCGCTGCGCTTGGCATGCGCGATCTGGCCGGGCAGCCCCGCCATCAGCGAGCGCTCGCGCATCTCCGGGGCGCGGGTCTCGAGGGCGTCGTAGAACTCGGGCATCGCTGGGCAAGCTGGCGTTCGCGGCAGGGCAACATAGCACAAACGCAAAATCAGGATGGGTTATTAAGAATGAACGTAAAATTCGTTCCCGCTTTTGAGTCAAGCCGGTAAGTTTCCGCTTCTGCGGCCGGAAAAGCGAAGCGGTGGCGCAGGAATTTCCTCCAGGGGGAACCATGGATTCGAAAGGTGTCAGCGAAGACTGGCTGTCGGTCTGGATCGGCTTGTTGGTTTTCGTGCTCGCGCTCGGCATGCTGGCCGGAACGGATATCCTGGGCTGGGTCGTCACCACGGCCGTATGGAACAACCTGTCGAAAGCTCTCGCGCCGGCTTCCAAGAGCTATGCCTGGCTCGGCGGCATTGGCGCCCTGATCGCCACCTACGTCGCCTTGCTCGCCGTCATGACCGCGGGCGCGGCCGCGTTGAAGGCCGATGTCAGGCGCTTTGCACTGGGCTTCACCGCGGTGTTCTGGATCAGCTACCTGTGCTGGATCGCGGGCAGCTACGCGAATCTCGCGGTGACGACGCCCGCCGACTTGCAGAAATTCGGCATCGGCTGGTCGCTGAAGCTCACCAACGAAGGCGGGTTCATCGTCGCGCTCGCCGCCGGGCTCGTCGTCGGCAATTTCTTCCCCGGCTTTGCCCGATGGATGAAGGAGGCGGTGCGGCCCGAGTGGTACATCAAGACGGCGATCGTCATTCTCGGCGGATTTCTCGGAGTGACCGCGGCGGCGCAGCCGATTCTCGCGAAGTCGGTCATGTTCCGCGGCCTGGCGGCGATCATCGAGGCCTATCTGATCTACTGGGCGGTCGTCTACTTCGTCGCGCGCAAGTGGTTCGGATTCAGCCGCGAGTGGGCTGCGCCGCTCGCCTCGGGAATCTCGATCTGCGGCGTGTCGGCGGCGATCGCGACCGGCAGCGCGATCCGCGCGCGGCCCGTGGTGCCCATCATGGTGGCCTCGCTCGTCGTGGTCTTCGCCGTGGTCGAGCTGCTGATCCTTCCGTTCGCGGCGAATGCGTTTCTCGCTCGCGAGCCCATGGTGGCGGGCGCGTGGATGGGCCTCGCGGTCAAGACCGACGGGGCCGCGGTCGCGAGCGGCGCGATCACCGAGTCGCTGATCCTCGCGGGCGCGGCCGCCGAAGGCGTCAACTACGCGAAAGGCTGGATACTCGGCGCCACCACCATGGTGAAGGTCTTCATCGACATCTTCATCGGCATCTGGGCATTTATCCTCGCCTGGATCTGGACGAGCTACATCGAAGTGCGCCCGGGCGACAAGGCGAGGATCGGCGAGATCTGGGAGCGTTTTCCGAAATTCATCATCGGCTACGTCGTGACCTTCCTCGTGATCCTGCTCCTCGCGCTGGGCGCGACGCCCGAGATGACGGGCAAGATCCGCTCGGCGATGGGCGAGGCCAACGCGTTCCGCGGAATATTCTTCGTCATGACCTTCTTCTCGATCGGCGTCATGTCCAACTTCAGGAAACTCTGGGAGGAAGGCATCGGCAGGCTCGCCGCGGTCTATGTCGTGTGCTTGTTCGGTTTCGTCATCTGGGTGGGCCTGGTGATTTCCTGGGTGTTTTTCGGCGGCGTGAAGCCGCCGCTCGCAGCCGGTTGAAAGGGAGGAAAAGCTATGGAGCAACCCAAAGTCGGCGAGGAATTGCGCAAGATGCCCGTGGAGCCGCTGCTGCCGGTCGAGAAGAAGCTGATCGGCTGGAGCCTCGGTATCGGAATCGTTCTCTTGGTGATTCTTATCTTCGCGACCCGGGGGCCGGTGGGGGCTTGAGCCGCCTCAGTCGAACTTCGCTCCGGTTTCGCGGATCACGCGCGCGATGACGCCCGCGTCTTCGCGCAGGAAGGCGGCAAAGTCTTCGGGTGAGCGCGAGGCCGCGGTCTCGGTTCCGTCGCGCGCGAGTATCTCCTTGAGGCGCGCGTCCTTGAGCGCCTGGACGGTCGCGTCGAACAGCCGCTTGACGATGTCGCGCCTCGTGCCGGCCGGCGCGAAGAACCCGTACCAGATCGACAGGTTGTAGTTTGCCAGGCCGGCCTCTTCCATCCCGGGCAGGCCCGCGATCAGGGGCGAGCGGGCGCGCGTCGTGACCGCGAGGCCGCGCAGCCGCCCGGCCTGCACCAGCGGCAGCACCGAGGGCGAGGTCGCGAACGTGACCTGCGTGTCGCCCGCGAGCACCGACTGCACCGACAGCCCTCCGCTCTTGTAGGGCACGTGCACCATCTCGATGCCGGCCAGAGCATCGAAGAGCGCCGTGGCGAGATGCGGCAGCGAGCCGTTGCCGGACGTGGCGAAGTTGAGCTTGCCCGGCGCCTTTTTCGCCTCGGCGATAAGCTCCCGGATCGAGCTCACCGGCAGCGACGGATTGACCGCGACCACCAGAGGGGATTCACGATCATGCCGCTCTGGCTGGCGATCATGAGGGTGTAGCCGTCGGGCGCGGCCCTGGCGACGAACTCGGCGGCGATGCTCGAGCCCGCGCCGGGCTTGTTGTCGACGATGATGCCCTGGCCGAGCGCGCGCGTGAGCGGATCGCTCATCGCGCGCGAGATGATGTCGGCGGCGCCGCCCGGGGCAAAACCCACGACGAGGCGGATGGGCTTGGTCGGATAGGTTTGCGCGGAGGCCGCGCACGCGGCGAGGAGGACAATCAGCGTGACAACCGCTCTCATGTGCAAGTTCCCTTTTCAGGCAAGCCACCGTTTTCTGCGGCGGTAGTGCTTCACGTCCTTGAAGCTCCTGCGTGCGCCCGAGGAAATACCGAGGTAGAACTCCTTGACGTCCTCGTTCGCGGCGAGCTCGGCGGCGGCGCCGTCCATGACCACCCGGCCGTTCTCGAGGATGTACCCATAGTCGGCGTAGCGCAGCGCGACGTTGGTGTTCTGCTCGGCGAGCAGAAAGCTCACCTTTTCTTTTTGATTGAGGCCCTTCACGATCTCGAAGATCTCCTCGACGATCTGCGGCGCGAGCCCCATCGATGGTTCGTCGAGCAGGATCATGCTCGGATGGGCCATCAGGGCGCGCCCGAGCGCGGTCATCTGCTGCTCGCCGCCCGAAGTGTAGCCGGCGAGCGCGCCGCGCCGCTCCTTCAGCTGCGGAAAGTAGCCGTACACCTTTTCCAGGTCCTGCCTGAGCTGCGCCCGGCTTGCGCTGCGCGTATAGGCGCCGGTGAGGAGATTCTCCTCGACGGTGAGATGCGCGAAGCAGTGGCGCCCTTCCATCACCTGCACCACGCCGAGCCTCACCAGCTCGTCGGGGCTCAGGCGGTCCACTCCAGCGCCACGGAATTCGATCGTTCCCTTGGTGACCTCGCCGCGCTCGGCGCGAAGCAGATTCGAGATCGCCTTCAGCGTGGTGGTCTTGCCCGCGCCGTTCGCGCCGAGCAGCGCGACGATCTTTCCTTCGGGCACGGCAAGCGACACGCCCTTCAGCACCAGGATGACGTGGTCGTAGATGACCTCGATGTTGTTGACGCTGAGGTAGGCGTGGTGCTCAGGCTTCGGTACGGCGGACATTGCCCCTCACCCCACCCTCTCCCGTAAGCGGGAGAGGGTGCGAGCGTAACCAGGTAACGCTCAGCCTTCCTTGGAACAGTCGCGCGGGGTGATGCCCTTCTCCTTGGCGTACTTCGCCGCGGACTCCTCGATCATCGGCCGCACGATAGACTGATCGGAGGCGATCCAGTCGGTGATCGTGTTCCACTTCGCGCCGTCCCACTGCAGGAACTTCACCGAACCGCCCCCTTCATGATCCATGCACGAAACCTTTAGGGCCTGCATAAAGCCGGTCGCGCCGAGCTGCTTGAGCTTCCTGTCGTCGATGCTCAGGTGCTCCAGGCCCCAGCGGATCTGGTCGCCGGTCATCGGCTTGCCCTTGCCGTATTTCTCCTGGGCCGTGCGGATCGCCTCGGTGGAGATGATGCCGAACACCACGCCGCGGTTGTAGTAGATGCTGCCGACGCGCGAATGGTCTTCCATCTCGCCTTTGCCCTTGGCGTACACGAACTTCTCGATCTCTTTGACCACCGGATAGTTGCTGCCCGACACGTTGAACGCGGCGGCAATATAGCCCTTGGCCGCATCGCCCGCGGGGATCACGTCTTCCTCGGCGCCGCTCCACCACACGCCCACGATATGGTTGCGCGGGAAGCCGATCTTGGCCGCGGCCTTGAGCGCGGTCGGATTCATCACGCCCCAGCCGCGCAGGATCACCCAGTCGGGCTTGATCTGGCGGATCTGCAGCCACTGCGCCTGCTGCTCGTTGCCCGGGTGCGCGACCGGGATGTGGCTCACCTCGAAGCCGTATTTCTTCGCCTGCGCATCGAGCACGGGAATCGTTTCCTTGCCGTAGGCCGAGTCGTGATAGATGTTCACGATCTTCTTGCCCTTCAGCTTGTCCATCCCGCCTTCCTTCATGCCGATGAACTTGATCTTGGCGGTGTTCTGGCTCCAGTAATTGGTGATGAGCGGAAAGATCCACGGGAACACGCGCCCGTCGGAGGCGTCGGTGCGGCCGTAGCCGATCGACACGATCGGCACGTGGTCCTCGGTGCCCTTGTCGATGAGCGAATAGGTGATGCCGGTAGAGAGCGGGTGCACGAGCGACGCTCCGGTCGGACCGCGCTTCTTGCTGCGCTCGTAGCATTCCACGCCGCGCGCGTTGTTGTATTCGGTCTCGCACTTCTCGTAAGTGAGCTTCACGCCGTTCACGCCGCCGTCGCGGGCGTTGATCATGTTCACGTAGTCGATGAATCCCCCGAAGATGCCCGAGCCGCCCGCGGCGTACGGCCCGACCCAGTAACCGTTCATCGGGATGAACTGCTCGTTCTGCGAATAGGCGGTGCCGGCGACGGCGAATGCCGCGGCGCCGAAGAGCGCGGCTCGTCTGAATTTTCGCAACATGGGAACCCTCCTATGGATCAAATCTCCCTGCTCCGACAGGTTATAGGTAGACTGCGCGCGTCTACTATAGCCCAATTTTTCCGGGCGGGAAAACCGGCTGTCGCTCAATGAGGGAATGGCCAGAGCCGCAGCTTTTCCTTGGCGATCTGCCACAGGCGCGCAAGGCCCAAAGGTTCGACGACGAGGAAAAAGACGATGAGCGCGCCGAACAGGATCAGGGTCAGGTTGGACACCAGCCCCGCGGGAAGGGCGAGGCCGAAAGAGCGCTCGATGGAGGTGGCCGAAAGGTCCATGAAGATCGGCAGAAGCACGATGAAGGCGGCGCCGAGGAACGAGCCGAGGATGCTGCCGACCCCGCCGATGATGATCATGAAGAGGATCCGGAAGGAAAGATCGAGCTCGAAACCCGCGGGCTCCACGGTGCCCAGATACGCAAAGGCATAAAGGGCACCCGCCACGCCGCAGTAAAAGGAGCTGATCGCAAAGGCGAGGAGCTTGGTTTTCATCATCGGGATGCCGACGACCTCGGCCGCGACGTCCATGTCGCGCACCGCCATCCACGCCCGGCCGATGGAGCCGCGCACCATGTTTTTCGCCGCGAGCGCCATGACGCTCACGATCGCGAGCACCAGAACATAGCGCTTGACCGGGGTGTCGAATGTGTAGCCGAAGACGACGAGCTTCTGCGCGGTGATCACGCCGGAGGAGCTGTAATTGGAAATCCAGCCGAACTTGGTCAGCACCCACACGACGAAGAACTGTGCGGCGAGCGTCGCGACCGCGAGATAGAAACCCTTGATGCGCAGGCTCGGCAGCCCGAACACGATCCCGACCAGCGCGGCGACGATCCCGGCGAGAACGAAGGACAGCAGCATCGGCATGCCCGGCACCCGAAGCTCGAAGTTGTAGGCGGCAAACGCACCCACCGCCATGAACGCCGCGGTGCCGAGCGAGAGCTGCCCGGCGTAACCGGTGAGGATGTTCAAGCCCAGAGCGGCGAGCGAGAAGATCAGGAACGGGATCAATACGCCGCTGAACCAGTAGTTGAAGTCGATCGCGCCGGCGAGCACCGGGGTCGCCGCAGCGAGCGGCACGCCGACGAATGCGAGCGCGAGCAGCATCGCCATGCCGATCCGGTCCTGGCGGATCGGGAAGAGCTGCTGGTCCGCGGCGTAGGTGGTCTTGAACTGCCCGGTTTCACGGTAGAGCACGGCCGTTCGTCAGACCCGGTCGATGCGCCGCTCGCCGAACAGTCCCTCGGGGCGCACCAGGAGGAAAGCGAGCGCGAGCACGTAGGGGAACCAGGATTCGATGCCGCCGCCGACCTGCGGGCCGATGTAGACCTCGGCGAGTTTTTCGGATGCGCCGACGATAAGCCCGCCGACGATGGCCCCGGCGATCGATTCGAACCCGCCCAGGATCAGCACCGGCAAGGCCTTCAGCGCGAGAAAGGTGAGCGCGAACTGCACGCCGTTGCGAGCACCCCACAGAAGTCCCGTCACGAGCGCGACGAATCCGGCGACCGTCCACACGATCACCCAGATCCTCCGCAGAGATATGCCGACGGCGAGCGCCGCCTGATGGTCGTCGGCGACCGCGCGCAAGGCGCGGCCGGTGCGGGTCTTGTTGAAGAACACCGCAAGAACGGCCACCAGCGCGGCTGCGATCCCGGAGGCGACGAGGTCGAATTTGCTGACGTTCATCCCGGTCTTGTCCATCAGCCATTCGATCGGCTCGTCGGCGATCCCCAGGTCGAGGGCGTGGACCTGGGCGCCCCAGGTGAGCTGCGCGATGCCCTCGATGAAGAAGCTCAAGCCGATGGTCGCCATGAAGAGCGTGATCTGCGGCTGGTTGACGAGCGGGCGCAGCACCACGCGCTCGGTGAAAAACGCGAGCGCTACCATCGCGAGCAACGCGAGCGCCACGGCGAGCCAGAACGGGGCGCCCATCGAGATGAATCCCACGGTCGTCAGGGCGGCGAAGAACACCATCGCTCCTTGAGCGAAATTGAATACCCCCGAGGCCTTGTAGATCAGCACGAAGCCGAGCGCGACGAGCGAATACATCACGCCCGCCAGCAGCCCGCCGATCAGCACTTCGAAGAAGAATTGCATGCTAGTGCGCGACGCCCAGATACGCGTCGATCACCTCCTTGTTGTTGCGAACTTCATCGGGCGCGCCGTCGGCGATCTTGCGGCCGTAGTCGAGCACGACCACCCGGTCCGAGAGATCCATCACCACGCTCATGTCGTGCTCGATCAGCACGATGGACGTGCCCATCTGGTCGTTGACGTCGAGGATGAAACGGCTCATGTCCTGCTTTTCCTCCACGTTCATGCCCGCCATGGGCTCATCGAGGAGCAGGAGTTGCGGTTCCGCGGCAAGTGCGCGCCCGAGCTCCACGCGCTTCTGCAGGCCGTAGGGGAGCCTGCCGACCGGAGTCCTGCGTATGTGCTCGATCTCGAGAAAGTCGATGACCGTTTCGACTTTGGCGCGGTGCTCGAGCTCCTCCCGCCGCGCGCTTCCCCAATACAGCGCCTGCTGCAGAAAGTTGCACTTCATCTTGAGGTTGCGCCCGGTCATGATGTTGTCGAGCACCGTCATGCCGCGGAATAGCGCGATATTCTGGAAGGTTCTGGCGATCCCCTGCCTTGCGGCCTCGTGCGGGTCGACGCGATGGCGCCTCGCGCCCTTGAACGTGACGCTGCCCCGCTGCGGATGGTAGACGCCGTTGATGACGTTGAGCATCGAGGATTTGCCCGCGCCGTTCGGGCCGATGATGGCGCGGATCTCGTGCTCGCGCACGTCGAACGAAACCGCCTGCAGCGCCACGACCCCGCCGAAGGCAAGCGAGATGTCGTCGATCTCGAGGATCGGCTCGCCGATCTTCCTGCCCGCGCTCATGTCAGACGGATAAGAAATCAGGCCGCCTTCTTGGCGGCGGCAACGCCGTAGGTCCTCGCTTCGAGGATCTTCAGGTCGGCGCGGACCGTCCCGGCGCGGCCGTCCTCGAACCGGACCTGCGTTTCGACGTAACGGCTCGTCTCCCCCGAATAAAGGGCGTCGACCAGGGCCGAGTATTTCTCCCCGATGTGGCGGCGCCTGACCTTGCGCGTGCGGGTAAGCTCGCCGTCATCGGCGTCGAGCTCCTTGTGCAGCACGAGGAAGCGCCGGATCTGCGAATTGCCGAGCGTCGAATCCGCGGCGAGGTCGCGGTTCACCTTTTCCACGCAGTCGCGGATCAGATCGTGGACGGCGGGTTGCAAGGCGAGATCGGTGTAGCCCGAGTAGGCGAGATTGCGCCTCTCGGCCCAGTTGCCGATGGCGGCCATGTCGATATTGATGAGCGCGCACACCTTCTCGCGCCCGTGGCCGAAGCACACCGCCTCCTTGATGTAGGGAAAGAACTTGAGCTTGTTCTCCAGGTATTTCGGGGCGAAGAGCGTCCCGTCGGCGAGTCTGCCGACGTCCTTCGCGCGGTCGATGATCTTCAGGTGGCCGTCGGCGTCGAAATAACCCGCGTCGCCGGTGTGGAAAAAGCCCTCGGCGTCGATCGCCTCGCGCGTCGCCTCCGGCCGTCCGTGATACTCCTTCATCATGCCGGGGGAGCGCACCAGCACTTCGCCCGAATCGGCGATGCGCACTTCCACTCCAGGCATCGGCCTGCCGACGGTGTCGAGTTTCACCTCGCCCGAAGGCTGCATGCACACCGTCACGCAGGTCTCGGTCATTCCGTAGAGCTGCTTCAGGTTGATGCCGATCGAGCGGTAGAAGTCGAAGAGATCCGGACCGATCGCCTCGCCTCCCGTGTAGGCAACCCGGACGCGAGACAGGCCGAGCACGTTCTTCAGGGGCCCGTATACGAGCAGCGCGCCCAAGGCGTACAGCAGCCGGTTTTTGAGAGATACGCCTGGCTTTCCGTCGAGAATTTTCATGCCTGCGCGCTCGGCGACACCCATGAAGTATTGGAACATCCTTCTCTTGACCTGCGTCAGGATGTTCTCGTAGATGCGCGGCGGCGCAAAAAAATAGCTCGGCCCGATCTCGCGCAGATCGTTCATCACGGTGCCGGGAGACTCGGGACAATTCAGGCAGAAGCCCGCGACATGGACCTGGGCGTAGGAATAGAGAAAATCGCCCACCCAGGCCATGGGCAGGTAGCACAGTAGATCGTCGCCCTCGGCGATGCCGTCGAAGGCCACGAGCACTCGTGCCGTGTGGATCATCGCCGCGTGCGTCTGCGAAACGCCCTTGGGGTTGCCGGTGGTCCCCGAGGTGTACAGGATCACCGCGACGTCGGAAGACCGGCCCTTTTCGATTTCCTCGCCGAAAAATTCCGGGTTTCGCGCCGAAAACTCACGGCCGATCGCCTGCAGGCTGTCGATGCTCGTCAGCTGGGCTTGAGCGTAATGGCGCAAGCCGCGCGGATCGTCGAAGTAAATCCGCTTGAACCGCGGCCATTGCGGTTCGATCTCGAGCAGCTTGTCGACCTGCTCCTGGTCCTCGGCGACGGCGAATTCGATCTCGGCGTCCTGCACTACGAACGCCATTTCGGCCGCCACGGCGTCCTGGTAAAGCGGCACGGGCACGCCGCCCAAGGCCTGCGCCGCCATCATCGACCAATACAGCCGCGGGCGGTTGTCCCCGACGATCGCGAGACGGTCGCCGCGCCTGAAGCCTTGTGCGGCAAGGCCGCAGGCGAGCGAGCGCACTTCTTCGGCGACCTGCGCCCAGGTCCAGGTCTGCCATATACCCAGGTCTTTTTCGCGGA
>WNGE01003112.1_pt1 | contig 20196 bp, 22 predicted proteins | sample 5400651 | NCBI WGS metagenome assembly WNGE01 (sample SAMN13153370, study PRJNA577476) | soil metagenome | isolation source: 60 cm soil or saprolite under grassland replicate 2 | place: USA:California | collected 2016-06-15 | reverse complement strand
CGGTGAACGAGGTGGTCAACGGCCTGCTCACCGACGGCGTGCACGAACACGTGCCGGCGCTGGGCGTCGTTCCGGCCGGCTCGACGAACGTCTTCGCGCGAGCCCTCGGCCTGCCCAACGACCCGATCGAAGCGACCGGCGTGCTGCTCGACGCCCTGCGCCACGGCCGGCGCCGCCCGATCAGTCTGGGCCGGATCGAGGACCGCTGGTTCACGTTCGCCGCGGGCGTCGGGTTCGACGCCACGGTCGTTGCCGCCGTCGAGAAGCGCCGCCGCCGCGGCACGCGTTCGACGCACGGGTTGTACGCCAGGGTCACCGTCCGCGAGTTCCTGGCCTCGGATCGCCGCCACCCGAAGCTGCACGTCGAGCTACCCGACGGCACGGTCATCGACCGGCTGTTCTACGCGATCGTGGCCAACTGCGACCCGTGGACGTTCGTCGGCAACCGGCCACTGCGGCCGACCCCGCAGGCCTCTTTCGACACCGGCCTGGACCTTTACGCGCGCAGCCGGATGGGCGTTCTCAGCGTCGTCTACAGCGCCGCGCAGATGGCTCGCAAGAACCCGCACTCCGGCGGCTGGGGGGTGTTGCTCGAGCACGATCTGCCCGGATTCATAGTGCGATCCGACGAGCCGATCCTCGTGCAGGTCGACGGCGACCTGCTCGAACCGCGCGAGAAAATGCAGTTCTGGTCGGTACCGAACGCCGTGAGCCTGGTAATTTAATGCCGCTTCGCCCGCATATGCGGGCCTGGACGTGTGGATCCGAGAAGTTGCGGCGAGTCTGCGCTTGCCGGTTGACGAGAGTTGGGTAAGGCTTGGTAGCGGCCTGGGAATCCAGGAGTGGCTGTGCGCGCCCGCGCGTGCACGAAACGCGCTCTGGCGTGACCTCGCCCGCATAGAGAAAGATTCCTTGAACTGCGAGCTAGCTCGTGAAAGGCTTCACAAGCGCGGTTGGGCGACGGTGCCCTCTCGTGTCACGAGTCAGAGGAGAGATCGACCAATGGATTGGCGTCACCGCGCGATCTGCCGTGACGAGGACCCGGAGCTGTTCTTCCCCATTGGGAACACTGGGCCCGCGTTGCTCCAAATCGAGCATGCCAAAGCCGTATGCCGGCGTTGCCCGGTAATCGGAGAATGCCTCGGCTGGGCGCTGGAAAGCGGTCAGGACGCAGGCGTATGGGGCGGTCTGTCCGAGGACGAACGCAGGGCGCTCAAGCGCCGCAAAGCGCGCGCCCGGGCCAGGACGGCCTGAGCCCGGCAGGATGGGCCTGATCGCCGGCGCGTCCTGCCCAGCCCAAGTTCGCGGTCATCGGTTCGCGGCCGCAGCCGGCCGTCTGAGCGATACCGTCACCTGAGCCTGCGCGCCACTCGTTCCGTCGTTGCGCGAGCGCAGATCCAGCGACCCGGCGAGTTCGGCCGCGACCAGCGTCCGGACGATCTGCAAGCCGAGCCGATCACCCTTGTCCGGCGTGAAATCTGGCGGCAGCCCGACTCCGTCGTCGGTGACCGTGACGGTCAGCTGGCCTCGCGCCCGCCGGGCCCCGACCTCCACGCATCCTTGCCGTTCGTCCGCACCGCGATCCGGGAACGCGTGCTCGACCGCGTTCTGGATCAGCTCGGTCAGCACGAGCACCAGCGCCGTCGCGATCTCGGCGGGCAACTCACCGAACGTCCCGGTGCGGCGCAGCCGTAGCTTGCCCGACGATCCGGTCACGTCGGCCAGCATCTCGAGCAGGCGGTCGACGATCTCGTCGAACGGAACCTCTTCGTCGATCGACACCGACAGCGTGTCGTGCACGAGCGCGATCGAGCTGATCCGCCGCATCGACTCCTCCAGCGCGTAACGCGCCTCCGGCTGGGCCACCCGGCGCGCCTGCAGCCGCAGCAGTGCGGCGACCGTCTGCAGATTGTTCTTGACCCGGTGGTGGATCTCGCGGATCGTCGCGTCCTTGCTCATGATCTGCCGGTCGCGCCGTCGCACCTCGGTCACGTCGTGCATGAGGATCAGCGCGCCGAGCACCTCGCCCCGCGGGTGCAACGGAAGGGCACGGAACGCCACCGTCGCTCCGCCGCCGTCGACCTCCAGGCCGGTGGGATTGCCTCCCGCGATCGCCGCCTGCACGGCCCCGGCCAGGTCGCGCGCGTCGAACGGGTCGTCGGCGATCGTGCTGGTCAGCATGTCGATCGGCTCACCGAGCACGTTCCCGGTCACGCCGAGGCGGCGGAATGCGGACAGGGCATTGGGGCTCGCGTACAGGATCGTCCCGTCGCGCTCGACGCGAAGCAGCCCGTCGCCGACGCGCGGGCCGGCACCCTCCTCGGCGTTTGACTCCTGGGCGGGGAACGTGCCGTCGGCGACCATCGACGCGAGATCGGCGGCACTTTGCAGGTAGACGAGCTCGAGCTGGCTCGGGCTGCGGACGCTGGCCAGGTTGCTGTCGCGGCCGAGCACGGCGATCACCGAGCCACCCAGCCGCACCGGGATCGCCTCGCGCCGGATCGGCAGGTCGCCGTCCCAGTCCGGGTCGGCCTCGCGGTAGATCCTGCCTTCGGTGAGCGCTACGCGCATCGGCGTCGCGCGCCCGCCGCGGATGACGACGCCGACCTGGTCGTGCACGTACGCGGTGGGACCGGTGGTCGGCCGGCACTGCGCGACGCACAGAAACGAGCCGTCCGCGCCCGGCGCCCACAGCAGCAGGTCGGAGAAGGACAGGTCGGCGATCAGCTGCCATTCGCCGACGAGACGCTGTACGTGGCTGACCTGGGCGTCGTCGAGCGAGGTGCGTGCGGCAAGCAGATCGGAGAGCGCTGACATCAATCGCCAGCCTAGGGCGTCCGGCGGTACGGGGCCCGGCTCGGTCGGGACGCCGTACAGCCGCCGATCGCGACCGCTGATCGCACTATTGCGTGAGATACCTCGCCTACGGGTAGATCCAGGTCTAGGGTCGGTCCGCCCTGTCAGCTGTGAGCTGCGCCAGACCAGCATTCGGAGGCTACGTTGACGAATCCCCGCCCGCGGCCGCTCCCTACGTGGGCGCGAGCCGTCATCGCACTGTTACTCATCGTCCCGGTCGTGGCGTTGCTGGCCGTGCCCACCTACACCAAGGCACGCCCGGTCCTGTGGGGCTTCCCGTTCTTCTACTGGTACCAGCTGATGTGGATGTTCATCGAGGCGGCCATGGTCTATGCCGCGTATCTCCTGATCAATTACGTCCGGCGTGACGGAGGCTCGCGATGAGCCCGCAGGCGGCCGGCCCGGGCGTCAACGGAGTGGAAGTCGGCGTCCTGCTGTTCTTCTTCATCGCGGTCACGCTCGGCGGCTTCGTCGCCGCACGGTGGCGCCGGCCGGCTTCGATGGCGAGCCTGGACGAATGGGGGCTCGGCGGGCGCGGATTCGGCACGCTCGTCACGTGGTTCCTGCTCGGCGGCGACCTCTACACGGCGTACACGTTCGTTGCGGTCCCCGCGGCGATGTACGCGACCGGCGCCGTGAGCGGCTGGTTCGCGGTGCCGTACACCATCCTGGTCTATCCGCTGATCTTCGTGTTCATGCCGCGCATGTGGTCGGTGGCGCACCGCCGCGGATACGTCACGCCTGCCGATTTCGTCCGCGGACGCTACGGCAGCCGTGGCCTGTCATTGGCCATCGCGCTCACCGGCATCCTCGCGACGATGCCCTACATCGCATTGCAGCTCGTCGGCATCCAGGCGGTCATCGACACGATCGGCCTCGGCGGATCGAGCAACGCGTTCATGCGCGACCTGCCGCTGATCATCGCGTTCGCCGTGCTCGCCGCGTACACGTACTCGTCCGGGCTGCGGGCTCCGGCGCTCATCGCGTTCATCAAGGACGGCCTCGTCTACATAGCGATCATCGTGGCGATCGCCTACGTCGGAGCGAAGGTCGGCTTCGGCACGATGTTCCACGCGGCCGAGACGAAGATGAACACGCCGACGAAGGCCGGCAAGCCGACCGGCATCTTCATCCCGGGCACTGCCAGCTACTGGGCATACGGCACGCTCGCGTTCGGCTCGGCAATGGCGTTGTTCATGTACCCGCACGCGATGACCGCGACCTTGTCGAGCAAGTCCCGCAACGTGATCCGGCGCAACGCTGCGATCCTGCCGACGTATTCGCTGATGCTCGCCCTGCTGGCGCTGCTGGGCTTCGCGGCGATCGCCAAGAAGACGTCGATTTTCGGCGCTGACGGATTCGCCAACCCGCAACTGGCCGTGCCGCACTTCTTCGACCAGGTGTTCCCCGACTGGTTCGCCGGAGTGGCGCTGTCGGCGATCGCGATCGGCGCGCTCGTCCCGGCGGCGATCATGTCGATCGCGGCGGCGAACCTGTTCACCCGCAACGTCTACCGAGAATTCATCAATCACAACGCGACACCGCAACACGAGGCGGCGGTATCGAAGATCGCGTCGATCGTGGTGAAGTTCGGCGCCCTGGCGTTCGTGCTGTTCATGGACCGGCAGAACGCGATCAACCTGCAACTGCTCGGCGGCGTATGGATCCTGCAGACGTTCATCGCGATCGTGGGCGGGCTGTACACGCGATGGTTCCACCGCTGGGCGCTGCTGATCGCCTGGGCCACCGCGATGGTGTGGGGCACGGTCACCGCGTACCGGCAGACCGTGCCGAACACGAAGGTGAAGCTGGTCGACGGCAAGCCGGTCACCGAGCTGCACGGCACGCGTCACTTCGGTGCGTCGATCGCGAACTTCCCGTTCACGCACACCACGATGTACATCGCGATCTCGGCACTCGCGATCAACATCGTGATCGCCGTTGTGCTGACGCTCGTGTTCCGCGCGCTCAAGGCACCAGAGGGCGCCGACGCCACCGAGCCCGACGACTACTACTCCGACGGCAGCATGCCAGTCGGCGAGTACGTCGTCGTCAGGGAGGAGCACGCCCTGAGCGGCTGAACTCAGCGGGCCTGCCTTACCAGGTGCGGCATCGACCACCTGGCAAGGTAGGCCCGTGCGCACGGTCGGCAGGTACGACGGAACTCGGCTCGCTCAGCGCGGCGATGCGGGCCAGGACGGTCGAACGCCGGCCTGGGCTGAAACCACTGCCCGCCAGGTTTCGCTGAGGCGTCGGGTCAGGAGGGCCGGTACTCGCTGTGCGCGGCCTCGACCGTCACCTCGGAGAGGCGGACCCGGATCCGCACGCGCAGGCTCTCCGGAGCGATGTCGCCGCCGCAGCAACGGGCGACCAGCGACTTCACGTCCTGCTCGAGGCCGAACTGGCGAAGGCACGGGGCACAACCGTCCAGGTGCTGGCGGATCCGGTTGCGTATCTGCGGGTCGGACTCGTCGTCGAGGTACAGGAAGACGTCCTTGAGGACGTCGTCACAATCCACGCCGCCCGGCCCGAATCCGAGGCCACCCATCACGACTCACCCCCTGCTGCCGCCTGGGACCCCGCCGGAATGAGGCCTCGATCGCGAGCGTAGTCGCCCAGCAGGCGCTGCAACTGGCGCCGGCCCCGGTGCAAACGAGACATCACCGTCCCGATCGGCGTTCCCATGATGTCGGCGATCTCCTTGTAGGCAAAGCCCTCGACGTCGGCGAGGTAGACGGCGAGCCGGAAATCCTCGGGGAGGGCCTGCAGGGCCGCCTTCACATCGGAGTCCGGCAGGTGGTCGAGCGCGTCCATCTCCGCCGAGCGCAACCCGTTCGACGTGTGGGACTCGGCCCTGGCGAGCTGCCAGTCCTCGACGCTCTCGGAGTTCGATTCCTGCGGCTGACGCTGCTTCTTGCGATACGTGTTGATGAACGTGTTGGTCAGGATGCGGTAGAGCCAGGCCTTGAGGTTGGTGCCCTCGGTGAACTGGTGGAAGGCGGCGAACGCCTTGACGAACGTCTCCTGGACGAGATCCTCGGCGTCGGCAGGGTTGCGGGTCATCCGCATTCCGGCGGCGTAGAGCTGATCGACGAACGGGAGTGCATCGCGCTCGAAGCGCGCCCGCCGTTCCTCGACCGTCTCTTCGTGAACCACGTGGCTCCCTCCGGCTGGATCCTGATCGATCCGCTCTACGGAGGATACGGCCGTCGCGGACTCCGGCAGACTCCGGACCGTTACGGCCGACTCTCCGGCAAGGCCTGCGGGCCATCCCCGCGAAGTCCGTGTCGAAGGGTCGTATGCGCTGAGCACACTCATTTACTGTCCCTCTCGCTGTTCCTCGGGGACTGAACAGGCGGGAGGGGGCATGCCATTCCCCGGCAGACGGCCCGCCAGTACATTGCCGCCGTGGCGAAAGCACCTCCCGCCGGCCTCCGCCGCTCCGCTCCTCGCTGCGTTCCTCGGTCGCTAGCGCTCCCTGCGGTACTCGCTGCGATGCTCACAGCGGAGCCCGGCTCATGACGGGAACCCCGGCGACCGCTCTGCTTGCCCGGGAGAAGGTCTCCCACACGCTGCACCCGTACCCGCACGACCCTCGCTCGGACGCCTTTGGCGAAGAGGCGGCCACCGCTCTGGACGTCGCGCCGGATCGCTTGTTCAAGACGCTGATCGCGTCGGTGGACGGGCGGCTGGTGTGCGCCGTTGTGCCGGTGGCCGGGCGGCTCGACCTCAAGGCGTTGGCCGCCGCGGTCGGCGCGAAGCGGGCCACGATGGCCGAACCGGCGGCCGCGTCGCGGGCCACCGGGTACGTCGTCGGAGGCATCTCGCCCCTGGCGCAAAAGACTCGGCTGCCGGTGGTGATCGACGAATCCGCGAGCCGGTATCCGACCGTCTTCGTCTCGGCCGGCAAGCGCGGCCTGCAGGTCGAGCTCACGCCGTCCGACCTGGCCCGGTTGACCTCGGCCGCGCTGGCCCCGATCGCCTCGTGAGAGCATCCCGTGCCATGGCCGACGTCATCCCGTTTCGCGCAGAGCCCACCGACATCGACGGGCTGCTCATCGTCCGGATGAAGCAGGTCACCGACGAGCGGGGCACGATCCGGGAACTGTTCCGGCTCAGCGCGTTCGCCGAGGCGGGCGCGGCGTCGCTCGGCCCCTGGTTGCAGGTGAACGTCACCGAGACCAGCCAGGGCGCGATCCGTGGCCTGCACGGCGAGGCGATGACCAAGCTCGTCGCGGTCGTGCACGGCGAGGCGTACGGCGCCTACGTCGACACCCGCCCGGATTCGCCCAGCCGCGGGAAGGTCGTGACGGTGCCGCTGGTCAAGGGGACGCAGGTGCTCGTGCCGCCCGGTGTATGCAACGGCTTCCAGTCGGTCAGCCCGGGCGTCAGCCAATACCTCTACTGCTTCGACGCGGAGTGGGTGCCGGGCATGTCCGGAGTGGCGGTCAACCCGCTGGATCCCGACCTCGGCATCGTCTGGCCGATCCCGGTCGATCGCGAGCTGGTCTCGGCCAAGGACGCCGGCCTACCTTCGCTGCGCGACGTGCTCGGCTAGGAAGTCGGTCACGGCGGCCTCGATGACGGCCCGGCCGCGACGCAGCGAGTGATCGCCGCCCTCGACGACGACAACCCGCCGTCCGGGAGCCTCCGGTGGCATCCCGAACGGGTCGCGGTCGCCCTGCACGACCAGCACCGGGACGGTCGGCAAGGCGAGTTCGTCCAGCCGGCTGCGCTCAGGTTTGCCCGGCGGATGCTCCGGAAACGCGAGGGCAATCACCGCTGCGGCGCCCGTTTCGGCGGCCGTCCGGCACGCCACGCGAGCACCGCTCGACCGTCCACAGTGGACGGTCGGAAGCGGGCCGACCTCGTTGCGGAGCGCCGCCGTGGCAGCGAGCCAGGCCTCGTCCAGGCGGGCGGCGGGGGCCGGCGAGCGGCGCCCCGCCACGCGGTAGGGCTGCGTGATCCGCGCGACGACGTAGCCCGCGGCCAGGGCGGCGTTGCGCGCGGCCAGGACGTCGGGCGCCTCGACTCCCCCGCCTGCGCCGTGTCCGATGAACATCGCCGCGACCGGTTCGCGGGACGGCCGCTCGACGTCCGCCCAGGCCGTGCCACTCGGGGTGTCGATCTCGATGCGCGCCATGCAAGGCAGCTTATGGAGGGAGCTACCCCTTTGCAGCGCGATTGGCCACCGCGCTGACCGCCGCTTTCACGAGGGACGCGGGGAATGGCTTGCCGACGCTCTGGGTATCGACCTCAGCCTCGATCAGCGGGCCGGTGATGAACGCGACCGTCAGGTAGAGCACGACGTGCTGGCCACTCGCAGTGAGCTTGACCGTCGTGACACCGGACCCGACGACATTGGACGGGCCGCCACCAGACCCGGCCGTGAACTTGCTGGACACCGAATCGACCTTTGTGCCCGCGGGAAGCGATTTCGCAAACAGCCCCTTCGCCTGGCGGTCGAGACAAGGTCCGAGCTTCGCGCTGTGGACCAAGGCGATGTCGACATCCAGGTCGCTCTGTGACGGAAAGCTGGTTGCGGAGGAGGAGATGCTGGCGTCGCCGAGAGCGAAGTCCGGGGAGTTTGCATCGGCGACCTTGTCGGGGTCGGTGTTTCGCACACCACACACTTCGCCAACGCCGCCTGGTTGGCAGCGTCACTGGCATCGTCCGGGGAAGCCGGCGCCCTTCCAGCCGGCATGCAGATCCTCGGGTTGCAGCACGATCTTCTTCAGCTGTGCCAGCGGGGCAGGGGCCGCCGATGACGGCGCTGCCGAACTGCTCGACTGCGCGGTCGGGCTCGCGCTGGACGTCGAAGGTGACTTGGCCGAAGTGGTGCAACCCACGAACAGGACAACGGCGCACCCGACGGCACAAACCGTAATGAGGCGAGGGATCCGCATGACCCCGACATTAGTCCGCGGCGCTGCCGTCAGCTCCGGTCTCTTACGCCGCCGACGTCGCGTCCGAGGAAGGCGAGGAGCCGGTCACTGGGCTCGGCCGTCTGTGACACCGCGACTGGTGCCGCGAACAGCGGGTGCCGGTTGGTTTCCGGCACGAGCAGCGAAGCGATCGCCAATAGCTCGACGGCCAGGTCCAATGGGATCGGCTGCTGGTAACCGCAGGTCTGCGAGATGTCCCATCCGTGCACGGCAATCTCGAGGGCTCCCGCGCCTGCCATGACGGTGTCGGCGAGTTGCTGATCGGCGATGTCGATGTCCCGCCCGTGGCGGGCCGCGTCGGTCCATGCGTCCAGCAGCCGGATGGCACGCGCGCGGAAGATCCCTGTCGGGTCAGCCGCCGTCTCGTCGTCTGACACGGGACACAGGGCGACGCGTCCGGTGTCGAGACCCTCTTGCAGGGCAGCGACCGACTCACAGACGTGCCGGAGCAGCATGCGCAGATCCCAGCCCTGGCACGGCGTCGGCCGGGACAGGCACTCGGGCGTCACGGCGTGCGTAGCACCCAGGGCGTAGCGGATCGCACGTTGCAGCAGCTCGACCCCGCCAGCCGGCGGTGCCACCTGGGCGGCGGCGCCTGTCATCGCGGTGCGAACCGGGCGTCGGGCAGGGTCAGCGGAAGGCCGAAGGTTGCGAGCAGGTCCGGGTCGTTGAACGAGACGACGTGCGCTATGGACGATCCGGTGAACGTGAGCACCTGCACGGCATGGGCGTGATACTTGCCGTCGTCCTCCAGCAGGTATGCAGCCAGCGTGGGCTGACCGTTCGCTGCCGCGGCGACGAATCGGAACTTGCCGGGCCGGAGCACCCAGGTCGCGAGAAAGCGTCCGATCAGCTCTCGGCCGGCGAACCACATCGGCTGCGGCGGCATCTCGAACACGGCGTCGGTACGCAGCAGTTCCATGAGTCCGGGGACGTCGGCGTTCTCGAACGCGGTGGCGTACCGGTCGAGCAGGGCGCGCTGTTGCGGATCGGACGGCTCGTAGACCTCGTCCTCGGCAGGCGCGACCTGTTCGACTTGCGCTCGGGCGCGTTGCAGCGTGCTGTTGACGGCGGCGGTCGTGGTGTCCAACATCTCGGCGACCTCGGCTGCTCGCCAGCGCAACACGTCACGCAGGAGCAGAACGGCGCGTTGCCGCGGAGGCAGGTACTGCAAGGCGGCGACCAGCGCCAGCCGCATGCTCTGGCGTGACGCCACGGTTGCCGCGGGATCAGCGGCTTCGGGGACGAACATCGCGTCCGGAATCGGCTGCAACCACGCGATCTCCGACGTCGGCCCGTCCGGTGGCGCGGCGGGGTCGTCGCGCGGTCCGCCGAGGCCGGACGGCAGCGGGCGGCGGCCGCGGTTCTCGAGCGCGCGCAGGCAGGCGTTGGTCGCGATCCGGTACAACCACGTGCGCAGCGATGCGCGGCCCTCGAACTCCCCGTAGGACCGCCAGGCGCGCACGAGCGTTTCCTGCACCTGGTCCTCGGCATCGTGCACCGAGCCGAGCATGCGGTAGCAGTGGGCCAGTAGCTCGGGCCGGAACGCGTCGCTGAGGCGAGCGAACTCCTCGCTGGTCGGCATCTGCCACTCCCTGTCGGTTTCTCGTGCTGCATCTTGCGCGCATGCCCTCACCTGTACAGATCCGATCCGGTCAAGAAACTCATCGGCCGGACGCGATGAGTTTTCGCGCACCCCCGGATCAGTACAGGTGAACGGCCCGACCATCACCGACCGATCCAGGAGCTCCGGATGTCAGGCAAGAAGTATCGGACGAGTCCGAGCGAAATGCGCTCTGCATCAGGTTTCGCCGCCCTGCTCCCACAGCTGACTCCGGCGACCGACCTCGGCGCGACCGCAGTCGCCGCCTACCTGCTCACAGCGGCCGGCCTCAGCCCGGCCCCGTAACACGTCCAAGGAGATAGCTCATGACAGTAGTCAACCGCTGGCGCGCGTTCGCGTTGCTAGCCGTCTCGTTCTTCATGACGATCGTCGACCTCACGATCGTCAACGTCGCCCTGCCGACGATCGGCCGGGAGCTGCACTTCTCCGAGTCGAACCTGCAGTGGGTCGTCACCGCGTACGGGATCACCTTCGGGGGCTTCCTGCTACTCGGCGGTCGTGCAGCGGATCTGCTCGGACGCCGCCGCATCCTCATGATCGGGCTCGGCGTATTCACGGGCGCGTCGCTGGCCGGCGCGCTCGCAACGACCGACGGGTTCCTCATCGCGATGCGGGGCCTGCAAGGGATCGGCGCTGCGCTCATCCTGCCGGCGGCGCTATCGATCGTCATGAACATGTTCGAGGAGGGTGCGGAGCGCAACAAGGCGCTGGGCCTCTGGGGCGGCATCGGCGCGGGCGGCGCAACATTCGGGCTGATCGCCGGAGGCCTGCTCACCCGCTACGCCGGCTGGGAGTACATCTTCTACCTCAACGTCCCGATCGGCGCGGCCATGATGATCCTGGCACCGCGGGTCGTGCCCGAGAGCCGACTCGAAACCGAGCGCCGGCGCTATGACCCCTTCGGCGCGAGCACGGTGACCGGTGGGCTCCTGTTGCTGGTCTACACGATCTCGAACGCGCCGCAGGTGGGCTGGGACTCCGGCCGGACGGTGACGCTCCTCGCGGTGTCCGCCGCGCTGCTGATCGCGTTCCTCGTCATCGAAACCCGCGTCCAGGCCCCGCTGATGCCGCTACGCATCTTCGGCCTCAAGACGCTCGCGGGCGCGAATGCCGTCAGCTTCCTGCTCGGCGCAAGCTTCTTCGCGTTCATCTTCATCGGCACGCTGTACATGCAGCAGGTGCTCGGCTACTCGGCACTGCAGACCGGCGTCGCCTGGCTGGCCACGTCGGTCACGTCGGTCGCCTTCGCGGGGCTCTCGCAGATGCTCGTGACGCGTGGCTCGGCCAAGCTCGTCATGGCCTTCGGGATGGCGCTGATCGGCGGTGGCATCCTCTGGGCCACTCAGGTGCCGGTGCACGGCAACTTCTGGGCCGACCTCGCCGGGCCGTTCTTCATCACCGGAATCGGTACGGCGTTCGCGTTCATCCCCGTGTCGATCGCGGCCCTGGCCGGAGTCGGCGAACGCGACGCCGGCCTCGCGTCGGGACTGCTGAACACCTCCCAGCAGCTCGGCGGCGCGATCGGCGTTGCCGTCGCGTCGACCATCGCCGCCAGCCACGCCGAGACGCTGCTACGCCAAGGCAGTACCGCTTCGGCGGCCCTCACCGGCGGCTTCCAGTGGGCGCTACTGGTGTGCGGCTTGATCGGCCTGCTGGCCGTCCCGGTCACGTTCGGCCTAGTCCGCCAGAGCGAACTCAGGAAGGTCGTCGCCGCGACGGCCACGCCACCGGCACACCTCGACCTGGCCACGGCCGAGAGCAGCTAGCGGGACGCGAATTCAGGCCCGACCGTCCGGGCCGGGCCTGACTTCGTGCGTCGCGGCCGAGCATCACGGCACACTGGTGCCATGTGTGGTCGCTACGTCAATGTCGCCTCGACGCAGGACATGACCGAGGAGTTCGACGTCGAGGACGTCGTCGGTGACGACCTTCCCCCGTCGTGGAACGTCGCCCCGACCGATCCGGTGCGGGTGATCGTCAAGAGGGTCCCGCGCGATCACGGCGAGGCCGCCGAGCCAGTCCGGCAGCTGCGGACGGTGCGGTGGGGCCTGGTGCCCAACTGGTCCAAGGACCGCAAGGGCGGCGCGAAGATGATCAACGCGCGGATCGAGACGGTGACCGACAAGCCCGCCTTCAAGACCGCGGCCGCCCGTCGCCGCTGCCTGGTGCCTGCGCTCGGGTACTACGAGTGGCAGAAGACCGACGAGGGCAAGGTGCCGTACTTCCTGCACGACCAGGGCGGCCGGCCTCTCGCGATGGCCGGCCTCTACGAGCTGTGGCGCGATCCTGCCTTGGCCGACGACGACCCGAACCGGTGGCTGTGGACCTGCACGATCATCACCCAGCAGGCCACCGACCTGCTCGGCATCATCCACGATCGCAATCCCGTCATCGTCCCGGCCGCGATGCACGAGGAGTGGCTGGACTGCTCGAGCGACGACGCGGCCACAGCGCGCCGGCTGCTTGACCAGATCCCTGAAGCTCGCCTCGACCCGTACGTCGTCTCGTCGGCCGTGGGCAGCGTCCACAACAACAAACCCGAGCTGATCGAGCCGGTCGACCCCGCGACGCTGCATCCCCAGGAACGCCTCGAGCTTTAGTACAGTCCCGGTCACGATGAGCCCTCGGCTGGCGCGCGGCTGGAACACGGTGATCGCACTGCTCGTCGCGGCGGGGCTTGTCGTGCAGCTCTGGATCGCGATCCGGGTCAACGCCACGCCCCGGGGTCACGCGGTCGGCACACTGGCCGGCACGCCGATGGGCAATCGCATTCTCCGTGTGCTGAGCTTCTTCACCATCCAGAGCAACATCCTCAGCGGCGTGACCGCAGCCCAGCTAGCGCGCAATCCGGACCGGGACGGGCCGGTCTGGCGCGCGGTGCGACTCGCGGCGCTGTTCGGCATCACGGTCACCGGCATCGTGTACTCGACCGTCCTGGCGAAGATCCACGAACCGCACGGCTGGCAGCAGACAAGCACCAACGATGTCTTCCACTACATCGTCCCGATCATGATGGTGCTCGGCTGGCTGGTGTTCGGTCCCCGCCGTCGCATCGAGGTCCGGACGATCACCCTGGCCATCTTGTGGCCGGTCGCCTGGGCTATCTACATCCTGATCTACGGCGCGATCACCAAGTGGTATCCGTACCCGTTCGTCGACGTCATCACGCACGGCTACGGCCGGGTCGTGGTGAATGCCGTCGCCGTCGTGGCCGTCCTGCTCGTCGTGACCGGTCTGTACCGGCTCGGCGATCGACGCCTACCGGCAACCGACGCACCGCACGATCGTCGGGTGAGCAGCGCGGCGTAACGAGCCGTGCGGCAGGCTGTACGCCATGGCTGCTGGCGAACGGGTGGTGTTGGTGACTGGTGCCTCGCGCGGGATCGGCCGCGCAATTGCGCAGCGGTTCGCAGAGCAGGACGCGAAAGTGGTCGTCCACTACGCATCCAACGATTCCGCAGCCAAGGCGACGCTCGCCGAGCTGGCGGGCCAAGGGCACCGGGCAGTGGCGGCGGATCTTGCGGATCCGGACGCCGTCGAGTCGCTGGTGCGGCAGGTCATCGCGGCCTACGGGCGAATCGACGTGCTCGTCAACAACGCAGCCATCTACGAGGCGCACCCGGTGCTCTCGACCAGCTATGCGCAGTGGCGCGACAGTTGGCGACAAACGATCAACACGAACCTCATCGGTCCGGCGAACCTCATCCACGAAGTGGTGCCACACATGGTCGCGAACGGGGGCGGTCGCATCGTGAACATCTCGTCGCGAGGCGCATTCCGGGGCGAACCGGGGCACACCGCGTACGGAGCGAGCAAGGCCGGGCTCAACAGCCTCGGACAGTCCCTGGCCCAGGAACTCGCGCCGCACGGCATCTACGTAACGACTGTGGCGCCCGGATTCGTCGCGACCGACATGGCCGCGGCCCTGCTGGACGGCCCGACCGGCGAGTCGATCCGCGCCCAGAGCCCGCTGGGGCGCGCGGCGACGCCGGACGAGGTTGCCCGGGTCGCCGTCTTCCTCGCGTCCCCGGGGTCGGAGTTCACGACGGGCACCATCGTCGACGTCAACGGCGCGTCCTATCTCAGGACGTAACCCGAAGGTCTGGCTTGCGATCATCGGGCACACTGTGCACGTGACGTCCGGACCCGGGCACTGGCCAGCGCCGCGCGCGCGCAAACCCGTGCGCGCGCGGGTCGAACTGCCCGGGTCGAAGTCGCTGACCAACCGGGCGCTCATCCTCGCCGCCCTGTCCGACGGTCCGTCACGCATCCTGCGGCCGCTTCGCGCCCGCGACACCGAGCTGATGGCCGAGGCCCTGCGCACGCTCGGCATCGCCATCGACGACGTGACCGGCGACTGGCAGGTGACGCCCGGGCCGATGCACGGCGGCGTCATCGACACGGGGCTGGCGGGCACGGTCATGCGCTTCGTGCCTCCGATGGCCGCGCTCGCGCGCGGGCCGGTCACCCTGGACGGCGACGAGCGTGCCCGAGAACGACCGATGTGGACGCTTATCGAAGCATTGCGCCAGGCCGGAGTGATCGTCGAGGACGCCGGGCGCGCTCGGCTGCCGTTCACGGTGCGTGGCACGGGATCGGTGCCGGGCGGCACGGTCGAGATCGACGCGTCCATCTCGTCGCAGTTCGTCTCGGGGCTGCTGCTCGCGGGCTCCCGGTACGACAAGGGAATCGAGGTCGTTCACTCCGGCGCCGACGCGGCCGTCTCGCAGCCGCACATCGAGATGACGATCGACGCGCTGCGCCGAGCGGGCGTCGAGGTTGTCTCGCCGACGCCGACCTCGTGGCAGGTCGCGCCCGCGTCGATCCACGCGCACGACGTCGTCATCGAACCGGACCTGTCCAACGCGGCGCCGTTCCTCGCGGCTGCGCTGGTGACGGGCGGCGAGGTCACCGTGCCGTGCTGGCCGGCCACCACGACCCAGGCGGGTGACGAGCTGCGCGATCTGCTCGTCCGCATGGGCGCCGAGGTGGTGCAGGACGAGTCCGAGCTGACCGTCCGCGGCACCGGGACGATCACCGGCATCGACGCCGACCTGCGTGACTTCCCGGAACTGGCGACCGTGATCGCCGCGCTCGCGGCGCTGGCCGACGGGCCGTCGCGGCTGACCGGCCTCGCGCACACGCGTGGCCACGAGACCGACCGGTTGACCGCGCTCAGCAGCGAGATCAATCGCCTCGGCGGTGCCGCAACCGACTCCGCGAACGGGCTGCACATCACGCCGCAGCCGCTGCACGGCGGCGTCTGGCAGGCCTACGCCGATCATCGGATGGCCACGGCCGGCGCGGTCATCGGACTTGCGGTCGACGGCGTGCAGATCGACGACATCGACACGACCGGCAAGACGCTGCCCGATTTTGCGGGCATGTGGTCGCGGATGCTCGACTCGTAGGTCGCCAGTGGCACGGGATGTCAGCAGGCTCGACGAGGACGACGTCCGCGTTCGGCCAGGCAGGGGCACCCGTCCACGCTCGAAGCAGCGTCCCGAGCATGTCGATGCTGCCGAGGGCATGGTGTTCGCCGTCGACCGGGGCCGCTACGGCGTGTTGGTCGGCGACGTCGCGATCACCGCCATGCGAGCCCGCGAGCTCGGACGCAAGGGCCTTGCCGTCGGCGATCGAGTCGATGTCGTCGGCGATCTGTCCGGCGGCCCGGACGCCCTCGGGCGCATCGTCCGGCTGCACGAGCGCGAGACCGTACTGCGGCGTACGGCGGACGACAACGATCCGCAGGAACGAGTCGTGGTCGCCAACGCCGACCAGTTGGTGATCGTCACGTCACTGGACGATCCGCCGCCGCGATACGGGCTGATCGACCGCTGCGTCGTGGCCGCTCTCGCGGCCGGTATGGAGCCGCTGCTGTGCCTGACCAAGTCCGACCTCGCCGGGCCGGACGATGTCCTCGCGCGTTACGACCAACTCGACCTCGCGGCGGTGGTGACGCACCGTGGCAGCGACCTCGCCGACCTGTTGGCACGGCTGACCGGGCAGATATCAGTGTTCGTCGGGCACTCCGGGGTGGGCAAGTCGACGCTGATCAACCGGCTCGTGCCGGACGCGCGCCGCGCGACGGGCGTAGTCAGCGCGGTGGGCATGGGACGCCACACGTCGAGCTCGGCCGTCGCGCTGCGCCTGCCCGACGACGACGGCTGGGTGATCGACACCCCGGGCGTGCGGTCGTTCGGGCTCGCGCACGTCACGCCCGACGACCTGTTGTGGGCGTTCCCCGATCTCGAGGACGGCGCAAACCAGTGCCCGCCCGGGTGCGAGCACCTCTCGGCCGATGCCGGTTGCCGCCTCGACGACTGGGTGGCTACCGGGCACTCCACGCGCGAGCGCCTGGAGGCGTTCCGCCGGCTGATCAGCAGCCGTTCAGCCCCGGAGTGACGCTCTATTCTGGCCGGGTGACGGTCACCCTCTCGGGCATCTACCGCTACCCGGTCAAGTCCTGCCGGCGCGAGGAGTTGCTGCACGCCGAGGTCGAGCCGTGGGGCCTGGCCGGCGATCGCCGGTGGATGGTCGTCGACGCCGGCGGCTCGTGCGTGACGGCGCGCGAATACGCCCAGCTCGTCCTGGTCGACGTTCGTCTCGACGGCAACGGCCTGCGGCTGCGCGCGCCTGGGCGATCGGAGCTGGTCGTGAAGGCACCCGACGCCGAGCTGGTCTCCGTCGACGTGCACGGCAACCAGCTCGCGGCGACGCCGGCTGCGGCGGACGCGCACGCGTGGTTCAGCGAACTGCTCGGCACGCCCGCCCGGCTCGTCTACCTGGACGACGCGACCCGCCGCCGTCCCAGCCCGAACTTCAGCACGCCGGATGACCGGGTCAGCTTGGCCGACGCGTACCCGCTGCTGATTACCTCAACAGACTCGCTGGCCGCGCTCAATGTCGCCATAGCTGCCGGTGCTCGCGCTGCCGAGGGCCCGCTGCCGATCACCCGGTTCCGGCCGAACCTGGTCGTCTCGGGCGCGCACGCCTGGGCCGAGGACGGCTGGCGCCGTCTGCGCATCGGCAGCGTGACGTTTCGCGCCGTCAAGGGCTGCGACCGCTGCGTCATGACGCTGATCGATCCCGAGACCGCCGCCAAGGGCAAGGAGCCGATTGCCACGCTGTCCAAGGTCCGGCGATGGGACGGCGCGACCTGGTTCGGCATGCAGCTCATCCCGGACTCGCCGGTGCCGGGCAATACGGTTCGCGTCGGCGATCCCGTCGAGATCCTCGAGGCTGTCGAGTCCGACGGCCCACCCCGCTAGTGTCCCGAGTCAGAGGTTCGTCCCCGGATGCGGTGATCCAGACCGTGGATCGCAAGGCGGACGAGGAGCCGATACCGGGGTTGTATCGGCGACGAGGACAACGCAGCGAGGCACGGTCTGGACGCCGCAGGCGGTGGCAGTCAACTTCTGACTCGGGACACTGGGAGATGCCATGCGCAAGTTCGTGATCATGGGCATTCAGGGCAGCGGCAAGGGCACGCAGGCCAAGCTGCTCGCCGACGACCTCGACCTCGAGCACATCAGCGTCGGCGACATCTTCCGGTGGAACGTCCAGCATCACACGAGGCTCGGCGCGCAGGTCCGCCGCACGGTTGCCGGAGGGCGGCTGGTCGGCGACGACGTCGTCGAGGCAGTCGTCCGGCAACGACTGCACGACCATGACTGGAACTACGGCTTCATCATCGACGGGTTCCCGCGCAGCGCCCGGCAGGCCGAGTTCTTCCTCGAGGGCTACGACATCGACGGCGTCATCAACCTCGACCTGCCCGACGAGGAGGTGCATCGCCGGGTGCTCGCGCGCCGGCTGTGCTCGCAGTGCGGCCTCGACTACAACCTGATCGCGCACCGCCCGCAGGTGCCCGACGTCTGCGACGTGTGCGGTGGCCGCCTCGCGAGTCGTGACGACGACAACCCCGAGGCACTCGCGGTCCGGCTGGCCGACTACCACGAGCAGACCAAGCCGCTCATCGAGATCTTCCAGCGCAAGGAGTTCGTCGCCACCGTCGACGCCACCGCCCCGGTGCCGCAGGTGCAGAGCGCGATCCGGCAACACTTCGACCTGCCGCCGTACCGCGGCAGCTAGGCGTTCCGGACGACCTCGTAGGTGAGGTACACGAGGCTGTCACCGACGATCCGGGCGTTGAGTGGGCGAATGGACTTCATGTTGTTGGTCTCGCTGAAGAGGCGCTCGCCGGCCCCGAGCACGAACGGGTAGACCATCAGCCGCAGCTCGTCGACCAGGTCGTGCTCCATCAGCGTGTGCACGAGCGGACGGCTGGCGTAGACGACGATTTCCCCGTCCAGTTCCTGCTTCAGCTTCGAGACCTCGTCGAGCACCTCGCCCTTGAGGACCGTCGTGTTGGTCCAGTGGGGTTCGACGAGAGTGGAGGAAACGACGTACTTGGGCAGGCTGTTCAGCCTGTCGGCCCACTCGCCAGTACGTCCTGTCCACCGCGTTCCGAAGTACTCGTCGCTCCGCCGACCCAACAGCAGGGCCTCGGCGCCTAGCGCTTCCTCGAACTCGACCTTGGCCCACTCTTCGCGGTCCTTGTCGCCGACCTGGCCGAACCAGCCGCCGTGCCTGAAGCCCCCCTCACCGGTCGGGTCCTGGACAACTCCGTCGAGCGAGACGTTCTCGCTCACGATGATCCTTCCCACTTCGGTTCTCCCTTCGTTGGCGCTGTCGACCAGCACTGATGTAGACACCGCGACATCAGGAAACTGGGCGCTTACCAACCGCCCAGTCCCCCTCCGTCGGCGTCTATACGCGGCAGCAGTGCGGCGGGCTACGGGAAGAAGTGACGCGAGGGTAACCGGCGAAGTTCCACAAAGGCAGGGCTAAAGGCTCTTGCGCTGCCGAAGCGGCAAGGGATGCTGAGGAAGGCGCTGTCCACGGGGGCAGCGGCGTTTGGCCGCGCGGACAGGATGAACATGGCATTACTTTTCCTACTGCTGGGCTGCATCATCGTGGCCGACTATGCGATGAGGCTTCCCGCGCGGCGGGTGGCACTCGGCAAGGCCCGTACGGCACGCAAGGCCGCTGCCGCTCTGGCACGTAGCACGTTCCGGGCCCAAGTGGAGCTGTGGATCGGCCTGGGCATCATCGCGATCAGCTTGCTAGCGGCACTTGGCCACTAGACCTTGCCAAGCCACTCCCCCAGTAGGTCGACGGCCGTCGCGAGGTCGACGGCCGTCGCGATCTCGGCTTTGTCGCCGGCGAACGACAGGCGGATGTGGCGGCCGCCGTCGACCGGGTCGAAGTCGATGCCCGGAGCCACTGCCACGCCGGTCTCGGCCAGCAGCCGGGCCCCGAACGCGAGCGAGTCGTCCGTCCACTTCGACACGTCGGCGTAGATGTAGAAGGCGCCGTCGGCTGGAGCCAGCCGGTCGAGCCCGATCTCCGGCAGCCGCGCCAGCAGGAACTCGCGGTTGGTCCGGTAGTGCTCGACGTTCGCGTCCAGTTCGGCGTAGGCGTCGAACGCGGCGATGGCCGCGTGCTGCGGGAGCGTCGGCGGGCAGAGGGTGAAGTTGCTGGCCAGCCTGTCGACGGAGTCGAGCAGCTCGTCCGGAACGAGCAGCCAGCCCAGCCGCCAGCCGGTCATCGAGAAGTACTTGGAGAAGGAGTTCACGACGATCGCCCGGCGACTGGTCTGCCAGGCGCAGGACGCCTCGCCGCTGAACGTGATCCCGTGGTAGATCTCGTCGCTGATCAGCCGGACGCCGTTCGCGTCGCACCAGGTCGTGATCGCGGCCAGCTCCG
>WNGE01005305.1_pt1 | contig 20197 bp, 17 predicted proteins | sample 5400651 | NCBI WGS metagenome assembly WNGE01 (sample SAMN13153370, study PRJNA577476) | soil metagenome | isolation source: 60 cm soil or saprolite under grassland replicate 2 | place: USA:California | collected 2016-06-15 | reverse complement strand
GGATGGGAAACCCGAGACCTTCACCTCTGGACAAGAAGCATGGGAATTCGTTGACAGCATGCTGAAGCAAGACCGTATGGCGCAGGGGTTCCCACGACTCACCGGGCTCGACCTTCAAGTCGGAGGCGAATGGGCCAAGGCGCTGTATGACCGCGCAATTCCAAACTTCCTAAAGTCGTATGCTCGCAAGTGGGGCACGAAGGTCGGAACGATACAGTTGAAGGATGCGGTCGGGGTCAATGAGCGGTATGACCTAACCGAAACGCCGGGAGGTTGGCGACTCGTTGATAAGCAACAGAACCAAGGGAACGGGACTTTTATCGGCCCTGTTTTCAAAACAGGCAGCGCAGCGGAGAAATGGCTGAAGGATCAAGGCTACCTCAATCCGACAGTTCACTCCATCGACATCACCCCTGCCATGAAGAAAGCCGTCACGAAAGAGGGACAGCCCATAGCGCGGGGAAGCAAGCCTCAATTCGATTGGAGGTCAGCGGTAACAGAATCGGTCGTATAACTTGGCGGGTGGGGGCTCATAGGACATCCCTTGCGACGTTATGCACCTTGCCGCAAAAGGCTCTCATCAGTGTATGACCGTTCTCTTCCTCCTCCACGGTCAGCACGGTGGGAGCCTTCTTTCTTGTATACTGAAAATCCGATTCATTCTGACTTCCGCGTATTGCGTGGGTTTGTGATTTGGACTTCTATACCCACCGACGTTAGATCGCCGTTTCCTCGTCATCAAGAGTACGCAGAAGTTCGCCTACCTGCTCCTGCATCTTTTCAAATACAGTAGCAGTGCTGTGCATCGCTGAAGTGCAGGCATCTCTGCCTCCACCGACTGTTGTTTGAGCGGCATGTTGTTTGAATTCCTGCACTAACTGGCGCAGTGATGGGTCACGTACGCGCAGACCTAGTATGGACGTGCGTCTCATAGCAAGCGAAGCCTTTTGATCCAAATCCTCCCCCAATAGCTGCTTTTGCCACTGCCCTGTCGTGCGATAGGCCATTTCATCTTGATGGTGCGCGGCTCCGGTCGTGCGGATCACGTCGAATGTGGCTTCCTGCAAAGCTAGAAGCGTCTCACGTTGAAAGACTCGGCGTTGTTCAGAAAGCTGCTCGCGTTTAGACTCTTTTCTGGCTTCGCGGTCGCGATCACGTTCGCGTCGATTCTTGACCCACTCAGAAATGGAACTCATCGCGAATCCGAGGAGGAGAGTGACCACAGGAAACCAACCGACTGTTCCGTTGGAAATGTCACTAAGGCTGGCCATGCGTCTAGTATAAGGCAAACCAACCCAGACATTTTTGTAAGCTCATCAGCCCGCCGAACAGCAGATGCTATCAATAATTCTGGTCCGTGTCCGGCGATTCTATATCGAGCAGAGCGATCATTCCGCCTTCCCGCATACCGCATCAATTCTTATCATGATCCGCTCAGTCCACTGTAGGCGACGTTCCCGTTGATTCTCAGAGCGTCCTACTCAACAGCCGTTGTTGCCAGCCTCGAATCATGTTTGGGTCCGTGGCATTCCAATTGAAAACCTCGAAAATCTTCTGCACCACGCTGATTGCGATCTCCTCCGCAGATGCACGTAGCTCCGACACTGTATAATCCTTTTCGATCACAAGCCCCGGAACTTTCGCAGAATAGTTCTCAAGGAAATCTATGATGTCCCAATCAGTAGCGACGAGAACACGATGCTTGATGTCCGTCATTTCAAGTGAGAATCTTACGGATGCGTCCGGTGAGGTTCGCTCGTAATACCTTTTAAAAAACAGAAAGAATTCTGTCACCGTGTAGATCACGTTTACAAAGCTCAGAGCCTTGCCGTGTTCTTTCGCAAAGTCGGAAAAGTTTTCCCAGTACATGCCTCGCCACACGAATAGCCCACTCTGGTATGCACGATGAGCTTCGATGTGATGCCTGAACGCTGTGTATGATTGTCGCCCGTTTGCAAAGTTGGACTGGGTTTTCCTGTCGAAATGGGGGAAGTTCCAGCCTCTCAGGTGAACTTCTGATTCCACCAAGGATTTGAAGACTGCTGTGATGTTGGGAATTCTCCCGGTTGTACGTTTGTGGCATTGCAATGACTTCCCAATAGCCATGGTTTTCAAAATCCGAATGGAATACTTCGCTGAAGTATTCCCGTGATTCCCGGATTTCCCGGTCATATTGTTTTATCTCTGTTTCCTCAGCGGGCGGGTTACCCTTCAACAGTGTGCGGATTGTGCTCAGGAGTTGATCGCTTCGCTTAAGAACTGCTCGGTTAACCAGATCACGCATTTCCTCGGACGTGGGCACGAGAACACTCGTCGCCTTCTGTGTACGGATGTAGACACCGCCGAGCTTGAGGATTGTTCTGGATTGATCTTTGCTGGAGTTCGCAGCCTTCTTGCAGATGATCGGGATGTCCTTGAATTCGAGAACATTGATGACCACGAACTTCAATCCGCTGAAGGTCAACTTCTGAACTCCGGAGGATGATTGTGGATCAGTATAGCGGTGCAAAAAGTCGTTGATCTTCGTTGTATCAAACGAAGTGAAATCAGCGTCCGTCATTCCAATAGGTTCCAACGTGTCATTTTGGACACCCACGACTATCTGCCCACCATCCTGAGTGTTTAGAAAAGCGAGGATGTCTTTGACTAGTTCGCATTTTGCGTCATGGTCGGCGGTATCCCAACTGAAGGAGGCTTTGCAGTCCAGATTTCTCGTTTCAGTCTTTTGGGCCAGCAGTTCTTGAAGTTCGGCATCTGACAGCATGTTCATCCCCGGTGACAGGCTACTTTGCGGGCCAGCAACTATCAATCTTCCGCATGATCCGCTCGGCCCATTGAATGCTGGCATCAATCAACTTGTCCGTTCGCGGGCTTCCTTGCGGAGTTCCGAACAGATCGTCAGCCGTTTGCATGTGCAGGCTGGCAAGAATCGCTGCCATTATCCCGATGACCCGTTTGCGTCCCTCGTCCATTCCGTCAAAATATCATGTTCGCCTTGTATTCGCCAAGCGGTATAATGTCCTTCACACCGTATGGCGGCTATACCTAGACTGAGGGCAACGATTTTCTCCGGATGGTTCATTGCTGTTTGGGTTTTGTGCATCGGTCTGCTTTTGTACTGGTGGAAGGTCAATCCACCGCAGTCACAGACCTCACTGCTTGTGTTCGGTCTTGTGGCCGCTGTCATGGTCTTCCATGACAAGCCGAGTGCTTGGCACAAGTTCGTCTGGATTCTCATCCTCGTCTTTTTCGTCTTGCTTGAAAAGCGAGCCATCAACAAGGACAGGGTTGACTACGACGATTCTCAACGGCAAATCAGGAAGACGGAAAAAGACAATTCCGACAAGGTCATCAATGCAGAGAAAGAGCACTTCGATAGCGTCGTAGGCCAGTTGAGGGTTCAATTAGACGCGCTCACTCGGCTGCTGGCCTCGGTATCGATAGTTAAGAAGGTGACAGGGAAGACGTACGACTTTCTTCAGCAAGCAAGCCTTGTAAATAAGAAAGCAGGAGAGGTCACAGGAACAGCTACCCCTTCAGGTGCTGACCTGACAGCGGTCACTGTGGAGTTGACCAGAAACCTGCGTGATTTCAGAAGTGAATGGCGTGATGCCATTCACAATGAAGAACTAAAACGGGACGAGATACTGATCTACCACGACAGTTGGGCCCCAAAACCACTGACCAAGCAGGAACGGGAAGATACGGAAAAAAGTGCTGCGCGTGATATTGCTGCACTGAACAGTCGCTTCAATCACGAATTGCGTGTCACCTTGGAACGCGCTGAAAATCTGCGTATTGCGCTGCTGAGCCAATTGCAAAGAGACGAACGGACGACGGAAGACCGCACTCAAGAGCAATCGTTGAAGGAATCAATAGGTAGGTTGTCATATCTGCGGGACGAAATTGGTTGCTGTGAGTCACTTGTAACGTTGGCGGACTACCTAGACACATTGGCGATGCGAGTCAAAGCAGCACAACGCTGAAAAACATTCGAGGCAGAAACATGCGTCCCAAGCAACAGGCTCCCGCTCCTTCGCAATCTGGGGAAGCCTCCAAGAAGTAGTAGAGGCAAAAACGTGAAGCGAACAAAGAAGCGAGGTTCTGCAAGACGCCCTGCACGCTTCTTGCGACCGCGCCGCCGCTTGTCCGAACGTGGTTCCATTGCGAGACTGATGGCCCCGGTTGAGGTAAAATCGGTTTCACACATGCCTGACAACAAGCTGTATTACGGCGACAATCTCGACGTTCTACGCCGGTATGTCAAGGACGAGTCTGTTGACCTCGTGTACCTCGACCCGCCCTTCAACAGCCGTCAGGACTACAACGTTCTGTTCGCTGAGAAGGACGGCACCCGCGCAGCCGCTCAAATCATGGCGTTTGAAGATACGTGGGAATGGAATCAGGAGTCATCCCACTGCTTCGAGCAGATCGTTGAACGTGGCGGGCCTGTGGCGGAAGTAATGGTTGCGTTTCATACATTCCTCCGTAGCAGTGACATGATGGCGTATCTCGCAATGATGGCACCACGTCTCATCGAACTTCGGCGCGTACTGAAGGAAACTGGTTCGATCTACCTGCACTGTGACCCCACGGCGAGCCACTACCTGAAGATGCTGATGGATGCTGTTTTTGGCGTTGACAAGTATCGAAATGAAATCACATGGAAGCGCACTTCGGCGCACGCGAACGTCAGTCAACGATTCGCAGTCGTGCAGGACAGGTTGTTGTTCTACAGCAAGTCTGAGAAGTGGACGTGGAATCAAGTCTATCTCCCATACACCACGGACTACATTCAGTCGCATTACGGTCAAATAGAAAAAGACACGGGGCGGAAATTCACAACAAGAGACCTAACGGCATCCATGCAAAGGGCGTCGAGTGGGCAACTATATGACTGGAAGGGATTCCGCCCGCCCCCGAGCCGTTGCTGGTCTTACACAAAAGACAAAATGGAACAGTTTGAGGCGAAGGGCCTGCTTACACACTCCCCTCGTGGGATGCCGCGCTTAAAGCTGTATCTCGATGAAATGCCGGGTGTGCCGTGTGATGACGTGTGGGTGGATGTTGACACCATCAACTCACAGGCACAGGAGCGGTTGGGCTACCCGACACAGAAGCCAGAGGCATTGCTTGAGCGCATCGTTTTGTCTAGCAGCAACGAAGGTGACTTGGTGCTTGACCCTTTTTGCGGCTGTGGGACTGCCGTCGCCGTTGCAGAACGAACGAAGCGTCGTTGGATTGGAATTGACATCACGCATCTCGCAATCAATCTGATAAGGACACGCCTGCGCGATCATTTCGGGGAAGAGGTACGGAAGGTTTATGACATCATCGGTGAACCTGTTTCAGTGACGGGCGCAGCCGAACTCGCCAAGCAAGACCCGTTCCAGTTCCAATCATGGGCGCTAGGGTTGGTTGGTGCAAGGATTGCGACATCGGCCAAGAAGGGCGCAGATCGCGGCATCGACGGTCGCCTCTACTTTCACGATGACAAGAGCGGCAACAGTAAACAAATCATTTTGTCCGTCAAGGCTGGGGAGAATGTGAACGTCGCACAGGTGCGTGACCTTCGCGGAGTCATCGAGCGGGAGAAGGCTTCTACAGGTCACCGCACATCGAAGGGACGTTTCCGCGCCTTCAGATTCTCACGGTCGAGCAGTTGCTAGAGGGTCAACAAATCGCATACCCGCGCTTCCTTGATGTGACGTTCAAACAGGCACCGAGAGCGAGAGTCAAGGAAGCCCGAGCGATGGACCTGCCACTGGGCGACGGAGAAATCGAGGAACCGTTTTAGTGATCGGCGTGCGGAGTTTTTCCAAACTCGCTGCTTGAGTTTAATCGAGCCATCGCCGGAGTCGTGGGCTATATCTTCCGTGACCACGCCTGCCGGACACATTCAGTCAACTGTTCTTGTCGTGCCATCACAAATGGGCTGTAGTGCTTCTCCGTCGTTCTCACGCTCGTATGTCCAAGCAGGATGGCAACGTCATGAATCGGTACTCCAACAAGTAGGAGGTTGACAGCGAAAGTGTCCCGCAGCATGTGCGGGAAGCATCGCTTCGGAGTGTTGTCGAGGTGCCTCAGGGTGACCTTCTTGAACAAGCGACGAAAGACCCTCTGCCAGTCTGCGACTGCGCTCTTCGGGTTGCCGTTGCCCGTCCAGAAGAAGTATCGCGGATTCGTGCTCTCGACTTTGCGCAATGACTCCGCGACATCGGGCGGGATCGTGACAAAGACAGGCGTCCCGGTCTTCGCCCGGTACAGCATGATTTGATCGTAGTCATTCAAACGGGATCGTTCTAGGGTGACGGCATCGCGAATGGCGAGCCCTGCCCAGCGCATCAGTTCAATCAACACTTTGAGTTTATCCCCGCCCCTGATGCTGTGCGTGCCAGAGAGAAGCCTCTCCATTTCATCGTCTGTAAAGTAGTCGGTCGGCTTCTGGGTGACCTTGATTGCAGACAACTGCTTCGCAGGGTTGTGCGTCATCCAGCCCGACGACTGTATGAAGTGAAAGAACCCGATCACCCTCTCCTGTTTCTTCTTCGCTGCTAGTGCTCCATCCTTCCACGTACTACGCCATTCCCGCAGCCGCGTCACGGTCAATTCACTTAACGTGAAGATGCCGTTCGCCGTACACCATTCCAGCATCTGCTTTTTGAAAATGCGTTCCAACTTCTTGATCGTTTCGTCACTCAACTGCTGGGCACGTTTGTCAGCGAGGTACGCAGAGACAGCCTTCTCGATTGAGGTCATGCTCTCGGTGACATCAACGAGCGACTTCCGCAACTGATCTTCGACATGACGGGCAGAAAGAATGGCCTCGTCCCAGGAAGTTGTCTTGGCGGTGACACGAAACATCTTGCCGTCTTCGTGCCAGTACAACCACTTCGGACAGGCGCATCTTTTCCACTGCGTGTCACCTTGTTTGGGGCAGGATTTTCGATGTCGGGTGTACGGATGAACGAGCATGTCCGCACACTACTCGATTCAGTTCCTGCACGCCACCTGCACACGGTAACAATTGGCGTTACGGAAGTCTATGAACGGATGGGTGTTAGGGAGTGGTGGAGGCGGCGGGAGTCGAACCCGCGTCCGAAAATGTCACTGGTCCGAAGACTACATGCTTAGTCGCGTTCCTGCCCCAGGAATTACCCTGGGACGTTCGCGTCCGCGCCTCAGAACGGACAAGAAACCGAAGACGCTAGCCTGAAGTCTTAGCCTCCCGGCCCAGACGTAACCGGGAAGAGCAGCCCGCTGTGCGACGTCCTTCGGAGGCCCACGGGCGAAACCTCCTGGGACGGCTGCCTAAACTAGTTAGGCGGCGTATGCCATCTGTTGATTGGCAATTATCATTTTGCACGCGATTACGGATGTGTGCACTCCGGCATGCCTTCGGGCCGCAAGCATCTCCGTCGAAGCCGTGACGCCCCCATCTGGTGGAATGGCCCATCTCAAAGAGCTACTTCTATTTTGCGGAGAAAAGGCAGGGAAGTCAATCGGCCGAAGTAGGTGGCGACATCAATCCGCTTGTGGAAATACGAAGCTCTTCTCCTCAGCAGAAAAGATATTTGCCATCCAATCCAAGCCGGTAGAGATTCCCGAGCAGACCTCGCCGGCCCTCCTAACTCCCGCCCTAGCTCCGCAATCCGCCCAAAGCCCTCACCGTGCCGACGCGGTACTCATCGGCGCGGGAGGGCCTGATTACGCTGGTAGGTTTGCAGGTTGCGGGTTAGTTCCCTGGAAGCCCGGCGGCAAACCAGCCACCATTGCCGGCATTGCGGATGAGGAGCACCGGGCTGTCGCAGGTGCTGGGCGGCGCCGGCGACAGTGCCTCGTCGATCACAAAATCGCCGTTGGGCGCAAGCTGGACACCCGGCGTGTTGCTGGAGCTGTGCTGGACATTCCCGTCGTTGGCGCACATCAGCGTCGCAAATACTTTCGCATTGTTGGCGTTGCTTCCGACGCCATTGCCGGAACCCAGGAGCAGGCCCCTGCCAACCACACTGATACCCCCGTCGTCCTTTACAACCGCCGATAGCTCCCGGATGACCCAGATCTGGCCCGCCGGCAGTACAGCACGCACCGTAGTATTTGCGGATCCGGTGGGGATAACGCCAACCCCGCCATTAAACCTGGCCAGGTTCGCGGCGTTGGCCGGTACCGCAATCGCACCGACGACAAAAAGCAGGGTGATCAACATACTCGCTGTCTTTTTCATGTTGGTGTCCTCCTTTGTGACACTCAATGAGCCGTTAGTTAAATCCTTTTCCGAGCCGAGATTGTCAAATAGCTGTCATGCCGCTGTCAAATTTTTGCCCGGCTGTGTAGAAACCGTGTAAAACCCTCGGGATTTCGGGGTATGATTCGTATCGACATGAGACCAGAGAACAACAGAAGTTTGTCCCCCGCGACCGAGGTGGCGGAGGCGCCGCTGGCTGGCACAGATCGTATCCTGGTGATCGAGGACGACCATGCGGTCCAAAAGGCCCTGCGCAGGCTGTTCGAAGGCGAAGGCTTCACGATCGACATCGCCAGTAACGGGATTGCGGGTCTCGAGATGTTCCGTGCGGCCACGCCGTCGGTGCTTCTGCTGGATCTAAGTTTGCCTGGGATGCCAGGCCAGGACATATGCCGGGAGGTCAGCCGGGCGGCGCCTTCCCTGCCGATCATCATCCTGAGCGCGCGCGCGGAAGTGATGGACAAGGTTCTGCTGCTCGAATTGGGCGCGCACGACTACGTCACCAAGCCGTTCAGTCCCCGGGAGCTTCTGGCACGGGTGCGCACCGCCATGCGCCGCTCGACCCGAACCCCGGTGACGGAGACCTTCACGTTTGACGACGTAAGAGTCGATTTCACGAAGATGGAGTTGTCGCGAGAGGGACAACCCGTCCAGCTAACCTCGCAGGAATTCAAGGTGCTGAAGTTCATGATCCAGAACGCCAATCGCGTGCTCACGCGCGAGGAACTTCTCAACACGGTCTGGGGGTACAAAAATTATCCCAGCACCCGGACGGTCGACAATCACATCCTGAAGCTGCGGCAGAAACTGGAGAAAGATCCCGCTAACCCCGCGCACTTTCGCACCGTGCACAGCACCGGTTATAAATTCGTGCCCTAAACGGCCGCGAGAGGGACCGCGCAGGGAAGGAGAACGATGGGTGGCATTCGGCTGCGGACCAAATTCCTGCTATCCATGGTCGTGGTGTCAGCGGCGCTGACTTTCACCACCCTGCTGGTGGTCCGGCACACTGTCCAGAAAGAAGTACGCCTCGGGATCCAACGCGACCTGCAGAACTCGGCCTCCGCTTTCCACAACTTTCAAAAACAGCGGGAAGACACACTGGAACGTTCCGCGGCATTGCTGGCCGATCTCCCGAATATTCGCGCGCTGATGACTACGCACGATTCCCCAACCATTCAGGACGCGTCGCGCGATCTGTGGCATTTGTCCGGAAGCGACCTCCTCCTGCTGATTGATATCTCCGGGAAAGTAATGGCGCTCCAGGCGACGCCACCGGAGATCACCGTTCGCCAGGCGCAGGAATTTTTCCCGCAAATCGTCCCGGGCGACGGAACCCGGCACTGGTGGTACGTGGAGGGACATCTTTACGAACTCTTCCTCCAGGAGATTTATTTCGGTCCCGCGAGCGAGCACCGCGTGCTCGGATACCTCGGGCTCGGCTACGAGATCGATGACCGTGTAGCCCGCGATGTCAGCCGGGTCGCGGCCAGCGAGGTCGTGTTTCGCTATGGAGACGCGATCGTTCGCAGCACGTTGAAACCTGCCCAGGAGGCGGAATTGCTGCGGATCGCGCCGGGCGGGTCCCCTGCCGGCCCACCCCGGGCGGATCCGGTGCGGCTGGGCGAGGAGCGCTTCCTCGCCATGTCGGTCGATCTGGCTTCTTCTTCACCGCACGCGCCCGCGTTGAGTCTGTGGGTGTTGAAGTCGTTCGACCAGGCCACGTCATTCCTGCGCAGCTTGAACGAACTGCTGCTGGCGCTCGGGTTAACGGCTGTGTTCGCGGGAAGCCTTCTAGTTTTTTTCATCTCCCACACCTTCACCCGTCCTCTGGAAAATCTGGTGGCCGGAGTGCGCGCGCTCGGTCAGGGAGACTTTGCCTATCCGTTGCACGCTAAGGGCAGGGATGAAGTCGCCGAGGTAACCACGGCGTTCGATCGCATGCGGGGCAGCCTGCAGCAGACGCAGAGGGAATTGCTGGATGCGGAGCGGCTGGCGACGATCGGGCGCATGGCCAGTTCGATCTCGCATGACCTGCGGCATTCTCTGGCGGCGGTCATGGCGAATGCCGAGTTTCTGTGCGAAACCGGCCTGAGCCCAAGCCAGCGGGAAGAGCTGTACGCAGAAATTCGGATTGCCGTGAACCAGATGACCGATCTGATTGAGTCCCTGCTGGAGTTCTCGCGTACGCGGGAGTCCCTGCGTCCCGCCTTCGGAGACGTGCAGTCGGCGGTGGAGCACGCGATCCAGTCCGTGAAGGCGCATCCCGAATACCAGCGCATCTGGATTGGGGTTTCCCGCGACGGGTCCACCGAAGGGTGGTTCGATTTCAAGAAATTGGAGCGTGCCCTGCTCAACCTGCTTCTCAATGCGTGTGCGGTGGTACCCTGCGACGCCGGCAGGATCGAGGTTAGTTTGCTGCGCAAGGGCGAGAAACTGGAGATTCGCATTGCCGATAATGGCCCGGGGATCGCAGACGCGGTGCGGCAGCGCTTGTTCGAGCCCTTTGTGAGCCACGGCAAGGAGAATGGAACCGGCATGGGCCTGACCGTCGTGCAGAAGATAGTGCAGGACCATGGCGGGGATGTGGTAGTGGAGCAAACCTCGAGTGCAGGCACAACCTTCCGGCTCAGTTTGCCGTTAAATCCGTCCCCAGAGAAGGCTCTGGCCAGAAAAAACGCGCTGGAGCGGGCATAATATCTGTTTCAAATTTCTCGAGTTTAAGAAAGCGGCAGGAGGTCTCATGGACACGAAGCGTGCGTTCTGTCTTTTGCATTGGATGATGCTGGTGAGTTTATCGGCGGGAACCGGGTCGCTGGCCGCGCAAGAGGCCGTCCAACGGGTACCGTTGCCTGCGCCAGACGCCTTGGCCGGCTCCGTTCGCGAATTGCGGGAGCAGGTGCGGGAGTTGCAGGCCGCGATGGCCGAGATCCGGTCTGAAACCCAGCAGGCTCGCGCCGAAACGCGTGCCATGCGCCGCGAACTGGAGCAAGCGCGTGCGCAATCGGGGCCGGGGAAGGCAGTGCTGATGGAAGCCGTTGCCCGGACGAACGCGGCGAACCCGGCAGCGACCAATGGGAATGTGCAGGACGAAGAGCAACAGGACGGGAAAAAGTCGGACCGCAGCGCGACTCTCGATGAGGAATATGAGTTGCTGAGCGGCAAGATTGACGATCAGTACCAGACCAAGGTGGAGAGTGCGTCCAAGTACCGCGTGCGGCTTTCGGGAATTGTCCTCATGAATCTGTTCGCTAATTCGGGAACCGTGGACAACATCGATCTCCCCATGCTTGCCCATACCACTCTGGCCCCAACAACGCAGCAGCCATATGCGGGCAGCGTCGGGGCCACGCTGCGGCAGTCCCAAATTGGATTCGAAGTGTTCGGGCCGCGGGTGGGGGGCGCGCGAACGCGGGCGGACTTGCAACTCGACTTGAGTGGAGGATTCTTTCCGGCGCCGAACGGCGTCAATGCGGGATTGCTTCGCTTGCGCACCGGCACCATGCGTCTGGACTGGGCCAATACTTCGGTCGTCGCCGGTCAGGATGGACTTTTTTTCTCCCCGAACTCGCCGACCTCGTTCGCCTCGCTGGCGCTTCCCGCGCTGTCCTACGCCGGCAATCTGTGGGCGTGGACGCCGCAGATCCGCGTGGAACACAGAGTAACGTTGGGAGAAGAATCGAGCATCGTGTTTCAGGGAGGGATCCTGGACCCGCTCAGCGGGGAGGTACCGAACTACGAAATTTATCGGCAGCCAGGCCCGGGAGAAGCGTCGCACCGGCCCGCGTTTGGGACCCGAGCCGCGTGGACCCACAATCTTTTTGGACAGCCCCTGCGGGTGGGGCTGGGTGGCTTCTTCAGCCAGCAGAGGTACGTCTCCAGTCAAAATGTCGATGCCTGGGCGGGCATGACCGACTTCGAATTGCCGCTCAGCCACCAATTTTCGCTCAGCGGAAAACTTTACCGAGGCAAGGGTCTCGGAGGTCTCTATGGCGGCATTGGCCGCAGCGTGTTGTTCAACGGCGATCCGACTTCCCCCAGCACTGCGGTAAGACCTCTGAACACTGCCGGGGGGTGGGCACAGTTGAAATACCGTCCGGCCAGTAAACTGGAGTTCAATGGAGCCTTTGGATTGGATAATTCCTACGCCGCCGACCTGCGGGCATTCCCATTCCCACAGGCCTACGGCGACCCGAACTTGGCCAGAAACTCGGGCAGCTTTGTGAATGTGATTTTCCGGCCGCGGTCCGACTTATTATTTTCCGCTGAGTATCGGCACCTCAAGACCTATATGATTAACAGCGGACCCGACAGTGCAAGCCACCTGAATTTGGCGATGGGCGTTCTGTTCTGAGTTGGGCGGAGCGGCAGCTCGACGATGAAAATCTGGGCCATGAACAAGCGTCGACACTGGTGCGCGCAAATCTGGATCTGCGTTCTGCTGCTGTGGGCCTGCTCTGCCGAAGGTTTCGCGCAGGTCGCGACCGTGCACGGGCATGTCGCAGTGGTGGGGACAGGGACGGCAAGCCAAGCCGTTCTGCCCGGCACGGTGATCTGGCTGACTCCGGTGCCAGGAGCCGTAAGCGATCCCCCCTTGGGCGCCCCGAATGCGCCGGGAAATCTGCGGTTAGTCCAGAAGAACAAGAGTTTTGAGCCGCACATATTGGTGATTCCAGCCGGCTCGTCCGTGGAGTTCCCCAACCGCGATCCTTTCTTTCACAACGTGTTCTCACTTTTTGAAGGGAAGCGATTCGATCTCGGGCTCTATGAAGCGGGCACCACGCGCATCGTGCGATTTGACCGGCCGGGGATCAGCTACATTTTCTGCAACATCCATCCGGAGATGAGCGCCGTCGTGATCGCGCTGGCCACGCCGCTGTACGCCATTGCGACCCCCGACGGGCAACTCACCATCGCCAACGTTCCCTTTGGGCGCTACCTGCTGCACATCTGGAGCGAGGGCATGGTGCCGGAAAGCAAGGAGCCGGAGGAGCGTGAAATCACGATTGGCGAGAACTCGTCGTCGCTGGGTGTGATTCGAGTTCCCGCGGCCAGCCGCCTAAGCATGGTCCACAAGAACAAGTACGGCCGCGAGTATGACGCGCCGACCCCGGACAGCTCGATCTACAAGCAACAACCCTAGCAGTTGCCGTAAGAGATTCCTGTTCTGGACCGTGCCTTGGAACGGAAAGAGCAGAACGACGAAATCATGAAAATCGAAAAGCTCCTGAAGCGCTATCGGGTGGAGGAAGGAAAACAGTTTCGGCTCAAGGACTATGATCCAGCCGACACACACGGCCTGAAGTCGGAACTCAAGCCGCAAGCACGGCAATGGCTGGCCCACGGCGTGGAAGAGCTGAGCCGCCTCCAGGATATCCTCGCAGCGCAGGATCGCTGGGGGTTGCTGTTGACTCTGCAGGCCATGGACGCCGCCGGCAAGGATGGCACGATCAAGCACGTCATGTCGGGCGTGAATCCGCAGGGCGTGCAGGTGTCGTCCTTCAAGGCGCCCTCGGCGGAGGAACTGGATCACGACTATCTGTGGCGGAGCACGAAATGCGTGCCGCAGCGGGGCCGCATCGGCATTTTCAACCGGTCGTACTACGAAGAAGTGCTGGTGGTCCGCGTTCATCCCGAGCTGCTCGAAAAGCAGAAGCTGCCCAAATCGCTCGTGACCAAGCAAGTCTGGCAGGAACGTTTTGAAGATATCAACGCCTTCGAGCGCTACCTGACCCGGAACGGGATCGCCGTGCTGAAGATCTTCCTGCACGTTTCCAAGAAAGAGCAGAAACGACGCTTCCTGGAACGGCTCGACCATGCCGACAAGAATTGGAAATTTTCCCCTGCCGATGTCAAAGAGCGCCTGTGTTGGGATGCATACCAGGAAGCCTATGAGGACATGATCCGCCACACGGCAAACCAGCACGCTCCCTGGTATGTAGTACCCGCCGATAACAAGTGGTTTACCCGGCTGGTAGTGGCGGCTGCGGTGGCGCATGCGCTGGAGGGCATGAACCTCAGGTACCCGAAGGTGGATCCCGCGCAAAAAACGGAGCTCGAGAAAGCCCGCCAGCAATTGCAAAGAGAATAGATGTGGGGCGGACACTCCTGTCCGCCTAATGTGTGCGCCGGCGATCCTTCCGGCGGCCTTGCTGCAGTCAGCAGGCGGACAGGAGTGTCCGCCCCACAGCGTTACTTCGTCAGCACCACCGGCAGCCGCTGATCATACGGCTGGATGGTCACCGTCAAAGACTTGCGCTCGTCAAAAACCTGCTTCGTAATCGGGAAGCTCACCACGATCGTCCCTTTCTGTTCGCGTCCGCTCATAATTTTAGTTTCGGGAAGAAGCGGCGGCTGAGCCTTCTCCTTCAAAACCGGGAACGACTGTGCGTACCGGTCTAGATCCACTCCCGAAGCTGCCTCATCGTCGAACGTCTTGCCGTCGGAGGTTGTCAGTCGCGCCTTCAGCGTGCGGATCCAAAGGGGCCTCTCGCCGGAGTTGTGCAGCGTGATGGTGACCGCCGCGAGAATCAAGTTCTGGCCGGGGACTTCGGCGGCAGTGACGAAATCAATGGACCCCGCGCCCTGCGGTTTCACCCGCTGTGTGAAAGAGAAGATCCCAACAATGACGGCCACAGCCGCGATACAGATCAGCAGAATTCCCGCCGGCGGAAGATTCCGTTTGGCCGTTCCGAATTCGTCGCCCATGTTGAAGTCGGCGCCCCGTTCGCTCGCAGGCGCGGGTTGCGTGGGCGGAGGTACAGGTTGGTCAGCCATAGTTCAGACTTATTGTAGAGGCACTGGCGGATTTGCAGAAGTCGGGGGTCGGATTCGGAGAGTACATCTACCCAAGTTTGCGCGCTTCCGGCCCGCAGGTCGTATAATCGACAATTCGACAACACGCGGATCTCCGAAATGTCCCCCAGTTCGGCAAACGATCGCGCCCCGCTCAAAGTCCGCCCCGGAGCGGAGGTGTCATGTCAGTCCGACATTGGCTGCCACCGCGAGAATAACGAGGATTCCTTCGGCTACTGGGAACCGGACGATGATCTGCAGTTCCAGCGCAAGGGCCGGCTGGCAGTGGTCGCCGACGGCATGGGCGGTTATGAAGGCGGGCAGGAGGCCAGCCGGCTGGCCGTCGAGGCGATCATCTCGTCTTACCGCGACTCGAATGGAGCCGATCCCCAGGAAGCGCTGGCCGTTGCTTTGCAGATCGCGCATGAGCGGATCCGGCAATACGCCCTCGCGCATCCGCATCTGCGGGGCATGGGAACGACCTGCACGACGATTGTGATCGCCAAGGATTTGCTCTACTACGTGCATGTGGGCGACACCCGGCTTTACCGCGTGCGCGGCGGGCAGATCACCCAGGTTACCCGCGACCACTCCTATGTCGGGAGGCTGGTGGAAGCCGGGATGATCACGCGCGAGGACGCCGAGAAGCATCCCCAACGAAACATCCTGACCGCGGCGCTCGGCACAACCAGCGATCTCGTCATGGACTCGCCTGGGCGACCCGAGCCCCTGCAATCCGGCGATGTGCTCGTGATCTGCAGCGACGGGCTGTGGGGACAGGTCCGTGACCCGGAGATACTGCAGGCCCTGGCAGGGAAGAGCGCCGAAGAAACCGGCCGCGAATTGATCCTGTTGGCTCGGGAACGGGGCGGGCCGGACAACATCACCATTGAGATTCTGCGTCTGCACTGAGATTCGCTTTTCTTTCGATCACTCCGGATATGTGAGCAGCGCGGTTTCCCGGAACTGCAAAGTCCTGCAGTCTCCCCGAGATTCGCTGGGGATCGAGCGCTGCAACCCCTTGAAATGATTGAGAAGTCCGGTTGAACGGCGACTTCAGCTTTGGTATCCCGCGTGCATTGGCTATAATGTCCATTAGTCCAATAGACATTATAGCGAGGTACAATGAAAGTTTCCCAAAAGGGGTTATACGCGCTCCAGGCCCTTATGATGCTGACCCGGCGCCACCACCAGGGGGCGATCCGGATTCGCGATATCGCCTACGAAGAGAACCTGCCCGAAAAATTCCTCGAACTGATTCTTCTGGAACTGAAAAACGCGCGCATCGTGGAAAGCGTGCGCGGCGCCAAGGGCGGATACCAGTTGCGACGGGAGCCGTCGGAAATCCGGCTGAGCGAAATCATTCGTTTGATCGACGGGCCTCTCGCTCCCTTTGGCGATGCCGAGCAACTGCGCAGCCTGATCGTTCGTGACGCGGATCACCGCGCGCTCTATAAGGTATTTCTCGAAGTCCGGGATGCAGCCGCGAAGATTCTGGAAAACACCACGCTGGCGGACCTGATTAACCGCGGGCCCGCCGGTTCCCGTCCGCGCTCCGCCAGGAAAAAGAAGGCCGAGGCCACCGTGCTGCCGATGCTCGTGCAGGTCGAAGGGACGCAAGGCCATGGCTAGGCGAAATCTTTTTCTGGGAGTCTTTTTGTTGCTGGTTGGCGGGCTCCTTGCCCCCGCGCAGACCGTGGTTCGGGTCGGCGCCTTTCCGAACGTTACTCACCCGCAGGCCATGGTCGGCAAGGGCAGCGGATGGTTTGAAAAAGCGCTGGGATCCAAGGCCAGGGTCGAATGGAAGAGCTTCAATGCGGGTCCGTCCGCGATCGAGGCTCTGTTTGCGGGCGCGATTGACATGACCTACATCGGTCCGAACCCTGCCATCTCCGGCTATGTTCGTTCGAATGGCGAAGCGCTGCGCATCGTGGCCGGGGCGACCAGCGGCGGAGCGGCGCTGGTGGTACGCAACGATTCCGGCATTCAAAAGCCCGAAGATTTCCATGGCAAGAAAGTCGCCTCGCCGCAGATGGGCAACACGCAAGACGTAGCCCTGCGCGCGTGGTTGAAGGCGAACGGCATGAAGTCCGCCGACAAGGGCGGCGACGTGCAAGTGATTCCGCTGGCTAACCCCGACCAGCTCACCTTGTTTGTGAAGAAAGAACTGGACGCCGCCTGGGCTCCCGAGCCGTGGGCGACTCGTCTAATCAAGGAAGGAAACGGCCGGCTGTTTCTTGACGAGCGCACGCTGTGGCCGAATGGACAATTCATTACCGCGCACCTCATCGTCCGGACTCAGTTTCTAAGAGAACACCCCGAGTTGGTGAAGGACTGGATTCGCGCGCACGTGGAGTTGACCGATTGGATCAATGGCCACATTCCCGAGGCGAAGAAGCTGCTCAACCAGCAGATTGCCAAAGAAACGGGAAAAGCGCTGCCCGACGCAGTGCTCGACGAATCCTTCGGGCGCCTCCAGGTCACGTACGATCCGCTCCGGTCCTCGCTGATGAACGCGGCGAAGTCGGCATTTGACGCGGGATTTCTCGGACGTCAAATGCCCGACTTGTCGAGCCTGTACGATCTTTCGCTCTTGAACCAGGTGTTGTCGGAAAAAGGGAAGAAGGCCATTCAATGAGCACCCATCCTCAGAACGCATACCCCGCGGTGGTTCCCCTGACTCCACGCAGCGGATTGCGTGCGCAAGTGTTTCACGGAAAACCGGCCGCTTCGGTCACGACGATTCCGCTGCGCCCATTCCCTGAAGTCGTGGTCCCGAAAGTCTCGCTCGAGGCCATCTCGCTGAGCTACAAGACAACCTCGGGGGAGGGTTTGTTGGCGCTCGACGACATCAGTTTGAGTGTGGAGCCCGGAGAGTTCCTGTGCATCGTTGGACCGTCGGGCTGCGGCAAGTCGACACTGCTGCACCTGATCGCGGGCTTGCAGCCCCAGACCGCGGGCAAAGTACTGGTGGACGGCAGGGCCGTCGAAGGGCCAGGCACGGACCGGCTGATGATTTTTCAGGAACTCGGTTTGTTTCCCTGGCTCACGGTAGGCCAGAACGTCGAGTTCGGCATGAAGATGAAGAACATCGGCAAAGCCGAACGCGAAGAAAGGACCGAGCACTATCTGCGGCTCGTGCATCTCCTGAAATTCCGCGACAGCTACACCCACCAGCTATCGGGCGGAATGCGTCAGAGAGTGGCGCTGGCCCGCGCCTTGGCTGCCGAGCCCGATGTCCTGCTGATGGACGAACCCTTCGCCGCGCTCGACGCCCAGACCCGCGATCTGCTGCATGACGAACTGGAGCGCATTTGGTCCGCGACGGGCTGTACCATCATTTTCGTCACCCACAATGTGCGCGAAGCGGTGCGCCTGGGCGATCGCGTTGCCCTCCTGACATTCCGTCCGGGACGCGTGAAACGGGAGTTCCCGATCCATCTGCCCCGGCCCCGCCACATTGAAGAAACCGACGTCGCGCGCACGGCCAAAGAAATCCTGAACTGCTTGCGGGATGAGATCAATAAGTCTCTGGAAGCGGAATACGCCGATGAAAAAAATCGCTAAACAAATCGTGTTCTACAGCGCTCTGCTCGGGATTTGGGCCCTGCTGTCGAAGCTGCATATCTGGCCCCCGTACCTGTTCCCCCCGCCGTGGGGAGTCGCACGCGCCTTGCTTGACGGCTTTGCCGATCGCAGCTTCTGGATCGGCATCGCGGTCACCATGAAGCGCATGCTGATCGGCTACAGTTTGTCCGTCCTGCTGGGAATGGTCATCGGGCTCGGCGTGGGCAGCAACAAGTTCCTCGAAGAAACTCTGGGGGGACTGCTGGTGAGCCTGCAGTCGCTGCCCAGCATTTGCTGGATTCCGCTGGCCGTCCTGTGGTTCGGCCTGACCGAAAAAGCGATTCTGTTCGTGGTTCTGATGGGCTCGCTGCTGTCGGTGACCATCGCGATGGAAGACGGACGCAAGCAGATGCCCAGGATTTACGGCATGGCGGGACGTAACCTGGGAGCCCGCGGCTTTCGGCTGTTCTGGTCCGTACTTCTGCCCGCCAGCCTGCCTTTCATCGTGAACGGCATGAAACAAGGATGGGCCTTTGCGTGGCGTTCGCTGATTCAGGCCGAGATGATCTTCCTCAGCCTGGGCTTGGGCCAGCTGCTGATGATGGGCCGCGACCTCAACGACATGAGCCAGGTGATCGCCGTCATGGTTCTGATCATCATCCTCGGCTACCTCGTGGACGGCCTCGTTTTCCGCACCCTGGAGCACCGTCTGCAAGAGAAGTGGGGACTGGCGCCAGCGTAGGCCTTTGTCCGGTGAATTGATGGAGAGACGGGCGCCCCGCCCGTCCACCGCGCTGCCGCGAGCATAGCTATCCTGACCGCGCCTCCGCGATGACATTTCTTACCTTCCCCTTTCCGCAGATTTCATATCTAATGCTCCCGCCATGTTCCTCAGACTCGTGTTGCTAGGCCTCGCGCTGTTCTCGTGGGCTGCATTCGCGGCCGACACCGATACCGATCGCCTGATCGCCGAAGCCCTCAAGTCTTCGCCGTTAGAAACCAACCTCCGCCGTTTGACCGACGAGATTGGCGGCCGCGTCCCCGGCACTCCCGCCTTCCAGCGCGCGGTGGATTGGGGCGTTGCAGCGTTCAAGGAAGCGGGCGCGGAGAGCGTCCACACCGAGGAGTTCACCATCCAGCACTCCTGGGCCGAAGGCGCGACCGAGATGACGGCGTCGCTCTACGGCGGGACGACATTTCCCGTCCGTGCCGTATCGATTGCCTGGGCGCCCGCGCTGCCCGCTGCGAGGCACATGCCGATCGTCGATGTCGGCCAGGGCACCGAGGCAGAGTTCACAAAAGCCGGAGGCGTGGCCGGCAGACTGGTGCTTGTGCACACCAACGTCCTGGCCAGTTGGGCCGATCTTTTCGGCGAATACGAACAAGCACCGGCAGTGATTGCGCTGGCCGTCAAGGGCAAAGCCAAGGCGATCGCATTCCTGGCCACGCGCGAGCACGATATCTTGTATCGCCATACCAATGCTGTGGCCGGTGAAATCGACCGCCTGCCCATGGCGATCGTGGCGCGGGAAGATGGCGAGCGGATCGCGCGCTTGCTGGCCTCCGGCAATCCGGTGTGGGCCGATCTTT
>WNGE01002994.1_pt1 | contig 20213 bp, 14 predicted proteins | sample 5400651 | NCBI WGS metagenome assembly WNGE01 (sample SAMN13153370, study PRJNA577476) | soil metagenome | isolation source: 60 cm soil or saprolite under grassland replicate 2 | place: USA:California | collected 2016-06-15 | reverse complement strand
CTTTTGCGCTACAGTTCAATCCCAACGATCCGATGTTCTGGGTGATGGTGGTCATATCTCTATCGTTTATCGTGATCGCTCTGGCGATGGTTTCGATTGCTGTGTTTGTCAGCCGCGCAGCGAAATCGGTAAAACGGCTTGAAGAGAAGCTAGAGCCGCTCGTCGAGCGAGTAACGGTAATGAGCGAGCAGGGCAGACAAATTGCAATGCAGGGAAAGCAGATCGCGGAGCAGTTCAACGTGATGTCTGCCCATCTTGCCACCGCCACGATGCACCTCTCTGACTCGTTGGCGATTATCAAGAGCGAAGTAAGCGAGCTGAAGGAACTTGTTAGCGAGAGCGCTGGTAAGGCGCGCGACAAGGTAGCACTCGTTAGCCAGACGATCGACCGTACGCACCAACAGGTGGCTTCGACGACTGAGTTTATACAGACGAGAGTGATCGAGCCTGCGCGAGAGATGGCTGCGATTATGGCGGGCTTCCGCCGTGGCCTCGAAGTTCTTGTTGCGCCCGCGCCGAAGCCCGTTAATCAGATCTATGGAGAGGATGAGATGTTCATCGGTTGACGCCTCGGCAAGAAGAGTTTTGGAAGACCCGAACCATCGCATCCTCGGGAGCATGGTTCGGGTTTTTGTTTGCGTGAGAGTTCAGCGCTCTGTTTTTGCAGTGTCATTTTTTGGAGTTTCATAGAATACGATCCACGAAATCACTCGAACCAACACGAATATAGTGAGGTTTCGTGTAATTTAGTCGATCGTCTTGCACGCGTCTCCGCAATGAAGGACATAGATACTGAAACGTACACTATCCGTTTTCCCTGGTTTTGGCGCGCGAACAGTTCTCCTGTTAGTATTAATAATTCCGAATCGCATGGAAGTTTATGTCCACTGAAACACCGCTCGATCTAAAGAAAACGATTAATTTGCCTAAGACAGGATTCGCTCAGAAGGCGAATCTCGCGCAAAGCGAACCTGCGCGTTTGAAGAAATGGTCGGAACTCCGTCTTTACGAATTACTCCGACAAGAACGCGCTGGCGCCAAAAAGTTTATCCTGCACGACGGCCCGCCTTACGCGAATGCCGATATCCACCTCGGCACGGCCCTGAACAAAATCCTGAAGGACTTCATCGTCAAGTCGCGCTCGATGATGGGCTACGACGCTCCTTACGTTCCCGGCTATGACTGCCACGGTCTACCGATAGAGTTGTATGTGGACCGCAAACTGGGCGCTAAAAAGGCCAACATGTCACCGGTCTCCATTCGGCGAGCCTGCCGAGAGCACGCCGCTGAAGCTTTAAAGCGACAGACGAGAGACTTTCAGCGCCTGGGCATACTGGGCGAGTGGGAAAATCCCTACTTGACGATGTCTAATCATTACGAAGCGGAAACGGCGCGTCTCTTCGGCCGCTTTGTCGAGCGGGGCTATGTTTACAAGGGAGCGCGACCGGTCTATTGGTGCATTCACGATCAGACAGCGCTCGCAGAAGCCGAGGTGGAATATCACCAACATTCTAGCCCTTCTGTGTACGTCAAGTTTCCCCTTACCAGCGATCCGGCGCTAATCGATCCGGTGCTCGCTGGTCGAAAAGTTTTCGTACTGATCTGGACCACGACACCCTGGACACTCCCGGCCAACCTGGGAATCGCCTTGCATCCTGATTTTGAATACTCGGCTTTCGAGCATGGCGATGAGGTTTACATCGTTGCCAGTGAATTGCTCGAGGCCGTTGTGACCAAATGTGATCTGGGTGAACGAGACAGCGGTGGTAAATGCACTGAGCCCCGGGTTCTCGCGCGATTCCGTGGCGCCAAGCTCGACCGGCTTCAATGTTGGCATGCCTGGCTTGATCGACCTTCGCTCTTGATGGTAGGAGAACACGTCACGCTGGGCGGAGAGGCTGACGCTGAAACTGAGCTGGACGTGAGGGAGGCGCGTGAAAAACAAGCTACCAGCAAGGCCGGCACCGGCTGCGTTCACACGGCGCCGGGGCATGGTCACGACGACTTTGTAATCGGCAAGCGTTATGGATTGGAGATCTACTGTCCGGTAGACAATTCAGGTCGCTTCACCCCCGAAGTCGAGCACTTTGCCGGCGAGCGCGTCTTTGAGGCGAATCCCAGAATAGTCGACTTTATGCGCGAGCGCGGCGTCCTGCTGTTCACTGAGAATTATGAGCACCGTTATCCGCATTGCTGGCGCTGCAAAAACCCCGTGATCTTCCGTGCGACCCCGCAGTGGTTTATCTCGATGGATCGAGCCAGCGGCCCGGTGGTTGAGCAGGATGAAGACGGCAGGGACCGCAGTAACTTTACCGAGAACTTCTCAGAAGGTTCCGAGACTTCATTACGGCAGGCGGCATTGCGCGAAATTCAAAGCGTAAAGTGGCTCCCGGCGTGGGGCGAGGACCGCATGCGCAATATGTTCAAGGGAAGACCGGATTGGTGTGTTTCGCGCCAGCGCATCTGGGGAGTTTCGATTCCCGTGTTCTACTGCGCACAGTGTAACGAAGCGGTGGCGGAACCTCAGATAATCGATCACGTCGCCGACGTGTTTGAACGCGAGTCAGCCGATGCCTGGCATACACGCGCAGCAAGCGAGCTGCTGCCGGAAGGTTACAAGTGCAGGCAGTGTGGTGCACAAGAGTGGATCAAGGAATCTGACATTCTTGATGTTTGGTTCGATAGCGGCGCATCTTCAGTTGCCGTTTTGGAGAATCGCGAAGGGTTGCGCTGGCCGGCGGACGTCTACATCGAGGGTGGAGATCAATTTCGCGGATGGTTCAACTCTTCTTTGATGGTTGGACTTGTTGTGCACGATTCCGCTCCTTATCAGACTGTCATCACGCACGGCTGGACTGTCGATGCGCAAGGCAGGGCGATGCACAAGTCAACAGGCAATGCAGTGCCGCCAGATGAAGTCATAAAAGAGTCGGGTGCCGAGATCCTGCGTTTGTGGTGTGCGTCGTCTAATTATTTCGACGACATGCGTTGTTCCGTGGAGATCTTGCAACGCGTTACAGATGGTTATCGCAAGCTGCGCAACACTGCGCGTTTTGCGCTCGGTAACCTTCATGCGTTTGAGCCAACGCGCGACAGCCTGGCCGAAGAAGAATTGCTGGAGATCGATCGCTGGGCGCTTGCTGAGCTTCATGTTGTTACTGAAAAAGTGCGGGACGCCTACGAAGCCTACGAGTTTCACACGGTCTATCACGCGCTCTACAACTTCTGCACGGTAACACTTTCAGCCCGCTATTTTGACATTATCAAGGACCGGCTCTATACATTTGCCCCCCGGAATAAAGGGCGTCGCTCTGCCCAGACCGCACTTTTTAGAATCGTTGAGGCTTTGGCGAGGATGTTGGCGCCGATCCTTGCGTTTACAGCGGATGAGATCTGGGAAAACCTGCCGCCGGACGCTGCCACACAACTCCCCTCGGTACACCTGATGACATTCCCGGCAGCTAAACCGGAGGTTGATACCCAACTGCTTTCCTGTTGGGAGCGGCTGTTTGAGATCCGTGAAGATGTGTTGGGCGCCCTGGAGAAATCAAGAATTGCGAAGCAGATTGGTAGCTCCCTCGAGGCACGCGTCGAGGTTTCGGCTGCGGGCGGAGATTATGAACTGCTTCAACGTTACAGCGATCAGTTGCGTTACCTGTTCATCGTCTCGCAGGTCGAGGTGCTGAAGTCGGAAGCAGGCGTGAGCGGAGTGGAGGTAGCGATTTTCCCGGCCGCAGGCCAAAAGTGCGAACGCTGTTGGAACTACTCAACTCGCGTGGGCGAGTCTTCGCGCTACCCGAATGTTTGTGAACGCTGCGTTGAAGCTCTGGAAGAAATTGAAGGGGAGGTTGCGTAGTTCCGACAGGATCCTTGCTTCTTCGCGGCTCCGCCGCAACGCAGTCAGGAAAGGAGTAGTGTGATGTTTTTGAGAATCTACGGCCCCATTGCGGAGACTCGGGCAAGACGATCCACTAAATTACACGAAATCTCACTAAGTATTCGTGTTGGTGTGATTTCGTGGATCGTCCTCTATGAAACTCGAATATGACACTACCCAAAAATGCTATGAAGGATCAAAGCTCGTGGTCTGAATTTTCGATCAGTAGCTAGCACGAATGAACGAAGTCCAACTTACAGAAAGCGTTTCAACTCGCATTGGCTGGCGCGCGGGCTACCTGCTTGCTGCTTTCGGCATCTACATGACTGACCAAGCAAGCAAGGCCTGGGCAATGCGCGTGCTTCGCTTCGGCGACGATCGAACGCTCATTAGTGGCTTTCTGGATCTTGTTTACACTGAGAATCGAGGAATTGCCTTCGGTCAGCTTCAAGAGGGCGGCTCCTTCGGCCGCTGGTTTTTCGTGATCCTTGCGATGGCCGCGGCGCTTGCAGTGCTTTACTACTTTATACGAATAGCGAGAAGTGATGATCGAATCCTGGGCGCATGCGCATTGCTGCTGGCAGGCATTACGGGAAATCTGACGGATCGTGTGAGGCTTGGCTATGTAATCGATTTCATCTCAATGCACGCCGGCTCTTACCACTGGCCCACGTTCAATGTCGCGGACGCGAGCATCTGCATTGGAGCAGCGTTGCTCGCTTTTGATTTGATTTTTGAGGGAAAGAAACAAAAGAGGTCAGTTGACAGTTAATCAATTGGTCTTGGTCTTTGGTTTTGGGTCTTGGGACTTTGTCTTTAGGTTCTAAGGAATTAGCCTTTCGGATCCAAAGATCAAGTTCAAAGACCAAAGGCCAAAAACCAAAGACCAAAGACTAAAGACCAATTGTTCAACGGACAACGGACAACTAACAACGGACCAGCAATTAATGTACCCCGAACTATTTCGCATCGGTAATTTCCCCATCAACACCTACGGTGTGTTTCTGGCGCTCGCATTTCTCAGCGCGATTCTAATCACCGTCAGACTTGCCGGGAGCGTGGGCTTGCCGCGCGAGCGGATCTACGATCTGAGCCTGTGGATGCTGCTGGCGTCTCTGATCGGCTCGAAGGTCCTGATGTTTCTTGTCGAACCCGAGTATCGGGAGCATCCGCTACAGTTGCTTTCGCTTGACTTCCTTCGTTCAGGCGGCGTTTTCTATGGCGGCCTCATCGGCGCAGTGCTGACAGGATTTTTTCTGATGAAGCGCTACGAGCTGCCTTGGTGGAAAACGGCTGATGTTTGCGCTCCTGGCATTGCGATTGGAAATTTCTTTGGCCGCCAGGGCTGTTTTGCCGCCGGCTGTTGCTGGGGCAAACCGACATCATTGCCCTGGGGAGTCCAGTTTACGGAGCGGGGCCATCAGATCACCGGGGTCCCGATTGACGCGCATCTTCATCCGACGCAGCTCTATGAGTCGTTTTCGATGCTGCTTGTGTTCTTCTTCTTGCTATGGCTGCACAAACGCAAACGGTTTGACGGACAAGTGATCCTCCTCTATGCGCTTTTCTACTCAGTCATTCGATTTGCGATTGAGTTTGTCCGTGACGATCCGCGTGGCGACATTATGGGACTGACGACGCTAACTGGTCTTTCCACCTCTCAACTGATTAGCATTGCGCTCGCTGCCGGGGCGCTCGCACTGTTGGTAATCCGCTGGCGCAGGGCCACCGCAATCGCAAGAGCCGATCGGTTAGTTGCGTCCACAGCCGCGCGTGCGTAAGTTCAATACTGCAATTATCTCTTTTAGAATAGGACTAAAATCTTGTGAAACCTTCAGTTTGCCTGCTTGCCATTGCAATTCTTTTGCTGGCTTTGGGAACAATTGACAATTCCCACGCTGTTCAATCGAGCCGGGGCCCCCAAGCGGACAGCCTGCTTGGGGCTGTGGATATCGCTCCTTCACCTCCAAACGAAAAACATCTGCGCAACATCAAACAACTAAGCTTTGGCGGCGAGAATGCGGAAGCGTATTTCTCTCCGGACGGACGGAAACTCATCTTCCAATCAACACGCGACGGCCACGAGTGCGATCAGATCTACACCATGAACGTGGATGGCTCCGACGTGCGCATGATTTCGACGGGCACCGGGAGGACTACCTGTTCGTATTTCTTTCCGGACCTTGGGCACATTCTCTACTCGTCGACGCACCTGGGAGGTAAGGAGTGCCCACCGCGCCCAGACTTTTCCCAGGGCTACGTATGGGCCATCTATCCCACCTACGACATTTTCGTTGCTCGCCCGAATGGTTCGCAGCTTAAACAACTTACCAACAGCCCCGGGTACGATGCAGAGGCAACAATCTCCACGAATGGCAAAAAGGTGGTCTTCACGTCGATCCGCGATGGCGATCTGGACATCTACACGATGGATGCAAACGGCAGAAACGTGCGGCGCTTGACGGACCAGCTCGGCTACGATGGCGGCCCCTTCTTTTCAGCGGATGGCAAGCAGATCGTCTTTCGCGCCAATCACCCGCAAACTGAAAAAGAAAAGTCCGATTACCTCAACCTCTTGAAGGAAAACTTGATTCGACCGAGCACACTTGAGATCTGGGTGATGAATGCAGATGGATCGAACAAGCGACAAGTCACCCGTAATAACAAGGCGAATTTCGCACCCTACTTTTTCCCGGACGGCAAACGGATTATCTTTGCCTCGAACATGAACGACCCTAAAGGTCGTGACTTCGATCTCTACGTGATCAACGTGGACGGATCCGGCCTCGAGCGCGTGACCGACAATGATACCTTTGACGGCTTCCCAATGTTTTCGCCTGATGGCAAGAGACTGGTTTTTGCGTCGAACCGAAACGCGAAGACGCGCGGGGAAACGAATGTCTTCATTGCGGACTGGGTGGAGTGAAGAATCCAGTTTCAATGCTTCCTCTGTAGTTTCATAACAAATCACTCAGTTAAACCTGGGTGCTAATGAGAAGGTTTCTAAAATGAATTTCAAACTTCGGCACCGTTCTTTCATTCTTCTCTTGGTGAGCGCGATCTCGGTTGCCGCACTAGCCCAGCAACCAACTCAGATTCCGCCAAGCGCCGAGCGGCTTCGCGCACACGTGACCTATCTCGCTTCAGACGCGCTTGCAGGCCGGCGGACTGGAACGCCGGGAGCAAATGGCGCAGCACAATACATCGCGGGTGAGTTTTCTCGATTAGGGCTACGACCAGGTATGCAAAACAGTCGTGCTGCAAGAACGAGAGGCGAAGCACAATCCAGGTATTTACAACAGTTCCCCTATGTTGCCGGGGTAGAGCTCGGCAAGAACAATCTATTGGCCTTTTCGATCGCCGAAGCTGGGCCTGCTAAAGCGGCCGGAGCATCAGGTGCCTCATCAATAAGCCTGGGTGTGGGCGACGACTGGATGCCGCTTGGCCTTTCAGCGAATGCTCGCCTTGCGGATTTGCCGTTGGCCCTGGTCGGTTATGGAATTACCGCTACCGATTTGAAGCACGACGACTATTCGCCGGCGAACGCTACCGGAAAGGTGGCCATTGCGTTTTCAGGAACTCCTGACGGCGATAATCCGCACGGACAGTTTGCGCGTTACGAAGACGTGCGCTGGAAAGCGATTGCCGCGCGCAATGCCGGTGCGAGAGCGTTGATCGTGATTGCTCGCGAGGAGAACTTCAATGAGGATCGGCTATCGCGACTTCGTTACGACAACACGGCGGGTGATGCCGGCCTGCCGGTGGTGGGTATCTCGCGGCAAGCCGCAGCACGGCTGCTGGGCTTGGGTAGCCTTACCGCATTAGCAGAAAACGAGGATCAAATTCGTAAGGCAGCTTCTCAGCAGGCGACGAAGAGTGATGGTCTTGCGGTTCAGACTAATATCAGTTTCGCCGCAGCCAGGAACACAACCATGACGATGTCGGTCGATGTGGTTCGCCTCGAGGTTGCCGCTGCCAATGTGATCGGCATTCTCGAAGGTTCCGATCCAAAGCTGAAGAATGAAGCCATTGTAATCGGCGCCCATTATGATCATCTTGGCCTTGGCGGTGAGGGGAGCCTTGCTCAAAGGGAGGGTGAGGTGCACCACGGCGCCGACGATAATGCTTCAGGCACAGCCGGTATGCTTGAGCTTGCGCGTGCCTTTGCCGCCCAAGGGCAGAAACCACGACGCACGATCGTTTTCGTTGCGTTCAGTGGCGAGGAAGAAGGGCTACTGGGTTCCAATTACTACGTCAATCATCCGATCGTGCCACTCGTAAACACGGTGGCAATGATCAACATGGACATGATCGGCCGGATGAAAGCGAACAAGCTGATTGTCGGGGGCGTCGGTACGGCACAGGAGTGGCGGCAGGTGATAGGTTCTACCAACGCGCCTGAGCCGATGAATGTTACGACCGCGGGAGCCACCGTAGCGCAAACGTCCGTAACCACAACTGGGAGTCATGCTGTGCATCCCACGGCCGCCAACGGATCGACAGTTGTCGGTATGAAACACTGGGAACCGTTTGACCTGGCACTTAGCGAAGACGGTTACGGCCCCAGCGATCACTCTTCGTTCTACGCCAAACAGGTGCCCGTGCTGTTTTTCTGGACCGGTACTCACGAGGACTATCACAAGCCTTCCGATACTGCTGATAAGATCAGGTACGAAGACGAAACGCGGGTCCTCTCCTTCGTGGCGCAGATAGTACGCAGTGTTGACAGCAATCTTCAGCGGCCGACTTATACCGTTGCCAAAAGCGAATCGACGGGCCGCTCGACAGGCTTCCGCGTATATCTCGGTACGATTCCCAACTACGCTGATTCTGGCGATGGTCTGCTGCTCGACGGCGTGCGCGCGGATTCACCGGCGGCAAAGGCCGGCCTCACCACAGGAGATCGGATTGTGAAATTGGCCGGGCGCGACGTGCGAAATGTTTATGATTACACCTATGCCCTGGGCGAAATGAAAGCCGGTCAGGAATATGAAGTTGAGGCTGTGCGCGGCACCGAACGACTGAAACTCAAGCTCACACCCGCCGCAAGGAAGTAGGCAAGGGTAAGGGAAAGTTAATTTAGTTAGTTCCCGGTTAATTTGGTTAGTTCCGGTTAATTTGGTTAACTCCGAAGGAGCCGAATGTTTATAGCCAGGGAAACAGAAGCAACGATCAGCTCCGTCAGGAGCTGAATGTTATTTTTTAGTTTCCGCCGGCATTGAATAAACATTCCGCTCCTAACGGAGCTTGCGTGGCTTTTTGGAAGTGCAGTCTATAAACATTGTGTCCCTAACGGGACTGCGTGTCTCGCTTGCTCGACCAATAATATTTGAAATTTCTTACGCGGAAATGAGTATGAAAGAAAATGGATCATTAGTACGCGAGGTCTTGTCTGTTATCGGTGAACTACCGTCTTGTCTTAAGTGATTGCCCGCCGCAATAGTTTTAGCTAATATTGCTCCCTTCTCAGCTGACAAAAGATCCTAAACTTAGAAAGGCTTGATCCAAAATATGTCTAAGACTGTTCCTATTACCGTTGCGCACGGGGACGGCATCGGGCCGGAAATCATGGCCGCGACGCTTCACATTCTTAAAGAAGCCGGCGCTTCCCTGGAGATTGAAACTATCGAGATTGGCGAGAAAGTCTACCTGGCCGGAAATAGTTCTGGGATCGAGCCAAGCGCCTGGGACTCGCTACGGCGCACAAAGGTTTTTCTTAAGGCACCCATTACCACGCCACAGGGAGGCGGTTACAAGAGCTTAAACGTGACAGTGCGCAAAACCCTTGGCCAATACGCCAACGTCCGCCCCTGTGTCTCTTATCACCCGTTTGTGGAGACAAAGCACCCGAACATGGATGTAGTGATCGTGCGCGAGAACGAAGAAGATCTCTATGCCGGTATCGAGCATCGCCAAACCGAGCAGGTGGTCCAGTGCCTGAAGCTGATCTCACGGCCGGGTTCGGAGAAAATCGTGCGCTACGCTTTTGAGTATGCGCGGACGAACAACCGCAAGAAGGTTACCTGCTTCACTAAGGACAACATCATGAAGGCCACCGACGGCCTTTTTCACAAAGTCTTCAATGAGATCGCGGCGGAATATCCGGACCTCGAGAACGAGCATTGGATTGTTGACATTGGGGCCGCGAAACTTGCAGACACACCCGAGGTGTTCGACGTCTTGGTAACGCTTAATCTTTACGGCGATGTGTTGTCTGACGTTGCCGCGCAAATTGCCGGCTCGGTCGGGTTGGCAGGTTCCGCAAACATTGGCGAGCATGTCTCAATGTTTGAAGCGATCCATGGTTCCGCTCCGCGCCGCGCGGGACAGAATCTTGCTAATCCCTCGGGTTTGATCATGGGTGCGGTCATGATGCTGGTTCACATTGGTGAGATGACGGTGGCGGAACGCGTACACAATGCCTGGCTGCGGACGCTCGAAGATGGCATTCACACCTACGACATTTATAAGGAAGGCATCAGCCGCGAGAAGGTGGGCACGAAGGAATTTGCCGAGGCTGTCGTGCAGCGAGTGGGACAGACGCCCCAAACTCTGAAGCCCGCCAAATACAAGCCGGCTGGCAGCGAAGCGGGTAAAACCAAACGGGCCAGTAGTAAAGCGCGAGCGAAGAAAGATCTTGTTGGTGTGGATGTGTTTCTCGATTGGACCGCAGGTTCGGCCAATGACCTGGGGAACTCGCTGAGCAAACTCAGCGGCGACGGCGTCAAGTTGGAGATGATGAGCAACCGCGGCGTTAAGGTGTGGCCAGGCGGTCATGCCGAAACATTTTGCTCAGACCACTGGCGCTGTCGTTTCTTGGCTGAAAGTGATGGCCTTGGGATTTCTCACCCGCAGATATTGTCCCTCCTGAAGCGCGTGGCTGACGCAGGTTTCGACTTTATCAAGATCGAGAACCTTTACAACTTCGACGGTGAGCGAGGTTATTCGCTGGATCAGGGAGCCTGAATTTCGAATTTCGGATTTCGAATTTCGGATTTGGTTAGCTGGAAGTAACCTTTGATAGCGGAAAGGAATACCGCGATGGCGAAAAAGCGAGTACCCGGTCTACGAGTCGGCTCCGGAACCTCCAAAATCCGAAATCCGCAATCCGAAATCCGCAATTCACCCCGCAATCCGAAATCCGAAATCCGAAATTCGCGGTCTCTCGTAGCGGTCATCATGGGCAGCAAAGCAGACTGGGAAACGATGCGCTCTACGGACGAGACGCTGACGGAATTTGGCGTTGCGCATGAATGTCGCGTGATTTCCGCGCATCGGACCCCCGAATTGGCCGCAGCGTTTGCCTCCAACGCGGAGGCCCGTGGCATTGAGGTCGTGATTGCCGCCGCCGGTGGCGCAGCGCATCTGGCAGGGGTCATTGCAGCACATACGACTCTTCCTGTCCTGGGCGTACCGATGAAAAGCGAAGCGTTGAATGGTATGGATTCCCTGCTCGCAACCGTGCAGATGCCGGCAGGAGTTCCCGTCGGCACACTGGCTATTGGAAAACCGGGTGCAACAAACGCAGCCCTGTTCGCGATAGCCATCTTGGCCAATGGTCGACCCGCCTTGCGCAAAAAGCTCCACCAGTTTCGTGAGGATCAGGAAAAGAAGGTTCGCGAAGCAGTCCTTGAATGATTCGAGCATCCAGAATTAGCCGCAGATGTACGCTGATAAACGCGGATCTAAAAAATAACCAAATGCTCTCCTTTAGACAGAGCGAGCGCTATTAGCGCCACTTCCTACAGAATTGCATTTGATTTTTTCAGATCCGCGTTCATCCGCGTAATCTGCGGCCAATTTCTCGACTTACAGGCACAATCGATCAGGCTCAATCAATAACGTCGGCGAGTTATTAGCGCGATCACGGCAACAAACAGCGCCGAACCAATGATCGACCAGATAATTGGGAAGCTTGTGGTCCCGATGCGCACTGAGAAGAGTTCCGGAAGTGCGAACGACCGAGCCAGCCACATTCCTAAAACCGCACCTACAAAACCGAGCGCAATGGATACAAGGCAACCACCACGCGAATAGCCGGTAATGGCCTGACCCAGCGCGCCGCAAAGTCCCGCAACCACGAGCAATACGAGCAAATCAAGAATGGTCATTTAAGTCTCCTTAGTTTATCGTCCCAGCTCATTCCGATGTACCTCGCCGCCTTTCATTACGAAACGCACCCGTTCGAGTTCCGTGATGTCGCGCAATGGATCGCCGGCGACGGCGATGATATCGGCATATTTTCCCGGCTCCACCGCGCCAAGGTCGTCCGGACGTTCCAGCAGGTTTGCTGCAGCAATCGTGGCAGACTGGATCGCCTGCATCGGAGTCATTCCATAACGAACCATGTAAGCAAACTCCTTCGCCTGATTCTCAGTCCAGGCATAACCGCCGGCATCAGTTCCATAGGCGATCTTTACGCCTTTGCGCAAAGCCAGACCAAATGCCTTTGCCTCCAGATCGCGCATCGCTAACCAGATTGGCGCGCCTGCCGCGGCCCGGCCTTCGGCAACGTAAACGCCCACGTAAATCGTCGGGCACCAGTAAGTGCCCTGGCGCACCATCCGATCCATCAATTCGTCGTCTAACCCGTAACCGTGCTCGATGGAATCAACGCCAGCCTTGAGTGATGATTCTATGCCTTCACGTCCCATAGCGTGAGCGGCCACTCGACGCCCGAGTCGATGGGCTTCATCAACCATTGCCTTCATTTCATCCTCCGTGAAGTTGACCCACGAATGCAGCGCGCCATCTTTAATGAAATAGCGGCGGTCAGCGTAAAACTTTATCCAATCGGCGCCATACTTGACTTGTTCGCGAACGGCGCGGCGAATGTTGTCTGGGCCATCTACAATCTGCACCCCTTCCGGCATCCGCAGTTCCCAGGAATAGCCTTGCAACGGATACATTCCGGTCGCCGAGAAAGCGCGCGTCGCCACAAACATTCGCGGCCCAGGAATTACGCCGCGATTAATTGCTTGCTTGATATCAACGTCGGCATACATCGCGCCCTCCGTTTCCAGATCCCGCATCGCGGTGAACCCATTCATTAACCCTGTGCGCGCAGCGACGCTCGCTCGAATTGTGCGGTAAGGAATCGACTCCTTGAGAAGTTGTTCGTCGTAATCAGCGGCCGTGATGTCGCCCTGTAGCAGTATGTGGGTGTGACAGTCCGCAAGTCCCGGAAGCACAGTTGCTCGCGAGAGGTCGATTACGCGCGCGGAGCGAGGCGCACTTTTTTCGATTTCAGCGAGAGGGCCAACCGCCTTGATCCGCTCACCCTCGATCAGTATGCCCTGGTTCTCGACCACGCGACCCGCGCGCACGTCAATTAGACGACCGGCTTTTAAAAGAACGATTGACGATGGCAGAGCTTTGGTTTGAGCCGGAACCAGGGCTTGCGGCAGAGAACAGATCCCAAGCAAAGCGAGCAATATTCTTTTCATCATTGTCCTCCGATTCGACTCAAACATATTCACGCAAAGACGCAAAGGGGCAAAAGACGCCAAGTGCCAGGCTCAATGCATGATGGGTGAAGTGAGAACCTAATTTGTTCTTCTTTGCGACTTTGCCCTCTTTGCGTCTTTGCGTAAATCTTTTTCAGAGTCCGTTACCTTTGAGCCACTCCTGAACAACTTCAGCCGGGCTGCGCTTGTTGGCATCAACTTCATAGTTCAAGTGTCGCATCTCTTCGGTTGAGATCGCGTTTGCCAGTTTTGTCAGTACGTCTCTCAGCGGCGGCACACGCGCCAATGAATCCTGGCGCACCAGGTAGACAGCTTCGTAAGGTGGAAAATAGCGCCGGTCGTCTTCAAGCTGCACCAAATCCATTGCTGCGATTCTACCTTCCGTGGAATTTCCGGCAATTAGATCAACCTTGTTTGAGGCAAGAGCTATGTAGGTCAGTGAAAGATCCATCTCGCGGGGCGGCTCTGCAAACTTCAACCCATACGCGCGAGAAAAACCGGGGTAACCATCGGCGCGTGACATAAAATCCTGGCCAAAACCGGCGCGCCAGCCAGCCGCGTGAGGCGCCGCATCCGAGATCGTCTTCAGTTTAAGCCGTCTTGCATCTGCGCCGCGCACGAGAATCGCAAATGTGTTTTCGAAGCCAAGCGGCGGACCCACTTCAACGTTGAATTTTTCTGCATACTCGCGTTTCACCTGTTCGTAGACCGTGCGCGGGTCGGTTGTGGGCGGATGCTGCAGTATGGCCGTGTACGCAGTTCCAGTGTATTCCGGATAAAGATCGACTCGGCCGGCAACGAGTGCATCATGAGGAAGATTGCCCCCTAACTCGAATTTGCGCTCCACGCTCAAGCCCCGCGCCTCCAGCATTTGCGCGACAATCTCAGCGAGCAGGATCGACTCGGTAAAATCCTTCGAGGCCACCCTGACAGGCGCGCTATCACCAGGTTTGTGGCCCTCCGGAGACGAACCTCGCCAGCTTCGCCAGGTTCCGTAGACACCGAAGAGCAAAGCCAACGTGATGACCCCGAGCCCGATCTTTTGAAAGATCCCGAATCGCTTTTTTTCGTTACGGGCCGCAATGGCGAAACGTTGTTCGAGTAGGCCGAATAAAAAATCGGCCGCCAGGGCCATGAACGCGGCGGCAATGGCGCCAGCGAGCAACAGATTATTGTCCTGGCGCAGTCCTCGAAAAATGTAGACGCCCAATCCCCCCGCGCCCACCGCCGCCGCGATGGTTGTGACGCCAACAGAAATCACCGTTGCTACTCTGACGCCGGTTAAGATAACACTCATTGCGAGCGGCAGCTCGACCTGCCAGAGAATCTGGTGGTCAGTCATACCCATTGCCACGGCCGCTTCGCGAACGTTCTGATCCACGCCCAATATTCCTGTCACTGTGTTTCTAATGATTGGCAACAGGGCATAGAGAACTAGTGCCACGATAGCCGTACGCGCGCCGATGCCGCCAATAAATGGTAACGGAATCAGAAAACCAAAAAGCGCAAGACTCGGGATCGTTTGCATCACGTTGGCGATGCCCAATACCGGGTTGCGCAAGGCCTGCTTGCGCGTTAGCAAAACTCCTGTCGGAATTCCGATTGCGATCGCCACCAGTGTCGAGATCAAAACAAGTGAGAGATGCTCACGAGCAAGCTTGAGTAACTCGCTCCAGTTTTGCTGCAGGAAAGTCCAAAAGCTCATCTCTTCCCTCCAGCATTACCGTCATCGCTTTCACGAAGCCGCAGAGTTTCCAGGTAGGCGCGCGCATACTCCTGATTCGACTTGAGAAAACCCGCGGGCGTTTCCAGCAGCACAAGTCGACCGGCATTCATGAGGCCGATTCTGGAGCCAAGCAAAAGCGCTTCACGCAGGTCGTGGGTAACGAAGATGGCCGTCTTGTCCAACCGAACGGTGAGAGCTGCGAACTCCCGTTGCAAGCTGGCGCGCGTTAACGGATCGAGCGCACCGAAGGGTTCGTCGAGCAGAAGTAGAGATGGCTCCGCCGCGAGAGCGCGGGCAACACCGACACGCTGGCGCTGTCCCCCCGAAAGCTCTCCCGGATAACGTTTTGCGAATTTCTCAGGGTCAAGCCCGACCAGCGAAAGCAATTCAACTACGCGCTGCCTCACTCGCGTCCCGTCCCAGCCGTCCAGCACGGGAACAAGTCCAACGTTGCGCTCGACTGTGAAGTGAGGAAAGAGACCGGCCTCCTGAATTACATATCCGGTTCGCCTGCGTAAGCGAATTGGATCCCATTCGCTGGTCGGTTTGCCTTCAACCAATACCTGACCCGAAGTTGGGAGTAAAAGACGATTAACAAGCTTGAGGGTGGTCGTTTTGCCGCAACCAGACTCGCCGAGCAGGACCAGAGTTTCGCCCTTTTCAACCGTTAGATTTAAACCGGAGATGATCGGTGAAGAGACGGAAGGGACGGAATAACTAACATCGCGAAACTCTACGAGCGCGTTATCAACTAATTCGCTCATCGCGTCGCCCTATTGGTCTGCCTTACACGGCCAATAAAAGATTACTGCTGAACCGCTCCAGCGAGTCGAGCCAGGTGCGACTACAGGTGAAGCCTGTCTCGGCTGCCAACTGCGCGATGCCTGCGAGATCGTATTTGTATGAGTTTTCGGTGTGAATGCGCTCGCCTTCCTTAAAGTGGATATCCATAGCCAGCTTGGCGATCTTGACCGCCTGCCCGTGCGTGCTTTCGATGTAGATCTCCACGCGTCCCATCTCTTCATTGTAAAAGGCATGATGCTTAAAAGCGCGCAAGTCAAAATCGCCTTCGAGCTCTCGATTAACACGGGCGAGTAGATTCAAGTTAAATGCAGCGGTCAGTCCCAGGGCGTCGTCATACGCCGGCTCAAGCACCCGACGATCCTTCTTCAGGTCTGCCCCGAGTAGAAGTGCATCCCCTGCGCGAAGCACTCCGCGCAGAGCGCGAAGAAAAACAGGCGCTTCGTCCCTGCCAAAATTGCTGATGTTTGATCCAAGGAAGAGGGCGAGGGTACGACCTCTCTCTTTCCTGGCTAGTTCAGTCAGGCTATCGAAGTAGTCGGCAGCATAGGCTTCGATTCGCAGCCGCGGGAACGACTGCAACAGAATTCGCGAGCTGCTTTCCAGGGCCGTAGCAGAGATGTCCACGGGTATGAAAAGGAGTTCTGCTTGCTTCCGTAGCAAGGCCTCCACGATGAGTTTCGTCTTGGAGGCGCTGCCACTTCCCATTTCGAGCAATGTCTTATACCCGTCAACCGAGTCAACAATCTCACCAGCATAACGCTCGATGATCTCATTCTCAGCGCGGGTCAGGTAATACTCGGGCGTGAAGCAGATGGCGTCGAAGAGCCGGGAGCCAAGTTCGTCATAAAAATACTTTGGTGAGAGGCACTTCGGCTCGGATGAGAGACCTTTGCGCACATCTTCGGCAAAGCCCGCCGAGGGATCGAGCTTGACGAGATTATGGATAAAGAGCCGGTCTTCATCAGTCTGGACTAATTCTGTTTTCGTCAATTGATCTCCTCGGTTCCATGTCACATGACGATGAGCAACGACTGTTGAAACTGGTTCGCAGGGGTCAGTTATGATAACTGATCGTGCTCTATTAGCAATACGCCGGTGGGAGCAGGCAGGCGGCAGATGGTCGGATTTTCCATTTTCCAATTCTCATTTGACATTTTTTCATTCGGTCAATGTTCGGAGCCAAGTTCGGATCCAAGTTCGTGGTGATTCGTGCTACTTCGTGGATCGCTTGTTTGGCTGAGAGATCAAGAACGATCCACGAAATCACACGAATGGACACGAAACAATGGGCCACAACAGCAAATGTGGGTTAAACTAGTGCAAGAGTGTAAGTCCAGCTGACCAATGCGTTTGTCACTTTCAGATCGCCGAGTTGCACTTACAACTGAATCCGCCATTGATTGCAATGGAAAATGATAGCTGTCAAATCTGTCAAATGACAAATGGAAAATGAAAACGCTCCTGCCGTCTGCTCCTGCCTCCTGCTCCTGACTCCTGCCTCCTGCCGTCTGACTGCGGGCGTCCTTGACCCAAAGGGTATTGCTGGGCAAGATCCAACGCATGATGTACGAAGGTTTCAAGTGCCGCGAATTGAGGCGCGTCTCAGCATTTGAGCGGTTGCTGGCAGTAATCGCCTTGCTGGTACTCAGTGGGAGTACGGTTTGGGCGCAAGGTTATCTCCAGGAACTCGACACTCCGGAAACAGTATCGCTCTCTCTAAAGAACCGCGACGGACGCGTCAGCATCATTGCTTCCGAGGAACGGCAGAATAAAGTCACGATCGAAGCCAGCTCGACGGGTGCGGCGGTAACTTCCAGGGACGTCAAGATTGAGAAGAAGGGTGGCTCCGTTGAGATCAGAGTGAGTGACCGCCCGCAAAAGGATCGCATTGACCTGGTGGTGCGAATTCCATCGCGCTCGAAGGTAGACGTGGAGAGTGAAGCAGGAGCGGTAGATATTGTTGGCAATTTCGAGGCTGCTGCAGTTCGAACAAACACCGGTACCATACACGCTGATGTGCCTCTTGAGGCGCTGAAGTTTAATTTTCTTTGGCAGGCAAGCCGGCCGCGTTATTTGAGCGACGTAGAACTCCCGGAGATCAAGGAGAAGCGTGGAGGATTCTTTTCGATCTCGGGAAGACTAGGTGAGAAAAAGCCGACGAAAGGACAACGCATCGAGCTCGAGTTCTTAACGCAGCGCGGCGTTGTGCTTTTGAACGTCGATCCCGCCATGGTGCCCAGCGATCTGCGCGAGCGGCCGCTGACCGAAGCGGCGCGGGCTATCGTGCGCAGCGGCGACAGCCAGCTAATTGATGCGATCCGTAAGGTTTCGCCGAAAATGTTTGGCGATTATGCAAAGACGCTGCCACCGCTGGAGAAGGAGCCGACGTTAGTGTCACGGCGGCCGCCGGGCCAGGTCGTTACCGCAATTGCACCGCAGTTGATGCGGCTGAATGCGAGCGTCCTCGATCGCAACGGGCGCGCGATTGGCGGCATGAAGCAGTCTGATTTCACGGTTTACGAGAACGGAGTCGAGCGCCAGGTAACGGAGGTAGCCCCCACGCATGAGCCATTCAATCTCGTGCTGCTGCTCGACGTTTCCGGCAGCGTTGAAGAAAGAATGGAGTTTATCCGCAAAGCGGCGCGCGATTTCCTGCATACCGCCAGTCCACAGGACCGCATCGCCATCATCAGTTTCCGCGACGACATTCAGGTGATTTCAGATTTCAGCACTAACCGCGAGATGCTCTCGAAGAAACTGGATGAGATTGATGCGGGCGGGGGTACAGCTTTATACGATGCACTTGCCTACGTTCTCACGGATCCCCTGAAGATGCTGCGCGGCGAGCGAACTGCTGTGGTGGTGATGTCTGATGGTGATGACAACAAATCCTTTGTACCCTTTCCCGCATTGCTGGAAGCAATCAGTGAATCAGGCGCGTTGATCTATCCCCTCTACGTCCCCTCGGGTTTGATACCGGAAGCGAGCGTGCCCAAGCCGGAAGTCACCATTGACCCGCTGCGCAGTCGTTATCTAACACTCACAACACGGGCGGACGAAGAGGGTCGAAAGCTGGCTGCTGTCTCGGGGGGTGTTTACTATCCGATTCGGCGTATCGAAGATTTGCAGAGCGCCTATGACGACGTAGTGCTCCAACTGCGCTCGGCTTACACAATCACCTATGCCTCAAATTCTAGTCCGTCAGGCAGTCGTCGCGTGCGGGTGCGCGCCAATCGCGATGGTGCTTCAGTGCGTCTGAGTCCAGTGGTCGGCGTGGCGACTCCTTGAGGACGGCTTCTGAGTCAGCTTACAAGTCGCTGTTAGCTGTTAGTGGGGTCAGTTGAAGTTAGTGGCAGTGCAATCGAACATTGGGCCGCGGATTAACGCGAATGAGCGCGGATCTGAAAAAGAAGTATTAGGATCAACAGGCCTCAGAAACAAAGCGCAGAAATGACTTCAGAAAGTCCGTCCGCGTTGCCGAGTTCTGGTCTGCTATTCCTTCAGATTGGCGCTCATCCGCGTTAATCCGCGGCTGTATTTCAAACTGACCAAGTACCTGGCTTGCTGGAGGTATTTACATTTCATCCTTCATCCCTCATCCTTCATCCTTGCATGAGCCAACCACTTTTCGCAGCACTGTTTGACGAGACCGAGCGCGGACCACTGACCGTCTCCGAGTTGACGAGCGCAGTCAGGAATGCGCTCGAGGCACGTTTCGCATCTGTCTGGGTGGAAGGCGAAATCTCAAATTTCAAAGCCCATGGTTCGGGTCATTGGTACTTCACAATCAAGGATGAAGGTGCACAGCTCCGGGCGAAATGTTTTCGTTCAGCCAACACCCGGATCCGTTTTCGGCCGGCTGATGGACTGCACGTCAGGGCTCGGGGCCGGTTAAGCGTCTATGAAGCCCGCGGTGAGTATGAGCTAATTGTAGAAACTCTTGCTCCTGCCGGGGCGGGCGCCATGCGCATCGCCTTCGAGCAGCTTCGCGATCGTCTGCGGGCCGAAGGACTCTTTGCGAAAGAGTTAAAGCGTCCCCTGCCGGTTTTCCCGCGGCGCGTGGGGGTTGTCACTTCGCCAACGGGCGCCGCAATTCGCGACATCATCAATGTAATTTCGCGCCGCACGCGAACTGTTCATGTGCTCTTTTCGCCGGCTCGCGTGCAAGGCGAAGGCGCAGGCCGCGACATCGCGTGCGCTATCAAACTGATAAACCAGCATCACCAGCAGGCGGGCAGAGAAGGTCGAACTGATGATCTGGTTGACGTCCTCATCGTAGGCCGCGGTGGTGGCTCGAGCGAAGATTTGTGGGCCTTTAATGAAGAGGAGGTCGCTCGCG
>WNGE01017605.1_pt1 | contig 20217 bp, 23 predicted proteins | sample 5400651 | NCBI WGS metagenome assembly WNGE01 (sample SAMN13153370, study PRJNA577476) | soil metagenome | isolation source: 60 cm soil or saprolite under grassland replicate 2 | place: USA:California | collected 2016-06-15 | reverse complement strand
AACAGCCACGAACGACGCCGAGCACTCACCGGCTGGGTCGACCACTACACTCGCCGACGACCCCACCGCAGCCTCGGCCGCCAAACCCCGCTCGAGCGCCTACACACGCTCAACCGGAACAACCTCCTCGGGTCCTACAGCTAGGACGCAAGTGCCGGCAAGGCCGCCACGGTCTCGAGAGAGGCACTCTCTCCGAGCTCCTCGGCGAAGGCCGCGACGATGCCCGGGTCGAACTGAGTGCCCGCGCAGCGCTCGAGCTCTGCGAGCGCCGCTCGGGAAGAACGCTTCGGCCGGTAGATCCGGTCGGACGTCATCGCGTCGTACGCGTCGGTGACGAAGATGATCCGGGCGCCGAGCGGAATCTGTTCGCCGTGCAGGCCGTCTGGATACCCGGCGCCGTCCCAGCGCTCGTGATGGTGCAGAACGAGATCAGCGACCGGGTCGACGCCGAGGCTGTCGAGCATGCGAAAGCCGATCTGCGGGTGGCGTTCCAGCACGAGCCGCTCCGAGTCGGCCAGCGAGCCGGGCTTCCGGAGGATCTCCTCCGGAATTGCGAGCTTGCCGAGGTCGTGGAGGCTGCCGGCGAGTCGTGTGAGCTCGACCTGCTCCGCATCGAGGCCCAACCTCTTCGCCACCCGCGCCGCCAGCTCGCCGACTCGCTCGGAGTGACTTCCCGTGTACGTGTCGCGGGCGTCGACCGCCTTGGCGAGGGACGCGGCCGCTGAGCTCGTCGCGGCCGTGGCCCTGCATCGGAAAGGTCGCGAGCCCTGCACTCACCGTCACGGTGCCGATATGGTCGAAGTCGACCGTCGCGATCCGCTCCACGATCGAGTCTGCGGCTGTCAGTGCCATCCCCTCGTCGTGATCGGCGAGGAGCAGCGCGAACTCGTCGCCGCCGAGCCGGAAGGCCTCGCCGCCCTGGCGGAGTCTCGCGCCGACCTGCGAGAGGATGCGGTCGCCCGACGGATGCCCGTAGCGGTCGTTGATCTTCTTGAAGTCGTCGATGTCGACGAAGCAGAGCGTCAGCGGCCTCGCCTGCTCCTCCGCACGCAGCAGCTCGCGCTGGAGGCGCTCGTGGAACTGACGGTGATTGCCGAGCCCGGTCAGCGGATCCGTGAGCGCGAGGCGCATCGCCCGCAGCGCGCGGTGCGTGGAGCGCTGGTACAGCGCGATTGCGAGCAGCGGCCCGACGAGCGCCACCGACAAGACCGGCGAACGCTCCCACAGGACGACGAGCATCAGCGCCGCAGACGCCATGAACGCGAACGGCACGATGGTCGCGCGGATGTGCGTCCGCATCAGCTGGAGGTACGGCTGGCCGCTGCTGAGCGCGATCGCGGCGGAGATCAGGACGATGTTGACGACATTGTCGGCTGTGGCCGCGAGCACGACTCGCGCTACCACTGCACCGACGCTCTGGCCGTGGATGGGAGCGATCAACAAACCTGCGGCGAGGGCGACGAGAGCGAGAACTGCAACGTTGAACGCGATCCGCTGGAGCGGTCGGTGCTGGGCGAGCTGGACGATGGCTGTCGCCGCGAGCAGAAGCAGAGCACCGGCGGCCCAACCGAAGAGCACGATCGCGGCAACGGCGAACACGAACGTGAGCGAGAGCACGCCGCCGCCGGTCTCCGCGTTGATCGGCACGGGGAAGCGCTCCGCGAGCGTCGCAGCCGCGGTGAGCGCGGCGAGGCTGATCAGCGCGCGACCGCTGTGTGCCGTGGTCGCGAAGGCGTAACCGGCCGCGATGAGGACACCGAGGCCCGCCAGACAGACAGGGAGAATGAGGGCGTTAAGCCGGCGGGACGTGACCGCCTGTGAGCTCACGTCAGGGTTAGAACCAGGTGAATTGGTCGAACGAGTCCCAGGTGAACTGACCCGAGACTGCCGCGACGAGCACCAGGATCGCCACGAGGGCGATCATCTTCGGCTTCCACTGCAACATCCCCAAAAACCTCCCTATTACAAAGACGCCAGACGGGAAGATTGTTTCTTTTGCGGTCGGCGTGGCGTATCCCCCCTAAGGGGGATTTGGGAAAAGTCGCTTCTACGCGGGGGAAACGAGACCCGCTTCGGCGAGCGGACGGCGTCCCCACGCGAAGCGTTTTGCGTACCAACCAGAGAGCGTCGTGACGGCGACTCCGTACTTTGACGAGTGGATGAACCAACCGTTGCCGAGGTAGATGCCCATGTGGTCGACCTGCTTGGGCTTCGACTTCGCGCCACCGGCTCCGAAGAAGATGACGTCGGCGGGCTGGAGCTTCGCGAAGAGGATGCGGTTCGCGGCGGGAACCTCCGCGCTCATCGCAAACGTCGTGCGGCCCTGGAGCATGTCCTGCAGGCTGCCCCCGTCCGCGTATTGCTCGACCTTGTAGACGCGCCAGACGAATCCCGAGCAGTCGAAGCCGCCGTGGACCTGCGGCCCGAACGGCGATTCGGTGAACTCGCTCTCCCCGCCCCAGACGTACGGGTAGCCGATGAAGCGGACTGCCGTCGTGAGGACCTTCTTCTGCCAGGGGTTGAGTGCGGGCAGGACGAACGATGCCGCAAGTTCCTGGAGGCCCTGGGCGTCCTGCGGGCCGAGTTGCAGGACCCGGGCTGCAGAGTAGGCGGCTTCTGCGTGGGTGGCCGGCTGGCCGGGCGAGAGCTCGAGCGTGTCGAGAGAGGCCGGATGGTTCGTGCGCAGACCGAGCAGGCGCGCAACGGCTTCGGTCCCGAATCGAGAGGGAGGCGCAAGACCTGCGGTCCTGGCCGCCTGCGTGAAGAGCTTGGCGCTGTCGGCGAGCCCGAGCGCAGTCACAAGCCTCGCGTCGAGAGCTGCCATCGTGACCTTCGCCGAGCTCGTCGAGCTGGGCGCGGCGGCCTCGGTATGCATCAGGCCCGCGACGATGGTCTCGAGCTCTCCGCGGGTGAGAGGATCTTCGGGTCGCGCTGCCGCCGCCTTGGCCATTATTCCGGCGGCGACTACGGTCTTGAGCTCGGCCTGTGCCCACGATGTCCCCGACTTGGCGGCGGCTGTTGCCGGCGACAGCGTGAAGAGCATGACGAGCGCGCAGACGTACGCAAGGCGGCGGCGGCGCATACTGTCCTATCGGCGGCCGGCCGTATCTCTTTAATGTCGGGCTGGTGTGGACGCTGAGGAAGGTTTGTGGAGCCGAGAAGCTGGTCAATACGGTCGCCCGGGCGAAGCCCGCGCGAGCTTTCTGCGGCGCCGTCGAGTCGGCGCCTTAGCTCACAAACATGGACGTCCAGATCACCCCGGAACCGACCCAGGAGGAGCGCCGGGCGATCCTCGAGGCGCTTGAAGAGGAGGGTCGTACGGCCGCGGCCCCCTCGCCCTGGCGCCGCGCCGGGCTAGGCCCCGGGCCTGAGGAAGAGGACGATCAGGCCGTCGCGCCGCCGCGCCAGAGGCGCGGGGCGACCCGGGCGTAGTCCAGCCCGGAGATCCACGTCAGCACGACCGCGACGAGCAGCGTCCACCAGGCGATGTCGTCTCGCCAGGCCCCCGCCGCGGCGAAGCCGCCGACGGCTGCGGCCACCGCCTGCGACCACGTCTTCAACTTGCCGAGATCGCGCGCTTGGAGCACGACGCCTCGTTCGAGTGCGGCCAGGCGCAGCGCGGTGATGAGGAACTCCCGGACGACGATCGCAGCGACCATCCAGCCGGGTGCCACCCGCTGGTCGACGAGCATGATCAGGACCGCGAGGACGAGGATCTTGTCCGCTGCGGGATCGAGCAGCGAGCCGAGCGGTGAGGAGCGGCCGCGGCTGCGCGCGATGTGCCCGTCGAACCAATCCGTGGCCATCGCGGCCGCGAAGACCGCCGTCGCCCAATAGTTGTGACCGTGGAAGTCCCACGCGTACAGCAAGATGACGAAGGGGACGGAGGCGGCGCGCGCAACCGTCAGACCGTCCGGAAGACTCACGCTCGCAAGAATAGAGGGGCAGTGGCGGTTTTCAGCAAAGTGCTCGTCGCCAATCGGGGTGAGATCGCGATCCGGGTGTTCCGGACGCTGCGCGAGCTCGGCATCGGCACGGTCGCTGTCTATTCGGACGTCGACCGGAATTCGGCGCACGTGAGCTGCGCGGATGAGGCGCATCTGATCGGCGCCGGCCCGCCCGCCGAGAGCTATCTGAACCAGGAACGGATCCTCGCTGCAGCGCGGCGGGCGGGCGCGGGAGCGATCCATCCCGGCTACGGCTTCCTCGCCGAGAACGCGGACTTCGCCCGCGCCTGCGGCGAGCAGGGTCTCGTGTGGATCGGCCCGCCGCCTGAGGCGATCGAGGCGATGGGATCCAAGATCGAAGCGCGTGAGCGGATGCGGGCGGCAGGCGTCCCGATCATCCCGGGTGTCACCCAGCCCGTCGAATCGGCCGAGGAGGTGCGCATGCTTGGCGAGGAGCTCGGCTGGCCGATCGCAATCAAGGCGTCCGCGGGCGGCGGTGGCAAAGGGTTGAAGGTCGTCCGCGATCCGGCAGAGGTCGAACGTGCCTTCGAGTCGGCCCGACGCGAGGGCGAGGCCTATTTCTCGGATCCGGCCGTGTACGTCGAGCGCTATCTCGAGGATCCGCGCCACGTCGAGGTGCAGGTCCTCGCGGATGCGCACGGCAACGTGATCCACCTGGGCGAGCGCGACTGCACGATTCAGCGTCGCCATCAGAAGCTCGTCGAGGAGACGCCTTCGCCCGCTGTCGACAGCGGGTTGCGCGAGCGAATCGGTGCGATCGCCGTCGATGCGGCGCGCGCGGTCGGCTACCAGAGCGCCGGCACGATCGAGGGCCTGCTCTCGCGCGATGGCGAGTACTTCTTCCTGGAGATGAACACGCGCATCCAGGTCGAGCACACGGTCACGGAGATGGTGACCGGTCTCGATCTCGTGCGCGAGCAGGTGTTGATCGCGGCGGGGCAACCGCTCTCTGTGCGACAGGAAGACGTGCATCTGCACGGCCACGCGCTGGAGTGCCGGATCAACGCGGAGGACGTTTCCAGCGGTTTCCTTCCCGCACCCGGGACGATCACGCGCTACCGCGAGCCGAGCGGCCCAGGTGTGCGTGTCGACTCCGGTGTCGTCGCGGGTACCGAGATCTCTCCCCTCTACGACGCGATGATCGCGAAGCTCGTCGTCCACGACGTCGACCGCGAGCACGCGCGGCGGCGGATGCTGCGCGCCCTCGACGAGTTCGTGATCGACGGCGTGCGGACGTTGATCGGCTTCCACAAGGCTCTGCTGACGCATCCCTGCTTCGTCGAGGGCGAGACGTGTCACGGCCTCGTCGAGTCAGAGCTGCTGGCGGCCCGCGCGGGCGAGTTCGAGAACGGCCGTCCGGTTACTCCCCCGGAGCGGGGCACGGCTGCCGTGCGTGAGGCGGTCCGTTCGGTCGAGGTCGATGGGCGTCGGTTCGAGGTGCGTGTCCTCCGGCCGGAGCCTGCCTTCGCTGAACTGGGAAGACGTCGTCGGGAGCGCGCGCGTGGGAGCGGGGCGGGGAGCGCAGCCCGCGACGCGGTGGTGAGCCCGATGCAGGGAACGGTGCTTGCCGTCGAGGTGGCCGACGGCGACGAGGTCCAGTCGGGCCAGGTCATCTGCATCGTCGAGGCGATGAAGATGGAAAACGAGGTGCACGCGCACCGCACCGGTACCGTCAGCGAGCTGTCCGTCGTCCCCGGGCAGCCGGTCAAGACGGGCCAGGTGATCTGCGTCGTGACGACCGAGTGAGATGTCGGCGCAAACCCGGCCCAGACATGTAGGCCTTTCGCCGGTATCGTCGCTCGCAGAGGGTGGTGGGTGATAACCCCCACCCAGGGTGGGGCCGCGCGCGCACGCGTGTACCTCTAGACAAACGGCGATCTCGAGACATGCGGCGATCTGAGTGCGCGCGACGCGCGGTGGGCCGCGGGTAGAGTGCCGCGCCGGTGGATCTCTACGAATACCAGGGCAAGCAGCTCTTCGCGCGCTACGGCATCCCTGTGTCCGAAGGCCGCCTCGCGACGGCGCCCGAGGAGGCGCGCGCGGCTGCCGAGGAGATCGGGGGCCCGGTCGTGGTCAAGGCCCAGGTGTTGACCGGCGGGCGCGGCAAGGCCGGAGGTGTGAAGCTCGCCGACGATCCGGCTGACGCGGCAGCAAAAGCGCGCGACATCCTCGGGCTCGACATCAACGGCCATGTGGTGCGCAAACTCTGGATCGAGGAGGCGTCCGACATCGCGAAGGAGTACTACCTCTCGATCACCTTCGACCGCGGCGCGAAGCAACCGCTCTACATGCTCACAACCGAGGGCGGGGTCGAGATCGAGCAGGTCGCCGACGAGAACCCACAGGCGCTCGCGCGCCTGCACGTGGATCCGCTCGAAGGTTTTCAGCCGTACCAGGCCCGCCGACTGATCTACGGCGCAGGCATCGAGGACCCGGGTGAGCAGAAGCAGATCCTCGGCATCATCGAGAAGCTCTACGACTGCTTCGTCGAGTCCGACGCGATGCTCACAGAGATCAACCCGCTGATCGTCACTCCCGGCGGAGAGGTGCGTGCGCTCGACGCCAAGTTCACCGTCGACGACAGCGCGCTCTTCCGCCACCCCGACATCGCCGAGATGCGCGACGTCGAGGCGGCTGACCCGCAGGAGCGCCTCGCGCGGGAGAAAGGCGTCACCTACTGGGCGGCGGCGGCGACGCGCAGGGGGTGGTCGACGCGCTCGAGGTGATCACGAGCGACGAACAGGTGCGCTCGATCTTCTTCAACATCTTCGGCGGGATCACGCGCGGCGACGAGGTGGCGCGCGGAATCCTGACCGCGCTCGACCAGATGAGAATCGAGCTCCCGATCGTCGTCAGGCTCGACGGTACGAACGCCGAAGAAGGCCGCAGGCTGCTTGCCGAGGCAGCGCCTCCCAACCTCCACGTCGAGCCCACGATGCTGGAGGCTGCGCAGCGCGCGGTCGAGTTGGCCGCGTGACCGACGTCTGGTCGCAGCGTGCGGACGCTTTCCGCGAGAGCCCGACCCATCGTGAAGGGCCGGATCTCGATCTGCTCGTCGAGTGGTGCGACCCCGGCCACGATGTGAAGGTGCTCGATGTCGCGACCGGCGGAGGCCACGTCGCGAGGCGCCTGCGCGAGGCGGGCTGCACGGTCGTCACAGTCGACCCGGCGCCGGGCATGCAGCCGGACGTCGTCGCTCGCGACGAAGAGCTGCCGTTCGAGGACGGGAGCTTCGATGTCGTCACGTGCAGGATCGCCGCCCATCACTTCCGGGCCATTCGCAAGGCGGTCGCGGAGATGGCGCGTGTCACGCAGCGCCTCGTCGTGATCGAGGACAACGTCTTCGTCGACGAGCGCGTCGAGGAAGCAGAGCGCCTGCGCGACCCGACGCACGTGCGCTGTTACTCGGAGGACCAGTGGAAGGAGATGCTCACGGAGGCCGGCCTCGAGGTCGAGCAGCTCGAACGCTTCGAGCGTCACCCCGTGGTCGAGGACTGGCTCGCGCGGGTCGACACGCCGCCGGAGGACGCCGCGCGCGTCCGCGAGCTGCTCGCGGATCACGTGCAAGACGGTGCGCTCACCCTGAAGTCGATCGTCCTCGAGGCCCGGAGGTCACAGAAATAGTGGCGATCATCGTCGACAACGGCACGCGCCTCGTCGTGCAGGGCCTGACGGGCAGCGAAGGCCGCTTCCACGGTCTGCGCAACCGCAAGTACGGAACGCAGGTGGTCGCCGGCGTCACCCCGAGCAAGGCAGGGCAAGACGTCGAGGGCATTCCCGTCTTCAACACCGTCGCCGACGCGGTGCAAGAGACCGGTGCGAACACGACGCTCATCTTCGTGCCGGCGCGCTTCGCGACCGACGCGATCTACGAAGCCGTCGACGCCGGCATCGGCACCGTGGTCTGCATCACCGAGCACATCCCGGCTCACGACATGCTGCACGTCTACACGTACATCCGCGGCAAGGGCGTGACGATGATCGGGCCGAACTGTCCCGGCGTGCTGTCGCCAGGCAAGGCGAACGTCGGAATCATCCCCGCTGAGATCTTCTCCGAGGGCGCAATCGGCCTCGTCTCGCGTTCTGGCACGCTCACGTACCAGATCGGCCACGAGCTCACGCGGCTGGGGCTCGGGAATTCGACGATCGTCGGCATCGGCGGCGATCCGGTCGTCGGCTCGTCCTTCATCGACGTCCTCCAGCGGTTCGAGACGGACCACGAGACTGAGCTGATCGTGCTCGTGGGCGAGATTGGCGGCGACGAGGAGGAGAAGGCCGCGCGCTTCGTGCAAGATCACGTCACGAAGCCCGTTATCGCCTACATCGCCGGATTCTCGGCGCCGCCCGGCAAGACGATGGGCCACGCGGGTGCGATCATCTCGGGGTCGTCGGGAACGGCGCAGGCGAAGAAGGAAGCACTGGAAGCAGCGGGGATTCAGGTCGGGACGACTCCGACCGAGGTCGCGCAACTCGTGGCCGAGCGATTCGGCGCCCGCGCCTAAACTCTCGCTGATGGAGACGATCTCCTTCGCGCGGGGCATCCCCGCCCCCGAATGCCTTCCGGTCGAGGAACTCGCCGACTGCGCGCGGGCCGCGCTCGTGCGCGACGGGGCCACGGTGCTGTCGTACGGCTCCGCAGGGGGATATCGGCCACTCCGCGACTGGATCGCGGCGCGTCACGGCGTCGATCCCACCCGGGTCCTGGTCACCAATGGCTCGCTGCAGGGAATGGTCTTTTTCGCCGAACGGTTCGCCGGGGAGCGCGTCCTCGTGGAGGAGCCGACCTACGATCGCCCGCTGAAGATCCTCGCTGCGCATGGCGTCGAGACGACGCCGGTGGCGATGGACGACGAGGGTCTCGACCTGGACGCGCTCACAGATGCGCTCGACAGCGGCAGGAAGCTGGCGTTCCTCTACACGATTCCCACCTTCCAGAACCCGAGCGGGAGAACGCTCAGCGAGGAGCGCCGTCACCGACTTGCGGAGCTCGCGCACAAGCACGAGCTGCTGGTGCTCGAGGACGATCCCTACGGGCTCGTTCGTTTCGACGGCGAGGCGCCACCGACGCTGTTCGAGCTGGAAGGTGGCAGGCACGTCGCCTACTCGTCCTCCTTCTCGAAGACGATCGCGCCGGGATTGCGCGTCGGCTACTTCGTTCTGCCGCAGGTTTTGGAGCAAGAGCTCGAGGCCCTGGCGACCTCCACCTATATCACGCCGGTCCTACTGGGGCAGGCGACGGTGTTCGAGTTTCTGCGCCGCGGCAACTTCGAGCCGAACCTCGAACGAGTTGCGAAGCTCCTCGGCGCCCGTCGCGACGCGATGCTCGAGGCACTCGAACGTGAGCTCCCGGATGCACGTTGGAGCCGGCCTCAGGGCGGCTACTTCATCTGGCTCGAGCTACCCGAAGGCACCGACGCCGGTGCGTTGCTCGACCGTGGAGTCGCGGCGGGCGTGACCTACGTGCCCGGCGCGGACTTCGGTGGTGCGCCGAACACGGCGCGGCTCGCATTCAGCTTCGTCTCTCCGGACGAGATCGGCGAAGGCGTGCGCCGGCTCGCAGCCCTCGTCCGGGAACCGCTTCCCGTTTAACGCCTAGCTCGCTGCCGCTACCTGAGCGAAGTCGCCGAGCGGCCTTGGTACGAGGCGCGGCTGGCGGGGTGGAACGAGTGACCCCCGACTGTTCAGCCGAAAGGTGGGGCAGGGCGCGTCGGTCGGAAGGGCACAGAGCCCGGCGCGACGGAAGTAGCAGTCGTCGCACGTCAGTTGGTTCCGCTTGCTCAATTTTCTCCCCTGCCTAGAGATTAGGGCCGCAGTGACAAGCCGTGATACTACGAAGGCGGCTGGTGTAGACAAGGGTTGCCGCAGATGAAAACTAAGCATTTTCCGGTAGATTCGATCTTGCCGAAAACTGCTCCGTTTTAGCTCTTCGGCGGCAGTGTTGCCAGTGCCTGCAACGCCTGTTGAAAACTCTTCACAGGGATGATCCTCAGGCCACCCGCGTAGCGCTTCGCCTCGTGCGCGTTGTCCCCATCGACCGGCACCAGGAAGACGTCGACGTGCGATTTTCGGGCCCCGATCGTCTTCTGCTTGATACCGCCGATCCTCGTCACCGATCCGTCCAGCTGGATCTCGCCTGTGGCGGCCACCTTGTAGCCGTGGTCGACGTCGTGTCCCTTCTTCTCCAACAGCTCGAGTGCGAACGCGAGACCGGCCGACGGCCCGCCGACCTTGCGAAGGATGAACTTGACGGGGAACGGCAGGCGTATGCTCAGCGCCTGGATCGGCAGGACGCCGACGATCGCCCGCTTCGGATTCTGGGTGTCGGCCGTCGTTCGGATTGAGAACGTGAGTTTCTTGCTGCCGCGCCGGACGGTGATCTTGACGGTGTCCCCAGGCTTGAGCCGCGCGAGCACGGCGGCCAGATCGGTCCGTGTGCGTACCTTCTTCTCATTGGCGGCCACGATGACGTCGCCGGGTCGCACGACGCCGCCGGCATGTGAGCCCGAGGTCACGGCAACGACGCGAACCCCGCCGGGGCTGATGGGCACGCGATAACCAAGCTCGCGCAGGGCGACGACCGAGGCGACGTCCTGTGACACCTTCATCGTCGCGAGGTCGAGCTTGCGACTCTCCTGATCGGTGATTCCCGGCTCCACGACCTGCGTCCGGTCGATCACGTCCGAGCCCTCGGGGCGGACGTACGGGATATAGGACTCCAGCAATGACGCCCGCTTGAGCAGGACGTCGACGTAGTAGATTCCGCCTCCGTCCACGTCCGGGTTTGCATCCGGCACCTGCACGAGGTTGGCCAGCGGGTGAGCGTCGTCAGGGATCTCGATGTATTGGTTGCTTCCGCGCGTCACCAGGATTGCGACTGTCGCGACCAGCACGATGAACCCAGCCGAGGCGAGCCGGAAAGGCGACAGCAACCGGCCTAGCGTGGACACTGGCTAGAACAGGCCCCGGGAGAGCCCGCCGTCGACGACCACCGTTGCTCCGTTCACATAACGGGCGCGGTCGGAGGCGAGGAAGCAGGCGACGTCGCCGAACTCCTGCGGCGTGCCCCAGCGTCCCACCGGAATCGCTTTCAGGTCGGCTTCGGTCGGTCCCTCCGGGTACAGCTGTGCGAGCCGCGCGGTCTCGATCCGGCCTGGCGCGAGGCAATTCACGGTGACGCCGCGAGGGCCGAGCTCGCGGGCTAGCGTCTTGGCCCAGCCGTGGACACCGGGGCGTACGGCGTTGCTGAGCGCGAGATGGTCGGTCGGCTCTTTCGCAGCGACCGAGGTGAAGACGAGGATGCGGCCGCCCGGGCTTTGCACCAGATAGGGCAGGCAGAGGTTGACGAGGCGCAGGGCCGGGAAGAAGAGCAGCTCCACCGCTTCCTCGAGCGACTCGGTGCTCATCGCGACGGCCGGTCCCGGCGGCGGGCCGCCACTGTTCCACACAAGGATGTCGATGCCGCCGAACGCGGCAACGGTTTGCCGAACGACGGCCTCGAGATCGCGCGGGTTCGTGACGTCACCGCGCACGGCGAGCGCGCCGATCCGGTCGGCCTCGCGCTGCAGCACGTCGCGCCGCCGCGCGAACATGGTCACGTTGGCGCCTTCGCCCGCCAGAGACTCGGCGATCGCAAGGCCGAGACCGGCAGAGGCACCGCTCACGATCGCAGTGCGTCCTTTGAGACCGAGATCCATCGTTACGAGGTGAGCAGGCCGACGACTTCGCGTACGGCGCCGGCCGACTCGTTCAGCATTGCCTGCTCGTCCGCATTCAGGTCGAGCTCGTAGACGGCCTCGATGCCGCCGGACCCGAGCTTGACCGGCACGCCCATGTAGAGGCCGTCGATGCCGTACTCGCCCTCGAGATAGGCCGTGCACGGAAGCACGCGCTTCTCGTCGAGCATGATCGAGTCGACGATCTGCGCAGCGGCGGCACCCGGCGCGTACCAGGCCGACGTCCCGAGGAGCTCGACGAGTTCTCCGCCGCCTTTTGCAGTGCGCTGAACCATTGCGTCGATGTCGGCTGCGCCGACCAACGTTGCAAGTGGGATCCCGCCTACCGTGGTCGCGCTTACGACTGGCACCATCTGGTCGCCGTGGCCTCCGAGGACCATGGCAGTGACGTCCCTGACGGAAGCCTGCGTTTCCCAGGCGATGAACGTCGAGAAGCGCGCGCTGTCGAGGATCCCAGCCATGCCGAACACGCGCTCTTTCGGCCACCCGGATACGTTCTTCGCGACATGGCACATGGCGTCAAGGGGATTGGAGACGACGATCAGGATCGCGTCCGGGCTCAGCGCGATCGCCTTCTCCGTGACGTCCTTGACGATCTTCTCGTTCGTTGCGACGAGGTCGTCGCGGCTCATTCCGGGCGAGCGCGGCAAGCCTGCCGTGATGACGACGACGTCGGAGCCGGCAGTCTCGTCGTAGCTGTTCGACCCTGTCACTCTGGGCTCGTACCCGAGCACCGCGCCCATCTGGTTGATGTCGAGGGCCTTCCCCTGCGGGAGGCCTGCCTTGATGTCGACGAGGACGACGTTGGCGTAGTCGTGCGCCGCCAGGACCTGGGCGCACGTGGCGCCGACGTTCCCCGCCCCGACGACGGTCACCTTGCGCCTCATACGAGTACTCCGAGCTTCTCGATGATCGCGTCGGCGACCTGGCTGGTGCCGGCGGCGCTCGGGTCGGAGCGCGTCGGCTTCATGTCGTACGTGACGCTCTTGCCCTCCCGGATGACCCCGGCGATCGCCCGCTCGAGGTTGTCCGCGGCCGCGCGCTCGTCGAGGTGACGGAGCATCAGCATTCCCGACAGCATCTGCGCCATCGGGTTGACCTTGTTCTGGCCCGCGTATTTCGGCGCGGAGCCGTGCGTCGGCTCGAAGATCGCGATGCTCTCGCCGAAGTTCCCGCCGGGGGCGAGTCCGAGCCCGCCGATCATTCCGGCGCAGAGATCGGAGAGCACGTCGCCGTAGAGGTTCGGCAGTACGAGCACGTCGTACTCCTCCGGGCGCTGGACGAGCTGCATGCACATGTTGTCCACGATGCGGTCGTTGAACTCGATGTCGCTGTTCTCGGCGGCGACTTCCTGCGCGACCCGGAGGAACAGGCCGTCGGAGAACTTCATGATGTTCGCCTTGTGCACCGCAGTCACCTTGCGGCGGCCGTTACTACGCGCGTAGTCGAAGGCGAACTGCACGATTCGACGAGTGCCCGTGACAGAGATCGGCTTGATCGAGATGCCCGCATCGTCGTGCGCGAGGTCGCCGCCGTGCGCCTTGATCCACTCGATCAGCTCACGCACCTCCGCGGAGCCTTCCTCGTACTCGATCCCGGCGTAGAGATCCTCTGTGTTCTCGCGGACGATGATCAGGTCGACGTCGTCGAAGCGGGTGCGCACGCCCGGGTAGGTCTTGCAGGGCCGCACCTGTCCATAGAGATCGAGGCTCTTGCGCAGCGCGACGTTGACCGAGCGGAAGCCGCCGTATCTCTCCATCACGTCGGCGCCGGCTTCCCTGACGTCCCAGTCGAACTCGACGCCCGTGGCCTCCAGGACCCGGCGCGTCGCCTCGGTCAACTCGGGCCCGGTGCCGTCCCCGGGAATGAGCGTCACTCTGTGAGCCACGGCGGCGGACTCTATCGACAGCGCGGTAGAGTGCCGCGCCGCATGTCCCTCGTCGAGGCAGCTGCGAAAGCCGACGAGCTCGCGCAGTCGGGTTCCGAGCGCGAGCTGGCGACGCTGCGCAAGGAATGGGAGGACGAGCTCGAGTCCGCTGCCCGGAGCGCCGACTATCGAGAGCGTGCAGCCGCGTATCGGGCAATCGGCCAGTTTCGCTTTCGCCAGAAGCTCGAGCTCCTTCGGCGGGGGCTCGACGACGAGAGCCCGGCGGCGCGCGGCTCCGCACTTCTGTCGGTGCAGCTCCTGTCGAAGGACAGCCCGGGCGTCGTCAACGCGATCCGGCCCGTGCTGCACTCAATGGTGTCAACGGACGCGAATCAGGCAGTGCGGCGCCTTGCGGTCCTCTGTCTTCGGAACGGCTCGCCTCAGCGTGAGACGATCGTCTTGCTCAGCGGGCTTGCCGAGGACGACGAGCAGGAAGCGGAGCTGCGCAACGCCGCCCGCACCGCTGCCGGCGATCTGAGGAAGCGGGCGGCAGCGAAGTCCTAGCGCGTGCAGGCGCGGCAGACGCGCGCCTGAATCTGACGGCCGCAGCTCGGACACACGCGGTTCCGGCGCTTGAGCTCCAGTGCTTTCTTGCTGAGCCCGGCGACGATCATGAGGTACCCGATGCCGCACGTGAGGGCGGCGACCAGTGCGATGTTCGGATCGAGATGCATGACTCCCTACTTCGTCTTTCTGCGCGCATGGGGGTGCGCTTGGAAATACAACTCGCGACGGCGTCGATCGGATACGTGTGTGTATAGCTCGGTCGTCGCAAGATCCGCATGCCCGAGCATCTCTTGTACGGAACGCAGGTCGGCCCCGCCTTCGAGGAGATGCGTGGCGAAGGAATGCCGGAGCAGGTGCGGATGGACTCTTTCCGGCTCGAGCCCGGCCTTGGCCGCGAGCTTGCGGAGGATCAGGAATGCGCCGGCGCGCGTGAGCCCGCCGCCCTTCGCGTTGAGGAAGAGCTCGGGTCGGTGCCGCACGTCCAGGAACGGGCGCCCCCGTCCGAGGTAACGCCGTAGTGCCTGCGCGGCCTGCCGGCCGATCGGGACGATCCGTTCCTTCGAGCCCTTGCCGATGCAGCGGACGATGCGTGCGTCGAGGTCGACGCTCGACTTCTGCAGACCGACGGCCTCGCTGACCCTCAGGCCCGCGCCGTACAGGAGCTCGACGAGAGCTCGGTCGCGCAGGGCGCGCGGCGCCGTCCCGTTCGCCGCCTCGACGAGCCGCTCTGCTTCCGCGGGGGAGAGCGTGCGCGGGAGAGTGCGCCGGCGTCGCGGCAGGTCGAGTTCGGCCGCGGGATTGTCGGTGCGTGCGCCGAGCAGGGCCTGGTGGCGAAAGAAGGTGCGGATCGCAGCGACACGCCGGGCGATCGTCGACGGCGACAATCCTGCCGCGCGGAGCTCCGCGAGATATTGCTCGAGTTGCTCCGTTGTTATTTGGCCGACGGGGCGGTCGAGCCAGGCCGCCAGCGCGGCGAGGTCGCGGCGATATGCGTCCACGGTCTTCGGCGCCCGCCGGCTCGCGAGCAGCGCGAGAAAGCCTTCGACTTCGGGATCGCGTGGAGAAGGTTCCATCGCGGCACGGTTTCGTGGCGAGCGGCTGATCGCCTGCCTCTGGCCGGTTGCGCGCGCAGGGGCGTTCGAACGAGATCGCGGCCGTTCTTGCGCCGTTTTCCGGCCTTGAACGTTGGAACGATGCTCTGCACTGTCGCCGGCCGCCAGGCCCGTGGAAGAAAAGTCACCCTTTCGTTGCAGAGGACCTGCCCACGGTCGCTAAAGAGACAGCTCGGCGAAGGCCATGCCGGGGACAGTCCCGGCCATGTCCCGCGGTCGCCGAGACGTCACGACCGCGGGTGCGCCTTGTCGTAGACGCGGCGCAGGCGGCGGCCGTCTACATGGCTGTACAGCTGCGTCGTCGACAAGGAGCTGTGACCCAGCAGGTCCTGGATCGTGCGCAGGTCGGCGCCGCCCTCCAGCAGGTGCGTTGCGAACGCATGGCGCAGGCTGTGCGGATGCGCGAACACCCGGCGCAGCGTCGACGTGTCGAGACGACGCCCGCGCGCCGACAGGAACAGCGCGTTCTCCGCACCTGTTGCCAACTGTGGGCGCGCTTCGTGAAGGTACTGCGCCACGAGATGGCCGGCCTCTTCACCCAGCGGGACGATCCGCTCCTTGCCGCCCTTGCCGCGCACGTGCAACTGCTCGCGGTCGAAGTCCACGTCGGCGAGATCGAGCCCGACCGCCTCCGCGCTCCGCAGCCCCGCCGAATAGACGAGCTCCACGAGCGCGCGATTGCGCAGCGGGAGCGGCCCGTCGCCCACCAGCGCCTCGAGCGCAGCGTCGACCTCTGCCGTCTTCGGCGTGTCGGGCAGCCGCTTCGGACGCCGCGGCGCCAGCGAGGCGTCCGGCACCCTCGTCGGCCCCAGCGTGAACCGGAGGAAGCTGCGGATCGCCGCGACCTTCCGGGCGATCGTGGCCGGGGCAAGCTTCCGCGGACGGGCGCGCCCGAGCTCGGCGACGTACTCCGTGAGCACCCTGACGTCCACGCCGTCGACGCCGAGGTTCCGTCGTTGCAGCCAGCGTCCGAACTCCTCGACGTCGTGCCGGTAGGAACGCCTGGTCCCTTCGCTGAGCGCCGGCGAGTTGAGGAAACGCTCGATGGCCTGCGTTGTCTTCATGCGAAGCCATTCGCGGCCCAAGTAGCATCGCCTGCCCATGGCCTCACGAGTCGAACGCCTCGCCGACCTGATCGTCAACTTCGGCGCCAACGTACAGAAGGGCCAGATCCTCGACATCCTCTCTGGACTCGGGAAAGAAGAGCTCACGCGCGCCATCACGGCGAGCGCTTACAGGCGCGGCGCGAAGTTCGTCGATGTCCACTACTGGGATCCGCATCTCAAGCGGGAGCGCGTGCTCTACGCGCCAGACGACGTGCTCGACTTCGTCCCTTCCTGGTACGGCGAACGGGCTCTACAGCTCGGCGAGGAGCGTGGGGCGACGATCTCGCTCAGCGGCCCGATCGAGCCTCATCTCTTCGACGATCTGGATCCGGAACGGCTTGGCCGCGACGTCTTCCCCCGGGTGAAGGAATGGACGACGGTCATCAACGAGCGCACGGTCAACTGGTGCGTAGCGCCAGGGCCGTCCGAGAAATGGGCTCGGCTCGTTTTTCCCGACCTCGACCCGGAGGCCGCGCTCGACAAGCTCTGGGAGCACGTCGTTCATATCTGCCGACTGGACGAAGACGATCCCGAGGCCGCCTGGCGCGACCGAAGCAGCGTCCTGAAGGGGGTGGCGCAGCGGCTGAGCGACCGGCATTTCGACGCAATCCACCTCGAGGGGCCGGGAACGGACCTGACGGTCGGACTGCTGCCGACCTCGCGCTGGATCGGCGGAGGAGACGCGACGGCCGACGGGATTCTCCACATGGCGAACCTTCCGACCGAGGAGGTCTTCAGCTCGCCTGATCCGGAGCGGACCGAAGGGGTCGTCCGTGCGACGAAGCCGCTGACGACACAGGGCCGGATCATCGACGGGCTGACCGTGCGTTTCGAAGGTGGCCGTGCGGTGGAAATCGAGGCGGACTCCGCTGCCGAAACCCTGCGCGCGGTGGTTGCCCAGGACGACGGCGGCGCGCGCCTCGGCGAACTCGCTCTCGTCGACCGGGAGGGACGCATCGGTCCGCTCGACACGGTCTTCTACGACACGCTCCTCGACGAGAACGCAGCGAGTCACATCGCCCTCGGCTCGGCTTACGACGCGGCGGTCGGCGACGACGACCTCGAGCGGCTGAACCGGTCCAGCGTCCACATCGACTTCATGATCGGCTCAGCCGAGGTCGACGTGACCGGAATCACGCGCGACGGCGAACGCGTTCCGGTGCTGCGCGACTCGAGCTGGCAGATCTAGTCAACCTCGCTGGGTAGCAGCGAGAACATCACGAAGTCCACCCGGCGCTGCTGCCGCGGGTTGAAGTGCACCGACCGGAGCACGCCTTCGCGCGTGAAGCCAGTTTTCTCGGCAACGCGTTGAGACGCGACGTTGTCTGCGTCCGCGCGCAACTGCAGCCGCTCGCAGCCCAGTTCCTCGAAGGACCAGCGCGAGACAAGGCGAACCGCGCGACCCGTCAGCCCGCGGCCTCGCGCTTCGGAGCGCAACCAGTAGCCGACCTCGCCGACGCGCTCGTCGCCGATCCAGGCGAAACCGACGCCACCGAGCACGTCCCCCGTTTCGGCGGCCGTGACGGCGAAGGGCGCAGACGTCCCTGCGCGCCAGAAGGAGGAGGCCTGCTCGATCCACGTACGCGCTTCGGCATCCAGATACGGCTGCGGGATCGCGTCCATCCAGCGAGTCATTTCCTCGTCGCCGTCGATGCACTCGACGAGTGTGGCCACGTCTCGCTCCTCCCACTGCCGCAGGGTCACGACTCCGTCCGTGAGGGGTGGATCGGGCGCGGCGATCACGCCGCCGAGGCTAGCTCAGGGAAGCGGCAGCGGCTGGGGCGCGGGCAATTCGGGCAGCGGCACCGGCAGTTCCGGAAGAGGCGGTGTCACAGGTGGCACGGGGATGACGGGGACGACCGGCACGGGCACGGGTAGCGCGTCCACCACCGAAACAGTCGTGGAACTTGCGACGCTCGGCGAGTTGGATTCAGTTACACGCGGGGACGCCGGCGTCGGGGCGGCGACCGTGGACGGCGCGGACGACGTCTGTGCCGGCGCGACTCCGGTCCGGGGTCGACGCACTCGTGTCCGCGCGCGGTGCGGTCTCGGCTCCGGCGAAGCCTGCGGCAGCCTCGGCACGGAGCCGGAGACGGTGTCAGCGTGCCCTTGAATCAACACGGCCGACGCATGCGGATCGCGGCCGGCACCGGGAGCCGAGGGGGAGGCAGAGCCGACACCGAACAGTACGATCGCGCTGTACAGGACCGCAGAGGCGACGGTCGCGGAGAGGCCAAGCCTCAACTCGCCTTTATGCCTTGCGAGTCCCATTTCCCCCTTATCGGGGTAGTCCAGACGGCCTATAACCCTCGCGCGAGGGAACCGTTACCTGGGGACAGCGCTTAGCTGACCGCAGCGACGATTTCGGCGGACAGGCTGCCGAACTTCCCCAGGAACTCCGCTCGCTCCGACTTCAGCCGTTCCACCTGCGCGCGATATTCGTCCGCTCGTCCGGTGCGCTCGTAGAGCTTGCCCGGCTGCAGCACTTCGACGTCGTCGATGGCTGCGCCCCTTCTTCGAGCGCTCGTCCTGTTCGGGGCCCCCCACGCGCCCGGTGTTCATGAGATACACCTCGAGCGGGTGTTCCTCGAGCAACTCGAGGAAGCGGTTTCCCTGCAGGTCGTGCAGCATCGGGAAGAACGGGTTCGTCCCCGGCACGCGCAATGACTTCCCGGCTTCGTCTGCGCCGCCCGCCGCGGTGCCCTTCGTTTCGCCGAGCATGAAATAGGCCGCTGCCTGAGGCCCCTCGAGCTTCGCCACTGCCGGAATGACGTTCTCGTTGCGATTCAGGACGAGCAGGAAGTGGGCCTCGTCGATCTCGCGGTCGGCCGCAGACTCGATCACGCCGAACGGGAACGTTGCGCGCCCGTTTTGCGTGTAGCTCTCATCGTAGAAGTCGAGCTCGTCGCCCTTCTGCGAGACGTTCTCGAGGTAAGAGTTCGGCTGCGTGACCGCGCCGTAGATCGTGGGCTCGTCCCCCGGATTGAGCCCGTAGGTCTTCGCGAAGCAGCCGTTCTCGGTTACGTAGACGCGTCCGTCCGGCATCCATGCGACGAAGTCGTCTTGAACGGGAAGCGAGCCGTTCTGCTTCGTGAAAGTCGTGGTGGTCTTGCCGGTACCGGAAAGGCCGACCGTCAGGCAGACCTTGTCACCGTCGTGCGTCGGGAGCGTCACACCCTGCTCGAGGCCGACCATGATCAGCCGGTCGTCCGGGAAGCCCTCCGCCTTCAGGTTCGGCGTGTAGATCACGGTCAGCTCGGGCTCGAAGTCCTCCTCCGGCGGCCCGAAATACAGCTGTTGCTGCATCCCGGCGATGTTCGCGTTCGCCGCCTCGACATACAGACGCGTCGAGGTGCGGAACTCGGGATCGGTGCCGATATAGCCGTCGATCACGACCATCTCCCGGCCGGCGATGTACTCATCCTGCCGTGCAGCCCACCTGGCCGCGTCGTCGGTCGAGAGCGCCTGGTTCTGACCATCCGGCTCGTCCGTGACGAGGAAAGTAGAGCGCTTGGAGCGCGCAAGCACCTGTGTCTGCACGTTCAGGTTCCCGTACTTCGTCGGCCGCGCGGTCGCCATCCTTGCTGCGAGCTCCTTGACTTCCTCAGGACTCGGGTTCTCGATCACCCGCTTCGCCTGCGGTAGTCGGAACAGCATCTTCGCCACGCTGGTCAGCTCCTTTTCGACGGCTAGGACTGGGAGAGTTTACCGGGCACACAGATTGGACCCGGGTTAGCGGGCCTTTCTAGCTTCGCCTCCGTGCCTGTTGCTGCACATCGCGCCGACGACCCGAAAGGAGGGGCATTGCAAAGCCTTGGTCTCATAAGCGCCGACAGCGCCCTTCTCCGGCGGGTCGTCGTACTG
>WNGE01002993.1_pt1 | contig 20223 bp, 17 predicted proteins | sample 5400651 | NCBI WGS metagenome assembly WNGE01 (sample SAMN13153370, study PRJNA577476) | soil metagenome | isolation source: 60 cm soil or saprolite under grassland replicate 2 | place: USA:California | collected 2016-06-15 | reverse complement strand
CGCAGCCGCGGCGGAGCAGATCCTCCAGTCGATCCAGCCCCTCGAGAAGGACATGGCGAAGGCCGCCGGGGCGAAGAAGGGCGCGATCACGAAGCACATCCATCGCGTCGTCGACTCGCTCCTCGAGGGCACCGAGATCCACGACGACGACGTCGAGCTCGTCAAGGGCGTCGACGGGAAGAACCTCGACAAGGCGCGCGAGCTTGGCAACGGCCTGCTGAGGGAGGTCGTGGACACGTGGGAGGACGGACAGGACATCCGTGAGCTCACGAATGACCTCTGCCTGCGCACCGACGGCCGCATCCAGAAGGAAGACCTCGACGCGATCATCCAGTGGGCGCTGAAGGTCCGCGAGATGTACCTCGACATCGAGTCTCGCCGCGAGGACGCGCGCGAGGCCGCCGTCGACTCGGTGCGCCGCCTCGAGCAGACGTGGACGCTGTTCCGCGAGCTCGAGCCGAAGATGATCGTCAACGACGAGCAGATCTTCCGCGAGCTCAAGGACCGGTTCGGGTCGCCGTACGGGTTCGGCGTCTACTTCCGGGGCGGCATGGGCGCGGAGGCGATCCGCGATCTGCTGAAGGACCTCGACCTCGACGCCGAGGCCGCGATGCTCCGTGAGCAGATCCGCACGGGCAAGGGGCAGAAGCAGCAGCGCGCGATCAAGCGCCTGAAGGTCGTCTCGGCGTTCGTCACGTCGGAGAACCGTCCCGAGTGGATGATCCTCGAGGCCGTTCCGGTCATTCCGCCGGAGCTTCGCCCGATGGTCCAGCTCGACGGCGGACGGTTCGCGACGTCGGACCTGAACGATCTCTACCGCCGCGTCATCAACCGGAACAACCGCCTCAAGCGGCTGCTCGACCTCGGCGCGCCGGAGATCATCGTCAACAACGAGAAGCGCATGCTGCAGGAGGCCGTCGACGCGCTGTTCGACAACGGCCGCCGCGGCCGGGCCGTGACCGGCCCGGGCAACCGCCCGCTCAAGTCACTCAGCGACATGCTGAAGGGCAAGCAGGGGCGCTTCCGCCAGAACCTGCTCGGCAAGCGCGTCGACTACTCCGGCCGCTCGGTCATCGTCGCGGGCCCGCACCTGAAGCTGCACCAGTGCGGCCTGCCGAAGTTGATGGCGCTCGAGCTCTTCAAGCCGTTCATCATGAGCCGGCTCGTCGAGCGGAAGATCGTCCAGAACATCAAGGCGGCCAAGCGGCACGTCGACCAGATGCAGGGCGAGGTGTGGGACATCCTGGAGGAGGTCATCCAGGAGCACCCGGTGCTTCTGAACCGCGCACCGACGCTGCACCGCCTCGGCATCCAGGCGTTCGAGCCGACGCTCGTCGAGGGCAAGGCGATCCAGGTCCACCCGCTCGTCTGTCACGCGTTCAACGCGGACTTCGACGGCGACCAGATGGCCGTCCACGTCCCGCTGTCGGCGGAGGCGCAGGCCGAGGCGCGGATCCTGATGCTCTCGGCGAACAACATCCTCTCGCCGGCCTCGGGCCGCGCGCTCGCGACGCCGACCCAGGACATGGTGCTCGGGTCGTACTACCTCACCTACTCGGATCAGAACTTCGACGAGATGCAGATCGAGAAGATGGATCCGCGGCCGCAGCGGTTCCGCACCGAGGAGGAAGTGCAGTTCGCGCTCGACGCGAAGCAGATCGGCATCCAGTCGCCGATCCAGTACCTATGGGAGGGCGAGCTCGTGCTCACCACCGCGGGCCGCGTGATCTTCAACGCGGAGATCGACCGTTCTCTCCGCGAGGCGGTCGGCGAGCTCGAGGGCGAGTACACGACCTACCACGACTTCCTCAACCGGACGCTGTCCAAGAAGGAGCTCGGCGACTTCATCTCGATCCTCGTCGACGAGTACGGCGCGCACGCAGTCGCGGTCGTGCTCGACACGATCAAGGACCTCGGCTTCCACTACGGCACGAAGGCCGGCGTCACGATCTCGAAGAACGACGTCGTCATCCCGCCGGAGAAGGAGAAGATCCTCGCGGAGTACGAGTCGCGCGTGCAGAAGGTCGAGCAGGCCTACGAACACGGCTTGATCACCGAGGGCGAGCGCCACGAGTCGATCGTGAACACCTGGACGGAGGCGACCGAAGAGGTAGCCAAGGCGATGGTCGAGAACCTGAACGAGCTGAACCCGATCTACATGATGGCCAACTCGGGTGCACGCGGCTCGTTCGCACAGCTCCGCCAGCTCGCCGGCATGCGCGGTCTGATGGCGAATCCGAAGGGCGAGATCATCGAGCGTCCGATCAAGGCGAACTTCATGGAGGGCCTGTCGGTGCTCGAGTACTTCATCTCGACGCACGGAGCCCGCAAGGGTCTCGCCGACACGGCGCTCCGCACGGCCGACTCGGGCTACCTGACACGGCGTCTCGTCGACGTCTCGCAGGACGTGATCATTCGCGAGCCTGACTGCAAGACGAAGGACTTCGTCGAGCTGCCGCTCTACCTGCCCGAAGGGCTGAACAAGAGCGTCACCGGCCGCATCCTTCCGGACGACGTCTACAAGCCGCTCGCGTCCGGCAAGCCGGGCAAGACGATCATCGCGGAGAAGGGCGAGGAGATCACCATGCCGCGCCTGCGCGAGATCGTCGAGGCGCTCGGCGAGTTCGCCGACGACTTCGTCGTCCCCGTCCGCTCGGTGCTCAAGTGCCGCGCCGAGACGGGTGTGTGCCAGGCGTGCTACGGCACGTTCCTCGCCACCGGCGAGATGTCGGAGATCGGCGACGCGGTCGGCATCATCGCCGCCCAGTCGATCGGCGAGCCGGGCACGCAGCTGACGATGCGGACGTTCCACACCGGCGGTGTCGCCGGCGCGGACATCACGCACGGCCTGCCGCGCGTCGTCGAGATCTTCGAGGCCCGGAACCCGAAGGGTGCTGCAGAGCTCGCGGAGATCGACGGCACGGTCTCGATCGAGGAGACCGAGCGTCAGATCAAGATCACGATCGTCGCCGACAGCGGAAACGAGGAGGACGACAAGTCCTACACCGTTCCGCGCCGCACGCGGCTGCTCGTCGCGAACGGTCAGCGCGTCGAGGCGGGCGACGCCCTCACCGAGGGCTCGATCAGCCCCGCCGACCTGCTGCGCCTCAAGGGCTACACGGCCGTCGAGCTCTATCTCGTCGACCAGGTGCAGAAGGTCTACAAGTCGCAGGGCGTCGAGATCCACGACAAGCACATCGAGCTGATCGTGCGGCAGATGCTGAAGAAGGTGCGCGTCGAGAGCGCAGGCGGAACGGACCTGCTGCCGGGCCAGCTCGTGGACAAGCTCGTGCTGGACCGCGAGAACACGCGCGTCAAGAAGGAGAAGGCCAAGGACCAGGCCACGTGGGAGCCGCTGATCCTCGGGATCACGAAAGCCTCGCTCGCCACGGAGTCGTTCCTCTCCGCCGCCTCCTTCCAGGAGACGACGAAGGTCCTGACCGACGCCGCGATCGAGGGCAAGGTCGACCGGCTGCTGGGCCTGAAGGAGAACGTCATCATCGGGAAGCTGATCCCGGCGGCGACGGGTCTGAAGCGGTACCGGAACATCGACATCCGCCCCTCGGACAAGGTCCCGGTCACGGCGTACCAGCGCCCGCAGACCGAGGAGCAACTGCTCGCGGCGCTCGAGGAGATCGAGTCGACCGACGGCACCGAGGGCCTCGCAGGCCTCGGGCTCGACTTCGGCGGCGCGCCTGAGACGACCGACGACGAGAACGGCGCCGAGCCGCACAGCGATCTCGAGGCGGAGGAGATCCCCGAGGTCGATTCGCCGCTCGACGCCGACTGATGCAACCGGGCGTGTGTAGAGAGGGCGGCGAGAGCCGCCCTCTCGCTCTTCGGCCGTAACGCGACGTTGGCGGCGCTCGCGAGACCGCGCTCTCGCGAGCGACTCGCGTCGTTCGACACAGCGTATGAAGAAGGGGGCCCACGGGGGAAACATGGTTTCCCCCGTGAAGGTCGCTCCGGCCGGAGGCCGGGCGACCGACCGCCCCCTTTGCTATCAAGGTGCGGGGTCGGCGCTGTGAAGAGGCTTCTTCTTCTAACGGTCGGTGGAGCGCTGCTGGCGGTCAGTCCCGCAGCAGCCGCGAACCCGCGCGCGCCGGCGCCGTACGCCGGGCAGTGCGGCCTCCCGGCGACGCAACCGATCTGGATGGACTTCGGCCAGCCGGCGTTCCAGGCGATCTTCGGCAAGCCCGGCGTCGTCGTCGGCACCTCGACGGGCGACTGGCCGTCGCAGATGCGCGCGCTCGGGGTCGGCACCGTCTATTTCGACCTGAATCTGCGCAACCGCGTCGGCACCCCGACCAAGCCGACGGATCCTGCGACGATGGCCGACCGGGCGCAGCGCCTCTACACCTTCGCGTCGCAGCAGACCGGTTGCGCGAATCCCGTGGTCGTGTTCAACGAGCTTGCCGGGCCGGGGCTCGTGACTCCGTGGTCGGACACGAACGCGCAGTACCGGCAGAACGTGCTGTCGCTGATCCAGAAGATCGCCGCACTCGGCGCGCATCCCGTGCTGCTGATCCCGTCCAAGATCTACGCGGGCGGCGACGCGCTCGCGTGGTGGCAGCAGATCGCGGCAGTCGCGGAGATCGTGCGCGAGGCCTACGTGCCTGCGACCGCGACCTGGAAGCAGGGAACGGTCCTAGGCAACCGGACGCTGCGCAATCTCTACCGCGCCGCTGTGGAAGATCTCACGTCGGTCGGCGTGCCGCCGAACAAAGTAGGGCTGATGATCAGCTTCGCGTCCTCGAAGGGCTTCGGCGGCCGAAACGGCCTCCAGCCTTCGTCGGCATGGATGCAGGTGGCGAAGTGGCAGGCGCTCGCGGTACGTGAGGTTGCGGCCGAGACGGGCATCGCGTCGATCTGGTCGTGGGGCTGGGGGATGTGGAGCGCAGCCGAGCAGGATCCGGACAAGCAGGACGCCGCCTGCGTGTGGCTGTGGGCGCGGTCGGCGTCGCTCTGTGACGCGCCGGCGACGCTCGGTCCGGACTTCGACACGTCGCTGAAAGACGGCCAGCTGAGCGACCTCACCGCGGGCGCCCAGTGCCTGATCGGCCGGCGGGCCTTGTCGAACGGCGCAATCCAGCAGCTGCAGCTGATCACCGGCGACCGCGACACGGCGTACAGCGCGCTCTTCGAGCGGATCGTCGAGAGCGACCAGGCGCCCGTCTCGACGAAGCTCGTGCTCGCGGCGGAGAAGGCGGTGATTGCGCAGAGCTTCGGCGGTTCGCGGGCCGCGTACGTCGACGCCTTGCGCGCGGCGCACGCCAACGTGTCGGTCGCACGCGGCGTGCTCGGCGACCAGCTGCGGCGAGCGACCGTGATGTCGAAGCTGCCTTCCGGCGTGCCGACCGCCGACCAGATCCAGACGTTCTACGAGTCGTACCCGGATCTGTCCGTGCGGCTCGTGCAGGCGAAGGAGCCGGTGCCGTCATGGCTCGGTGCGACACCGAAGGGCTTCGCCCTCTCGGAGGTGGCGCCCGCCGCCGTCTTCACCTTCAGGCGCGGCCGCTTCGCCGGCGTGCGCACGAGCGAAGGCGTCTTCCGGATCAAGCCGCTCGACGACCCGCTCCCCCTCGGCGCCGTGCCGCTCGCCAAGGCGACACCGGCGATCAAAGCAGCGCTCGGCAGCTTCGCCCGCGGCGAGGCGTTCGAGAACTGGACGATCGGTAAGCAGCGCTACGTGCTGAACACCGCCGTCTGCCAGCGCGACGACCTGCCTCAGCCCTCGGCCGTCGACCTCACGTCGTACCTGCCGTTCCTCCGGCTGGGCTAATCCATCCTCTCGGCCAGGGGTTGCGCTCTTGAAGCGGGTGCGCGAACGTGGCAAGGTCGAAGTAGCGGCAAGGGGAGTTCAGACTGTGCGTCTGCATGGGGTCCTAACGGGGCTGTGAGGGCCTCGAAATGGTGGTGGTTCCCGGGGGCGGCGCTCCTCGCCGTTCTGCTTGCCTTGCTCGGCGCGGGCGCCGCGGGCGCCGACGGGCCGAACGCGGTCATCTTGAACGCCGGGTGTCAGACCACACCGTTGGCGGCGAACGACGACGACTCGTCGCCGCAGGTGGCGCTGCCATTCCCGATCAACTTCTTCGGCACTACATACAGCTCGCTCTTCGTCAACAACAACGGCAACGTCACGTTTGATCAGGAATTGGGCGAGTTCACGCCGTTCGGTCTCGGCGGCGCAAACACCGTGATCATCGCGCCTTTCTTTGCCGACGTGGACACTGAGGGCTCGGGTTCCGACATCGTGCGCTACGGGCAGATCAGCGCGGGCTCAACGGACGTGAACGGCCACCTGGCGTTTTGCGCCAACTGGGTGAACGTTGGCTACTACAGCGGTCACACCGACAAGCTGAACAGCTTCCAGCTCGTTCTGATCGACCGCAGGGACACGGGTGCTGGCAACTTCGACATCGAGTTCAACTACGACAAGGTGCAGTGGGAGACCGGCGACGCGAGCGGCGGCGACGGCGGGACGGGCGGATCAGCGGCGCACATCGGTTACTCGAACGGAACGAACGTCTCATTCGAGTTGCCGGGGTCAGGCGTCTCTGGGGCGTTTCTCGACTCCAACGCCGTCACCGGGCTCACGCACAACAACGTGAACGCGGCACTCCAGCCCGGCCGATACGTCTTCCCAGTCCGGAACGGGGTCGCAACCGGCCACTCGCTCTCCGGCCACGTTTGGCAGAACGCGGTGGAGAACCCGGTCGCCGACGCGTGGGTCCAGGCTTGTCCGACCCCGGCAGATACACCGTGTCGAATTGCGACGACCAATACCGCCGGCTTCTATATCTTCAACAATCTGCCCGATAGCTCGAGCGGTGGAGGAACCGCCGACCATTCGTGGCAGCTCCTGATCAGCCCGCCTGGCGGCTCTGAGTTGGTGAGTGCGGCCCTTGGGCCGGTCTCGGTTGCAGGGCAGGACGCCCTGGACCAGGACGTCGTTCTACGCGGACCGCAAGAGATCCCCACGGGCGTGTCGCTCACCACCCCGACCGGTGGGACCCTGACGTCCGGCGTTCCGACCGTCTATTGGGGCGATCCGCTGACGGTCTCGGTCGGAGGTCTTTGTCACGGTGGTCAGGGGTCCGCAACGCTTACGCTCGCTGACGGCTACTCCGAGACGATCGCCCTCACGGAGACGCCGGAAGGAAGCGGCTCTTACACGGCGACGTTCGCGGCTCCGTATCCCCATCACGGCGCCGGGACGATCTCGTTCTCCGTCTGCGACACCCGTGTGTCGTCGTTCGACCTCTACATCGGTCCGAGCGGCGTCGTCCTGACAACTCCGGGCGACCCCGTCGCGGGCGCCACCGTCACGCTTCTTCGCGCAGACGACCCGGCCGGGCCGTTCGCGCCAGTACTGGACGACAGCGCGATCATGTCGCCGGGTAACCGGCGCAATCCCGGCGCCACCGGCGCGACCGGCCACTTCGGCTGGGACGTGGTGGCAGGGTTCTACAAGGTGCGCGCCCAGAAGGACGGCTGTACGGCGCCGGGTGGCGCGCCGTTCGCCGAGTCCGACGTAATGGCGATTCCGCCTCCGGCGACGAGCCTGACGCTGCGCCTCGACTGCGGCGGCTCGACGACGACCACCACGACCGATACGACCACGACCACCACCCCGACGACGACCGCGGCGGCACCCCCGCCGCCCCCGAGGGCCGACGTACGCGTCGCGATGTCCGGCCCGGGAAGCGCGCGGGTCAATCAGCCGGTGACGTTCACCGCGACTGTGACGAACAGCGGCCCCAATGTGTCCACCGGGGTGACGTTGCACGCTCCCCTCCCCGCAGGCGCCACGCTCAATTCTGCGTCATCGTCGCGCGGAAGCTGCATCACCGCCGGGATCGTTACCTGCCCTATCGGCACCCTCGACGCCGGCGGTTCGGCCGCGGTCACGTTCGTTCTGAACACTAATCAGACAGGACTGCTAACCGCCTCGGCGTCGGCCGAAGGCGACTACGACCCTGACCAGGCCAACAACAGCTCATCGGCCACCACGACCATCCTCTCACCGACAGCGCCCGCTCCGCCCCCGCCGCCGCCCGTCCAGCCGGGCACGTACAACGCGGTCGGCACGGGGACGATCAAGGTGAACGGTGCCGACCGTCCGGCAGACCTGCTCTTCGTGCTGAACCCGGGCGACGTCGTCGACGTGACGAACGGCATGATCACGATCAGGGGGTTCGACGGAAGCTTCGGCGTCTTCTCAGGCACGCAGGACGGGTCGCCGTCCACCGTGCCCTCACAGTTCACCGTCTCGATCGTCGACGGGGTGACGGTCCTGACCCTCGTGGGCGGTGACTTCGCCGTCTGCAACGCTCCGCGCTCGGTGTCGGCCAACGGCACACCGGTCCGGCAGCTGTGGGGATCCGCGAAGGGCAAGTTCCGGACGACGGGACGGTATGCCTCCGCAACGGTGCGCGGGACGGTTTGGCTCATCCAGGACCGCTGCGACGGGACATTCACCTCGGTCGTCGAGGACATCGTCGACGTCGCCGATTTCACCCTCAAGACGACGACCGCGGTCAGTCCGGGCCAGAGCTATCTCGCCAAGCCGCCGGCGAAGAAGGGATCCTTCAAGCCGCCGACCGTGAAATCGGGGAAGAAGATCGCGCAGATCAAGCGCGTCGGTCTCGTCTGGGCCGGCCGGACGTTCAAGACGCGCGCCGCGTTCGAGGCGTGGCTCGTCGAACGCGGCAGCACCTGGCAGGCGTTCAAGAGCGCCCATCCGGCTCTGGCCGCCGCGCTCGCGTCGCGCCTGTAGCGAAGGACGGTTAGACGACCCCGCGGCCGTCGGCCGTGACGCTCTGCCCCTTGCCGGCCTCCTTCGCACGGTAGAGCGCTTCGTCTGCGCGCTCGAAGAAGCTGATCGCGTCGTCATCCGGCTTCAGCTCTGCGAGACCGGCGGAGATGTGCAGGCGTCCGCCCTGACCGATCGGACGGCTCGAAATCGTGCCCTGGAGCCGCCCGAAGAGCTGCTCGGCCTGCTCGATTCCCGACTCGGGCATGATCACCGAGAACTCGTCGCCGCCGACGCGGCACGCGACGTCAGCGGTGCGGATCACCTCGCTCGCCCGCTCGGCCGCCTCGGCCAGCACCGCGTCGCCGGCCAGGTGTCCGACCTGGTCGTTCACGTCCTTGAAGTCGTCGAGGTCGAACACGATCAGCGCGAGCCGCCGGCCGTAGCGGTTGGCCCGCGAACACTCGCGGGCGAGCGTCTCGTGGAAGTACCGCCGGTTGTGCAGGCCGGTCAGCGCGTCGAGATCGGCCAGCTGCCGAGCCTCCCGAAACTTCCGGGCGTTCTCGATCGACGGCCCCGCGCGCAGGGTCAGCTCCTCGAGCAGGCGCACGTCCTCGTCGCCGAAGCGTCGGCTCAGGTCCCGCGTGTAGACCGCGAGGTAGCCGAGCAGGCTCCCCATCGCCTCGAGCGGCACCGCCAGGCCGCCGTGGATGAGCGACTCCGGATGCTCGACGTCGTCTCCGTACCGGTACGCGACTTCGATCGCCCGCGCTCGCGATCCGTCCGGCGGGCCCGTGATCGACTCGGCCCCGTCGGCGGACAGTCCGTGCGCCGCGAGCGTCGGGATCCCGTCCGTGCCTTCCAGCCGGACGAGCGCGGCGTCGACGCCGCTCAACCGGGTGCCGGCTTCGAGCGTCCGGGCCAACACCTCGTCCATGTCGATCGAGCTGGCGATCTCGCCGAGGAACCGGCTCCGCCGCCCTTCGTCTTCGGCTCGCTCGACCGCCCCGGCGAGCTCGTGCGCCAGCTCGTCCATCCGTTTCTCGAGCGTCTGGACGACGGCTCCGACTTGCTCCTCCGCCCGTTTTCCCGTCCGGCGGCCGAGGCTCAGGAGCAGGACCAGGAGAACGAGGACGAGCCCGCCCAGAACCCCGGTTATGACGATGAGCGTCGGATTCACCGCAGATTCCCGCAGAACCTTACGGCCGCCCCGCGAAGCGGGTCGCGCAGGCTGCGCACAGCTATGCTTTACGACCGGCAAACGGGCCCGAGCGCCGCGTTTGACGGCCCCAAGCGGCTTCGGTACCATGCCGCGGGCCGGTTGGCAGGGCCTCGCCGCCCCGCCGACCGTCTCTTTGTGGATAGGAAGTAACAGGAGAAGACGTAGACCCATGCCGACTGTCAATCAACTCGTTCGCAAGGGCCGGAAGCCACCGGTCTCCAAGAACAAGACCCCTGCGCTCGCGGGTTCCCCGCAGAAGCGCGGCGTCTGCACGCGCGTCTACACGACGACTCCGAAGAAGCCGAACTCGGCCCTCCGCAAGGTGGCCCGCGTCCGCCTGACGAACGCGATGGAGATCGGCGCCTACATCCCGGGCGAGGGCCACAACCTGCAGGAGCACTCGGTCGTGCTCGTCCGCGGCGGCCGCGTCAAGGATCTCCCGGGCTTCCGGTACAAGATCATCCGCGCCGCGCTCGATACGGGCGGCGTCGCTGACCGCAAGCAGGCGCGCTCGAAGTACGGCGCCAAGAGAGGCTCGAACTAATGCCCCGCCGAGGCGAAGTCCAGGCCCGGCCCGTCGAGGCCGACGCCGTCCATTCCTCGCCGCTCGTCACGCAGGTGATCAACAAGGTCATGCTCGACGGCAAGAAGTCGATCGCCGAGCAGATCGTCTACGACGCGCTCGAGCAGGTCGGCGCGAAGACCGGCCGGCCGCCGGTCGAGGTGCTCGAGCAGGCGGTGAAGACCGTGACCCCGGTCCTCGAGGTCCGCGGTCGCCGCGTCGGCGGCGCGAACTACCAGGTTCCGGTCGAGGTGCCGCAGCGCCGGGCCCGCACGCTCGCCGTGCGCTGGCTCGTGACGTTCGCGCGCGAGCGGCGGGAGAAGGGCATGAGCAACAAGCTGGCCAACGAGATTCTGGACGCGCTCAATCAGCAGGGCGGCGCGTTCAAGCGCAAGGACGACGTCTACCGGATGGCGCAGGCCAACAAGGCCTTCGCGCACTACCGCTGGTAGACGCAGGCAGAAAGGGAAATTTGAGCACCAAAGTCACAGAACAAGCAGTCGCGCTCGACCGTGTGCGCAACATCGGGATCATGGCCCACATCGACGCGGGCAAGACGACGACGACGGAGCGGATCCTCTACTACACGGGCCGCACGCACAAGATGGGCGAGGTCCACGAGGGCGCCGCGACGATGGACTGGATGGCGCAGGAGCAGGAGCGCGGCATCACGATCACGTCGGCCGCCACGACGGCGTTCTGGCGCGACCATCGGATCAACATCATCGATACGCCCGGGCACGTGGACTTTACGGTCGAGGTGGAGCGCAGCCTGCGCGTCCTCGACGGCGCGGTCGCGGTCTTCGACTCGGTCGCCGGCGTACAGCCGCAGTCCGAGACCGTCTGGCGCCAGGCCGACAAGTACAAAGTCCCGCGGATCGCGTTCATCAACAAGATGGACCGCACCGGCGCGAACTTCTTCGCCGCCGTGCAGTCCATGCGGGAGCGCCTGAGCGCGAACCCGGTGCCGATCCAGATCCCGATCGGGCAGGAGGACGGCTTCCAGGGCGTCGTCGACCTCGTCGAGATGCAGGCGATCGTCTACAAGGACGACCTCGGCCAGGAGTTCGAGACGATCGACGTACCCGCCGAGCTCGCAGAGCAGGCACACGAGTACCACCACCAGCTGATCGACACGATCTCGCACTTCGACGACGAGGTGCTCGAGGCGTACATCGAGGACGAGTCCTCCGTGACGCCGGAGATGATCAAGCGCGCCCTGCGTGCCGGAACCCTCGCCGACGAGATCACGCCGGTGCTGCTCGGCTCCGCGTTCAAGAACAAGGGTGTCCAGCCGCTGCTCGACGCGGTGATCGACTACCTGCCGAGCCCGCTCGACGTGCCGCCCATGATCGGGATCGACCCGAAGACCGAGCAGGAGGTCACCCGCCTGCCGGCCCCTGGGGAGCCGTTCTCGGCGCTGGCGTTCAAGGTGATGTCCGATCCGTACGTCGGCAAGCTGACGTACTTCCGCGTCTACTCGGGAACGCTCAAGGCCGGCGACCGCGTCCTCAACACGACGACCGGCAAGACCGAGCGCGTCGGCCGCATCCTCCAGATGCACGCGAACCACCGCGAGGAGCGCGACCAGATCATGGCGGGCGAGATCGCCGCCGGCGTCGGGCTCAAGAACACGACGACGGGCGACACTCTCGCCGCCGAGAGCGCGCCGATCGTGCTCGAGTCGATGACCTTCCCGGAGCCGGTGATCGCGGTCGCAGTCGAGCCGAAGTCGAAGGCCGACCAGGACAAGCTCGGCAGCGGACTTGCGCGGCTCGCCGAGGAGGATCCGACCTTCCGCGTCGCGACCGACGAGGAGACCGGCCAGACGATCATCTCCGGCATGGGCGAGCTCCACCTCGAGATCATCGTCGACCGCCTCAAGCGCGAGTTCAGCGTCGAGGCGAACGTCGGCCGCCCGCAGGTCGCCTACCGCGAGACTGCCGGCAAGCCCGTCCAGAACATCCGCGAGAAGTTCGTCCGCCAGACCGGCGGTTCGGGCCAGTACGCCGACGTCGTGATCAACCTCGATCCGACGGCGCCCGGCGAGGGCTACTCGTTCAGCGACAAGATCGTCGGGGGCAAGATCCCGAAGGAGTACATCCCGGCCGTCGACGCGGGCATCCGCGAGGCGATGGACTCGGGCGTGCTCGCGGGCTACCCGGTCGTCGACGTGAAGATCGAGCTCGTCGACGGGTCGTACCACGAGGTCGACTCGAGCGAGCGCGCCTTCAAGATCGCCGGCTCGATTGCGTTCAAGGAGGCCATGAGGCGGTCGAAGCCGAAGCTGCTGGAGCCCGTCATGGCAGTCGAAGTGACGACGCCGGAGGACTACCTCGGCGACGTCATGGGGAACCTCAGCGGCCGCCGCGGGCGCATCGAGTCGATGGCCCCGCTGGGCAACGCCCAGGTGATCAAGGCGGTCGTTCCACTTTCGGAGATGTTCGGGTACGCAACCGACCTGCGCTCGATGACGCAGGGCCGGGCCGACTTCACCATGCAGTTTGATCGGTACGAGGAAGTGCCTCAGTCGATCGCGAGCGACATCATCGACGCTCGGGTCTAACTCGGAACAGAAGAGGAGCAGGGAGCCACCAATGGCCAAGCAGAAGTTCGAGCGGACGAAGCCGCACGTCAACGTCGGCACGATCGGTCACATCGACCACGGCAAGACGACGCTGACCGCCGCGATCACGAAGGTGCTCGCCGAGAAGAGCGGCGGCACCGCCGTCGCCTTCGACGAGATCGACAAGGCGCCGGAGGAGCGGCAGCGCGGCATCACGATCAACACCGCGCACGTCGAGTACGAGACGGACAACCGCCACTACGCGCACGTCGACTGCCCGGGGCACGCCGACTACATCAAGAACATGATCACGGGCGCCGCACAGATGGACGGCGCGATCCTCGTGGTCTCGGCAGCCGACGGCCCGATGCCGCAGACGCGCGAGCACATCCTGCTCGCCCGCCAGGTCGAGGTGCCGGCGATCGTCGTCGCCCTGAACAAGGCCGACATGGTCGACGATGCCGAGCTGCTCGAGCTCGTCGAGCTGGAGGTGCGGGAGCTCCTCACCAAGTACGAGTTCCCCGGCGACGACATCCCGGTCGTGCAGGTCTCGGCGCTGAAGGCGCTCGAGGGCGACGCGGAGTGGACGCCGAAGATCCTCGAGCTCATGGAGGCGGTCGACACCCACATCCCGGAGCCGGTCCGCGACGTCGACAAGCCGTTCCTGATGCCGATCGAGGACGTCTTCACGATCACCGGCCGCGGCACCGTCGTGACCGGCCGCATCGAGCAGGGCAAGATCGAGTCGGGCAACGAGGTCGAGATCGTCGGCATCCACCCGCAAGTGGCGAAGACGGTCGTCACGGGCCTCGAGATGTTCCAGAAGACGCTCGACTACGCGCAGGCCGGCGACAATGCGGGTGCGCTCCTTCGCGGCACGAAGCGCGAAGAGGTGGAGCGCGGCCAGGTGCTCGCAAAGCCGGGCTCGATCACGCCGCACACGCACTTCAAGGCCGAGGTCTACGTCCTCTCGAAGGAGGAGGGCGGCCGCCACACGCCGTTCTTCAACGGCTACCGGCCGCAGTTCTACTTCCGCACGACGGACGTGACGGGCGCGATCAAGCTGCCGGAGGGCCAGGAGATGGTCATGCCGGGCGACAACACGAACATGGAGATCGAGCTCATCCAGCCGATCGCCATGGATCCGGGTCTCCGCTTCGCGATCCGCGAGGGCGGCCGCACCGTCGGTGCGGGCGTCGTCACAGACATCCTCAAGTAGAAACCCACGACTAGGTGAAAGGAGGCGCCGGTGCCACAGCAGAAGATCCGAATCAGGCTGAAGGGCTATGACCACCAGCAGGTGGACAAGTCGGCGAAGGACATCGTCGATACCGCCCAGCGCACCGGCGCCACCATCACCGGTCCTGTACCGCTGCCGACCGAGAAGAACGTCTACTGCGTCATCCGCTCGCCCTTCAAGGACAAGGACTCGCGGGAGCATTTCGAGATCCGCACGCACAAGCGGCTGATCGACATCCACTCGCCGACGCCGAAGACGGTCGACTCGCTCATGCGGCTCGACCTCCCGGCCGGCGTCGACATCGAAATCAAGTTGTGAGCCCGACCGTGACCGAGATCCATTTTGAGACCCAGACTCGTGCCCGAAACCTTCCGGCCGCCAGGATGTCGGCCTAGATGAAAGGCATCATCGGCCGGAAGGTAGGGATGACGCAGCTCTTCGACGAGGAGAGCGGCGTCGTGACGCCGGTCACGGTCGTCGAGGCAGGGCCGTGCCCCGTCGTCGCGGTCCGCACGCCGGACGCCGACGGCTACGAGGCGGTGCAGCTCGCGTACGAGGCGGTTGCCGACCGCAAGGTGTCGAAGGCCGAGCGGGGGCATCTGGCAGCCAACGGCGTCGACGGTGCGTACCGCCACCTGGTCGAGTTCCGCGGCCACTTCTCGGACGCGGTGCAGGGCGAGAGCGTGACGGTCGAGATCTTCAGCCCCGGCGACAAGGTGAAGGTAGCGGGTACGTCGATCGGCAAGGGCTTCCAGGGAACGATCAAGCGCCACCGCTTCCATCGCGGCCCGAAGACGCACGGCTCGCACAACATCCGCAAGCCGGGCTCGATCGGCGCATCCGCGACCCCGTCTCGCGTCTTCAAGGGCATGAAGATGGCCGGTCAGTTGGGCAACAAGCGAGCGACGCAGGTAGGGCTCACGATCCACGCGGTCGACCCGGAGCGCAACCTGCTGCTGATCAAGGGCGCCGTGCCGGGCCCGAAGAACGGCCTCGTCGAGGTCAGGGAGGACTTAAGGTGACCTCCCTCGCAACAGTTAGGGCGCCTCTGGCACGCAATCCGCGGCGCATTGCCGCGTCCTCGGTTGCGTCCGTAGCTAGCGCTACGAACGCGCCCTGCGTCCTTGCACTGCTTGCGTCTTGCACACCAGAGACGCGAAACCGTCACGAGGGAGGTCACCGGTAATGGCCGCCCCGAAGGCGCCGGTGCTGGGCGCGAAGAGCGCGAAGGACGTCTCGCTCGACGAGGCGGTCTTCGCCGTCGAGATCAAGCCGCATCTCGTGCACGAGGCCGTGCGCGCGGAGATGAACGCGCACCGCCAGGGCACCCGGGCGGCGAAGAGCCGCGGGCTCGTCTCGGGCGGCCGCACGAAGCCGTGGCGCCAGAAGGGCACCGGTCGCGCCCGCCAGGGCACGACGCGCGCGCCGCAATGGAAAGGCGGCGGTGTCGCCTTCCCGCCGACGCCGCGCGACTTCAGCCTGAAGGTGAACAAGAAGGCATTGAAGGCGGCGTTGCGCTCCGCCCTGAGCGACCACGCGCAGGCGGGCACGCTCGGGCTCCTCGACGCGTCAACCTTCGACTCGCCGTCGACGAAGATCGCGTCGGAGCTGCTCGGGAAGTGGGGCAAGCAAACGCCGACCGTCGTCGTGATCACGGAAGCGGAGGAGAGCGTCGCGAAGTCGTTCCGGAACCTTGACCGCGTGCTCGTCACGGTGCCGTCGGAGCTCGAGGTCGCACACGTCGTGTGGGCCCGCTCGCTCGTCGTCACCGAGGCAGCGCTCGAGGCCGTGCAGGGGAGGGCTGCGAAGTGAGCCTCCATCCAAGTCAGGTGCTGATCCGCCCCGTGGTCTCCGAGAAGAGCTACGAGCAGATCCAGACGAACCAGTACACGTTCCGGGTGCACAAGGACGCGCACAAGACGCAGATCCGCCAGGCCGTCGAGGAGCTCTTCGACGTGAAGGTGGAGCGCGTGAACGTCGTCAAGGTCCAGCCGAAACCGAAGCGTCGCGGCAACTTCAAGGGCACGAGGCCGGGCTGGAAGAAGGCGATCGTGCAGCTCCGCAAGGGCGATTCGATCGAGATCTTCGAGGGGGCTCAGCTCTGATGCCGATCCGCCGTTACAAGCCGACCTCTCCGGGCCGTCGCTTCATGTCGGTCTCGACGTTCGAGGAGATCACGAAGGCGACGCCGGAGAAGAGCCTGCTCGAGCCGGTCACGAAGAAGGGCGGCCGGAACAACAACGGCCGCATCACGACGCGCCACCAGGGCGGCGGCCACAAGCGCCGCTACCGCGTGATCGACTTCAAGCGCCAGAAGGACGGCATCCCTGCGAAGGTTGCGGCGATCGAGTACGACCCGAACCGCTCGGCGCGCATCGCGCTGCTCCACTACGCGGACGGCGCGAAGGCCTACATCCTGGCGCCGTCGCAGCTCCGCGTCGGCGCGACGGTCGAGTCCGGCCCGGAGGCCGACATCAAGGTCGGCAACGCGCTGCCGCTCGAGAACATCCCGACGGGCACGCTCATCCACAACGTCGAGCTGAAGCCGGGTCAGGGCGCGAAGATGGCCCGCTCCGCCGGCTCGGGCATCCAGCTCGTGGCGAAGGACGGCCCACACGCCGTGCTGCGCCTGCCGTCGGGCGAGATGCGCCGCGTGCTGCTCACGTGCAGGGCGACGGTTGGTCAGGTCGGCAACGTCGACCACCAGAACATCACGGTCGGCAAGGCGGGTCGCAGCCGCTGGCAGGGCAAGCGCCCGTCGGTGCGCGGCTCGGCGATGAACCCGGTCGACCATCCGCACGGGGGTGGCGAGGGCAAATCGAAGGGCGGCCGCCACCCGGTCACTCCGTGGGGCGTCCCGACGCTCGGCAAGCGCACCCGCTCCAAGCACAAGGAATCGAACAAGCTCATCGTCCGCAGCCGTAGGCGCGGCAAGGAGGGTCGTAATCGCTAATGAGTAGATCGAGCAAAAAAGGCCCGTTCGTGCAGGAGCGACTCTTGACGCGAATCACCGCGATGAACGAAGCGGGGCAGAAGAACATGATCCGCACCTGGTCGCGGAGCTCGACCGTCTTCCCGGAGATGGTCGGGCACACGATCGCCGTTCACGACGGCCGCAAGCACGTGCCGGTGTTCATCTCAGAGCAGATGGTCGGGCACAAGCTCGGCGAGTTCGCACCCACCAGGACGTTCCGCGGTCACGCGGGCGACAAGTCGGCGAGGGTCAAGAGGTAATGGCGGCGGTCCAGACACAGCTTCCGACCGTCCGCGCGCAGGCGAAGCACGTGCGGTCGAGCGCGCGCAAGGCGCGGCTCATCACCGACCTCATCCGCGGGCGCTCGGTCCCCGAGGCGCGCACGATTCTCGCGTTCTCGTCGCGCGCCGTCGCGCGCGACGTCGAGAAGGTGCTGCGCTCGGCCGTCGCGAACGCCGAGTCGCGTCCCGACCTGCACTGGAACGGCGACGATCTCGTCGTCGTCGCCGCGTACGCCGACGAGGGCCGGACGCTCAAGCGCTTCCGCCCCCGCGCGCGTGGCCGCGCGTCCGCGATCCTCAAGCGGACGTGCCACATCACCGTGGAGCTCGCGATGACGCCGGCGGCGATCGCTGCGGCACAGGCCGCCGCGGCCGCGCCGCCGAAGCGGCAGCGGGCGCCGAGGAAGACCGAAGAGACCGTGCCTGCTGTTGAAGGCGAGACGACAGAGGCGGCACAGGCCGCAGAGCCGGCAGAGCAGCCGCCGGCCGAGGAGACGGAGAGCTAATGGGTCAGAAGATTCATCCGGGCGGATTGCGCGTCGGCGTCATCCACGACTGGAAGTCGAATTGGTACACCGGGAAGAAGGAGTTCCCGCAGTACATACTCGAGGACGTCCGCATCCGCCAGCACATCTACAAGAAGCTCGCGCACGCGGGGCTGTCCGACATCCTGATCCGCAAGGACAAGCAGCGGATCACGGTCGACATCTACACGGCGCGCCCGGGCATCGTCATCGGCAAGTCGGGCGTCGAGGTGGACGCGCTGCGCAAAGAGCTCCACGCAATGACGCAGAAGAACGTCCACATCAACATCAACGAGATCAAGCGGCCGGAGCTCGACGCGAAGCTCGTCGCGCAGTCGATCGCCGAGCAGCTCTCCAACCGCGTCGCGTTCCGCCGCGCCATGAAGCGCGCGCTCGCGAGCGCGATCCGCTCCGGCGCGGCCGGCGTGAAGATCCAGTGCTCGGGTCGCCTCGGCGGCGGCGAGATGAGCCGGCGCGAGACCTATAACGAGGGCCGCGTTCCCCTGCACACGATACGCGCGGACATCGACTACGGCTTCGTCGAGGCGCGCACGAGCGCAGGCCGCATCGGCGTCAAGGTCTGGATCAACAAGGGCGAGATCATGCCCGAGGGCTTCGACAGCGTCACGAGCGGCGGCGAAGTCCGGCTCGGCGACCAGGATGCGCGCCGCCGCCGCGGCGGCGCGAGCGAGGGCCTCGGCGCCTCGCGCGAGAGCGGCCGCCGAAGCGGTCCCGACCGTGAGGGCCTCGGCCCGGTCAAGCGCCGGCGCGGGCCCGGTGGCCCCGGTGCCGGCGGCGGCACCGGTCGTGGACGCGGTGCCGGAGGCGGCGGCCAGGGTCGCGGCGCCCGTCCGGGCGGTGCACGCCCGGCAGGTGGCGGCGGTACGCGCCCGGCAGGCGGGGGCAGTGGCGGCGGCACGCGGCCGTCCGGAGGGCGCCCGCGCAACCGCAGCGAGAACGTCGAGAAGCCGCGCACCGAGGACACACCCCCGGTGAACGAGCAGCCACCGGTCGAGCAGCCGCCGGTCGAGGAGACCCCGACGAACGAGGCGCCGCCGGAGACGACGCCGCCTGAGACGACGCCGCCGGAGAGCGAAGGGACTGAGTCCTGATGTTGATGCCGAAGAAGACGAAGTTCCGCAAGGTGCATCGCGGCCGTCGCCGCGGCGAGACCAAGGGCCAGTCGACGGTGCAGTTCGGCGACTACGGCCTCAAGGCGATCGACCGCGGCTGGATCACGAACCGCCAGATCGAGGCGGCTCGTATCGCGATGACGCGCAAGATCAAGCGCGGCGGCAAGGTCTGGATCAACGTCTTCCCGGACAAGAGCTACACGAAGAAGCCCGCCGAGACCCGCATGGGCTCCGGTAAGGGCTCGCCCGAAGGCTGGGTCGCAGTGATCAAGCCCGGGCGCGTGATGTTCGAGCTCGCCGGCGTGCCCGAACCGCTCGCGAAGGAAGCGCTGCGACTCGCAGGTCAGAAGCTGTCGGTGCGCAGCAAGGTCGTGAAACGAGAGGCTGATCTCTTTGACTAGGCCGAGCGAACTTCGCGATTTGACCGACGACGAACTGGATCACCGGCTCATCGAGCGGCGGCAGGAGCTCTTCAACCTGCGCTTCCAGTCGGTGACCGGCGCGCTCGAGAACACGGCGCGCCTGAAGCTCGCGAAGCGCGAGATCGCACGGATCCTCACCGTTCGAACGGAACGGGAAGCCGCTAAGCAGAACACGACCTGAGAGAGACATGGCTGACGAAGAGAAGAACGAGACAACTGAAGAGACGCCCGAGGTAGCGGCGGACACGCCGGCGGAGCCGACGGCCGAGGCGGAGACGCCCGCGGCCGAGGAGGCTCCCCCGGAGACGCCTGCTGCAGAACCGGCGTCCGAAGAGCAAGCGCCTGCCGCCGAGGCGCCGGCCGCCGAGCCGGAGGCCGACGCGACGCCCGCGCCGCAGTCGCAGCCGAAGAAGAAGAGCAAGCGGCTGCCGCGGTCCCTGCGTCCGCAGAAGACGCGGCCGAAGCATGAGGTCGCAACCGAGCGCAAGCCGATCTCGCGGGAGGAGAAGCCGGAGCACGATCGCGGCCGCCGCCAGGAGCGGCG
>WNGE01002991.1_pt1 | contig 20228 bp, 15 predicted proteins | sample 5400651 | NCBI WGS metagenome assembly WNGE01 (sample SAMN13153370, study PRJNA577476) | soil metagenome | isolation source: 60 cm soil or saprolite under grassland replicate 2 | place: USA:California | collected 2016-06-15 | reverse complement strand
AAGCTACTTGAACGTACCATCGCTGTGCGGCCTCCTTCTCTCGTTGGTCTAGATTGTCTCGAAATCAACCTAAACCTTACTTCAGATGGAGTGCCGCTCATACTTATCTTTTCAAAAGCTATTTTGGACAGTACTGGGCGGAGCCCTTCCGCACATCGGGCGGCGAAGCCGCAAACTGCGTTTCCACACAATCTCTTCAGCGAGGTGATCACGAGCCGTGTATGATCAGGCAACCGTTTTAACGGTTTTTGACCGGAAGCCGTTAAAACGGCTTCTAAGATTCTTTCCCAGACCTTCTTCACCTCGCTGAAGCGAGGTGTTAATGACAAACATCGAGTTTGACAAAGCTACCTTTTTCGCGGCAACTCAGCTTTAGGACACGACCGACCTCTCCTACGCCCTTCATATTGCGGTCCTTTCCTAGAAGACGAACCGCCCGCCGACTTGAATCCGACGCGGCTGGAAGATGTCTGCGTTGCGTGCCGAGATGCCGAAGTTGACGTCGTCAACGTTGACGTTTGCCAGTCCGAAGCGCCCGCGGTTGAAGAGATTGAAGAATTCAGCACGTATCTCGAAGTAAGTGGTCTCCGAGATTTTCGTCTTCTTCATAAGGCTGAAATCCTCTGTGAAGAAGGGCTGCGCGCGGAGGCCGCCGTAAGTCGGGGCGGCGTTGCCGAAGAAGCGAAGCGGGTCGGCATAGTAAGCGGCGTATGCCGGATTGACTGTTGTGCCGTCCAGCGAGAACGCGGGTGCCGCGCGGAAATCGAGTGGGCGCGAAAAGGCCGCCGGGTTGAGATACCGGTAGTTCACGCCACCTGCAGGAATATCGGTGTAGAAGGGCTGTCCCGTGATATTGGGCCGTAGGTTGCCCAGGTAGCCGACGAGTTGCAGGAAGTCTCTCTGGCCCCCGGCAATAAAGGGTGTTAAGGCTGGACCGCTACGGTAGCGGTGGATCCCGGTAATCTGAAACCCGCCGATCACGCGGTTGACCCAACCTCCCTGATTTAGGAAGCGCCTGCCCTTACCGAAAGGCAATTCGTAGATGTAGTTGAAGACGAGCGAGTGCGGCGGGATGCTCGGCGAGACCGAACGCAGAGAAGTGCGGTCGAAGGGGTTCTGGATCACTCCGTTGAGCGGAGAGTCGCCGAAGATATCTTCGCCTGCGTCCGTAATTAACTTAGCGAACGTGTAAGAAAGTCCGGCCTGTAGTCCCTTTGAGAAGCGCCGGGTGAGATCAATCTTACCCGCGTTGTAAAAGCTCTGCCCCTGGCTTTCCAGCCGGTTATTGATGATTCCGTATTGCGGGAACGCTCTGAGCGATTGTGCAACCGTCCGAGAAAACGCTCCTCCCTGACTGCCGAAGCCTGGATAGACGGCATCTAGGCTCGCGGCCAACGGGACGCCCACGCTTGCCGCGAATGCGCGCTCGAGCGGCGTCACGTCGGCCAGCTGTTTTTGCAATAGCGGGAGGCCGAGCTTGAGCGCATTAAGCGGTACCTTGTTGATCGGATCGAAGTTTGAGCGCAGGCGTGTGCCTTTGCTCCCGACGTAGCTGACCTGAACTGCCAGGTCCCATGGCAATTGGCGCTGCAGGTCGAGGCTGTACTGCACTGTGCGTCCGGTCTTGAAGTTCTTGTCGAAGTAGTCCATGTCGGTTCGGTCGAGCTGGCCGACTGCCTGGTCGTTCGGGTTGGCCTGGGGCACCGACGGATAGTTGTCGAGGGTGATGAAGGCGTCGAGACCGCCGTTGATGTTGACAGCGCCGGGGCTGTATCCGAGCACGCCCGTGTTGCCGAAGTCGTTATAGATCACTGGCGCGTAATAGATCCCGTAGCCTCCGCGCACGACAGTCTTATCGTTCAACGAGTAAGCAAATCCGACGCGTGGGCCAAAATTAGTTCTATCCTTGTTTACGAGTCCGAAGTTTGCCGCCTGCAAACCACCTTGCCCTATCGCGCCGACGACCGCTCCCAGCCGGCCGCCTGCCGCGGGGTTCGGCGTGTCCGGGTCGAAACCACGCAGGAAGCCGCGCGCCTCTTCTCGCGGGCGACCGTAATCGTACCGGATGCCAATGTTCACGGTCAGGCGCGGCGTGACCTTGATGTCATCCTGGGCGAAGAAGGCATTGGAGAAGAATCGCAGTGCGGGATCAATCGTCTGGTTACTGTTAAAAGAGAACTCGGGTCTGCCAGTGATCAGGCTGGCGATGGGCCAGCCCTGGTTGAAATCGTTTGTGTTGCCGGTCTGGTTGCTGCGGAAGTTGAAGTTGCCTCCAATGTCGAAGTGGGCAGCGTTGTTCAACTGCTGAATGCGCACCTCGCCACCAGCCTTCAAAGTATGCCGGCCGCGAATGAGAGTAGCCGAGTCGCTCAAGTGGACCGAGTTATCGCGCACCCGGTTGTCGAAGAAGGTGGAGCCGCCGGCCTGGTAGGCTCTGGGGTCGGTCGAGTTAACGGGATCGCCATAGCCGGGGAACCCAATGAGCGGGAGGCCAAAGTTCTGAGTGGCGTCTGGGCGAAGGCCAAGCGAACTCGCTGGAATGCCGCGCGTGAAGTTGCGGTTCTGGACGTCAGATCGCGAGAAGCCGGCGTTGAAGTGGTTGATAAGCATCGGCGTCAGGGTCCAGTCATGCTGCAAGCGCGCGTAGTACGATTTGAACACCTGGTTCCAAACCCCTTGAGCAACGAAAGGCTCGGGGAAGCGTGGAAAGCCGCCCTTGACACTCGGCAGCTTGCGGAATGTGTAGCTGAAGTTGAGCGTTTGCCGGTCGGTAAGATTGTGCGTGATCTTCGTCACGTAGTAGTTCGTGTCGGCGGTCGCGTTCGAAGAAGCGCGGTAGTTGCGAAAGACGGTCGAGCCGTTAGGCCCCGTTTGGTTCGGCAGCGGGAAGAGGTTGACGAAGTTGCGACCGATTGGGGAGATACGCGCGCCGCCCAGGTACTGAGCCAGCCGGTTACCGGGGATGGCCGTGCGCGCTCCGGGCAGCTGCGACGGATCGAAAATCTGGACCGGGCCACCGAAGAACTGAAGCACGTAGGGGTCGGTCAGCAGTTCCCCAAAATCGCCGTTGCGCATCCTCACGGTGGGAACTGTCAACTCCACAGATTCCGACTGGGACGTGCGATAGCCGCCGTAGTTGAAGAAGAAGAACGTCTTATTCTTGCCGCTCCAGGTTAAAGGCCCACCCTCACCAAATCGCGGCAGATATATAGGCCCGCCGACGCTGAAGCCGTAATCGAACTGCCGATCGTGCGGTTTTTCGAGGCCCAGAATCCTGTTCCGATCGATGTTTGCGTTTAGCGCTTCGTTAATATGAAAAAGGTAGGCTTCGCCGTGGAAGTCGTTGCTGCCGGTTTTGATCGTGAAGTTGACGACACCGCCTGAAGAGTTGCCAAACTCTGCAGAGTAGCTGCTGGTCGAAAGAGTAAACTCCTGGAAGGCGTTCGGCCCTGGTGCGACCTCGGAGAAGAAGGTGCCGTTCTCGCCACGCCGCGTCTGCGCCCCGTCAATGAGAATGTCTGCGCCCAGGCCCTGGCCACCGTTGATGCGGAAGTTGGTAGCGTTGGTGCCCGTGCTGCCGGAGGTCGCGCCTGTTCCGGTCCGATCGTTTGACACCACGCTGCTGTCGAGGAAGATGAATGAAAGCGGCGAACGCCCGCCGCTCTCGGAGGCAACTAACAGCGGTAATTCCCTCACTTGCCGCTCGCTAACATTGAGCTGTTGCGCCGGCGTCTCGGTTTGCAACACGGGGCCACTGTCAGCCGAAACTGTCACCGTGTTGCCGATCTCACCGACTTCAAGTGTGACATCTACCGTGCGGATGACTTGCACGGCAATCTTGACACCTTCAATCGAAGCGGTTTTGAAGCCGGGGGCTTCCACCTTGATCGTATAAATCACTGCTTGCAACTGGGGAATGGTGTAGTTGCCCTCACCATTTGTCTGTGCCTCGCGAGCGTCGTTGGTTTCAACGTTCAAGGCTGTCACCTTTGCATTCGGAATTACTGCGCCGGCCTGATCCGTCACGCGGCCAGTTATTCCGCCGCGATCGCTTTGAGCAAAGGTTGGTGAAACACACGCGCACATGAGCGCGAGCAGTCCAATCATGGTTAAATTACGGGCTTTCATTACCACCTCCCAGAAAATAGAAACGCAGGCAACCGATTGAAACGGCGAAAATGTTGACCATCGTCAACGCCAGAAATATGCTTTAGAGCAATACAGAAGGAAGCAGCTGATGCTCACGCAACCAGCTGTAGCCGGGTCGATAAAGACGGGGGAAGTGTTGACCAACAAAACTCGGGAAACGATCAGGACCCCAAGTCACAATCTCAAACCGTTATATAAAGCCAAACTAAAGACGACTTAAAAAATACCTGTCCGGTGTGTAAAGCTTCCCAAATCGATTAGAAGTTTTGTTCGTTTACACTACAAATGAGCATGAAGTCAAGCGTTATCTCTACCAGGTACTGGTTCAGTATGAATTCTTAGGTCCGAAGCACCGGAAGTTAGTAGTCGGTCCGGCGCTTCGCGGAGGACGGGGAACTCCATCTTCTGATAGCCCGAAAGGCCCCCAGAGGATCGAGGCGCCGGCACAAACCGTGACGCACCTTCGGTGCTCAGGTAACTAACGGTCACATCTCCCCGCCCTCACGGACGGGGCTACTAACTTCCGGTCCTTCGGACCTAAAGCGTGCCTGCGGTTGAAACTGAACCAGCACCCTCTCCCAGCATGTCGAATTTTACCAACGGGGACATTGCTTCCTTCGTTGAAGTTTCAGAATTCTCGTTGACACTGGGGGAGGCTTTGAGATTATGGCGTCATCTTATTTTCACGCGAAGGTGCATGCCGCAATGCATCAGAATCTGTTGTTCATAGCGTGGTACACTTCCTAAAATTTAGATAACCAAACGCGCGGCCGCCGGCTTTCATGTCCACTAACAAGTTTTGTTTTCTGGAATTTCTATTGGCCTGCTGGATTCTTCCCACATTCCCCGCAACGCGTTGGGGACAGCAGCAACTCCCTGTCAGCTCCGGGGAACCACAGGGCGACATCCGTCAGGTACATGATCCAGACATCATTCAGGATGGCGAGACGTATTATCTTTTTTCAACGAGGGCGGGCATTGCCATCCGATGTTCGAAAAACCTTATCAACTGGCGGTTGTGCGGCGACGTATTCGCTCATCTCCCGGAGTGGGCCGTAAAGGATGTGCCGGGCCTCAGAGGTTTGTGGGCCCCGGCCGTGTCCTACTTTAATAGCAAATATCACCTCTACTATTCGGTCTCTACTTTCGGCAACAACCGTTCAAGCATCGGTCTGGCGACGAATCAGACGCTCGATCCGGCGAGCGAGAAGTACCGGTGGGTGGATCAGGGGAAAGTAATCAGCTCATACTCTTCAGATGACTGGAACGCGATCGACCCTAACGTCGTGCTTGACGAAAAGGGCCAGCCCTGGTTGTCGTTCGGGAGTTTTTGGGGAGGCATAAAACTCCGTGAGCTCGATCTCGCCACCGGCAAGCTTTCCTCTCACGACCAGACTCTCTACCCTTTAGCCAGCCGACCCCGAACAGCACAGTTACCGGGTGCAATTGAAGCTCCAGCCATCATCCTGAAGAATGGCTACTACTACCTCTTCGTTTCTTTCGACTTCTGTTGTCGCGGGAAGGAAAGCACTTACAACATTCGCGTTGGCCGTGCGCGACGCCTCACTGGGCCATACGTGGATCGAAGCGGCAAACCCATGATGGAGGGCGGCGGGACGGTCGTCGTGGCCGGCAACGGCCGGTGGGCCGGGCCGGGCCATTGTGCAGTTTTACAAAATAAGAACGGCGAGATGCTCGTCTACCACGCTTACGATACAGAGTGGCGTGGGGTCCCAACACTGCGGATCGCGCCTCTCGTTTGGGACCCGGAAGGTTGGCCCTCGATCTCAACTGCAGTTATCCCATCACACGAAGATTAAGCTCGGCGTACGACGATCCCCATGGCAATGAACGGGGCTATAGCTTCATCCGAGACGCCCTTGTCGGTAATCAAGATATCTATCTCTTTGAGCGAGCAGATTAGAGCGGTACCAACGGCCCCGATTTTTCGATGGTCGGCCACGACGATTTTCTGGCGTGCCTGACGCATCATGGCGCGATGGATGGTGGCCTGATCCGGATAGTTGGTCGTTAGGCCGTGTTCGATGTGGATCCCATCGACGCCGATGAATACCTTGTCTACGAAGATCTCGCCGACACTCTCGATAGCTGCAGGCCCAACCAGCGCAAACCAATCTCCGCTCAGGAATCCGCCTGTAACGATGACTTTTAGGTCGTCGCGGTGACTCAACTCCATAGCCACGTTCACGGCATTAGTCAGAACAGTAATTCCTTTATGGAGACAGACGCTCCGGGCGACCTGCGTCGCGGTTGTTCCGGCACCGATGGCAAGGATGTCGCCGTCGCTTATGAGTTCAGACGCGACAAGACCAATGCGGCGTTTCTCCGCGCTGCGCTGACGCTCCTGCTCGTGATAGTAGGAGATATGACGAAAGGGCTCATAGAGCATCGGCTGCACGGGGACCGCGCCGCCGTGGCTGCGACGAAGCAGCCCGCGTTGCTCCAGCTCGCCCAGATCGCGGCGGATCGTCGCCGGCGACACCTTCAGGCGTTTGGCCAGCCGAAGCACGGATACCTTACCGGCGCGCAGCAGTTCCTGCAAAATCAGCTGGGCGCGTCGCTCCGTAGCAGAGGGTTCATCGGACATTTAATTCGTAGCCCGTGTTGCCGTAAGTGAAATAAGGAACTGCGACATAAAGACGGTCAGGATGCAAAGGCCGACTCGGCGATGGTCCAACCCGACTAGGGTTGCGGAGCCTCGATCAATTTCAGGATTACGCTTTCCTGATTGCGTTGCCGGCTGCGTAGGTCGTCGGCGCGGGCAAACATTCTCTTAGCCGCGTCTTTTTCGCCTAGCTTAGCGTAAATCAGTCCGAGCTGATAATTCGCGCGCAGGTCATTGGAGTCAAGCTCAATGGCACGCTCGAGTTCTATTCGAGCCTCAATGTAGTTGCCCGCTTCGCGATAGGCGGCTCCGAGAGCTGCGTGCGCCGCCGCGTGGTCAGGACGTGTCTGAACAACTCTTCGGAACGTGTTGATAGCTTCGGTGCGGTTCCCTCCTTTTTCGAAAATCACACCAATCAGATACTCAGTGTCGGGGTCCGCCTTGAGACTGAGACTGCGTTGAAGCGCCGCTCGTGCCTCAGTAACCAGCTCCTGGCGGAGCAATGCCGCACCGAGCAGATAGAACCCTGAAGCGTCCTGCGGTTGCAAGACGACGTAGCTCCTCATCAAACGCGCTGTCTCAATCGTCTCACCCTTTCTCCAGCGCACGGCCGCCAGCGCATAGAGATAGGCTGGTTGACCAGGGTAGGCTCGGTGCAACTGCTCGAACGCAGGTAAGGCATCCAGGAGTAAATCCATCTGCAGGGTGGTTACGCCAAAGTCATAAAGCACGTCGGGAGCATTAGGGGCGACGCGGCGTGCTTGTACAAGATAGGCGAGTGATTTTTCCAGATTGCCTGTAGCGCGTGCGACATTTGCGAGCGCACGTAATGTAGTCACGTCATCAGGCTTAATTCTCAATGCTTCCGACAGATGCTCCTCGGCCTTGTCATAGTGCTTCCGCGCGGCATTGATAATACCGAGGCCATACAGCACGGGAAACGATGCAGGGGTTTGCCGGCGAGCGGTCTCCAACAGGATAAGCGCTTCATCGCTCAAGCCGCCTTTGGCAAGCAGCATAGCGAATTCTGCCTGGGCCTGCGGCTTACCGGAGCTGAGCTTCGTAAACTCGCTCGCGAGCCGGCGCGCTTCATCGAGCCGTTTAAGGCCGATCAGCGTTCTCAGCAATACAGGGAAGTAGTCGTCGGCGGCCGCAGATCGTGGAACGAGTTGCAGATACTCGAGCGCCTTATGGTAATCGCTACTGTTTGCATATAGCGTTGCCAGGTTCAGGTTGATATCGGCTCGGTCGGGCGCCAGTTGATGTGCGGTTAGCAATATTTGCAGAGCCTCGGACGTGCGATTCATCGTCAGGAGCAGTTGACCAAGATTAACATGCGCTCCTATGTGCTTCGCCGAAGCGGCGAGGGCGAGGCGGAATAACCTTTCAGCCTCTGCCGACTTCTGTTCCTGGGCGCGCACGACCCCAAGCAGATTGAGAGCGTCGGCGTCGCTGGGCGACTCGGCGAGTACAGAATTGAGGAGACTCTCCGCCTCTGGTAGATCACCTTGACTAAGTGCCTTAACCGCTTTCGCTAAACGGCTGAGATTGATGTCACCGCTACTGCCGGTCTGTGACCGTACTGGTGAAACAGCGACCAGCAAGACAAGCAGCACAGCTGTATTTGTAAGTCTCGTGACTCGACCTGGCGAGGTGCGGCATTGGCGCGGTTTTTCTGAAGTGGTGATCGAACAATGCATACCATTCACACCACAGTCCATTTTTAAGTACTGATGCAGTTTCAACCGCAGGCACGCTTTAGGTCCGAAGGACCGGAAGTTAGTAGCCGGTCCGGCGCTTCGCGGAGGACGGGGAACTCCATCTTCTGATAGCCCGAAAGGCCCCCAGAGGATCAAGGCGCCGGCACAAACCTTCGCGCACCTTCGGTGCTCAGGTAACTAACGGTCACATCTCCCCGCCCTCACGCGAAGCGCCGGACCGGCTACTAACTTCCGGTCCTTCGGACCTAAGAGTTCAAACTGCACCAGTACCCAATTTTAGGTAGTGGGGTATTAGTGTGTTGCTATTTGCGGCTGGCCTTTCGTTCTCTGTCCCATGCTGCAATTCCTACCATTAGCCATATCCATAATCCGATTCCACCAAACCCTGCGAACAGTAAAAGTAGTTCCTCAAAGTCGGCCTTCTTAGCCCCTAAGGCCCGAAGGACGCCGGATGTGACGTTATATAGCCCAGAAGACAGCACGGCTAGTAAGGCCAAATAACCGACAACCTGCCCGATTGAAAAGAGCGGTCGCTTTATCCAATCTAATTTAGAAGGCATGGCCTAGGCCGTTAGTAGGTCTTGGAGAGACCAAACGCTTTTGGTTATACCCGCTTCCATTGCTGGAGTACAGCGGATCGAGGAATGGATTCGGCAGAAATTGTAATAAGCGAAATGCAGAGCATAGGCAGCTTTTAGATTCTCCCATTTCTTGCTGAAGCCGTTCGTTAATCGTGTCAATCTCCGCATCTGCATTCTGATAGTTAGGTTCTGTCTTTCAATATGAGACGTACAAACCCGATCACGATCCGGGCGTCCGTGTTGCCAGTCTGCTTTCGCACCTAACACTTTCGCCGGAGAGTAATGATGTTCATCCTGCATCTCGCCATAAATTTTGACTAACTGCGCGAAGTCCGTCCGACCGCCAAGCGTGAAACCGATTGCATCGCGATAAGGGCCGAAACCATCGGTCGTGATCTGAAACTGGCCTTGTGTGGCTTTGTCCAACTTGTCAATGAACAGGTTTGTATCCGCGGCAGAGCGTCGGCCAAGATGCCAACTAAGAATCAATTTGCTATCGCGTTCAATCGCAACGAAACAATAGGCATCGCCCAACTTTTCAGACGTGAGCGCCTTGCGCGTTTTCGTCTTTTCCTTCATCTGAACGTAGCCCCACAGCTCGTCACATTGAATATCTTTGACTGGAATTTCTCTGATTAGATTCTCAAGCAACATCTCCCATCGGTCGCCTACGCGCTCAAGTAGCGAGAGAATCGTTTTCTTTTCGACGCCAATGATTCGCTCTGCGCTTCTTCTTACTGAAACCCCTTCAACGAGGAGTTGGAGTACCTGGATAGCCTTTTCAATCGGAAGGCGCATCGTTCCAAGTGGGCGATCTTGAATCTCTGAGAAGGTCTTGCGGTAACCATTACAGCGGTATCTCTGAGTGCCTTTTCTATCTTTACCGAAACGCTTGGCTTTGAGTTGGCAATTGTGGCAAACCATCGTGGACTCTCCTATTGAGTCCACACAGGGAAAGGCGTATAGTGCGGCTGTCAGATCGCATAGCCTTTGGCTGTGTGGTTAGATTGCCTCGGTGGAAGCTACAACTTCCGCCGGGGCTTAATAACACGGAGACGGTGGGATTCGAACCCACGGACGGATTAGGCCCGTCTGCTGATTTTAAGTCAGTTACCTTCAACCTCTCAGCCACGTCTCCAAAAAACAGGCCCAGCTTACGAACTATTTCCAAGGGCGTTAGCTGGGCTTGTTGCTTATCTATCAACATCTTGCCGGTATCATAATATCCTGATATTCCTCTTGTCAAGCGAATTCGCTTGATATATCATAAAATTATGATAGAGTTCCCTAGACGCTGGCAAATTTACGCTTACACGAGTAGGCGAGGAGTAAGCGTCATTCAGGACTGGGCGAGCGCAATAAAGGGCGATAAAGATTTACTTGCGCGACTGAATCAAAAGCTCGACTTACTGGAGGCGAACGGTAGTGATCTGCCGACAGGGCTGTTGGCTGGAACTTCATTCAGGAATGTTGACAAACTGAAGATTTTTGGACGGAGGCAGACTTGGCGAATCATGGTCTGCAAGGGGCCTATCAGTAACGATCTTGAATTCACTCTCTTGTATGCGGCAAGAGAGAAGGATAGAAAGCTGATTCCGCCGGACGCCTACAAGCAGGCGGATGACAACCGCAAGAGAATCATTGCAGACCCCACTAGGCGAAGGATACATGAGCGAATTAGTTGAAAGACTCAAGAAAGAGTTTCAGAACGAAGACTACCGTTATGCCTATGACGAAGAGTTTTCCAATTCTCGCATAGCAACTCAGATCAAGGTGCTACGCGAGCAGCGGGAATTGAACCAGTCAGCACTAGCGGAGCTTGCCGGAATGAAACAATCGCGAATCTCCGAGCTGGAGAACGTGAACTATAACTCGTGGAGTATTAGCACGCTCAGGCGGTTGGCTCGTGCCCTTGGCGTCCGATTGTCCTTCGCTTTTGAAAGCTGGGGTGAACTTTTGCCGGAGGCAGATAGTTTTGGACGCAAAAGCCTAGAGAAACCTCAGTTCGAAAAAGACAGTGCTTTCCAACCCTCGGAGTCCGAGCATGTTGCACTCTCTCAAATGTTCAGCGAATCCCTTTCGCGAACCTCGTTGCGAGTAGTCTCAACCACGCCGGTCGGCGTCACGCAAACTTCACTTGCTTTTGATCGTCCCCGTTTGGTCGTAAGCGCCGGAACAGCCGAAACTTTCTCACAGCAACCAAAAGAGGAGACTGGAACATGGCAGAAGATACAAAAGATCAATTAGTAGAAGTTGATTACGAGAAACTGAAAAAGCGGAAACAGACCCGAAGCAGGTCCCCATCTTTCGTTGAAGTTTACTCCAACAGCATGAATATGGAAGTGACGTTTAACGATATTAAGCTGCTGTTTGGGGAAATAATTGTTGCCACGCAAGATGAGCTTCAGGTTGAGGAAAAGGTCTCGGTAATAATGTCGCCAGAGCATGCGCTGGCCTGTGTAAAAGCAATGGACAAAATACTCAAGAAGTACGTGACTAACTTCGGCCCAATACGCGAGCAGCCAGAAGGCTAAAGCCTAGAGATTTCCCATCCGCACGCCAATCACGCCGAGCCGTTTGCTTTTTCAAGTTTTAGCAACACACTGTGGCCCCACCACCCATTTTTACGGGAGCGATTGAAACCGATCATTGCCAAGTATAATTGAGGACTTATCAGGTGCAAATGTAGAAGTGCGTTACGCGGATATCGTGTCTATCTCAATGACCATGCAATCCATCTTGCTTCGTTCAGCGTTGACACACAGGGTAACTCGGCGGTGTGGGCAACTTCTCGCAGTGATAAATGAGTGAGATGAATCGTGGCAGATCTTCGCGCGTAAAAATCGGAAGATCGCCGAAGTCCAGATCTATGATGAGGCGAGACCGCCATTCTTCGAATTCTCTTCGTGCGGTAAAAGCATCAGAGTTGAGAGATGAAAGATACACGAGATCGCTTCTCTTAAGCGCACGGCGCGCGGATGCTTTTACTTTCCCACCATCGGATCGGGCACACATAATGGCTAGATCGGGAGTGACATAATCGAGAAGGCTATTACCCTCAACTATTACACCATCACTTTGCACACATGCGAGCGCCTGGTTAATTCCGCTCTCCACTTGATCGTCCTTGACTATTACCCAATGTACATTCGCTGCGCCGGTATCCCAGAATCGTCCGGTATCCTTACCTACTTCGTAGTTGCCTTTCCGGCCAGAACGGATCACCGGTTGTTCGCGGAGTAGATCACTTACGCAACAGCCCGCCGGATCTCTCCCGCACGACCGGTAATGTCCGCGAGTTAATTTGATCGCCTCCCAACCCGGCAAGCGCTCGAGCAGTTCGCACACCAGTGTCGTCTTACCGACATTGGACGAAAAACCGCTAACAGCGACAATGATAGGTCGCTTTACGTTCATATATTTCAAGCAACCAATTCCGCGGCTAGAAAGAAAAGATCGCCGCAAATTCTGATCGAATATTGTGAGTCGTGAAACTCGGGACGCCGCGGAACAATGGCAGGGTTACCCCACTGCGGTTGGCTGCACGCGTGCGATAGTAGCCTTGCTCATAAGCGAAGGTCACCCACTGATTCAACTTGTATTGAATGTTACCCGAGAAGAGATCGCTGCGGGATCCACGCGCTCCAAATCGCCGCGCATCTCGCGCTGTCGCCTGGTCGTAGCCGTAATAGACATACGTTGTCCAGCCCGCATTGCGGCCTTTTGGATCGGCGTCAAAGATGCGCGACAAAGGAAAACCAAGCTGGACAAATCCACCCTGCCCGCGAACTGGTCTTTGCGGAGCAACGGCCGGAATCCCATCGCGCAAACCAAACACCACCGTTGACGCTCCGTCGATCGACGCCGCGGTAGCGGTCGAAGTCAGGCCGGCCGTGTCATTGAAGTTTGATAGCAACTGACCCGCGAAATAAAAACGAAGATCTGAGCCGGCGTAATACTTGCCCACTGCCGTCACGAAGTGCGTAGGCAATTGAAACTCGGCTGAGTAGCCATTGCTGTTGCTACTCACTTCCGCGCCGCTCGGAAAAGCTGTCGTGAAAGTTGCGGGCACATTGGCCTTCGTCACAATCGCTGTGCGCTTAGCGTGTTCGAAGCTCACGATAAACTGCGCGGGGGCAACGTTCTCGGCTTTGTCCAGTTGCCACTGAAGCACGGCGCGTCCCTGAATTCCCGGTTGCTGCGAATCCGTTCCCTGGCGTTCGCCAAATCCTAACTGATCAGCGACGTTAGCTGGCAGGTATCCAAATGCGGGCATCACAATCGCGATTTCTGGCCCAAATTGCAACGAACGCGAGCCGCCTGCCTTGAAATTGAGACCAAATCGAGCTTGTGGAATACGCTCGTAAGCCGCCCCATAACCCAGCCCGCCAAAATTCGTATTCTCGATCATGTTTGGCATCGTCGAGGAAACAAATGGCGACCAGTCCTGGCCGAAAAGGGCAAAGGCCGAGGTCTTGTCATTGAATCTTCGGTCAATGCGCACCCACGCTAAACGAATCGACGGCTGGCTGGAACGGATCGAAGAGATGTTGCGATTGTTAACCCGCGTGAAGTTACCTTCGAAATCGAATTCGATCTTCCCCGTGATCGCCATGTTCGGCGCCGGGTCAAGCCATTCGAAGTTCGCTCCCAAGCGCAAGCCGCGGGCTCGCAAATGAAACTCCGGCGAGTTTCCCGGTCCTGTGTCCGCCGCCAGCAGAGGTAACGGAAAATCATTTCCCTGCGGCGACGAAGAATCATGGATGACGCTGGTTTTGAAGATTCCGTATAGCTTGAGGCGCGCGCCGGTGCCGAGCTTGATATCAGGAATCAGGCCCTCTCTTTTTGGCGAATCAATTCCGAGGAGACGCACCGGGGCAATAGCGGCAATCTTTGTCGGCGGCGAGGGTTGCGGCGCCGCAACCGCTGGCTCCGGCAGGCTCGATTTATAGTCTGCATTCTTTATTGTGAGCGGAGGGTTTTCGCCAGGTGTGCTCCCTCTCACTGCTTGAAATTCCGCTGCTGAAATGACGCCCTTGTTGAGCAACACGGTAGCCAACCGATCGCGTTGTTCGCCCGGCGTTGCATTGCTGCTAATCAATCGCGCCTCTTCAGGTGTCAGAACTCCTTTCGTCTGAAGTACGCGCACGAGGGGATCAAGCGCATTAGAAGAAGGGTCCTGCGCACGCACAATCGGAAAAGCGACTAGCAAGATAACAACCGCAAGATTAAGACGCAGAATTGAACCCATAGTTCGACTCCTCCCGGAACAGCCAGATTTCTTAAGCCTGCGTAGCAGGCAACAGCATAAAGCCTGGGGCGCGAGCCCCAGGGAGAGACACCAATGGACTCCAAAGCCCGTGAAACGGGCGACAGCTTCAGGAGAGGAAAATAGGGTGAAAGCAACCAGGTTGTGCGTTAATGTTTGGGATCCGCAGGCTAGCGTCACCCTCCTTTCGTCCGCTTCGCGGACTAGATGATCTTCGCACCTCTTACCTGGGGCTGACGCTCCAGGCTTTATGCTTACACCTGCTTCGCAGGTTCAGTGCTCTCCTTGCGTTCCCATTCTTCTATCGCCCGTTGACGTTCAGCTTGACGCCGCTTTTCCCGCTCATAGGCCTCGCGAGGATCGCGTCGCGTGATTGCTCGATACCATGCGGGATGATGCGTCCACGCCCAATTCTCGGTCACAGTGCCATTGGTCATCGCGCGAAACGTTCCCGGCATCGCTGCTGTGCCTTCGTAGATGTGAACGATAAAACCAGCCAGCATTAGCAGCGCTGCGAGATCGTGGAAGACATAGCTTACGGCGACCGTCCAACGCGGCACGACATCGTCGAACCACATGAGTAGACCAGTGATTAGGAAAAGCACGCCGCTTAAGACGATGGCCCAGAAATAGAGTTTCTGGCCGCCGTTGAAGAAGCCGACGTCTTCCGCTTCCATCTTGTCCTCGTTGGTCGTATACGCTTTGATCCGTTTAATCCAGCGGCGGTCGGCTTCAGTCCAGGCCATTGGCGCGAACCAATTAAGAAATTGAAAGAAGAAAAAGATATTGAAGAACAGACCAAACCAGGGGTGCAAAAAACGCGTCATCGGCCCGCCGCCGAAAATCGGCGTAAGAAAGCGAAAGAGCCAGGGCGAATAAACCGCGAAGCCTGACAGGAGCGAGAGTACAAAGGCAATGGCCACCAGCCAGTGGAGCACGCGGGTGTAAACAGGATGGCGCAACAACTCCCCGCGATGAACCGTGGTGTGGCCGATGCGGTCCGCCTCGCGACGCGCGCGCTCGTCAAAGCGCTCGACCGAAGTACTCATGGCTGCTCCTTTCTCTTCGCTTCGACAGTGTCCGGTTGAGATTCAACTGGCGGCGGCTCCTCCGGCTGCGGCAGTTTTGGTCCCACTGCAACACGATGGAAGAACACAGCGAGCAAGCCGAGGCCTGCCATAAAGAGTCCTGTTGGTTTTGCCAACCACTTCCAAACCGTATAGCTCGGCGGTATCACCGGAGTGGCGGGCAGGCCATAACGTTCGGGTCGCTTAATGTCATGCAAGACATAGATCACATGAGTGCCCTTGATTGACTGCGGATCATAAACACCCGCGTCCGCAAAGCCCGACTGCTCGCGTAATTGTTTCGCGCGAGTGTTGGCAATCTGGATCATGTCTGGCTTCGTTCCAAAGTGCAGACACCCGGTAGGACAAGCCTTGATGCAGGCAGGTTCGAGTCCCTGGCCAACCCGATCGGAGCAGAGCGTGCACTTGTATACTTTCTTCGTCTTCTCGTTGAACTTCGGAATATCGAAAGGACAGCCTGAGATGCAATAGCCGCAACCGATGCAGTTCTCCTGTTGAAAATCAACGATGCCGTTTTCATATTTGATGATCGCGCCATCAGCGGGACACGCTCGCAGGCAGCCTGGATCTTCGCAGTGCATGCACTGATCCTTGCGCATGAGCCACATCAGGTTTCCGTCGCGTTCGTCCTCAGCAAATTTGATCAGATTCCAATAGTTCCACTCGGTCGACGGCATCGTCTGGTAAGTATCATCGAAGGTCGTCTCGCGAAACGGATGATCGTTCCATTCGACACAGGCGACTTCGCAGGCTTTACAGCCGATGCAGGTAGTCACGTCGATGTACTTACAAACTTCCTCCGCGCGCTGCGTGCCCTGGCCGGGAACTGGTCCGGGATGGGCAGAGATTTCTTGAATTTGAAATGTTTGTGGATTGCTCATCTTCTGCCCTCCCTTCTATGCCTTCTCGATCTTTACCAGAAAGCCCTTGAACTCCGGCGTGTAGGCATTCGGATCGATAGCCGCCGGAGAAAGCTGGTTCGCCGGGGTCAATGCGGTCTTGCCTGCGTCTTCCGCAATGCCGCGATAGCCCCAGTGAATCGGGATGCCGATCTGGAAAGTCTCTTTGCCGTCGATCATCATCGGCTTGATCCGTTTCGTGACCATCGCCTTGGCAATGTAGTGGCCCCGCGCACTCGTAACTTTGACCTTCTCGCCACCAGTAATTCCCATTTTGTCCGCAAGCTTTGCCGGCACTTCGACAAACGGTTCCGGCACAAGCTGCACGTTCATCGGATTGTTCTTCGTCCAATAGTGATAATGCTCAGTCAGACGATAGGTGGTGCAAACTACATTGAAACCTTGATCGGGTGTGCCGAGCTTGTCCATGTCCGACTTGAATTTCTTCGCGACCGGATTAATCGACTGTTGCGGATGTAGTGGGTTAGCGATGGGACTTTCAACCGGTTCATAGTGTTCCGGGAATGGCCCATCGGCGAATGCGGCGAGTGGCGCAAAGATGCGGCCAACGCCCTCGGGGTTCATGATGAAGGGTCCCATGTGGTCGGTGGGTTTTGAATCCACTTTGAAATCCGGCACATCATTGCCGACCCATTTCTGTTGCGCTTCGCTCCACCAAACCTGCCGGCGTTCCATGTCCCACGGTTTGCCCGCCGGATCGCACGAGGCACGGTTGTACATCACCCGCCGATTTGCGGGCCATGACCACGCCCAGTTCTGGTAAATACCCAGGCCCGAAGGATCGTCTGTTCCGCGCCGCTGCGACTGTGCGCCAGCCTCAGTCCATGAGCCGGAATACAACCAATTCCCACAGGATGTCGTTCCATCATCGCGTAGCCATGCGAAACCAGGCACCTGTTGACCGGCTTTGATTGTCTGGCCAGGGAAGAGCTTTTCATCAGTTAGATCGGCGAGCGCCTTGCCATTTATTTCCTTAGCGATTTCCGCAAGTGAGGGATTCTGTGGAGTTGTATATGTCCAACTCAGATTCAGGATCGGATCTGGAAACTTGCCGCCCTCCTTCTGATATAGCTCACGCACTTTCAAAAAGATGCGCGCCAGGATTTCCTGATCAACCTTCGCATCGCCTGGGGGTGGAAGCGCAACATACTTCCACTGAAGCCAACGCGCCGAGTTAACAAAGGTGCCGTCCTTTTCCGCAAAGCCAGCGCCGGGCAGACGATAGACAGTGGTATTAATCTTCTTCATTTCGTCTTTCGTGATGCCCGGGGCACTCCAAAATTCGGCTGTCTCTTCGGGATAGAGTTCGCACACGACCAGAAAATCGGCTTTCTTCAACGCCTCGATGTTCTTGCGTGAGTTTGGTCCAATGGCCACACCGTTCATGCCGAAAGCGAATAGCCCCTTGACCTTGCCCGCGTACATTTCGTCCCACAAATCAGTCCAGGAAAACTTGCGATCGATCTTTGGCAGATTGTGATAGTTGAAATCGTTCTCCTTTTTTGCCGAGTCGCCATACAGGGTCTTCAGAAAAGACACCATGAACTTTGGCGTATTGGACCAGTAATTAAACGAGTCCCATTCGCTCGGTTTGGAAGGTGTCGGCGTTGTGCGTTTTAGAAAAGTCGCAAGATCGGTATCAGTTGGTTGCGGGATCTTTAGATAGCCTGGGAAAATATCAAACACGCCGCCCATGTCGGTTGCGCCCTGAATGTTCGAGTGGCCTCGCAATGCATTCACTCCGCCACCCGCGCGACCCACGTTACCAAGCAACAATTGTAAGATCGCCGCAGTGCGAATGATCTGCGTGCCAGACGTGTGTTGCGTCCAGCCAACCGCGTAGATGATGGTGCCGGCCTTCTTCATGTTGCCGTCTTTGCGAATTGAGGTGAACAGATCGGCGGCCTTGATGAATTGATCTTTTGGAATACCAGTAATGCGCTCGACCATCTCTGGCGAGTAACGCGAGTATTGTTGCTTCAGAAGTTGAAAGACACTGCGCGGATGCTGTAATGAAAAATCATAGGCAACATTGGGCGGCAGCATTGGCGGAGGTTTTGGTCCACCCTGGGCAGACGCGCCAACTGGCCCGGCAGCTTGATGTCCGCCACCCGTCGCATCGCTCTTGGGAGGCGTGGACGGTTGAGAACTAACTTTTGGCGATTCCTTCTCAAAACTCCTGGCGGTCTCATCACCGGCTTTCTTTTGGTCGCCAGTGGTTTCGCTTGAGACTTTGTTTCCACCTGCAGGAGCAACGGCTGCCGCTGGAGTGCCGCCGTCTCCTTTTCCTCCAACGTTGCCGCCCTCTTCATAGTTCCACGTAGATTTGTCATAGGTTTGACCATCGAAGCCGGAGAACAAACCATCGTCAGGCAGTTTGAACCCATCCTTAACTACGAATGCGGCGTTGGTGAAGTTAACGAGATAGTCTTTAGCGATCCGATTATTTTGAATCGCATAGTTGATTAGCCCTCCGAGAAATGCGATATCCGCTCCGGCTCGGATTTGGAGGAAGAGATCAGCCTGCGACGCCGTCCTGGTAAAGCGCGGATCAACCACGATCATTTTGGCGTTGCGGTGCAGCTTAGCTTCAACCGGCCACTTGAAACCACACGGGTGGTTCTCGGCCGGATTGCCACCCATGATCAACATCATGTCTGTATTCTTGATGTCGATCCAGCCGTTGGTCATCGCGCCGCGTCCGAAGGTGGGCCCCAAACTGGAGACCGTCGGACCGTGTCAAACCCGGGCCTGCGTTTCGAAATAGCAGACCCCCAGGCTGCGCATTGTCTTGACCGCAAGAAAATTCAGTTCATTCGTATCAGTGCAGCCGCCAGTCCAGCCGATAGTCTCCAGTCGATTGACGGTATTACCGTTCTTATCTTTGTCGATGAACGTCTCGTCTCTCGTCTTTTTTGTCCAGCGCGCAATCTCATTGACCGCATCGTCCCAGGAGATGTCATCCCAGTGATCCGAACCCGGGCGCCGCACCTGTGGCTTAAGCAAGCGACGATCACTGACAATGTCCTGTTCGAGCGAAGCACCCTTGGGACAAAGCGTCCCACGATTAATCGGATGATCGGGATCGCCCTCGACGTGGACAACCTGCGGTATCGCGTTCTTTGCTTTGTCGCCGAGCGTGTGGATGATTACGCCACAGCTAACTGAGCAGTAAGGACAAGTGCTGCGTGTCTCCGTCGTACGTGCAATCTTTAAACCTTGCGTCTGCGCGTAAACCGGCCCCAGACTGAATCCAAAGACCGTCACACCCGAGCCGCCGATCAAAGTAGTCTTAATGAAAGTTCGTCTTGAGACTTCCATGACAGGTAACTCCTTTGAAACGAAAAATGTAAGCTGGGGGTGGTCTAATTGCACGCGGGGGAACGTGTCGAGAGCTAAAGAGGTAAAGGCAGCTAAAAAGCGCGGCAATCCGTGGCTTCAATAAGCGAAGCGGAAGCAGCCGTGGGTTGGCTTGGTCAGTTTCAGCAAGCTGGGGAGCATCTACCTTAGAATATGAAGAAAATGTGTGCGCCTGGAGTCGCGAGATCGTGCCTTTTTTTTCACGATTAGTCTCTCGCCTTTAACCGGTTTTAAAGTCGCGGCAAAAAAAGTATCCTTGTTGGTAGGTCTGATTTCGCTTTCTCTGTGTAACCTCCGTCTTCTCTGCGTCTCTGTGGTGAGTGATTGTGGAGCGTTTATTCACCACGGAGCAGGCACAGAGAACACGGAGGTTACACAGAGGAGATCTCATAAACTAAGACAGTACCCTGCTTGTCACACTCCAACGAGGTTCAATTCGATCTTCGTGTAGCCGTGCTCACGCGCCCAAAGATCGAGAGGCGCTGCGTCGATTTCATCAACGATTGGGGCCGCA
>WNGE01002990.1_pt1 | contig 20228 bp, 16 predicted proteins | sample 5400651 | NCBI WGS metagenome assembly WNGE01 (sample SAMN13153370, study PRJNA577476) | soil metagenome | isolation source: 60 cm soil or saprolite under grassland replicate 2 | place: USA:California | collected 2016-06-15 | reverse complement strand
CCGGAACGAGAACCGTCAGATCGCCCTGGGCGACCTTCAGCTTCAGGTAAATCTTGGTCTCGCCCCGGATCGTGCGCTCTTCGATTGCTTCGATTTTCGCGGCCCCGTGATGGGGATAGGCAACGGTCTCGCCGACCTTGAACGTCATGTGCGCGGGCCCCTTTCCACTGCCTCAAGGGTAACACGCAGCGCTTCACCCCCCGGGTTCGTTATGTGCCGCTTCGCCCCATGGCGCTTTCTCGATCGATACGGTAGGGAATCTGCTGCATCGCCATTCGGGTTGGGCGCTCGCAGGCCGATCTCGAGCGCTCGCTAGGCTGTCGGCGGTCGTTGCCGGACCAGTCGCGTCCCAGCGACAGCGCCGAGAAGGAGACGTCGTTGAACGCAGCGCCGGGAAGCGCCCGCCGCCTCGGCATCGGTGTCGCCGTAGCCGTGGCCGCGCTCGCGCTCGCCGGGTGCGCCGCCGGGCAGCACGCCCCCACCGCGAATGAAGTACCAGTCGTCGACGGCGTGTCGGCCGACGCCGGGCCGATCGCCTTGCGCGCGGTCACCGTCGCCGCCCCGACACAGGGCAGCTACCCCGCCGACGGCGACGCCACCCTGCAGCTCGTCATCGTCAACGACGGCCACGACCCGGACCGGCTCGTCGGGGTACGCACGCCGCAGGCCAACGAGGTCCGGTTGTTCGCCAATGCTGCCGACGCGGACTCGGCGAGCGCAGCGGCCCCGTCGTCGAGCGCATCCGCCGAGCCTTCATCCGGGCCTTCGTCGTCCGCTGCGTCCTCGCCGTCCGCTCCGTCCACACCCGAGTCGCTCGACCTGCCCGCCGGCCGCGCGGTCTCGATCGGCTACTCGCCTGACCTTGCGGTGATCCAGCTGCACGGGTTGACCAGCCCGCTGTTCCCGGCCGAGTCGTTCCCGATCACGTTCCAGTTCGCGGGCGCGGGCACGGTGACGTTCACGGTCGCGGTGCACCTCGCGCCAGGTCCGTCCACGACGCCGACAGAAAGCATCTCGCTCACCGCAGACGCCTGAACCGAACGCCATGAGCGGGCAGCCTGTCGCGGTCGTAACCGGCGCCAACCGCGGGATCGGGCTCGAGGTGTGCCGGCAGCTTGCCGGCCTCGGCTACGCGGTGGTGCTGGGCTCACGCGATCTGCGCAAGGGTGAGCAAGCGGCAGCGGAGCTCGGCGACCCGAACGTCGTTGCCTGCCAGCTCGACGTCTCCGACGACGGCAGCGTGCAAGCGGCAGCAGCGTGGGTGACCGAGCGGTTCGGCCGTTGCGACGTCCTCGTGAACAACGCCGCAATCCTGTACGACACGTGGGCCCGGGCCGAGACGGCCGACCTCGGCGTCATCCACGAGGCGATGGAGACGAACCTGTTCGGCGCGTGGCGGACCACGCTGGCGCTCCTGCCGATGCTGCGCGACGCCGAGCACGGCCGCGTCGTCAACGTGTCCAGCGAGGCGGGCTCGCTGGCGTCGATGGGCGGCGGTACGCCCGCGTACCAGATCACCAAGGCCGCGCTGAACGCCCTGACGCGCACGCTCGCCGGCGAGTTGCGCTCCGCCCGGATCCTCGTCAACTCGATCTGCCCGGGATGGGTGGCGACCGACATGGGCGGACGGGGCGGGCGGCCGGTCATGGACGGCGCTGCCTCGGTCGTCTGGGCGGTGACGCTGCCCGACGACGGGCCGACGGGCGGCTTCTTCCGCGACGGCCGGCCGGTGCCCTGGTGAGTTCGGGCGCGGCGTCGGAATTCTGTCGGTGGCCCGCCCTACGTTGACGGCGTGACGAAACCCAGCGCGCGCCGCGCGGCGCCGTACCGGTGCGACGAGTGCGGCGCGTCGTCCGCGCAATGGGTCGGGCGGTGCCCCGAGTGCCAGGCGTGGGGCACGATGTCCGACGGTTCGCCCGCGCGCACGAACGCAGTGCAGCCGGGTCCGGTGCAGCGGCCGGCCCGCCCGATCGCCGAGCTCGATCCTGACGTCGCGCGCGCACGTCCCACCGGCGTCGCCGAGCTCGATCGCGTGCTCGGCGGCGGGCTGGTGCCCGGGTCGGTCGTCCTGCTCGCCGGCGAACCGGGGGTCGGCAAGTCCACGCTCCTGCTCGACGTCGCGCATCGGTTCGCCAGCTCCGGGCAGCGGGCACTGATCGTCACCGGTGAGGAGTCACCCGCACAGGTGCGGCTACGGGCCGAACGCACCGGCGCCGTGCACGAGTCGCTCTACCTCGCCGCCGAGAACGACCTGGGTGCGCTGCTGACGCACGTCGACGACGTGGCGCCGGGGCTGCTCGTCGTCGACTCGGTCCAGACGATCTCCACCGACACCGTCGACAGCGCGTCCGGCGGCGTACCGCAGATCCGGGCGGTCGCTGCAGCGCTGATCGCCGTTGCGAAGGAACGCGGCATCGCCACCGTGCTCGTCGGCCATGTCACCAAGGACGGTTCGGTGGCCGGGCCGCGGGTGCTCGAGCATCTCGTCGACGTCGTCTTGCACTTCGAAGGCGACCGGCACACGTCGCTTCGCCTCATCCGCGCGACGAAGAACCGCTACGGCCCGGCGGACGAGATCGGCTGCTTCGAGATGCGCGAGGACGGCATCGTCGGGCTGGCCGACCCGTCCGGGCAGTTCCTGTCCGAGCGCGCGACGCCCGTCGCGGGCACCTGCGTCACGATCTGCATCGAGGGCAAGCGGCCACTCGTCACCGAGGTGCAGGCGCTGGTGGCCCGATCGCCCACTGGCGGCACGCCGCGGCGATCAGTCACCGACCTCGATTCGGGACGTGTCGCGATGCTGCTGGCAGTGCTCGCCCGCCACGGCGGCATCGCGTTCGGCGACTTCGAGGTGTACGCGGCAACGGTCGGCGGCATGCGGGCGACCGAGCCCGGCAGCGACCTGGCCATCGCGCTGGCGCTCGCCTCGGCGGCGCGCGACGCACCGCTGCCGCAGACGCTCTGCGCGATCGGCGAGGTGTCGCTGTCCGGCGACGTCCGGCGGGTCGGCGGCCTGGAACGGCGCCTCGCCGAGGCCGCTCGCCTGGGCTTCACCGTGGCGCTCGTGCCGGGCGGGCACGACGGCGGGTCGCTGCGCCCAGCGGCGGTCCACGGGATCAGGACGCTGCCTGTCGACACGCTGCCCGCGGCACTGGCGGCCGTCGCGAACATGCGCAGCCGAATCGGCGAGGGGCGGCGTCCGGCCCTGCGAACGGTCCAGGGCGGTGGTGCCTCGGCCTGAGCCGGACCGGGCCGCCCGGCCTGGCCGGATTGGCCGGGTTGGCCGGCGGCGCCCTTAGCGCATTTGACTGGCCAGCCGACCTAGACTGAAGTCTCGACTCGGGCTGATAGTGGGGAGCGGGCGTGCCAACCAGCGAGCGCGACGACGCGCTACGGCTCGTCCTGGCGACCGTCGCTCCCGGAACCTGGCTGCGCGACGGACTCGAACGCATCCTGCGCGGCAACACGGGCGCCCTGCTCGTCATCGGATCGGACAGCATCGTCGAGTCGCTGTGCACGGGCGGCTTCCCGCTGGACGTCGAGTCGTCCGCCACGCGGCTGCGCGAGCTGGCGAAGATGGACGGCGCGGTCGTGCTGTCGTCCGACGGGTCACACATCCTGCGGGCCGCGACTCACCTGATGCCCGACCCGTCGATCGACACCGACGAATCCGGCACGCGCCACCGCACGGCGCAGCGCGTCGCGATCCAAACCGGGCACCCGGTCATCTCGGTGTCGCAGTCCATGCGGATCATCGGGCTCTACCTGGGCCACCGGCGCTACGTCCTGGAGAGCAGCGGCGAACTGCTCGGGCGCGCCAACCAGGCCATTGCCACGCTGGAGCGCTACAAGGCTCGGCTGGACGAAGTGTCCAATACGCTGTCGGCGCTGGAGATCGAGGATCTCGTCACGGTCCGCGACGCTGCCATGGTGTCGCAGCGGCTGGAGATGGTGCGCCGCATCGCGGACGAGATGACCGGCTACGTCGTCGAGCTGGGCACCGACGGCCGCCTGCTCGCGCTGCAGCTCGAGGAGCTGATGGCCGGCGTAGACGCCGACCGCGACCTGATCGCGCGCGACTACCTGCCGGGCGGGCGGCACGGGCGCACCTCCGCGCAGGTGCTCACCGAACTGGGCGACCTGTCGGCCACCGACCTGCTCGACCTCGGACTGGTCGCGCAGGCAATGGGCTTCGCTGGCGGCACGGACGCCCTCGACGGCGTCGCCAGCCCGCGCGGCTACCGGCTGCTCGCCCGCGTCCCGCGGCTGCCGGGCAGCATCCTCGATCGCGTCGTCGAGCATTTCGACGGCCTGCAGAAGCTACTGGCGGCGACCGTCGAGGATCTGCAGAGCGTCGAGGGCGTGGGCGAGTCGCGTGCCCGCAGCGTCCGCGAGGCCATCTCGCGCCTGGCCGACGCGTCGATCATCGACCGATACCCGTAGCGGGCTAGTGTCCTGAGTCGGAAGTTCGTCGCCAGATCCGGTGATCCAGGTGTGCGCTGGCAAGGCCGACGAGGAGCCGATACCGGGGTTGTATCGGCGACGAGGACAACGCGGCCAGCGTGCAGCTGGGCGCCGGAGATGGTGACAGGAACTTCCGACTCAGGACACTAGGGCTTGATCGTGAACTTCGCGTCCGCGGACTCCATCTTGCCGAGGTGCACGCGCAGCGTGTAGACGCCGGCCCCGACTCGCTGCCGGCTACCCGCGCACTCCGGCCGCGATGACAACCCCGTCCACTGGATCGAACGGCGCACCGGCTTGCGCGACAGCAGCGTGACCGGGCTGGTGCCCGGCTCCACCTGGCAGTCGTGACTGCCCCAGACCCGCGACGCGCCGTTGAACACGATCAGCTCGATCTGCGAGTCCGACAGGTTGGCGATGCACGGCGCGGTACCGGTGTTGGTCACTTCGATCGCAAGCTCGGGCTGCTGCCCCACCCGGTAGCCACCGGCTTGGGTCACCGCCGCGACCTTGAGCACGGACGGCACGCACGAGACCGGCGCGACGCTCGTGCCGACCGGCGTCGGCGACGTCGATGACGGAGCGTGCGTCGACGGAGCGCCGCCCGTCGGCTGGCCTGACGTCTTCTTGTTGTCGCCGGACATGAACACGACGTAGACCGTCAAGGCGGCGAGTAACACGGCGGCGGCGATCAGCAGACGCCGACGCCAGTAGACCGACGTGGGCAGTGATCCGATCGGGCGAAGCATCGTCGCGACACCGTATCCGAAGTCGCAGTGGCAGGCGCGCTGGCGGAGACTGACGCGGTGGATTTCACGTCGGCGCTGCTCGACTGGTACGCCGACTCGGCGCGTGAGCTGCCGTGGCGAGCGCGCGGCGTCACACCGTGGGCGGTGCTGGTCAGCGAGGTCATGCTGCAGCAGACGCCCGTGTCGCGCGTGCTGCCCGCGTACGACGCGTGGCTCGCCCGCTGGCCGACACCGGCTGCGCTCGCGGCCGAACCCACGGGCGAGGCAGTGCGGATGTGGGGGAAGCTCGGCTACCCGCGCCGTGCCCTTCGCCTGCACGCATGTGCCGTGATACTGGTGCGCCGCTTCGACGGCGAGGTGCCCTCGGACGTGGACGACCTGCTGACGCTGCCCGGGATCGGCGCCTACACGGCACGTGCGGTCGCCGCGTTCGCGTTCGGCCGGCGCCAGCCGGTCGTCGACACGAACGTGCGTCGGGTCGTCGCCCGGCTCGTTGCCGGACAGGGCGAGGCGGGTCCGCCGGCGCCGGCGCGCGATCACGCATCCGTCGCGGCCATGCTGCCGGACGCCCCGGCGCGGGCGGCCCGGTTCAGCGTCGCGCTGATGGAACTCGGCGCACTCGTGTGCACCGCGCGGGCGCCGCGGTGCGCGACCTGCCCGCTGCGCGACCGCTGTGCGTGGCGGCTGGCCGGCTCACCGGCCTACGGCGGCCCGCGGGCACGTCCGCAGCAGTTCACCGGCACCGACCGGCAGGTGCGCGGGTTGCTGCTGGACGTGCTGCGCGGATCGCTCGATCCGGTCCCCCGCGTCGCCCTCGACGTCGTCTGGCCGGACGCCGGGCAGCGCGACCGCGCCCTCGACGCGCTGATCGTCGACGGTCTCGTCGATCCGCTGCCCGACGGCCGGTTCGCACTGCCCGGCTAGGGCGTCATCGCCGGCGGCGACGGCTGCCCGGCGGTTCCCTCGGCGGTGAACGGGATGACCCGGTACCACGCCGTGCCGCTCGGCGCCGTCGCGTCCGTCCAAGGCGTGCCGCTGTCGGTGGCGCATCGGTCGCAGACGGTCAGCCACGGACCGCGCGTGCCCGCTGTCGAGCGCTGCACGGTGTAGTCGCTCGCGGTCGTCGCGCCGCGCCATGCGATCGCGGTTCCCGTCGCCGACGGCGTCAGCGACGTGACCAGCGGACGCCCGGGCGCCGGCACCGGGGGCACCCGATTCGGCCCGCCGCTGACCGATTGAGTCATCGCCCAGGCGAAGTCGCGAATCGCCTCGGCCTGTGCACGCATCGCGTCGGTGTCGCCGGGATAGTGCAGCGTGAAGCCGTCGGAGTGCTGGACGTATCCGTAGTCGTCGCGATGCGGGAACAGCGACCAGAACGCCGCGCCGGTGACGTCGCGGTCAGCCACGAGCGGCATGAGCAACGACGACGACGCGCTGACCGAGCCGTACTCGCCGGCGAAGTAGACCTTGTGGGCGGCGGCGACCGTCGCGGCATCCGCCTCGATCTGGGACGTTGACGGCGGGTAGTAGTGCACGTCGATGATGTCGGCGTCCGGCGCGGTCAGGCTGGCTGGGTTGATGCCGGACTGCTGGTTGACCGAGACGAGATGCTGCGGGCTGAGCTCCTTCAGATAGGCGCAGATCGTGTTGATCCATGACCCGGGCATCCCGTTCAGCTCGTTACCGAGTTCCCACGCCATGATCGTCGGGTCGTCCTTCAACGCGACGCCGGTGTAAGCGTTCACGTGGTTGAGCAGGTGGGCGATGAAGTCCTCGAACGCGGCGATCGCGGCCGGGTCGGTGTAGAACGCGTCCTCGGGCAGGCCGAGCCAGTCGGTGAAGTCGTGCTTGCCACCGTGATACCAGTGCCAGTTGTCGGTCAGCGGGACGAGCAGGTGCAGGCCGATCCGGCGCGCTTGGTATATCGAGTAGTCGATCGTGCGGAATGCCGCCTCGTTGAACTGGCCCAATGCCGGCTCGACGCTGCGCGGGAGGGCCGTGGAGACGCCGAGAGTGTGCGCCCGGATCACGGTCGCGCCCATGTCCTTCGCGGTTTGCAGACCGTCGCGGATACGGAAGTCGGTCGGGTAGTCGATGCCGCCGACGTTCTCATCCAGCCCGAGCCAGTACTCGTTGGCAGCGCCAAACCGGAATGGATGACCGTCGAGCAACAGCTGCGACCCCGACCGGGTGACGAGCGCCGATCCGTCATCCGCGGCGGTCCGCTCCGCGGTCGCGGCGGGCACAGGCGCCGCGACCATGCCGACGGCGACCAGGGCGACGCCGACCGTTGCGATTCGGTGCCGCGCCGATGGCAGGATCCTCATGCTGGGCCTCCTCGAAAGTGGGCAAGGAATGCCATAACCACTAATACTTGATCTTTTAGGTATCAAGAGGTACCAACCGCCCGAGGAGCGCCCCTACAGCGATGGATTGCCGACTTAATCGCTCAATCAGACCCGACTGCGAGTTGGTCGACTCTCGGCGGCGCGGGGCATGCCGGGGTCGGACCGTCGGCAAATGCAGAAGGGCCGCCTCCCGGATCCGGGAGGCGGCCCCTTGCGCACCTGAGCCACCACTTGGCGACCGCCCGCGGGCCGCAGCCGCGCCGACGGGCGCAATTTGGATCGCGCCTTCCGGCGCGGTCTTCTTGCTCTACTCGCCGCTCACGACGTCCGCGGGGACGGCGACGTCCGGCACCGGTGCCGGCTTGGCCTCGCCGCGGAACGTGAACGTTCCGTTCTTCTCGTTGCCGTCCTCGGACGCGACCGCGTCGACGACGACGATCTGCCCCGGCGTGAGCTCGCCGAACAGGATCTTCTCCGACAGCGCGTCCTCGATCTCGCGCTGGATCGTGCGGCGCAGTGGCCGCGCACCGAGCACAAGGTCGTAGCCCTTCTTGGCGAGCAGCTTCTTCGCCTCTGCGGTGAGCTCGAGTCCCATGTCCTTGTTGCGCATCTGCACGTCGAGCCGGGCGATCATCAGGTCGACGATCTCGACGATCTCGGGCTCGGACAGCTGGTGGAACACGATCGTGTCGTCGATGCGGTTGAGGAACTCGGGCCGGAAGTGCTGCTTGAGCTCGTCGGTGACCTTCTGCTTCATCCGGTCGTAGTTCGACGAGTCGTCGTTGGCCAACTGGAAGCCCAGGCTGACCACCTTCGAGACGTCGCGCGTGCCGAGGTTGGTCGTCAGGATCAGCACCGTGTTCTTGAAGTCGACGATGCGTCCCTGGCCGTCGGTGAGCCGGCCGTCCTCGAGCACCTGCAGCAGCGTGTTGAAGACGTCCGGGTGGGCCTTCTCGACCTCGTCGAACAGCACCACGGAGAAGGGCTTGCGGCGCACCTTCTCGGTGAGCTGGCCACCCTCGTCGTAGCCGACGTAGCCCGGAGGGGCACCGACCAGCCGCGACACGGTGTAGCGATCGTGGAACTCGGACATGTCCAGGTGGATCAGGGAGTCCTCGTCGCCGAACAGGAACTCGGCGAGCGCCTTGGCCAGCTCGGACTTACCGATGCCCGACGGCCCGGCGAAGATGAACGAACCGCCCGGACGCTTCGGGTCCTTCAGGCCGGCGCGGGTACGCCGGATCGCCTGCGACACGGCCTTGACCGCCTGCACCTGGCCGACGATCCGCTTGTGCAGCTCGTCCTCCATGCGCAGCAACCGGGCCGTCTCCTCCTCGGTGAGCTTGAAGACCGGGATGCCCGTCCAGGTGGCGAGGACTTCGGCGATCTGCTCGTCGTCGACCTCGGCCACGACGTCCATGTCGCCGGCCTTCCACTCCTGCTCACGCTTGGCCTTGTCGGCAAGAAGCGTCTTCTCCTTGTCGCGCAGGCCGGCGGCCTTCTCGAAGTCCTGCGCGTCGATCGCGGACTCCTTGTCGCGGCGCACCTCGGATATGCGCTCGTCGAACTCGCGCAGATCCGGCGGCGCGGTCATGCGGCGGATGCGCATGCGCGAACCGGCCTCGTCGATCAGGTCGATCGCCTTGTCGGGCAGGAACCGGTCGGAGATATAGCGATCGGCCAGCCCCGCAGCCGCGACCAGCGCAGCGTCGGTGATCGAGACACGGTGGTGCGCCTCGTAGCGGTCGCGCAGTCCCTTGAGGATCTCGATCGTGTGTGCCACCGTCGGCTCGCCCACCTGCACCGGCTGGAAGCGCCGTTCGAGCGCGGCGTCCTTCTCCAGGTACTTGCGGTACTCGTCCAACGTGGTGGCGCCGATCGTCTGCAGCTCGCCACGAGCCAGCATCGGCTTGAGGATGGACGCCGCGTCGATGGCGCCCTCGGCGGCACCCGCACCGACCAGGGTGTGGATCTCGTCGATGAACATGATGATGTCGCCGCGCGTCCGGATCTCCTTGAGCACCTTCTTCAGGCGCTCCTCGAAGTCACCGCGGTATCTCGATCCGGCCACCAGGGATCCGAGGTCGAGCGTGTAGAGCTGCTTGTCCTTGAGCGTCTCGGGCACCTCGCCCTTGACGATCGCCTGGGCCAGTCCCTCGACGACGGCCGTCTTGCCGACGCCGGGCTCGCCGATCAGCACCGGGTTGTTCTTCGTCCGGCGCGAGAGCACCTGCATCAGGCGCTCGATCTCCTTCTCGCGGCCGATGACCGGGTCGAGCTTGCCCTCGCGGGCGGCCTGGGTCAGGTTGCGGCCGAACTGGTCGAGCACCAGCGACGTCGACGGCGTGGCCTCGGACGCGGTGCCCGCGGGCTCCTTGGCCTGGTAGCCGTTGAGCAGCTGGATGACCTGCTGGCGGACCTTGTTCAGGTCGGCGCCCAGCTTGACCAGCACCTGGGCCGCAACGCCCTCGCCCTCGCGGATGAGGCCGAGCAGGATGTGCTCGGTGCCGATGTAGTTGTGGCCGAGCTGCAGCGCCTCGCGCAGCGACAGCTCCAGCACCTTCTTGGCCCGCGGCGTGAACGGGATGTGCCCGCTCGGCGCCTGCTGGCCCTGGCCGATGATCTCCTCGACCTGCGAGCGAACGGCTTCGAGTGAGATGCCGAGCGACTCGAGGGCCTTGGCCGCGACGCCTTCGCCCTCGTGGATCAGGCCCAGCAGGATGTGCTCGGTGCCGATGTAGTTGTGGTTGAGCATCCGGGCCTCTTCCTGGGCCAGGACGACAACCCGACGCGCGCGGTCGGTGAACCTCTCGAACATTGACAGCTCCTTCCGCGCCTCGGTGCATTTACACAGACGATCGGTGCGGTGCTTGCCCGCCACACCCCGTCACCTCATCGTCACGGTGCACGACGAACCTCTCCGTGTCGACTCTACTGCCGCCGTGTTACGGCCAAGGTCGCAGTTCGAGCACTAGGTCGTCATTGCGCTGCGCCGCCAGGCGCGAAGTCGGCGGCGCATACGGGGTCAACGAGCGGAGTGGGGCGCTGATGCCCGTGTGGCGTCCGCTACCAGCGAACGGCCGGACGGCCCCGCAGACCGCGGGCGCTTCAGGCCGGCAACACGCCCGGATGCCCGGGACCGGCGCCCCGATGGACGATGTGATTCGCCCGGTCGACGAACACGACCTTCGGCTCGTACGACTTCGCCTCGACGTCGGGTAGCGCGGCGTAGCTGACCACGATGACCAGATCGCCGGGCCGCACCAGGTGCGCGGCGGCGCCGTTGATCCCGATCACGCCGGAGCCGCGCTCGCCCTCGATCGCGTAAGTCTCGAGGCGCGCGCCGTTCGTGATGTCGAGGACGGCAACCTGCTCGCCAGGCAGCACATCGGCGGCGTCCATGAGGTCGCCGTCGATGGTGATCGACCCGACGTAGTGCAGGTCGGCCTGGGTCACCGTTGCCCGGTGGATCTTGCTCTTGAGCATCGTGCGGTACACGCGGCCGAGAGTAGGTCGGCGGCACGGTGCCCGCTATACGAGATTCGTCGCAGCCCTCGATTGTCTAGACCAAATGGGGCACAGCGCCTACGGTCGGATTGCCAGCTTCTGCGTGCTCTGCGAGGAGAGGTCATGCGAATCCGACAGGTACTGGTATCGGCCACAGTCGGCGTGCTCGTCGCCACCGGAGCATCGGCGGGCGTGGCCGCGACGCCCGACAGCATCCAGACGCTCGTCGCCGGGATGAGTCTCGAACAGAAGGTCGGGCAGCTGTTCGCCACCTACGTGTACGGCGACACCGCCACGACCACCGACCCGGCGTACACGTCGCAGAACCAGGCCGCGTACGGAGTCGACAACGGCGCGCAGGTCATCGCGAAGTACCACCTCGGCAGCGTCATCTACTTCACTTGGAGCGGCAACCTCGCCAACCCCACGCAGATCGCCACCCTGTCGAACGGGCTGCAGCAGGCGGCCGGCGGCGTGCCGCTGCTGATCAGCACGGACCAGGAGGGCGGCAACGTAACGCGCATCGGTGCACCGCTCGCCGTCTCACCGGGCAACATGGCGATCGGCGCGACGTTCTCCGCGCCGGACTCGTACGCAATGTCGCACGCGACGGGCGCGCAGCTCAAAGCACTCGGCATAACCGTCGACGATGCGCCGGTCGTCGACACGAACACCAATCCCGCCAACTCAGCCGACGGGCCGCGCTCGTTCGGCGACCGCGCCGGGGCCGTAGCGGCCATGTCGGCGGCGTCGGTGCTCGGCTACCAGTCGGCAGGTATCGCTGCTACCGCAAAGCACTTCCCCGGGCTGGGCAGCACGAGCATCAACACCGACAACGGCATCGCGGTCACCGACGAGACGCGCGCGCAGTTCGACGCCAACGACCTGCCGCCGTTCCGGGCAGCGATCGCCTCCGGCGTGGACGAGATCATGGCCGCGCACATCGTGGCGCCGTCGCTCGACCCGTCCGGCGCGGCGGCGAGCCTGTCCAAGCCGATCGTCACGGATCTGCTGCGCGGCACCATGCATTACGACGGCGTGGTCGTCACCGACGCGCTGAGCGCGGCCGCGTTGGAGAACGTCGACCCGGCCGAGCGTGCAGTGCGCGCCATCGAGGCGGGCGACGACCAGCTGCTCATGCCGTCCAACCTCGCCGATGCCGAAACCGCCGTGCTGGCGGCGGTCGCCTCGGGTCGCCTCACCGAGGCTCGCATCGACGAGTCGGTGACCCGCCTGCTGCGGCTCAAGACCCGCCTCGGCCTGTTCGAGAATTCGCAGGTGGACGTGTCGCAAGCGGCGTCGAGTGTCGGCACAGCGCAACAGCACGCCACTGCAGCCAAGACTGCGACCGACTCGATCACGCTCGTACGCAACCAGGCCGGCACTCTTCCGCTCGCCGGCGGCACCGGCGCGCACGTACTCGTCACCGGATGGGGCGCCGGGACGACCCAGACGCTGACCGGCGCCATCGCCACGCACGGCGTGAGCAGCCAGCGCGTCTACACCGGATCGAATCCGAGCGCCGCCACGATCGCGGCTGCCGTAGCGGCCGCGAACGCCAGCGACGACGTCGTCGTCACAACAAATAACGCGTGGGGAGACAACGGCCAGCAGGCGCTTGTGCAGGCATTGCTCGGCACCGGCAAACCAGTGATTGTCGTATCGCTCGGCGGTCCTTACGACCTCGCGTATTTCGCGTCGGCGCCAACCTACATTGCCGCTTACGGTTATCAGCCGGATACGCTCAGCGCGCTAGTCGCCACCATGTTCGGTGCGCAGCCACTCGGGCATCTTCCGGTGACGATTCACCGCGCGGACGACCCGGCCAAGATTCTCGTGCCGTACGGTACGGGACTCGGTTATCCGCGATAACCGAGTCCCGTTGCCGTGCGTCTTATTACCTAGACGCTCAGTGCGCGGCCGTGTTGTACGCGTCGATGATCGAGGCCGGGACGCGACCCCGTTCACTGACCTTGTGACCGTTACGGCGCGCCCATTCGCGAATTGCCTGGACCTGCTCGCGGTCCGAACGCGCGCTGGCGCGTCCGCTGCGGCCAGCGGCGCGCGTCCGGCCGGCCTTCCGGGCGTGCGCGACATAGGTCGAAAGCGAGTCGCGGAGTTTCTTAGCATTTGACTTGCTGAGATCGATCTCATAGGACGACCCGTCGAGCGCGAATCCGATGGTTTCGACAGCGTTACCGCCATCGATGTCATCGACCAGGGTGACCTGAACCTTCTTCGCCATTCCCGCAAGCTCCTTCTGCAAATAGGGGGACTCGACAACCATAGCCCTATCGTCGAATCAAGGGCTTCATTCCCCCACTACGCCACGGATTCTCACAGTGGTTTCAGCAACGGGAACAGGATCGTCTCGCGAATGCCCCGACCGGACAGCAGCATGACAAGCCGGTCGATGCCCAATCCCATCCCACCGCTCGGCGGCATTCCGTATTCCAGCGCCCGGAGAAAGTCCTCGTCGAGCTGCATCGCCTCGGGATCACCCTTCGCGGCGGCGATCGACTGCTCGACGAGACGGCGGCGCTGCTCGACGGGATCAGTCAGTTCCGAATATGCCACGCCGAGCTCGACGCCGCCGATGACGAGATCCCACGCCTCGGCAAGCCTGGGGTCGTCGCGATGCGGCCGGGCCAAGGGGCGCGCCTCGGCCGGATAATCCTTGATGAACGTCGGTTGCAGCAGAGTGCGCTCGACGAGTTTCTCGAACAGTTCGAGGACGATCTCGCCGGCGCCCCAATCTGGGGCCAATCCGACGTCGTGCTTATCGGCGAAGCGGCGCAGTTCGTCGACGCCCGTCTCGACGGTGACGGTTTGCCCCAAGACTGCTGAAATCGAATCGTGGATGCTCACCGAGCGCCACTCGCCGAACAGGTCGATTTCGGTACCGTCCTGCGCCATCCCGGCCGTCGCGCCAACGGCCTCGGCGGACTCGACGATGAGCGATCGGGTGAGTTCGGCCATAGTGTCGTAATCGCCGTAGGCCTGGTATGCCTCGAGCTCGGTGAACTCCGGAGAATGGGTCGAGTCGACGCCCTCGTTGCGAAAGACCCTGCCCAACTCGTAAACGCGCTCGATGCCGCCGACGATGCAGCGCTTGAGATACAGCTCCGTCGCGATGCGTAGCGACATGTCCAGCTCAAAGGCGTTCAGATGCGTGTGGAATGGGCGCGCAGCCGCTCCGCCGTGTATCGACTGCAATATCGGTGTCTCGACCTCGAGGTACCCGCGCCGGTGCAACGTCTCGCGCACTGACCGGACCACATCAGCGCGCAATCGCACCATCTGACGTGCGTCGGCACGCACGATCAGGTCGACGTAGCGCTGTCTAATGCGTGTTTCATCGGAGAGCGCTTTGTGGGCCACCGGCAATGGCCGCAACGCCTTCGCGGTGATCCGATACGAGTCGGCGAGCACCGACAGCTCTCCGCGTTTCGACGAGATGACCTCGCCGTGCACGAATACCAGGTCGCCCAGATCGACATCACCTTTCCAGGCCGCTAGGGCGTCAGGGCCGAGGCGGTCGAGCGAGAGCATCACCTGCAATTCGGCATCGCCCTCGCGGAGCGTGGCAAAGCAGAGCTTGCCGGTATTGCGCATGAAGATGACCCGGCCGGTGACGCCGACAAGCTCGGCGGTGTAGGTGTCGGCCGCGAGGTCCGGGTGCGCGCCGCGTACCTCGGCCAGCGAATGCGTCCGGTCGACTCCCACCGGGAATGGGGCACGCTGCGGATCGGCCATGAGCCGCTCGTACTTCTCGCGCCGGACGCGCATCTGCTCAGGCAGGTCGTCGGGCGGCTCGTCGGCGGTCGGATCGCTCACGAATGCCAGCGTATCGGGGTCGGCGAACCGTGTTTCGCCCAGCGCACCTGACTTTTGTCATCGCAGATAGCCCGGTCGCCACACTGTCTCCATAACCGGGCGTACGGAACAGTTCAGCATCGTGAATGGACTTGACGCGCGCCCGGCGACCACAGGCATCCAATTGCAGAACCTGACCAAGAGCTTCCGGACGTCACAGGGACCGGTGCACGCCGTCCGCAACGTCGACATCTCGATCGCGCCCGGCGAGACCGTTGCCCTGCTCGGCCCGAACGGGGCCGGCAAGTCGACGACGATCGACATGCTGCTCGGCCTGCTCCCGCCCGACACCGGCCGCGTCTCGCTGTTCGGAATGGCACCGGCGGACGCGATCCAGGCCGGAGCGATCGGCGCGATGCTGCAGACCGGATCGATCATCCGCGACCTGAACGTGCGCGAGTTGATCACCATGATGGCGGCGCTCTATCCGAACCCGCTCGGCGTCGACGAGGTGCTCGCGCTGACCGGCATCGAGGACCTCGCCGGACGGCGCGCGCACAACCTGTCGGGCGGCCAGACCCAGCGCGTCCGCTTTGCCCTCGCGCTGGTCAGCGATCCCGACCTGCTCGTACTGGACGAGCCGACCGTCGCGATGGACGTCGAGGGCCGGCACGCGTTCTGGACGACGATGCGGCGGTACGCGACGGCGGGCAAGACCGTCGTGTTCGCCACGCATTACCTCGAGGAAGCAGACGCCTACGCCGACCGGATCATCCTGCTGGCGCGCGGCGAGATCGTCGCCGACGGGCCGGCCACCGAGATCAAGGCGACGGTCGGCACGCGGACGATTCGCGCGACGCTGCCCGTTGCCGACCTCAGCGAACTCGGCAGGCTGCCCGGAGTGATCCGCGCGGAGCACCGCGGGGAGGCCGTCCTGCTCAACTGCGCCGATTCCGATGTCGCGATCCGGGCGCTGCTCCCCGCGTACCCCGAGGCACGCGATATCGAGATCAGCGGAGCAGGCCTGGAACAGGCATTCCTACAACTCACCGCCAACAACGAGATGGAGGTCGCGCGATGAGCGCTCGCGCGAAGAGCCCAGCCGCCGCTACGCGGCCCGCGCCGTCAGGCGCGGAGCGGGGCCGGGGATTCACCCGAGCGGAGCGAGTGGTGGAGACACGGATGTGCGCACGGCAGGAGGAGCAGAGATGAGTGCCGCAGTGACCTATACGCGTTACGAACTGCTGCGGACGTTCCGCAACCAGCGCTTCTTCTTCTTCTCGCTGGCCTTCCCACTGATCCTGTTCCTGATCGTTGGCGGGTCCAACAAGAACGCCGATCCGCTCGACGGCATCCCGTTCCCGGTGTACTACCTCGCCGGAATGGTCAGCTGGGGCACGATGACGGCCGTCGTCGCGGGCGGTGCACGCATAGCGGCGGAGCGGAGCGTCGGCTGGAACCGGCAGTTGCGGCTCACCCCGCTTTCGCCGCGGACGTACTTTCGGGCGAAGGTGTTCACCGGCTACGTGATGTCCCTCGCCAGCATCGCGGTGCTATATATCGCGGCGATCGCGATCGGCGTCCGGATGCCCGCCGATCACTGGCTGCGGATGACCGGACTGGTTCTCGTCGGGTTGATTCCGTTCGCCGCACTGGGCGTCTGGCTCGGCCACGTGCTGTCGATCGACTCGATGGGGCCGGCAATGGGCGGGATCACCTCGCTGTTCGCCCTGCTCGGCGGTGCGTGGGGCCCGCTCGCCAGCCACGGCTTCATGCATCACGTCGCCGAGCTGCTGCCGTCGTACTGGCTGGTGCAGGCAGGCCACGCCGCGTACACCGAGCAGAGCTGGTCGGGCAAGGGATGGATCGTCATCGCCGTGTGGACCGCGGCGTTCGCGGCCCTCGCCGTCCGGGCATACCGCAATGACACAAAGCGCGTCTAACGTAACGACCCGATGAGCGAGCGTCGCGACTGGCCGCCCGAACGTCCCTGGGGTTGGGATCGCTCGGGCGCCTACGACGTCGAGGATCAGCGCCGCAAGTGGCGGGGCTGGCGCAGGCTGGTCTTTCCCGGGATCTGGCTCGTCTACCTGGGCCAGACCGCGGCAGGGGTCGGCAAGCACAGCTCGGGATGGGCCGCGGTCGCCGGCTACGCGATCATCGCCGCCTACTGCGTGTGTTACCTGCAGGCCCTGCCCGCGCTGTGGATGGGACGGCGCCGCCGGTTCTGGATGCTGTACGCCGCCCTGCTCGTCCTCTGCGCGGTCGAGACGCTGTTCGCGCACGAGGACGCGTTCGTCATGTGCGTCTTCATCGCGGTGCAGACGGTCGGCGTGCTCGGCAACCGGGCGTTGCCCGCGATCGTGGCGCTGACGCTGGTCGCGACGCTGACCCCGCGGCTCGTGACGTCCTGGCACGCCGATGTGCAACCCACCAACGGGCTGACCATCCCGCTCACGGCGCTGGCGATGTGGGGCTTCTTCGGTGTCATCCGTACCAACCAGGCTCTCGCCGACGCGCGCTCCGAAGTCGCGCGGCTCGCCGCCGAGAACGAGCGCACGCGCATCGCCCGCGACCTGCACGATCTCCTCGGGCACTCGCTGACGACGATCACCGTCAAGGCCGGTCTCGCCAGGCGGCTCAGCGAACGCAACGAGAACGAGCGTGCCGCCGTCGAGATCGCCGAGGTCGAGGACCTGTCGCGCCGGTCGCTCGCCGACGTCCGAGCTGCTGTGGCGGGGCATCGCGAGGTGACCCTGGCCGGCGAGATCGCCACCGCGCGCGAGGTGCTTCGCGCTGCCGGCGTCGTCGCCGAGCTGCCCGGCTCGGTCGACATCGTCGACGCGTCGCTGTCCGAGCTGTTCGGGTGGGTGACGCGCGAGGGCGTGACCAACGTCGTCCGGCACGCACGCGCGTCGCATTGCACGATCCGGGTCGATCGCAACTGGATCGAGATCGCCGACGACGGGCGGGGCGGTGGCGTCGCGGGCGCGGGCAACGGCCTGACCGGCCTGCGCGAGCGGGTCGAGGCCGCCGGCGGGACGGTGCGACTCGAGACCACCCCCTTCAAGGGGTGGCGGCTGCGTGTCGAGGTGCCCGGCGCGCCGTCGTCGGAACGGGTCGACGACACGTCGACGATGTCGGCGTGATCCGGCTGCTGCTCGCCGACGACCAGGCACTGGTGCGCTCGGCGCTTGCCGCGTTGCTCGACCTCGAGGACGACTTCGAGGTCGTCGCCCAGGTAGGGCGTGGCGATCAGGTAGTGGCCGCGGCGCACGAGCACGACCCGGACGTCGCGTTGCTCGACATCGAGATGCCGGGCATGGACGGCCTGGCCGCCGCGGCCGCGCTCACCCACGAGGTGCCGTCGTGCAAGGTGATCATCCTTACCTCGTTCGGCCGGCCCGGCTACCTGCGGCGCGCGATGGAGTCAGCGGCGCTGGGCTTCGTCGTCAAGGACGTCCCGGCCGAGCAGCTCGCCGATGCCGTGCGCCGGGTGATGCGCGGCGAGCGCGTCGTCGACCCGGCCTTGGCCGCAGCCACGCTCGCCGGCGGCGCGTCGCCACTGACTGGCCGCGAGCGCGACGTCCTGGTGGCCGCCCGCGACGGGGCGACCGTGGCCGACATCGCCGGCAAGCTCTTCTTGTCGGAGGGCACGGTGCGCAACTACCTCTCCGCCGCGATCGCCAAGACCGGCGTGCGAAACCGGGTCGAGGCGGTGCGGGTCGCCGACGAGCGCGGCTGGCTGTGACGATCCAACGGCTGCCCGGATGCCAGCACACCCGAGAATCGTCGTCCTGCCCACCTTGCCCCTGACGCCGCTATACAGGTCAATGGCCTACGTGGACCGGATCACCGCGCGATGAACGTCGTGATCGGCTGGCTGCGGCTGGAGCTGCCCAGGCGCTGGCGCTCGCTCGCCGTCCTCGCGCTGCTGATCGCCGTCGCGAGCGGCACGGTCATGACGGCGCTGGCCGGCGCCCGGCGCAACGCGAGCGCGGTGGATCGCTTCGAGGCGCGGACGCGTCCCGCGACCGCCGCCATCTTGGCGAACACACCGGGGTTCGACTGGAGCAAAGTCAGAGCGCTGCCCGAGGTCGACGCGTTCACGACGTTCGGTCCCACGTTCACGATCGAAGGTCTGCCGCCGGACGCCGAGGCGGAACCGTTGCTCGATCCCGCGGCCATGAACACGATCGAGCGACCGGTCGTCTTCAGCGGGCGGCTGTTCGATCCGAGCCGCAGTGACGAGGGGTTCGTCTCGCCGAAGTTCGTCTCGCGCTACCACAAAGGCGTGGGCGACACGGTCGTCGTCGTGCTGCCGACACCCGCGGAACTGAAGGCGGCGGCGACCGCCGGTTTACCCGACAAGCTCACCGGACCTCGGCTCAATGTGCGCATCGTCGGCGTCGGGATCGACCGCTGGTACGGCGACGAGCTCGTGCTGTCGCCCGGCGTGGTAGCGCGATACGCGGCGAACACGGTGGGCACCTCGGGTGATCGCGACCGTGCGCTGCTGGCCAACGCGCTGATTCGGCTCAAGGGCGGCACACCCGCGATACCGCAGTTGCGCGCCGACGTCACGCGGGTCACCGGCCGATCCGACCTCGAAGTTCTGGACCTCTCGGTGTGGGTCGACAGGCCGGTCCGGCAGCAGGCCACGTTCGAGGCACGGTGCTTGGTGGCCCTCGCGGCCGCGGCATTCGCAGCCGCCGCTTTCCTCGTCGGTCAGGCGATCGCGCGCTACGTCACCGCGAGTACCGGCGAGCTGCAGACCCTGCGCGCGCTCGGAATGCGTCCGCGGCAAGCCATCGCCGCCGCCAGTGCCGGGCCTGCTGGTGCCGCTGTGCTCGGCGCTGCTCTCGGTGTCGTCGGAGCGATCGTCGCGTCCAGATGGTTCCCGATAGGTGCGGCGGCCGAGACCGAACCGGCACCGGGAACGTCGGCGGACTGGGTCGTCCTCGGCCCGGGGCTGGCCGTGGCGGCCGCGTTGGCTGCCGGGAGTGCCGTCGCGGCGGCATGGCTCGCGCTCGCGGCCGAGCGGCGGGCGGTCACGCCACGGCACTCCACGGTCGCCGCCGCGGTGGCCCGGAGTGGGCTGCCCGTCCCGGTCGTCGTGGGTACGCGGTTCGCGCTGGAGGCGGGGCGAGGACGAACGGCCGTCCCGGTACGGCCGGCCCTGATCGGGGCTGTCACCGGCGTGCTCGGCGGTGCTCTCGGTGTCGTCGGAGCGATCGTCGCGTCCGGATGGTTCCCGATAGGTGCGGCGGCCGAGGCCGAACCGGCACCGGGAATGTCGGCGGACTGGGTCGTCCTCGGCCCGGGCTTGGCCGTGGTCGCAGCG
>WNGE01008317.1_pt1 | contig 20233 bp, 23 predicted proteins | sample 5400651 | NCBI WGS metagenome assembly WNGE01 (sample SAMN13153370, study PRJNA577476) | soil metagenome | isolation source: 60 cm soil or saprolite under grassland replicate 2 | place: USA:California | collected 2016-06-15 | reverse complement strand
CCCATTATTAAAGCCCACCTGAATCCTCTGGTTTCCTGGATCTGGGTCGGTGTTCTGGTGATGGTCTTCGGCACCGTCACGGCGATGGTCCCGAATGCGGCACCCGTTCGCGCTACGGTCCGCGCCAGCATACCTGCTGATATCCGCGTCCGCCCGGCTCCGGTCGGGGCCGGAGACTGATGCAAACCGAAACGAACAACTACTCTGCAGTGCGCCATGTCTCGCCGCTTTCGCGAGAAATGAGAGTGGTCCGCGCCCTCGCAACGGTTCTTGTCGCGGTTGTGCTTTTGATCGGCGCCGGTGATAACGCGCGCATAGATCGGATCGGCCGCGAAGTGATCTGCATGTGCGGCTGCAATCAGATTCTGCTTGAGTGCAACCATCTAGGCTGTCCCTATCTTTCGCGGATGAAGCAGGAACTCACAACAGCAGTGGATCGCGGCGACTCTGACTCGGCGATCACTCAATTTTTCGTTCAGACCTATGGCACGCTCGTTCTGGCTGCGCCGCCAAATCGCGGCTTCAACCGGGTGGCCTGGCTGATGCCTTATCTCGCACTAGTTGGGGGCATCGCGCTGGTCGTGTTGATCGTTTGGATGTGGAAGAAACGCCCAGTGATAGTTCACGCCAGCGTTCCCTCGCCCGTGCGCGGAGATGAATTGGCTCAGTTCCGCGAACAGGCACGCAAGGAGACTGGCCTATGATTTGGGCTTGCGTTCTGGTCACCGCAGCGGCGCTGTATTACATCTTTCATGTGCCGGATACCGTAAGCGCGGGCCCCACAAAGACTCGCATCAACTATTTGCGTGAGCGTAAGGAAGTCATTTACGAGAACCTGCGCGATCTAAACTTTGACTATAAGGCGGGCAAGGTTCCGGAGACCGACTATCAGAACATGAGGAGTTCTCTGGAAGATGAGGCTGCGGCGGTTTTGGCAGAAATTTCGCGTCTCGAGTCCGCACCGGGTCTGCTTACGGCTAAGAAGGGATAAAAGGTTTGGATATTTTCAAATATCGTTTTCGCGTTGTTGCTCTGGCGGCCGTGGGATTTTTCTTGCTCAGCGAATTCGCCTCAGCCGCATCCCTGACCGGCACGGTCACCAATGGCACGACTAACAAGCCATCCGCTGGAGATGAAGTGATTCTCATCAAGCTTGCTTCGGGAATGGAGGAAGCGGGCCACACCAAAGCTGATGCACAGGGTAACCTCGACGAGGCAAATGTGCCCCACCTGGTTCGAGTTATCCATCAGGCGGTAACCTACCATCAGATGACGCCGCCGGGAACGACCTCCATTTCCGTGCAGGTGTACGACGTCGGCAAGAAGATCGAAGGCGTAAAGGCCGTCGCGGACCTGATGTATTTGCAGGGATCGAAAGGGCAACTCGGCATTACTCGGGTCTTTGCGGTGGACAACACGTCCAGCCCTCCGCGTACCCAGCTGAACGACGCGAATTTCGAATTCTATGCGCCGGAAAACGCCGATATTGATGATGCCCAGGCGCAAACCGCCGGAGGGCAGCCCATCAGGGTCTCCCCGACGCCGCAAACTGAGAAGGCACGATACGCGATTGCATTTCCCTTGCGGCCCGGCAAGACCGAGTTTCAAGTCACCTACCATTTGGCTTATGCCGGAAGAGCCACCATCGATCCGCGGATCGTCTATCCGTTACAGCACTTCGTCGCTATGATGCCGCGAAGCATTGCATTCAAGCCTGCGCAATCTGGCGTGTACGAAGACAAGCAGCCTCCTGACATTCCTGACGCGATCGCCGAAGTGGCCAGCAACCCGCAACCGGGTCAAAAGCTCACCTTTGAAATCTCCGGCGAAGGGATGTTGCAGGACCAATCTCAGAACGCGTCCAACCAGACAGGTGGGGAATCGGGCGGCGGTGCAGTTACTGCAGACAATCGGCCTGGGGGCGGGCTCGGCAAGCCGATCGAAGCCCCAGATCCCCTGGAGAAAGCTGCGGTGCCGAGCCAGGGCGCTGGGCTGTCTTACCGCATTGTTGCGCTCTTCGGGCTTGGAGCTGTGTTGATCGCGGGAGCAGTTTGGACCATTCGCCGCTCTAGTGTTCCGCACCCTTCCGCGGCAGGCGGTTCGACTGCACTTCTCGACGCGCTGAAAGAAGAACTCTTTCAGCTTGAGATGGAACACAAGCAAGGCCAGCTATCTGACCAGGACTACGCATCCGCCAAAGCAGCCCTCGATCAAACGCTGTCGCGCGCGATTCGCCGTAAGGGCTGAAAATCAATTTCTGGCCGCAGATTTCGCGGGTAACTTCAAATTCTTGGCCACGGATTTTCACAGATCATCACGGATCAAATCAAAAAGTGAAAACGCGTGTTGATCCGCGGCTGCTTTTCTCCTGCGACCTCTGTGATTTGTCTCTGCGTTCTCTGCGGTTAGAAACTTTGAAACAAGCCGTGAAGTGGTTTGCATCGCGTGGCGGTTTTGAATTCAGCTGCAAGAACTCCCATATCGTCCGTTCTTTCAAGGGGATGCATCCCGCGCCCTTCGGCAGCATCTATTCCGTAGGGCCACTTATGGGAAATACATTCAAGACCGCATTCTTGCTGACTGCCCTGACGCTGTTGTTAATGTCGATAGGCAGGGTATTCGGTGGGCAGAACGGCATGCTGATCGCTCTGATCCTAGCCGCAGTGCTGAACTTCGTCTCCTATTTCTTCTCGGACAAATTGGCATTGGCAATGTACCGCGCCAAACCGGTCACGCGTGAAGAACTTCCACGCGCTTACCAAATCGTTGAGCGGCTCACTCAAAAAATCGGCATTCCGATGCCGAAGATGTATGTGATTCCGACTGAATCACCGAATGCATTCGCCACCGGACGCAATCCGTCACACGCCTCAGTTGCAGTTACTCAGGGAATCCTAAATTTACTGAACGATGAGGAACTCGAAGGAGTGCTGGCACATGAACTCGGCCACGTCCGCAATCGCGACATCTTGATCAGTTCGATCGCGGCCACTGTTGCAGGAGCTATCACCTACGTCGCCGAGATCGGGCGCTGGGGAATGATCTTTGGTGGATACGAGCGCGATGACAACAATCGCGGCGGAGGGATCGGCGTGCTGTTCATGTTGATTCTGGCTCCGATCGCAGCTTTTATGATCCAGCTTGCGATTTCGCGTTCGCGCGAGTACCAAGCCGATGAAACCGGCGCGCATTTTACCGGCAATCCTTACGCTCTGGCCAGCGCGCTGGCCAAGCTCGACGCATTTTCAAAGCGGTTGCCGCTTCAGGCAACTCCATCAACGGCGCATCTTTTCATCATTCAGCCGTTCCTGGGAGGCTTTGGCAGTTTGTTCATGACGCATCCGCCAATTGCAAAACGAATCGAGCGCCTGACAGGCAGGCCAGCGGAGTTTACGACGCAGTAAAGCGGTGAGCTGCGAGCTATGAGCTCAAAGCTTGGTCACCAAGGTAACAATCAGCACTGCAGAGGCCCATAGTAGAATCGCGTTTATGTCGCTTGAAACCGTCATTGCCGCTTCACACCGGGCATCCCGGCTAGAGAATGAACTCAAGAAAGTCATCCGCGGCAAAGACGAGGTGGTTCGCCTGGCTCTTGTTTCGGTGCTTTCGCGAGGCCATTTGCTGATCGAAGGCGTTCCGGGGGTCGGCAAAACGACTCTGGCTCACGCTCTTGCCCGCGCCCTCGGATGCAGCTTCCAACGTGTTCAGTTCACCAGCGACATGCTTCCCTCGGACATCATCGGCATCTCGATTTATTCCGCCACCGAAGAAAAATTCGAATTCAAGCGCGGCCCGGTTTTTACGAACGTCCTATTGGCGGACGAAATCAACCGTACTACGCCAAAAACACAGTCCGCCCTCCTCGAGGCGATGAATGAAGGCCAGGTCACGATTGATGCGCGGTGCTATCCGCTTCCGCAACCATTTCTGGTGATCGCAACACAGAATCCTGTTGAGCACCATGGGACCTATCCTCTTCCCGAGTCGCAACTCGATCGCTTTTTGATGCGACTGTATATGGGATATCCCGACAGCAAGTCGGAACGCGAAATTCTCCGCGCTGAGGCTGGCACCGCGCAACTGGAAAATCTGAAACCTGTCTTGAGCAGCGCCGATATTCTTGAAATGCAACAGGTCGTCACTCGAGTTGAAGTTGACGATTCACTCGTGAACTATGCCTTGGAAATTGTCGCCCGCACTCGCAAGCACGAAAAGCTGACGCTTGGGGTGTCGCCACGTGGGTCACAAATGCTCTACCGCGCCGCCCAGGCGATGGCATTCTTGGATGGCCGCGGCTTTTGTGTGCCCGAAGATTTCAAACCTCTCGCCGTTCCGGTTTTTGCCCATCGTGTAGCAATCCACGGCATGCACTCTTCCGGCCTGAAAAAATCTGTCAGCACCGAAGAGATCATTCAAGATATCGTGGACTCAGTTCCTGTGCCGGTGTAACTGGAATCTTGTAGCATCGGATTTCTGATTTCGGCTCCCGACTTATCTCAATCTGCCATTTTGCTCACGGTAGGTTTCTTCTTGGCTACAAACCAGCCCTCCTTCGCAACTTGCCAAAAACCTTTAACCGCAGAGAGCGCAGAGACAATGCTGAGATCGCCGAGAAGAGCCTTCGCCCAAATGATCTCACTTTGAAATTGAACTTTTGGCATAGTCGCAGCCATCCAAGTCCTAGCTTTCGCCATCGGACGCAAAGAGCGGAGAGATCATGTGGCACGAGAACTGGTCCGATTCGCGCGCACAGCTGAGGAACACGGTTTCACCTTCGCTTCGATTTCGGACCGAGCAGGAACAGTTTATGGATTTTTATGCCCGGGAAATCCTTCCCCAGATTGCAAGAGAGGCCGACGAGCACCGCTTACGAGCGGCATAACAGTGGCGGAAGCGGAACGATCAATATTGAGAGGTGACTTATGCGTTTCTATGAGGGTGATCACGCCTATGAAATTGAGCGGGTACTCGATCCCGCGACCCAGGTCCAGGCGGGCTGGCGTTATAACGTTTATCGAATCCGACCTGCCCAAGAACTGCTTCGTTCAGGAGAAGCCTCGACGCAAGAGGAAGCGGAAAAAGCCGGCAGGAGGGCCCTTGGGAAGGTCATAAGAACCGAGCGCAAGGCCACGGAGGGTGAGCCTGCGGCTTAAGTAACACGCGGGAAGATCGGCATGTCGCGCTTGAGCTTCTTACGACATAGCGGAGAAGGAAGATTGGCGTCCGTAACCCCTTGATACTGCATCATTTCGTTGCCTCCGCAACTTTTCTCGTGAGAATGCATCCGTAATGATTGAAGGTTGAGTTTAGGTGATTTGGAAGAAGACTGCTCCGATTCGCCGCATGAAATGACGATGGACCGTAATAACAAAACCTGGTTACAGCTGTATGTTGACGCGACGACAGAAAGGGATCCCTACAAACGTCTTGCCCTTGTACGTCAACTGAGAAGGATGCCAAGGCAGGAAGAATCGGATGACTTTCTCGAGGTGGTACTTGAGGAGCGCCCTAGTTACCAGACTCGGAAGGAAGCACGCAAGACCAAGACTGCGAGACGCCGCTAAACTTGCTCGAGACTGGAAGCGTAATGAGAGCTTACTTTCTGCGTCGCGACGAAGATGTATCGGGGACGAGCGGTTGTGGTCGCGTTGCCCAAGTCGTGGAATTCGATGACGGAACCACGGTTTTACATTGGAACCAAGGTGCGAACAGCTCAGGGGTATCCAGCACGGAGGTGTTCGGTTCCGTGTCCGACTTACTCAGAATTCACGGTCATGATGGTCGCTCGATTTTAGAGCCGATCAGTCAGGAAGATATTCTCACTGTTCATGCGATTGACAGGTGAGCGCCCTTCCTAGCGCGCATCTGTATCCAACATGCCTGGCCTGCGGCTAGCCGGAACCGTACTGGGCGGCGCGGTCAATAGTTTTTTGGAAACGCTGGCCGAAGATTTTCCTGCTCTGGCCTCGCGGTTGCTGCACTGGTCATAATTTCCGCGCAGAATCCCTAACCGTCCTGTCGAAATCTCGGCTTCCCGTACGTCATACGATCAGGTACATGTAAAACTGTCTTCGAGAAGGAGAAAGTTCATGCAATTCGCACTGTTGGTCTACGAGTCACCGGACGCTTTCGCGTCACGGAAAAGTGATGGAAGTGACGCTTACACCGGCGCCTGGCGTGCCTACCACAAGGCGCTCGTCGAGGCCGGCGTCTTTGTCGGAGGCGATCCCCTAGAGGTACCTGAAACGGGGACCACGATAAAAATTAAGGACGGAAAGCGCGGCGTGCAGGACGGCCCATACGCTGACACCAAAGAACAGCTGGGAGGATTCACGATCATAGAGGTGCCATCCCTTGACGCAGCCCTCGAGTGGGCAGCGCGCTGCCCGGCTGCCTCGTACGGTGCTGTCGAGGTGCGTCCGCTCGCTCCTCAAACCAGGCGCAGGATCGTGGAATGAGTGGAAGTGATCGTGATTGAAGAGAAGGTTCAACGAACGGTCAAGCGAGTGGCACGCGAGTCATACGGTCGCCTGGTGGCTTATCTCTCCGTGCACACCCAGGACTTGGCGGGCGCCGAAGATGCCCTGAGCGAGGCTTTGCTCAAGGCATTGATCGTGTGGCCGCGAGACGGTGTGCCCCAAAATCCTGAAGCCTGGTTGCTCACGACAGCGCGCAACTCGCTGATCGATTTTTTCCGGCATCAGCGGGTTGTGTCAGACAGCGAACCTAACCTTATGCTCTTTACGCAAAACTCTGCGGAGGACCCTTTGGAAACGAACTATCCCGACGAGCGACTCAAATTGCTGTTCGTCTGCGCGCACCCGGCGATCGATCCGGCTATGCACACGCCTCTTATGCTGCAAACCGTTCTGGGCCTGGATGCGGTCCGCATCGCAGGCGCGTTTCTGATTTCACCCAAAACCATGGGGCAGCGTTTGGTGCGTGCCAAAACTAAGATCCGTGATGGCGGTATCCGGTTTGAAGTGCCGGAACGAGAGCAACTGCCACCGAGACTGGATGCGGTCCTTGAAGCGATTTACGCGGCCTTCGGTATTGGCTGGGACGACATGGTCGGAGTCGACCAACGGGGACGGGACCTGACCGAGGAAGCAATCTGGTTAGCGAGGGTGCTGTTGCAGCTAGTACCGAATGAGCCGGAGGTTTGCGGCCTTTTGGCTCTCATGCTGCATTGCGAAGCACGACGCACTGCGCGACGAGGACGTGATGGCCGATATGTCCCTCTTTCTGAGCAGGACCCGAAACTGTGGTCGCCTTCTTTAATAGAGGAGGCGGAAAGGCATCTCGCAGAGGCGTCCAAATCTGGAAATCTAGGCCGCTTTCAACTGGAAGCCGCGATTCAGTCGGTACATGCCGAACGGGCACGTGGCCGCCGGGTTGAGTGGAGAGCGATTGTTCAGTTCTACAGACAGCTTATCCGCATATCGCCGACGATCGGCCGCCAAACTGGATACGCCGCCGCACTTGCAGAGGCGAATGGAGCGGAAGAGGGACTAGCAGTTCTGGACGCAATCGACCGGGACGCAGTCTCTGCTTATCAACCGTATTGGGCGGTTCGCGCGCATCTTCTACAGCGCTTGGGAAGAACCACTGAAGCATCAGAGGCTTACGACCGGGCGATCGGCCTAGCGGAAGATCCCGCGATCAGAGAGTTCTTGCTCAACCGGCAACGAATGAAATCGTCTGAATTATCTTAGTAAGACAAGGCGGCAGCATCCTTTGGCTTCTCGAGGAAACTTATTTCACCGGAGGGGAACAAGTCCGCGTTACGGTTGAAATCCAACCTGCTTCAGAAAAGTGTTGAATCTGGCGTCTGCACGCAGAGAATCTAGTCGCGGGTCAACCTTTAAATCGGCCATGCAGGCCGAGCGTTCCTTTAAACCCCTGCTCAGCCAGTCCAGTGCCTTGTCCTTGTTTCCGAGGATCGCGTGGGCTGTCGCCATTTCGTAAGGGCACACGTAGTGATGCTTGGAAATGGAATCTAATCTCGAAAGCAAGCGTTCCGCTTCTGCTCGATTCCCGCTGACTGCTTGACGGCCCGTAATTGCCGCTAGCTGCAGCGCATCAGCGTCACCCGACGACGGCGGGGAGAGCACGGTTCCCATTTCTGCCTGCTTTACGTATGCAATCCAAATAGATGCGTGCGTAACCGTGAAATGCGGATCAATATCCAGAATCTTTCGCCATTCCTGAACAGCTTGTTCGTCTCGCCTCGCCAGGTAATAAACCCATCCCGCATTGACATGAACGGCCAGCGAGAGCGGATCAAGACTTTCGGCAAGCTTGATTTCCGATATGCCTTCATCACTATGTCCCATCTGCGCGAGGAACACTCCGCGCCACAGGTGTGCATCTGAAGAGTTGGGGTTGAGCTTGACTGCTTGCGTGAACTCCTTCTCTGCCTGTGGCCAGTCCCAGTCATACAAAAATCGGATTGCGCCAAGCGAGACATGCGTTTCTGCAAGAGTTTCATCCAGCTGCAAAGCCTTCATTGCCGCCTGTTTCCCCAATTCCAGGGTAGCTGCCGGTGACAGATAATAGTCCGACAATGCCAGGTATGAGTCAGCCAGGGCGGCATAATTTCGCGCGTCTCGAGGACTGTGCTCGATAGCCTGACGGAAGTACTCTATCCCTTTGTTGATCTCGTCCTCACTTCCTTTGCTCAGATGATAGCGCCCGCGGAAATATAGGTCCTGCTCCTCCGGATCTACACGCGAAACCTGTGCCGCGAGCGGTCGCGCACTCCCATTAATCTCCGCGCGTATTTCCTGCGCGATTGCACCCGCCATGTCACTCTGCAAGAGCAAAACATCGCCCAGTTCTCGGTCGTAAGTTCGCGCCCAGAGATGCTGGTCGGTTGCGGCATCTATCAGTTGCGCTGTAACCCGTACGTGTTGACCAGACCGTAGCACCGATCCTTCGAGGATCGCATCGACGCCTAGTTCATTCGCAATCTGCCGAAGCGGCTTTTGTGCTCCTTTGTACTGCATAACGGATGTCCGCGAGATCACGCGGACACTGCCCAATTCCGCCAGTTCAGTAATCAACTCGTCTGTCATGCCATCTGCAAAATACTCCTGCGTCGGGTCGCCTGATAGATTTTGCAGTGGCAGAACTGCAAGGGAGCGAACTTGGGGGTTGCTGCGACGCCGCAACCAGTCGCGCGAGTTCGCCAGATTGAATCCAAGAACGACTCCCAGCAACAGGGCTCCGGCAAGCAGTCCTGTCAGTGCACTGGCGACGAGCCTCCGAGAGCGAGGTGGTCGCCTGGTGACGGGCGGCTCGGAGATAGAAACGGCAATAGTGCCCGGCGAGGTCACCGGCGTGATCCAGGAGTGGCCTGCTAAGGGCTGAGTTTTTTCCTTCGGGTCGGATGATTCTGTAGCGGCGGACCCCTCGGTCCCAGGCAGGCGGACAAGTTCCCTTGGGATTTCATTTCCCGAAACCAGCTTTACATCAGCCGCAAAACGATAGCCTTGCCCTTGGACCGTCAGAATGTAACGCCTGTCCGGCGTCTCTCCCAATGCTTTGCGCAGCACGAACACGATCTGAGTCAGGTTCGAGTCTTCCACAAAACTGTCAGCCCAGACTGCTTTTATCAACTCGTCCTTAGTCATGACGAGACCTTCGCTCTTCACCAGCACCAACAACATTTCAAAAGCTTTAGGTGTTAGCGGAACGGGCGCATGCCGCAGCCGCAAAACCCGTTTTTTGGGGTCGAGATGAAATTCATCGAATTCGTACACACTGTCAGCAAGCGGACTCACAAACCCCCTCTAATAACTTCTAAGAAAGTTTGAGCGCAGCTGTGAAGATTTATGACAAGCATGCGAAGTAGCTTTGGGGCGCGAAGAAGCTGGATCCAACGGACTGGCGGGCATTCTATCACTTCTGGCCTAGCCCGCCTTGGTCAATTTTCCAGGAATCCAGCGATGTTTTCGCCCAGGAGCGCGCCATGAGTCTGTCTAGAATCGTCCCAGCTTCGTACTTGCAAACCCTGTTTTTTAGCTGGGGTCCTATTTTTGCCACGCAGTCCAGGAGACCTATTATGACCCCATACAAGAAGCTCAAAACAGTAATTGCGGTTAGCCTGTTATTTAGCATCTGTTCCTTTTCCAGCGCCCAGAGGTTCCCGCAGCGCGCGGATACCGCGAAAAACAATGTTCAGTCCAGCGTAGCCAATGCCACCGTGTTCGCCAGGGATTTGCGATTCCCGCGTGGCCTGAAGTTTGGCCCCGATTCGCGGCTATATGTAGCTGAGTCCGGTCTAGGTGGCGAGGACACTACCATTGGCCACTGCGATCAAGATCCTAATTTCGGGCCGTTTCAAAGCGGCAGGACCTCGCGCGTGACCAGTTTCGATCTTCAGGGAAACCGAACCGTCGTCGTGGACAAACTTCCGTCCAGCATTGACATATTTGGCGAAACCTTCGGGGCAGCGGATGTTGCATTTCTCGGCAACACGCTTTACATCGTGACGAACGGCTCGGGATGCAGTCAGGGAGTCTCATATGCCAATAATGGCATTCTGCGGCTGAATGGCGACGGTACGCTCAACCAGATCAATGATCTCTCGGCCTGGACCCAGAACAATCCAGTTGCGAATCCTCCCTGCTGCGACTTCGATGCGGAAGGGGTTTGGTGGACCCTCACCTCCAGCCATGGCGCGCTTTACACTAATAATGCGAACACCGGCGACTTTCTGCGCGTAGCTCCTGATGGCACCACGACGAGGATTATTGACATCTCGGCCACCGAGGGGCATAACGTTCCAACCGGTGTAGCCGAGAGAGGCAACTTTTATATCGCGAACCTAGGGCTGTTTCCCATCACGCCGGGTTCTTCCTCTCTGTACAAAATATTGCCCAATCACACACTCATGAAAATGTTCGATGGTCTGACCGCCGTCATCAGCCTCGTTTTTGTGGACGGAAAACTTTACGCACTGGAGACTTCCACGGAAGCGGACTTCCCGTTGCCTGGCAGTGGAAAGATAGTACGCGTCAGTGATTCGGGCGAAATCACAGATGTGCTGACGGGCCTGACGTTCCCAACTGCCATGACTGCTGGCCCCGACGGCGCACTTTATGTATCAGAGTTCGGCTATGGAGATCCGGGGTTTGGCAGGATCTTGCGGGTCACGTTGAAATAGATGGCTAATGCACTGTGCTTCCTCCGAAATGCCAGGCGAAACTGACGGTGTGTTCCGATACATCATCTCGGTCCACTGCTATGAGCATGGCGATAGCGCAAGGCGCACATGAAACCTGTCATCAGAATGAACCGCGACACTCTCATCACCGCGCTGCTCGTGGTTGCAGGAATCGTGCTCGCACTTGCGCTATTCGGTGCCGGCGTGCTCTGGAAAAGCAAGTCCGTGCCAACAACATCTTGGGTGCCCACCGAATTAAGGTTAGAGTCGCGATTCGGTGTGGTTCAAGAACTTGGTTGCCGCTCGCTGTCGGATTACTGCCTGAGTCACGGGCAGGCTGGAATCTGACAAATTCTGCTTCTGGTTAACCGTAATATTCCCAGGTCCGACGTTTATGGGTCCGACGTTATTTTTCTTTTCAGCGGTAGAAATCACCCCACCTCACCCGTCACCTCCATAGAAGCGGCTTAACGATCAACTACTTCGCCGCCTGAGAGGTGAACAATGTGCCCATTCTGTCTGGCAACTCTCGGAATAGTGGTGGCTAAAACGGTCTCGGCCGGCGGACTGGCGGCGGCCATCGCCGTCAAAGTATCTCGCAAGAAGAACCACGCAGCAGAAACGATTCCAAACACAAATGAAAAGGAGAAGTGAAAATGTCAACACGCACAGTCGATAACCCGAGAGTTGTTTCGCGAGAAGAATGGCTCACGGCTCGCAAAAAACTACTGGCCAAAGAGAAGCAGCTCACACGCCAGCGAGATGCACTTGCCGCCGAGCGCCGCCAGCTTCCCTGGGTCAAAGTCGAGAAGAATTATGTCTTCGATTCGCCGAGCGGCGAGAAAACCCTCGCCGACCTGTATATGGATCACACTGATCCAGCGCTGGTGCATCTGGCGCAACGCGACGTCTCGTTTGCGGCGATTTCCCGCGCGCCGTTGTCCAAGATCGAAGGCTTCAAGACACGGATGGGCTGGAAGTTCAACTGGGTGTCGTCCAATCAAACCGACTTCAACTATGACTTCCAGGCTTCATTCACCCCGGAGCAGATGGCCAAGGGCAAAGTTGAATACAACTACGAGCTCACGCAATTTCCGAGTGCGGAAGCCCCTGGCGTCAGCGTCTTCTACAAGGACAAAGACGGCAATATCTTCCACACCTACTCCGCCTACGCTCGCGGCTCCGAGAACACGATCAACACCTACAACTATCTCGACCTCGTTCCCAAAGGCCGCGATGAAGACAACTTGCCGTTCACGATGGCATGGCTCCGCCATCATGACCGCTATGAGACTGGCTACTTAGCCGATGCCGATCGGCCCTACTGGCCCAAAGCAGCTGTTTAGGCCCTCGTCGTTCGCAAGTCTCAACGACGCTGCGGCCTGTCGTCCCCAGTGCAGCGACAGGCCGCAACAGACAACGAGAACAGAAACTCAAAGAAAAGTTCCAAAGGAGAAAGTCATGAACATTCAGAACAAGGCAATCTTGATTACCGGCGCCAACCGCGGCATCGGACGAGCGCTCGTTGAAGAAGCACTCAAGCGCGGAGCGAAGAGGGTTTACGCAGGCACGCGCAGCGGCGCACTAGAGAACACCGACAACCGCGTAATACCCATCACACTGGACGTGACCAACGCAGCGCAGATCCAGACAGCCGTACAGAAAGTTGAATCTCTCGACGTGCTCATCAACAACGCCGGCGTGGCGCTGTACGACGATTTGACCGATCGTGCCTCGCTCGAACAGAGCCTCGCCGTCAACTTCTTCGGCATGCACGGCGTGACTCAGGCGTTCTTGCCGATGCTGCGGCGCTCGAAGGGTGCGATCGTCAACAATCTCTCGTTGGTGGCCCTCGCTCCTTTGCCGATCATCCCCGGCTACTCTATTTCGAAGGCGGCCGCGGCGAACATGACGCAGTCGCTGCGGGCACTGCTTGCGGGGCAAGGCGTCACCGTCCATGCTGTCTTCCTGGGTCCCGTGGACACCGACATGAATCGAGGCTTCGATATACCGAAGGCTTCACCTGAGTCAGCGGCGCAAGGCATCTTCGATGGCCTGGAGAAAGGCGAAGAGGACATCTTCCCCGATCCCACGTCTCTGTCCGTCGCCGAGGGCTGGCGCATGGGCGTGGCCAAGGCGCTAGAGCGGCAGTTCGCAGCTTTCGTGCCAGAGAGGGTAACGAAAGCTGGGTGATGTGCGCGATGTACAGTCGCGCAATTACGCGGTCACAAGGAACCTATTCGGCAGTAGCAAAGAGTGTCAACCGTGAACCCGCGACGGGCGTTGATCTCCAAACAGGATGCCAGACGCATTAATCAAGTACTGTTCATCGCTAAGCCGTTCAACCAATTCGTCGGGAAATGGAGAGATTTCGCTCTGCAAATACGTGGCCAGCTCGCGATAGATTTCGCGCCGTGCGTAAGGCGCTAGTTCGTTGCGACGGCGCAGCGCATCTTGAATCAGACTAGCCAGTTCCGGGGTTGCCGCTCGGCGGAGATGCACCGCGATCGTGGGATACTCCATGAAGGAGTTGTACTTCTGCCGCGTCCAGGATTCCTCCCCCGGCACCGCCAGCGGCGTTTGGCGTACAACGAGCGTCCCCGCTACCCGGTCGCCGAAGCGTTGCATCAGAGGACTGCTCAGTACGGAAATTCCTCCAACCAGATAGGCGAACGGCAGGGCATCAAAGACGCGCATCAGATTCCGTACCCACGCCTGTTCGATCCGTAGCGGAAGTCCGGACTGGTCAATCACGCGCAAATGGAAAAGGCGTTTTCCAATCGTCTGCCCGTTCCAAAAACCTTCCAGCAATGCGCCATAGGCAAACCCAATTGCGAATTCCGCGAGCGTGACCACCATGACTCCAAATCCCGGCGCTTTCGCGAACATCCAGTAAACCAGCAGCCCTATTCCGTTCACCGTCCCCAGCACGATCACGATATCGAGCAACATGGCATAAAGGCGGGACGCCGGACCGGCCAGAGGCAATCGAAAGAGCACACCTTCCGGCGTCGCAATCGTCAGATCGACCGCTGTCGAGGCGCGGGTTGACTGAGTATCTGTCATCTGTTCTCCGAAAGAACGCTAGAGCGCGCTTCCGCGCCGATCTCTCTTCTTCCGATCAGTAGTAGATAGATCGTCAGCAGCACGAGTTCTGCTGCGGCAACCGCAACCTTAAATCCATACGGCAGGACGGGCGCGTGATGCTGAGAAAAAAAAGCTTCCATGCTTCCGGCCCACACCAGCATCATCGCCAACCCGGCGACCAGTACCAACCATTCGCGCATCGATTGACGAACATTGCGATCCTCGCGCCGATGCAGCAGCAGGCGCGCCAAGTAAAACCCCGCTTGCCCGGCGATTAAGATCGATGGAATCTCAAACACGCCGTGTGGCAACAGCCACGCCGTCATGAACAGTCCGAAACCCCGCTGCGTGTAATGAACCGCTACGGCCCCGAGCACTACGCCATTTTCGAAGAGGAGGAGTGCCGTCCCAATGCCAAACGTTACGCCGAGTGCCGCTGCAAGCAGCGCTACCTGGATGTTGTGCCTGATCAGTTGCGCCGAGAATGCTGCTTCCGTCTGTGCCGAGTTCAGGTGCTGATCCTTTCCTTGCTCCTCTTGATGCACGCGCTGGCCCGGATTGCGCAGGTAATCTGCCGGGAGCAGCACGTCCACGGAGGCAGGATCGTAGTGCACCGCGAGTCCGCCCAGGGTACAACCCAAAACCGTGACCAGCACGGCCAGTGCAAAATAGCGGGACTGCCGCCGAAACGATTCCGGAAACGCCCTGAAAATCCTCAACCAGCGGCGCGGCTGCCAGATTTCGGAGCGCGTCGGCGGCGCGTAATATAGCTCCGCATAAGCTCGTGCCACCAGTCGCTCGAGGTACTGTCTTAGTTCGGGCGCCCATGCGCCGTGCGTGACGCGATTCAAATCCGCGGCAGCCCGGGCGTAAAGCTCTTGCAGTTGTTGCGCTTCGGCTGGATTCAATCGGCGGTCCGGTCGGCTTTCGAGTGCACCTAGCAATGATTCGAGGTTTTTCCAGCGCGGCCGCGCCTGTGCCTGAAATCGTTCGAGATTCAAAATCACAGCCGCTGCTCCCGCTTGCTTTCCAGATATCCTTCAACAGCTGTTCGCAGGAACATCTCCGCAGGAATATACCGGAGCTGCACGTCCAATTGACGCATTTGCCGCGCCAATGCGCCGAGGCGCTGGTTTTCTTTTTCACCCGCGAGCGCCGCATACACATCCTGTTCGGTGTGCAACTCCTCACCGGGCGAAAATGCCGGCCGCGAGTGAGTCGGCAAGATGCTCGTCATTAAAAGGGCATGTGACGAGCGAACCAGGCCAACTCCGCGGCGCAAGGAGTCCGAAACTGAGCGCTCCGCCAAATCCGCCAGCAACAACAGGTAGGCGCGCCGCCGCAGCCGTACCCGAATTTCGCCAAACAGCGCTTCGTAATCCGCAGTCGTTGGCAAAGAGTCGATGTTCAGCAGGCGATCGCGAAATTGGTGAAACTGGAATTGACCGCTTCCTGCGCGTAACCAGGACTTCGGCTCGTCCGCGTAGGTGACCAGCCCGAACTCATCGCCGAGTTCGAGCGCGACGGTCGCGCCCACCAGCGCCGTCTCCACAGCGAGATCCAGCAACCGTCGCGGCGCGCGCCTTTGTGAGAGATCACTCTCGGGAGCGGCGGTTGGATCGAGCGCAAGCGCGGACGCCCGCGATTGGTCCACTACAAAATATACTTCCTGCTTCTGCTCCCACTGAAAAAGCCGTGTGACCGGAGCGGCGCGACGCGCCGTCGACTTCCACGCGATCTCTGAGTAGTTATCGCCAGGCTGGTATTCGCGCAAGCGCTCGAAATCGCGCCCGTGCCCAGTCCACGGGGTCTGTTGAGAGGCTGCAAGCAAGCGGTAAACCGGGCTGCGCAGAATCTCCCGTCGCCCGGATCGCAAATCCGCCTCGATTCGCAAAGGCTCCGGCAAATCAAACCATTGCCGCAAGCGCCAGATTCGGAGGTGCGACCGTCGCTCGATTCCTACGCGCGGCCCAGGCCACAGCCCGCGCCGAAGCAAAGCGATCTCCGGCATCCATGGCCAGAGTTGGATATGCACGGTATTTGCCGGGGTTGATCCTCCTTCGGTCGAATTCGACTGCTCAAGCTTCAGCCGCTGAGGCTCTCTTTTCACTCGAATAGCGGCTTCGCTCTCTTGTGTGGCCGGCATGATTCCCACGCGGACTTCGCCGCACAGTCGGCGTCGCCCCGAGCCAGTGAGTGCGAGCGGAACCTGGATGGTCTGCCCTTCGCGTCCGCGAAGGCCTTTTTCTGGGGACAGCAGGACTGGTGCACCTTCTTGGCGGGCGAGCCACAGCCCGAGCGCGTCATAACACACTAGCAGCGCCACAGTCGTGACGATCAGCTCGAACCATAGCCATGCGTGTCGGGGCCATGGCGCAATGCACGCCCCTAGGGCCAGGAATCCCATCACCCACGCGAGCGAGGCATCCGGACTGAACCGCATTCCCACTGGGCGAAGCGCGATCCGCCGCGCAAACTTGTTGCTTACAAGCGGGTCACAATGTATCGGCGCGGTCGTGGTTTCGACCTCGGCAACGATAGCCGTGCCCCGCGTACCAACGCTTGGTTGCTTCCTATCTCCAGCCATCATGATTTCGTCCACTTCGGTGGCATCCTTTGCCGCGCTTGATACGCCGTGCGGCTTACCGCGGCACTTCCACCGTCTCCAGCACCGCGTTGATTACCTCGCGAATCTCGACGCCTTCCATTTCGAAGTCTGGTCGTAACAGGATGCGATGTTCCAGCACGGGTGCAGCCAGCGTCTTTACGTCCTCAGGCAGCACGAAATCGCGCTCCTCGAGCGCCGCTAACGCGCGCGATGCCGATAGCAACGCGAGCGTCGCCCGCGGCCCAGCACCAACCCAAACTGCCGCGTGCTGCCGTGTTTGCCGAACCAAATTGACGATGTAGCTGCTTACCGCCTCGCTGACGCGCACACGCTCTGTCGCTGCCCGCAATTGCGCGAGTTCGTCCGGTTGCAAGACAGGTGCGCGTAGTTCTTCCGCCAGCCGGCGCTCCGGCGCTTCACCTTCTGCTACCAACCGCGCCAGTTCGTTCTCTTCTTCCGCCAACGGATAGCCCATGCGAATTTTTACGAGAAAGCGGTCCTTCTGGGCCTCCGGAAGGGGATACGTTCCCTGATGCTCGATCGGGTTTTGAGTTGCGAAGACAACGAAGACCGACGGCAGCATGCAAGTTGCGCGATCAATTGTTACCTGTCGCTCTTGCATGGCTTCCAGCAGAGCCGATTGTGTTTTGGCGGGAGCACGGTTGATTTCGTCTGCCAGCAGGAAATTCGTGAAAATCGGCCCGCGCACCAGCCGGAATTCTTGCGTCTTCAGGTCGAAAATGCTCGTGCCGGTGATATCGGCGGGCATCAAGTCCGGTGTGAATTGAATGCGCTGAAATTCGCCCGCGACCGCCCGCGCCACCGCCTTCACCAGCAGCGTCTTCCCCACGCCGGGAACGCCTTCGATGAGCGCGTGTCCGCCAGCGAGCAGGGTTACGAGCGCGAGATCGATGGCTTGGTTTTGGCCGACAATCACGCGGCTCAGCGCTTCTCGAACGCGGCGCGCGCCGGTCGTGATCGTCACGAGCGCCGCTGACGATGGCATTTCTGCGGGCGCAGACTGTGTCTGCACGTCCGAACCCAGTAACTGTTTCTCGTTCATGCGAACCGTGCCTCCTCGGGACCCTTCTTGGGTGAAGATGTGGAACTGTCAGGCGCATTACGGTCGGCGCGAGCCAGACCTTTTGCGGATGCGCGGCGCTCCGCGACCAGCTGGCTTAACTGCCTGTAGCCCGCTAGAGGAGGCTGCGCCACCGCCGCGCGCAGCCGCGGGCCGCTCTGTGGATCTGCAGAAATAGCCTGGGCATCCTTCGGCGAGCGGCGGCGGAACTCTTCCCAGCACTCCGCCACTACCTGTTCTGCTGCGATACTGCGCTGGAGCAGGCGTCGTGCGGCCACTCCGGCGCCTTCGCTATAACGCATGATATGTGCGTCCCGATCGCGGGTCGGGCGTCGCACTAAATCACCGCTCATGCTCCAAAGCAGCGCCAGCAAAGTCGCCCAGAAAAGCAGCAGCGCGGCCTGCAGCCGGTATCGCTGCACCAGCCAAAGCACCCCCTCACCTTGGTGCAGACCATGCAACGTTTCATCCACCCAAACCACCGGCCGCCCCCCCGCGAGAAAATCCAGCAGCGCCGGATTTGGACGCGTCTTGATCGCTTCGTTCAACAAGAACGATTGTTGGCTTGCGGCGATCAATTCGCCATTCCCGACTCTCCGCATTGCCATGTAGACATGCACAGATGAGTCGGCCTCTGCTTTGGCGTCCACGGGCCCCGAATAAAGGACGGTCCATGCCGCGTCTGTCTTGAGCCACGGGGCATCGGCGGCGAGATACATCTTCTCATTGCCCGCCGGTATCGCGCTGGGATCGGGAGAGATCCAAGTTGGTCCGGACTCGTGTGGAGTTTGGTTCCACTTGTTTTCGACTTCCCAACCTTGAGACTCGGACTTTAGTTTCCAAGCGGGAGCGACCAGCACGACGCGCCCGCCACGCGCAAGAAAATCTTCCACTCGTCTGCCAAACTTCTCCCCGCTCGGAAGACTTTCCCTTTCCATTCTCCAATCAAAGGAGTGGCCGCCGATAAAGAATGCTGTTGTGCTCAACGCGTTCTCATCGGACAGGGAGTCTTCATCCTGGCCGCGCTTCACGTGATACCCAGCGCGCCCATAGGAATCGAATAATAGGCTGGTGCCGTAGGGGTCCTCGCGTAAGCTGGATCCCATATCGCTTGTATTCGACTGGTTCTGACGCGCCATGAGCAGCAGAATCGCGAATACAGTCGCGAATATCCCGGCGGCGAGCAGCGGACCTCGCCAATTGAGCACCATGCCTTCGCTCGACCTGTTGTCAAACATGGTTGAGGAACTCCCGCTGATTTTGGCGATACGTGGTGACCGCCTCTGGCGTCACCGCATGAGACCCGTACCAAACACGATCGAACTGCCGCAGGCTGCCGCGTAATTTCTCGGGGATTTCCGTCCTCGCCTCGATCGCCGCCTGCGGACGCCGGCGCCACCGGCGCGTAAACTCATTGAGATATTCGCGATTCGTGCGATCGCGGCGAATGGTCAGCCATTCGCGCTGCGCCAATCCCGCAAGCAAACCGAAGTACGCCGCGCGCAGCGCGAAGCGCGGTTCACCTTCCCCTTCCAGCCGGCTTGCCAGCGCGAACCAGTCATCCTCGGAGCGCTCACTCGCTGCCGCACTGTCGTTCAGATCGGGAATCGGCGCGACTGCCAGCGAGATGGAAAGCGATGCCGTCTCCCTTCGTTGCCGCAACCAAAAGAGCACCCCTGCCGCCGCGAGAGTCAAAATCGCGACTAGTGTCAGCCATAGTCGAAGGTCCTTGAGCTGCCAGGCGCCACGCTTTTCGTTTCCGAGAGACGGGCTCAACCCGCGCGGCCACAGTTTGCGAAGAAAATCCCACAACGCATTCCAAGCGTGCTCGATACTGTGCCCGATCTTGACCAGGAGCTTGTCGAACCAGGTGGGCGCACTCGGATGCTCGGCATCGTGCCAGCGATAAATCGCGCGCTGGGACTCTTGATCCAGGGCTTGGCGCAATTTTTGAATCCGCGCCTCGGGAGCGGAATTGCCTGGCGTCTCCGTTGTGCTTCGAGCTGGGGGGACCTGCGCTGCGCGCGCGGTCGTCGTCAGGGAAACACCCCCCAGAATCGCAGCCAGCACGAACAACGCACCGGTCACCACTCTGCCGCCAGTCGCGTTGGATGCAATCATCTGCGCCTTCTTTTGCTGTTCGCGCGGCAGGCTCGCCAGTAATCCACGCAGGTCGTCTCCTTCGAGCCTCGACCGCAAATGCTGATAAACGACAGCGAACGTACATTTGACGATGGGATCAAGCGCCAACCATGCGCCCGCGAACAACGAAAGCCAGAACGCGGAA
>WNGE01002987.1_pt1 | contig 20239 bp, 17 predicted proteins | sample 5400651 | NCBI WGS metagenome assembly WNGE01 (sample SAMN13153370, study PRJNA577476) | soil metagenome | isolation source: 60 cm soil or saprolite under grassland replicate 2 | place: USA:California | collected 2016-06-15 | reverse complement strand
ATTCACCCAGCCTTCATGGCCCCGATGGCCATCGCCGCGCTCGCCACCCTGGCCGGCATGTTCATGATCCTCGACTCCCGCGCCGCCGACCAGCGCCTGGCCCTGGCTGGGCAGCGGACCGGCCCGTTGCTGGCCGGTCGGCTCACCCTGATCGCCCTCGCCGCAGCGGCGGCCACCGGCGTGTCCCTGGCGGTCACCGCCACCGTTTCCGACATCGGCCAGTGGGCCAGCTACGCCGCGGCCAGCGCCCTGCTCGCGCTCACTTACGCCCTGATCGGCGCCATCCTCGCCCCGCTGTTCGGCCGGGTCGCCGGAGTCTTGATCGCCTTCCTGATCCCGTTCCTCGACCTGGGCATCGCCCAAGACCCCATGCTCCACCCAGTGCCGCCCACCTGGATGCACTTCCTTCCCGGCTACGGCGGCTTCCGCGTGCTGAGCGACGCCATCCTCACCCGCACATTCGACCAAACCGGGCCGCTGCTGACCGGCCTCGCCTGGCTCGGTGGCCTCACCGTGGCCGCCGTCATCGGGTTCCGCCACGCCATGCGAAGCGGCGGCATACCCACCGGAAGGCCCGCCATGTGAGGTGCTTGCGTGGGCCGGGACCGGGCCGCGTCCGACCATCACCAACGCGCCGACGTCGACGGCTGGACCTGGCTGATACCCTACCGGGGTAAGGACCTTCGGCCGGGGAATTAAGGACCTCTGGTCGTGGCGGCCGGTCTGACTCGCCGGAAGTGTGGAATTCGTGCCCTCATGGGCTCACGGCGCCGCCGGGCTGGTGAGCCGGACGGGTGGGCGACCGGCACAAGACACCCACGGCCGCGGCCCGCCGGCACGGGATGGCGCCGACGCGAGGCTGAGGCCCGGACGGAGGAGATCACGATGATGTACTGGTACGGCAGCGGGATGAGCGGCTGGGGTTATGCGCTCATGACGATCAGCATGGTGCTGTTCTGGGGCGCGGTGATCTTCGGAATCGTGGCGCTGGTCCGCTACATCGGCCGGGGCGGCCCGCGGGCCGGTGAACCCGCGCAGCCAGCCACACCGGAGCGGCTGCTCGCCGAGCGGTTCGCGCGCGGCGAGATCGACGAAGACGAATACCACCGGCGCCTGACCGCGCTGCGGACCGCCGGCCACGCTGGGGCGCCGACCAATGGGCAAACCCGCCCCCCGGCTGGGACACAAGCGCGATGACGGCACCAGCGGCATCGGAACAGCCCACCGCCGCAGCGTCCCCGGCCCGGACACGGTCGTGCCGATGCCCAGCGGGTGTGGGGGCGCCCTGACCGGGCACTGCCCGGCACGGGGCAGCGCAGATACCGAGTTTGGGGAAGCATGAGCCGATCGGGGCGCGGGACCGGGCCGCGACCGCTGACGGAGCGTCCGCTGGGAAGGTTGCCACGGCGGTCCTGCACGTCGGTGGGCTGGGCGGGGCGAGCGAGAAGGCGGTCGTGGAGCGAGTGCTCAGACGCCGGCCGGGGGTGCGGCTGGTGGAGGCCCATCCTGTCGCGCAGACCGCCACCGTGACCTTCGACGCCGGCCAGACGTCGGTCGCGGAGCGGCGGCGGTGGTTCGAGGAGTGCGGGTTTCACTGCGCCGACCAATCCGGCGCCGTGCTGCCGGCCTACGTTCCTACCCCACCGCCAGGCTCCGCGAGCGCATCCTTCGCCGTGTCCGGGAGCGCCGTCACGCAGCTTATCCGGATCGGGCCCCGGTGTCTCCATCGCCACCAGGCGCAGATCGCCAAGTGGCAGTTCGCTGCCTTCGGCGGCGGGCCGGTGGGCGAACTCGTAACGGCCCTTGGCGGGCGCGACGATCTGCGCCCCGGTCGCCGCACGAATCTCGTCGGCGCCGGACACGTAGTCGTTGTGCACATGGGTCTCCAGGACAGCCCGGATCACGGCTCCCCTGGCAGGCACCAGCCGTTGGGCAGGATCCGGTCGGCGCGGCCGAGCAGGTGCATGGCGTCGTGGTCCTCGCGGGAGAAGGCGACGCGGGTGGCAGGGCGAGCGGCACACCCGGCACCGCCGCCGCCTGCTGCAAGCCGGCGCTTCCGGTAATGCCGGCGATCAGGTTTATGCCGAGCACCGCCGCGTAACCGGCCAGGATGATCCCGCCCCGCACCAGCCAGCTCCGCCACTGCGGCCGGGTCAGGATGTAGGCGAACCGGCGGGGATGCTCCAGATCCCAGACGAGCAGCCCTGCGGTGACGGCGAGGAAAGCGGCCGCGATCAACGGTGCCGCCCAGGTGGTCAGCACGCTGCTCCACGGCAGCTGCCTGGTCAGCGCCGCCAGCACCGCGACCAGAAGGCGCCGGCGGCGACACCCTTCGTCCAGGTGTAGGCGCTGACCCGCCAATCCCACGGCGCGCGGTGACCGATGTCATAGGACAGCAGTGCCGCCGCGCTGCTGTTCCCGCCCCCCGGGTGGCCGGGCACCACAAACCCAGGACCGCTTTGGATCTCACTCCAGGCAAACGTGCCGCCCGCGGGCCGGCGGGCGGCCAGCGGATCCAGCGTCGCCTCGGTGGCGCCGCGGTAGAACAGCTTGGGCCGGGTTCCCTTCTCCGGCCGGCGGACCGCGACGGGCTCACGGGCCGCGATCTGCGCCGCATACGAATCGCCCGCCTGGCCGACAAGGATCGCCTGAGTCGGGCACACCACCACACAGGCCGGCTCCAGCCCCGCGTCGATCCGGTGCGCACAGAAGTTGCACTTCTCCGCCGAGTGATCCTGCGGGTTGATAAAGATCGCGTCATACGGGCACGCCGCCATGCACGCCTTACAGCCGATACAGGCGCCCTTGTCGAAGTCCACGATGCCATCCGGGCGGGTGAACATCGCACTCGTCGGGCACGCCGCGACACACGGCGCGTCCTCACACTGGTTGCAACGGGTCACCTGAAAGGCCCGCCGCGCGTCAGGGAAGGTGCCGACGTCCACGCTTTTGACGTAGGTCCGGGTGACCGACAGCGGGACCTCGTTCTCCGACTTGCACGCGGTCGTGCACGCGTGGCACCCGATGCAGCGGGTCTGGTCGATGACCTTCAGCCACCGCCGCGGCGCACCGTCCGCCGCCATTCCATCCGCTGGCGCGGCGCCCGCGATCGTCGCACCGTCCGCCACCAGCCCTGGCCCGTGCCCCGGCATGGTCATGGCGTCCTAGCCGACCCCGGCCGCGTCATTCTGCGGACGCCGCTGGCCGCGGGCCACACTGCCGCAGACAATGGTGCAGAGCTGTTCGATCGTGTCATCGACGATCCGGTAGCAGACCGCCTGACCCTTGCGGCGGGCGACCGCGGCGAATTCGCCGCCGCCCACATCCCCGGCTCGATCAAGCATGATTTTTGCCGAACGGCTGCTCCAGGCGGCGATGCCGCCGCCGAGGTAGCCGGCGATCTGGGTCCAGGCCCGCCTGTACGGGGCAGTCCCCCGTGGCCTCCCATGACACCCAGCCCACGGCCAGTGAAGCAACGGGCGCTACCCGGGGCCCGACGCTGCAAGGCGACATGACCGGGGTGCCCACGACCACGAGCGCGGAACGCGGCGGATGCGGACGGCGGCGCGGGTGTCATCGGTCCAGGGACGCGTATACAGCAGCGGGATGGCTGAGGCCGGGTACCGCCCCGCCGAGCCCGGGGGAGGCACATATGGTCGCGCAGATGGAGTAAGTATGACCGGCTATGCGGGCCGCGCTCATGGTAGGAAATGACCGGCTATGCAACCGGGATCGGGCAATGGGACACTTGTGCGGGTTCACCATGGCCGGGCGAGGGAGCATCGATGGTCGCGGGTCAGGCGAGAAACGGCGCGTCGACGCGTGCGTATACCCCCGCGGCTGCCGAGCGGGCTCTCGCCGGCGCGCGGTGGGGGCCGACGGCGGTGCGGATCGCGCTGGGCGCGCAGCTGCGCCGGCTACGGGAAACCACGAACATCACACGCGAGGAGGCCGCCGAGGCGATCCGTGCCACACACTCCAAGATCAGCCGTTTGGAGCGCGGGCGTAGCGGCGCCAAACAGCGCGATGTGGCCGACCTGCTGAGCCTGTACGGGGTTAGCGACGAAACCGAGCGCGAAGAGCTGCTGGCCCTGGCCCGTCAGGCCAACGCCCCCGGCTGGTGGCGGCAGTACACCGACATCCTGCCCAGATGGTTCGAGTTCTACGTCGGATTGGAGCGGGCCGCCTCGGTCATCCGCAGCTACGAGGTGCAGTTCGTGCACGGCCTGATGCAGACAGAAGACTACGCCCGCGCCGTCGTCTTGATCGCCAACGCCCACGCACCCGCGGCGGAGACCGACCGCCGCGTCAGCGTGCGGATGAGGCGCCAGCAGCTGCTCACCCAGCCCGGTGCGCCGGAGCTGTGGGCGGTGCTTGACGAGGCGGCGCTGCGCCGGCCCGTGGGCGAGCCCACGGTGATGCGCGCTCAGCTGCGGCACCTGCTCGAGGTCATCGAACTGCCCAACGTCACCTTGCAGATCGTCCCGTTCCGCGCCGGCGCGCACGCAGCGGCCGGCGGCCCGTTCACGATCTTGCGGTTCCCCGGACCGGACGTGCCTGATGTGGTCTACCTCGAACAGCTCAACAGCGCGCTGTACCTCGATCAGCCCGACGCCGTCATCGATTACATGACTGTCATGAACCAGTTGTGCGTTCAGGCCGAAACCGGCACGGTCAGCAGAGATATGCTCGGCGCGCTCCTCAAACAGGCCTAAGCCCGACCTAAGCGATGACCTGGCCTCGCCATATATCCAAAATTTGCAGCACAGAGTGGAGATGCCACCCGTGACCGACAGTTCGTCCGCCCCCGGCCAAGAACGACCAAAGATCGACACAACCGTGCCGCATTCGGCCCGGATCTGGAACTACTGGATCGGTGGCAAGGACAACTATCCGGTCGACCGTGCGGCCGGTGACCAGGTCATGGCGACGTTCCCGGACATTACCCGCATGGCCCGCAGTGCCCGGGCGTTTCTGATGCGCGCGGTCCGGTACCTGGTCGCCGAGGCAGCGATGCGCCAGTTCCTTGACATCGGCACCGGCCTGCCGACCGCCAACAACACCCATCAGGTCGCCCAGGCGATCGCGCCCGAATCGCGCATCGTCTACGTCGACAACGACCCCCTCGTGCTCGTGCACGCGCGCGCTCTGCTCACCAGCACCGCCGAGGGCGCCTGCGACTACATCGACGCCGACGTCCGCGAACCGGAGAAGATTTTGGCGGGAGCGGCCAAGACGCTGGACTTCACCAAGCCGGTCGCGATCATGCTGTTGGGGATCCTGGGCCAGATCCCCGACTCCGACCACCCGCAGTCGATCATAAAGCGGCTGTTTGATGCGGTGCCGTCCGGCAGTTACCTCGCCTTCGGCGACAGTGCGAACACCAGCGAGGCGTACAACGAGGCGATAAGGAACTACAACCAGCACTCGGCCTATCCGTACAATCTCCGAAGCCCGGAGCAGATCACCGGCTTCTTCGACGGCCTGGAGCTGGTGGAACCAGGAATAGTGCCGGTGACGCGCTGGCGGCCCGAGGCTACCCCCTTCGGGGACGCTGGCGAGGTGCCCGGGCTGGGCGGAGTGGGACGAAAGCCGTGATGCGCCACAAGGCACTCCTTCGTTGTATTCCATCGTGTCGTGTACGGGTCCACCGGCCACCCGAGCATCGGCTCTTTCTTCGCCCGAAGGATGGGCTTCTGGATTGACCGGCGGGCCTGGGCCGGCCTCTGGCAACTGCGTCACCCACGGCACCGCTTCCCCGTTAGCGCCGTTCCCATCGGCTTCGTGACAGTCCGCGGGGTTGTCCGCCAAGCTCAACCGGTACTACGGTCGCCTCGCGACGCCCGCCGGGGAGTGATCCACTTCCACATTTTGGGCAGTGAGTAAGACACTACGCTCCGGTGGGTACGGCTATCTCGGGTTCCGCGGGCGCCGCGAGTTCATCGCGACCGGCAGTTCGGTTCAGGTTCCGCCACCGTGCACCTCCTCGCACTGTGCGGCCTCTCCATCACCATGATCTGAGTCGCGGTAACCACACGTTGAAACCTGTTGCTAACCGCAGAAAGGAACCGGCTCGAGTGCGGCTGGGCGTCCTGCGAGTGGCGGCCAACCCACTCGCGCGGCTCACGCGCGCGCCGTGCAATTCGACTCTAGACCCTCGACTTTCGCAGTTTTTGGTGCGGGGAGCGGTCGTGACGCCACAGACCTATTAACTGCGTATGTCTCTGATCTCTAGCCAGGCGGATCGCCTGGTCTCTCAAGGAGCATGGTGTGGTCGAGGACGTACGACGTGCCCTGATGGAGGGGCAGTGCTCGGTGCCCGCGGTCGGCTCAGTCGATGCGGGGGTGGCTCCGTACCTCCCGTATGTAGTGGTCGACGCCGACGGCCGTGAGGTGGTGCCAGTCAGTGCCTACCTGTGTCAAGGGACATCGGGACTTCCCTGTGGGCGGACAGCTGATCTCCTCGCGGGCGGTCAGGTTATGTCCGTGCCGACGGTCGGCTTATCTCCCGGCGGGTCAGGTCAGCGGCGTCACTCCCTTTCCTGCGGTGGCCTCGGCGAGGCGGAGGCTGGTGCCCTCGGTGAGGATGAGGTGGGCGTGATGCAGCAGCCGAAAGCGCGCGGGTTCGCTGAATCCTGGAAGGGGTGAACCGGGAACCCGCGCGTGATCGCCCGATCCGGGGCATAGGTAGGTCGGGTTCGCGGAACCCGGGCGTTAGAAGAGTGATCGGAAGATCTGTGCGACCGTTTTGCTGAATCGGATTTGCAGAGGCTCGAGTTGCTCGCTGAGCTGCCGTGCTGCGGTTAGGTTGGCTGCCCAGATCGTGTTGCCGGCGATCGTGCGCAGTTGGTCGGCGAAGTCACGAAGTTCCTGGTCGAGGACGCGTGCTCGTGACAGTTCGAGCTGCAGTACGGCTTCTGACCAGCCCTTGGCCGTCGGTGTTTCCCATTGGCGGGCGGGCCAGGTGCCCGATCCCTGGGACTCGGTGAGTTGCCGGTCGAGTTCATCGTGCACGGACTTGAGCAGGTCCAAGACAGCCGTCTGCAAGGCGCAGATGCTCTCCCTCTGGAAGGCATCGCGAGCTGCCGTGCGGCCGCGCTCGTACTGCTGGTCGCGAAGCTCGATCTCGTGTCGAGCGGCGAGCCTGTCTTTGTAGATCGTCAAGACGGAGGTCGTGAGGGAACCGAGCAGGACGCCCACGAACCCGAAGATTGCAGAAGCCAATCGCGGTCTCCCTGATGCTGAACTTCTCGTCACTTGGTTGGAAAGAGGGTCCGGCTCTCGTTGCGGATGAGGTGGTCAGGGTCGTGTTGCGCGGCGTTCGGGGTGGGAAGCCTGGACGTAGTGCATGGCGGGTTTGGCGGTGAGGCCGAAGACGCGCATGAGGTGGACGGGGTCGGCGGTGTGGCGGGCTTCGTCCAGGATCCGGTCCTGGCGCAGCTGGGTGGCCGTCAGGCCCAACTGCTTGAAGGTGGCGTCGGTGATGGTGTGGGCGATGGGCGGGTTCGTCGCATCGGCTGCGGTGATGTTGCTGATCAGCAAATGCGGGTTGGTGGTAACAGGCCACCGGCGGTGTCGTTCGCGGAGCCAGTTGATCGCGAGCGTGTGGGTGAGTTCGTCGAGGTAGACGGTGTGCCGACCGGTGTTGCGCCGGACGAGGAGGCGCCCGTTGGGCAGGTCGAGGCCGGCGAGCAGCAGCCGCCGTGTCTCGCGGTTGCGGAGACCGTGGATGGCGATCAGTGCCGCGATCAGCTTGGTCATCGGACGGTCCGCCCGGTCGATGAGCCCGCGGAGCTGGTCGGTGGGGATCGGCGCGGGTAGGCGCCGCATCGCCGGCAGGGCGATCCCGCGGGTGGGATCCCGAAAGATGATCCGCTCTTGCTTGAGTGCACGGAACAGGCTGCGCAAGGCGGGCAGCAGATTGCGGGCGGTGGCGGGCGGCCGCTCGTCGAGCGCGGCCTGCACGTCCTCGTGGGCGATCTCGCGCAGGCTGGTGATGCGCTCGCTCCAGGCCACCAACACGGGATAGAAGCTGTTGAGATAGCTGCGGATCGTTGAGAACGGCAGCTCCTGGTGTTGGCGGCGGCCTTCACCGCGCACCACCTTCACCCACCGGTCGAGCTCGCCGGCGATGTCGCCGGGCAGGGTCTGGATGCGCCGCCGGATGGTGCGCTGGACGGCGCTGCCCGCCCGGGCGGGGTCGGGGATGACCATGCCGCGTTGGTCGAGGAGCTGCAGCACCCGCCGGACGGTCGTGCCGGGGCGGCCGCGGAGCGCACGGACATCGGCCTCGTAGGTTGGGGCGTCCGCTCCTATCCAGGCCAGCAGGATCCGCAGGGTCTTGCTGCCGTTGTTGCGTGATGTGCTGCTCCAGCCACGGAGCCGGGCCTGCTGATCGAACTCCTCAACCAGGGCCGAGGCGGCCGGTGTGAGACTGGGCAGCCGGTCCAGCGTGCCGACGGTCAGGCAACTCCAGTCCCGACGAGCCTCGAACAGGACGGTCTGGGCGGGATCAACCAGGTGTGGGGACAGCGGCTGCGTCGGCGACCGCCGGACCAGCCACTGCCATTTCTCCTTGCTCGGAACCACCTCGCCGATGGTCTCCCGGACCAGCTTGTCCTTGCGGTTGGCGGGCAGGAGCAGCGACGACGCCCTCGGAAACCGCACACCCGGGAGGAGTAGCCCGAGCTGAACCGGCCATCCCGGCACCGGTCTGAACACCCACTGCGGATGGTCGGTGCGGATGATCTGCAGGCAGGAACGGCATAGCCCGTCACGGCTGACATGAGTGATGCGGCCACAGCGCAGACAAGAACGCTGGCCGGGGAAGGCCCGGCGCCACTTGGCGCACGCGGCGCAGCTGGTGCTCTGTCTTCTCTCGCCCCAGCCCAGGCAGATCGGGCACTGCCCGACCGGCCAATTCCTCGCTTGTGACATCGATCAGTTGGGCGGCAGAGATCGGCGGGGATCGCCTCGCCGTGGTGTCGGCCGGACAGAGCCGCTGGCCTGGTCGCCGCCGACTGCCCGCCGTGTCTGGTCCTCGCCGCCGACGTCTGCCAGGGGTTCGGCCTCGAGCAAGTCAGCGACGGTGCAGCCCAGCGCGGCACACATCTTATCCAGGTCATCCAGCCGGACCGAGATCGGCTTGCCGCTCCACAGCGCCGCGACCTTGCTGAGCGACGGGGTAAACCCGACCTCCTCGAAGGCCTTCAGCAGGTCGCTAGGCCGCCAGACGTCGCGCCTAGCCGCTGCCCACCGCAGGTTCCACTTCACCGCAGATTCCCCTCGTCCATCCTCAGACGTTGCACCGCCCGCCCGGCGGCCTCCAGGCTGGCCTTCTCCGGGTCGGCGTGGGCGGTGGCCAGGTACGAAACCGTGGTCGTGGGCCGATCATGGCCCAGTAGTTTCTGCACCTCCCACAGCGACATCCCCCGCTCGTAGTTGTGCGTCGCCCACGTTATCTGTACTTGATCTTGAAAAGTGCCTGGTAGTTGGTGGTTTTGGCCGCTCAGCGACGTGAGTGACGTGGGTGACGTTGGGGGGCTGCCGGGCGTGCCGCGGCGGGGGTCACCGGTTTGCCTGCCGGATCGCGCGGCGGAGGCTTTCGCGGGCGGCGGTGAGTTCGTCTTCGAGTTCGCGGATGTGCCGCTGGGCGTGGCTGGCTTCGGCGGCGCGGGCGTCGCGCTCGGCGGCGAGCTGGCGGCTGGCGGCTTCGAGGGTGGCGACCCTGGCGATCAGTTCGGCCCGGTCGGGTGCTTCGATCTCGGTGCCTAGCTGGAGGCGGAGGCGGGCGCGGAGCTTGTCCCGTTCGGCGCGGAGCCGGCGGATCTCGTCGCGGGCGACGGCGAGGTCGGTGCGCAGGCTGGCCTGGCTTACCGGCTCGCCGCGACTCGGCGTGGCCGCGGTGCTGGGGCCGGGCTCGCGCTCGGCCTGGCGTCGCTGGGCGGCTTCCATGTGCTCGCGGACGCCGTCGGCGTAGACCAGCCAGGTGGACACTCCGGCGGCGGTGGCGACTGCGGTCGCGGTGACCGGTGTCCCGGCGGCTTCGAGGGCCTGCACGGCGGTCAGTACCTGCTGGCGCTTATCGTGGCTGGCTTTCGCGCGGGCACTCAGCATGGCCCGGGTGCGCGTGGCGGCGGTCATGCGGTGTCCTTGGCGCGGGTGGTGATGTCGGTCAGCGGCAGGGTGCGGGCGGCGCGGGCCCGGCGCAAGATCCGGCTGGCCTCCTCGACCTCGGCGCGCTCGGCGGGGTCAAGCTCGGACAGCCTGCGCCGCATCGTGTCGGCGACCGCGGTGAATGCGTCGATCTCGGCGGCGAGGCTGGCCAGCACGTAACCGGCTGCGCCGATCGCCTGGGCGGTTTCCCGGTCGGCGCGCAGGCTGGCGATGTGCTGCTCCAGCGCCGGCAGGTAGGAGGGGTCGGGCCGGTAGAAGCCTTCCGTGTCAAGTCTGTGCGTGTTGTTGATCAAGCTCCACTCCTCGGATCCGAGCCGCTCTCGACCGTGCTGGGCCAGCCTTCGCCGGAGTCCGGGGGTCAGCGGGGCCGTCGTTCCAGAGGGCGGATGGTGTCTCCGGGTTGGCTTTGCTCGCGTAGCTGGGCGTTTTCTACTTCCAGCACGTGGATCACGCGCGCGAACTGGGCCAGCTGCTGCCTGAGCTGGGTGTGCTCAGCGCGCAGCCCGGTGAGCTTGTGGCGAAGCTCGTCGTTGTCTGCCTGGAGCCCGTCAGCGATCTTTGGGCGGTAGTCCTGGGATCGGACGAGTGCGTAGAACAGGTCTTTCAAACCGGTGTGCTTGTGGGTGAGCTTGTTGCGCCGCAGGCCAGCCTCTTGTGCGAGGGACTTGATGGTGAGCTGGCCGTCGGAGTGCAGCGGGACACCGGCGAGCAGGCGGACCATGGCCTCGGTGATCGCCCGGACCTCCGCGGCATCCTCGGCCCGGCCAGGGCCGCTGACCTCGGCCGCTTGGGTGAGCGCCTCGCCGAGGGCCGTGGCGATGCCGGCCGTCGGCTGGGGGTGTTCCTGCGGGGCCTCGGTCACTGGTGGTCCTTCGGGGCGGCGTGCGGGTGGATGCGGGTGGCCTTGTGGCGGGCGATGATCTGGGCCAAAGCGGTCTGGCGCTGCCGCAGTCGCTGCTGGATCGGGAGCGGGACGGCGCCCTCGGTGATCTCGGCCTCGATCCGGTCGGCCTCGGCCTGGGCGCGCTCTATATGGGTGTCGGTCCGGGAGATGTTCGCGCACGCGCTGTCGCACCGGTCCTGGCTCGGGGTGCGTTGTTCCTGGCCGCCGGGCTTGCCCCGGTTGGGATCGCATAGCGCCTTGAGCGGGTCATGGTTGCAGGTCAGCAGGCCCTGGGGGTGGTCGAAGACCTGCAGGCGGGGGTTGTCCAGCAGCGCCATGTACTGGCGTTTGGAGACGAACCCGCCCTCGTAGGTGGCCTGGAACTCGCGGACGGCGGCGACGTAGCGGGCGGCGGTCGGCCCGCTGACGCCCGCGCCGTCGTGGAGTCGCCCGGCCGCCTCGGTCAGGGTGTCGGCCGTGGCCAGTGCCTGTTCCAGGTCCAGGATCTGCAGCATGTCGGATCTGGATCGGCCGCCGTAGGACTCCGCCTGGGACGCGCGCAGGTGCCCGTAGTGGATGCCGAGCGCGATGTGCCCGCCGGGCTGACGGTTGATGAACCAGGCTACCGTCCTGCGGAAACGCCGCATCGTGACCGGTCCGCCGGGATCGTCGGGGATCATCTCGTGCTCGCGTCCGTGCTCGGCCGCGACTGCGTTCGCCCATGCGGTGAACCGGCCGATCCGCCAGGTGGCCACGCCCGTGGTCATGGCGTCACCCAGGTAGGACCGGGGTTTGGGAGCCCTGGAGAACGCCCGCGGGAACAGCAGCCGTCCGTCGGCCAGCTCCTCCAGGACCGCGATCGCGCGCTGCACCAGTTCGATCACGGTCCATGGCTGCGGCCGGACCTCGCCGCCCGGCACCATGCTGCCGTCCTGGTCGGTCACGTTCTTGAAGTGCCGGCCGGTGATCCGGTAGCGCACCGTGCCGTCCGTGCGCTGCTCGGCGGTGCAGCAGCCGCGTTCCAGATTCAAAACCTCTTTCGGGCGCATTCCGGACAAATACGCCACCGTGACCAGCACGGCGGCCGATAGGTGCACGGCCAGATCGATCGCGTCCTCGAAGTCGATGCCTTGCGTCCACGGCCGGCTGGCCAGCCGGGCCGTGACCGGTACCGGCAGCGGCGCCCCGGCCCCGAACCGCAGGCCGTCCAGCTCCTCGGGCCGATCCCTAAGCAGGCAGGAGACCTGGGTGACGGAGACGCCAAGTGCACCGGCGATGAAGACGTTGTGGATCAGCGGCCGGCCCTGGGCGGCTTTGCCTTGCCGTCCAGGGGGTACTTCGGCTGGCGTCCTGACCGGGGCTCTGGCGTAGCCGGGCAAGGGCTGGCCTGTCTGGCGAAGATGCCGCAGGTAGGCGCTGACGTCTTCGCGTCCTCCTCGCCGGGGCGTGGAAGGGATGCAATCGAGCAAGCGGCGGGTCTCCCGCCAGGCGGCGATGATGTCCGGGGCGAAGTCGGTGACCGTCCGTAGCGCCCAGACCAGCAGCGGGGACATCACGGCCGGATGGACGGGGACCGTGGTGTTCTCCCCTGACGCAGCTGCTGCCTCGCCGAGGAAGTCCCCGGTCCCGGCTCCGGCCTCGTCCCACGGCGGCATAACCATCCGGTCCTCGCGTGGCAGGAACGGCGCATACGCCCAGAGCCGGGTCACGGCAAACATCTCCAGGGTGACCGTGCCGCGGGCAAGACCGCGCCCGGCCAGGGCCTGCGGGTATTCCTCGAGCAGTCGCCGGTCTACCTGGTCAAGCCGGGAGATCTGGTGCCCGGACAGCCAGTGAGCGAAGAACCCCCACGCCTGAAACGTGCGCCGCAGGCTTCCCGGCGATAGCCGCGGCCGGGTGCTGGAGCCCTGCCGCTGGAGCAGCACCGCCGGAGTGGGGATGTTGATCACCGCCCAGCCCGCCCGCATGAACGCCGCCCGCAGCGACGAGGGGAATCCCTCCCAGTTGATGCCCAGCGCCTTACCGGACTCCCCGTGGTCCAGTGCGGCTAGCTGCCAGCGCAGGTCACCGAATATCGGCAGGTCGGTGTCACGGGTGCCCGGGCGGGCTCGCTCCAGGGGAAATACCACAGTGCCCGGGTCCGGTCCGGCCACACGCGCGGCATCGTGGCCGAGCCGATGCGGGGCGCGGTTCACGAGTCCAGCCTCCGGTCGAGCATGCTGTCGATCAGTTCCCGGTCGCCGTCGGTGAGCTGGGCTCGCAGTCCGGCCCGTTCGGCTTTGGTGGTGTGCGTGGCGATAAGGTCGCTGACCCGGGAGTGGTGCCCCGCCCAGTCCATGGCCCAGGTCGAGGTATCGACCGCCGATCGCAGGGCCTCCAATGCCTGGTGCAGGTAGATGATCCGGGGCAGGTGCCGACCGGTGGCCAGCGCGTTCGGGCAGGCGAAGCACATGAGGAACGACACCGCGCACGGCCCGGCTGGGGTGAACGGGCTGTGCTCGAAGTCGGTGCAGGCTGCGACCGCGGTGTCCAGGCGGCCCTCGACGACCTGAACGGCCGTCCCCGCCATGATGCCGGCCTGCCTGGCCACCTGGTCAGCGTCATGGGCGGAGGCTCCGGCGGCCTGCGGGACCACGCGCATCCGCACGCGGGTCTCGGCGTGCTCGACGGCCTCGGCCAGCCCGGCGGCGACCACCTCCGCGGACCCCTCGCGAACGTGGTCGTCGCGCAGCAGGTAGACGTCCTGGTGGGTGCGGACGGTGTTGTTGCGGGGCCCGCCGCCGTAGAGAACCTGAACGGTGCGGCGCAGCCGCCTGGCTCCCACCCGCAGCGGGCCGGCCTCGCCGGCCAGGCCCGCGCTGGCCGACCATGCTGTGATAGCGCCCTCGGCGGCCGTGCCGTCGGCGAAGACGCTGCCGCCTTCCAGCGCCTTGGCCCGGCGGGCCAGCAGCAGCTTCGTGCTCGGCGTCCCGACGTGCGCCAGGGTGGCCCGGGTGTTAGCGGTAATGGCCGTGACCTGCCGGATCGCCTGGCCAGGGCTGCCGTCGCCGAGATCGACGAGGTTGCTGCTGCTATGGCGCAGCCGCGGTCCTCTGCGGGGCTTGTCCGTCTCCACCCGGTGGACCGCCGGCGATACCGCGTCCGCGTCGGCGTTGGGCCACTGCCCGGGGAGCTGCATCGTCTCCAGCACTGACAAGTTCCACGCCTCGTGGCATATCAGCAGCACCGCGGCAGCACCCATCTCTGCATACGTCGGGTAGAGCCTGGCCAGTGCCGCGCTCCCGCCGTGCGGCCCGAGCAGTCGCCGCAATGGCCGGGAATAGTAGCGGGTGCCGTCGGTGGACACCGTGCTGCGGGGCAGTTCGCCGGTGCGGCTGATGTGATCCAGCAGCCGGGCCCACTGCAACTCGCCAGAGCCTTGCTCCAGTTCGCCGGCCCGCCAGCGCTCGAGCAGGAGCGTATTTGTCTCGATACGCAGCTGCGCGGACCTGACGGTCTTGCGGGCCGCGTCCCGGATGGCCTTGAACTCCTGCAGCGAGTACGACCTCACCCGCGGCGCTCGTCTAGCCCGGGAGCGTGCCTGCATCCGCTCGCGGGTATCGCCCGGCAGCGACGCGATCTCCAGCAGCACGACCCGCAGCTGACGACCCCTGGGGTTCGGCAGCGTCCAGGAGTTCCAGACCGCAGGGCTGATCCGGCCCGCATCCGTCACCCGCGGGCGGCACGAGGCCGCGAACCGCAGGAACTGGCGGACGTAATTCGCGTAGTTGCTGCAGGTCTTGGCGCTGCCCCACGGGCCAGCGGCCGAAGCGCACCAGGCGAAGGCCGCCACCAGGTCCCGCTTAAACGCCTCCGGTCCTGGGCTGCCGCGGAAGTCGTAGGTGCCGTTATCCTGCCCGCCCTGCCCGATCGCGTGCACCACCAGGCCATCCGCAGCCAGGTTGCCCGGTCTGCGGTAGCCCGCCGGCGGCAGGGCGGCACGCCGCCCGGTCCCGCTCACGCGCTCGCCTGACCCTGGGCATCCAGGACCAGGCCCGTGCGTTCAGCCAGCCGCGCCAGCAGCTCGGTGTTGTCCGGATGCTCCTCATCGCCCAGCAGGCTCTCCAGCAGCAACCCGCGTACCGGCTCAAGGTAGATCGAGCGTGTCGTCTCCTCCGAACGATGACCGAGCAAATCCTTGACCATCGACCACACGTTGCCGTAAAGCGCCTCGTAGTGCCGCCGCTCCGCAGGCGTCAGCCCCAGCCGTCGGTCCAGAGCATGGTTCAGCGACACCAGCATGCGCAACGCCATCGAGTGCCGCAGCATATGGGGAGTGGCGAACACCTCCACGCCCAGCGCGGCACAGCGATCACTCGCCCGCTGGAAGACCTTGCTCCAGCCGCGGTAACGCATCGCCATCCCGGTCTCGGTCAGCCACAAAGCCAGCGGCTCCAGGCCGTCCTCACCCGCGGTGAACAGGTTTAGCCGGTCCCGGTCGGTGAGCGCGTTCAGCGGCGCCCCGGCCCGCTCACCGTTCTCATCGACCCAGGCCACGACACCCCGCTGGCTGATGGCCTGCACGATCCACCGCACGCGCACAGCGTCATAGCGGCCCTCGGCGCGGGCCCGGCGGACCGCGGCGTCACGCGTCGTCACCCGGTAAAGGTCCACGCTCTTCAGCGCCGCCGCGCTGACGTAGAAGTAGCGGCCGGAGTGCTTGGCCACCGCCGCGGCGATCCGCCCCGGGTAGTACCGGCGGGCCTCAGCGGTGTCCGGCAACTCGACCGTCAGCAGCGTGCCGGCCTCACGCCGCCGCAGTCCACTGGCGAACAGCACGTCGGCGAAGGCCGCGTCCCGCCCGTCGTTGCGGCCCCGCCACGACTCCTGCGACTGCCCGTTCGCGCCGTAACCGCGCAAGCCCACATCCCGCCACAGCCGGTAGGCCCGCGGCGTCAGCCACTTCACGTTCGCCGAGCGCACATCCGGCGGTGCCAGCTCCGGGACCTGCACCGCCGTGCCCTCCCGGGTGCGCACCGATCGCAACCGCACCGGGCTGGCCGCCACGTAGCCGCGGTCAGCAGCCCACTCATACAGCAGCCGCAGCGCGGCAAGCTCCCGGACCCACTTCGCCCCGCCGATCCGCCGCTCATTACCCCGCCCGCGTAGCCGCCAGTCCTCCCAGTCCTCCAGATCCCCTGCCCGCGCCTGGTCCCAGTTGCGGCCCGCCTGCCAAACGAACGAGAAAAACAGCCGGTAGTCCAGCACGTACGACTCCCGTGTGCCGGCGGCCCGCGAAGAGAACCTCGATCGGCGGAAGAACTCGCTCAACCGGGCGTCCACCCGCCCATCGGGCGCAACCAGGATCGGCTGCCGCTCCCGGAAGCCGAGCATCCGCTCACGCTCGGCAAGCTCGGCCCAGGCACCGCTCTGCTCGTCACCGGCCGGCGTCACCGGAGCCCGGTCACCACCGACCCAAAACAGCTGCCACTCGTCCGTCACACGCGCCCCTCAGCCGACAACACGACCTTGCACAACACGGGGAACGTACACGGAAGAAGCCGCAGCCGGCGCACTGGAAGCGGATTGGGCAGGCGCCGCCGCCGGCCTTGACGTTGGACGGCTCGGTGCAGTTGCCGAACGGCACCGCCACCGATGCCCGCTGGTAGGCGGTTGTGCTGGTGAACGGCGCGGGGTTGCCCGCGGCGTCGGTGGCCAGCGGGCCGACCGAGCGGATGGCCTGCTGCTTGCGCTTGAGGCTGACCTGGTAGTAGCCCATCGTGGTGGTTACCGACACGTGGTCCATGAGCTCTTTGAGCACGTCGACCGGGACCCCGGCGTCCGCGTGCCTTTGGGCGTAGGAGTGGCGCAGTGCGTACGGGGTGATCAGGGACGGTTCGAACGGGACCGGGGTGCCATCGGGTCCGGGCAGCTCGGAGTCGATGGCACCGATCTGGGCCACCCAGGCCTTGAACACCCGGGCCACGCAGGCCGGCGTGACGTGCCCACGGGACTGGTGTGCGCGCAGCAGCGGGCTGGGAAACAGCCACTGGTCCAGCGCCGGCGGCACGCGCAGCCGGGCGCGATGCCGCTGCCAGGACAGGATGACCTCGGCGGTGCCGGTGGTGATCGGCAGCCGGCGGCGCATCCGCCCGGCCTTGTGGTTGTCGTAGATCAGGTTGTGCTGGCCGCCGGTCACCTCGATGCAGCCGGTGCGCAAGCTGACGACTTCGCCGGGGCGCCGCCCGGTGCCGCGCAGGAGCTGGTAGATCGTCTGGTGCATCAGCTGCAAGCCGGCCGCGGGGATCGCCCCGGCCCGCCCGGCCGGGCCGAGCAGCTGCAGGCGGGCGCCGAGCTGGCGGATCACCATCTCGGGCAGGGCCTTGCCCAGCTCGTCCTCGTTCGGGTCGTCGCGGACACGGTGCCGGGTCGCGGGACGGAACGGGCTGGGCACCGCGTCCATCAGCCCGCTGGCCCGGCCATACTCGATGACCTGGCAGAACTGATAGATCATCAAGTTGCGGTGGCTGGCGGAATACAGGCTGCCGTCGGCACGCCGCTGCGTGCTGATCGCGTCGAGTATCCGGGTGAAGTCCCCGGCGCCGAGGCCAGCCGGCTCAGTGCGCCCAGCGGTGGTCAGGGCGTGCGAGGCGGCCTGGCAGGCACGCAGCGTTTCCCGCAGCCGCTGCACATATGGGCGGGTGGAGCGGGCCCAGTCCCTGGCGATCTCCCGCAGCCAGGCCACCCCGACGACGCCGAAGTCGATCACGCCCTGGGTGGCCGGCCAGCGCCGGGAGGCGTTGATGCGCAGGTCCAGCAGCGCCACCTGCCACACGTCGCCGGCAAACGGGTCCGCGCCGGCGTAGTGGGCCCAGGCCCGGTCCAGGTGCCGGCGCAGGCCGCGGAACAGGCCCCGGGTCGCCGCGTTGTAGACCATGCCGCCGGACTCGCAGACGACCTGCGGGTCGGCTTCACGCAGCGAGACTGCGTCGCCGAGGCGGGCGAGCAGAATCCGCACCTCGGTGGGATCCAGCGGCGGCGGCGCCTGGTCACGGTGCTGCAGCGCGTAGAGCAGCTCGGCCCGCAGCAGCTCCGGCAGCCCGGCCAGGGAGAACTGGTGCACCCCAAGCCGGGGCCGCTCACTGGCCACCCAGGCCGCCAGCTCGTCACCGGTCAGCAGCCCCCGGCGGTGCAGCCGCTGGCCGTGGAAACGGCACAACCCGCGCCGGGCGATGCTCTCGCGGTCGCAGCCAGCGACCCGGCATTCCGCGGCCCGGGTCAGCGGGCGGGCCCGCGCGATGAACGCCGCGACCGGCTCGGTCCTGTCCTTGCCCCAGGCGCGTTCATGCCGGAAGCACAGGCCGGCGCAATGCAGATCGCCTTCACAGCCGGGCACCGAGCAACTCCCGGGCTGCAGCGGGCGGGTGGCCCGCGGCGGCGGCGCGGAGTCGAACTCCGCCCAGGACAGGCCCACGCTTACCCGGGCGCGGCGGCAGCCATCGCAGCGCCCCGACGTGCGGCGCGTCGCCGTCGGGCACCCCGGGGTGCGGCACGGCCACGCCGCGGTCCGCGCGCTGTCCAAGTCGCCGCTGAACAGCAGCGTCTCGCCGTCCCACTCGCCCGCGCGCCAGGCCGGATCCAGCCCGGCCCGCAGCCACTCCAGCCACCCGTGCTCACCGAGCCGTTTCTGGCGGGCGTCAACGGCCGCGGCCGCCTGCAGCGCCCGGCGGCTCACCGGTATCGTCTCCCCGCGGCAACGGCCTCAACCGCCCGGCGTTTGTCCTCGTCGCGGGCATGCAAGTACACGGTCGTCGAGGCGAGAGACGCGTGGCCGAGCAAGGCCCGCACCACGTCAAGATCGGTTCCGGCCCGGACCCAGCTGGTGGCCGCCGGGTGCCGGAACATGTGGGGCCGCACCGCGAAACCGCAGTCCCTGGCCAGCCGTTCAAAGAGCCGCTTCGCAGCGCGATAGGTCATCGGCGCGCCCAGGGGTTCGCGGTAAAGGTTGACGAACACCATGTCGCAATCGTCTTCACCGAGGATCTCCGCCCGCTCGTGCTGATAGTCGGCATAGCTGGACAGCACCGCATCGCTGGCGGGCACGGTGCGCGGGAACCGGGACTTGGCCAGCGCCCCGTTGGGGTTGGCCCGGTGCCGCACATGAACGTGGGCACCTAGCACCGCGCATCCCACGCAGCGCGAGTCCGGAAGCAGGTGCAGGTCAGACCTGCACAATCCGAGGGCCTCCCCGATCCGCAGGCCACCGTCACGCAGCAGCGTCACCATGAAACGTTCCCGCGGCCGCTGGCAGCACGCCGTGACCCGTCCGGTCTGTTCGGGGGTGAACGCCTCCGGGAACGCCGTCTCCGCCCTTGCCTTAAGCATCCGGGCCCGCACCCCCCGGAACTGGCCGGACTCCCCGGCATCGAAACCCGGCGGGGTGAACCGCAGCCAGCGCGGCTCGGACAACTGGCCGGCGACGGCCTGCTCAACCACCCCGGTTCTGGCGCAGAACCGCAGAAACTCGCACACCGCGGTGAGCGTGGCGTTGACCGTCGTGCCCGAACGCAGCCGGCCGCCCCGCTGAGGGGTGGCTTCGACGAAATGCTTGAAACGAGTCAAGGTCGCCAGGCTGATCGACGACCACTCGACACCCTGGCTCGCACACCACCCCAGGAAGCTTGCCACCCGCCCGGCATAGACACGGATCGTGTTGGGCGAACGGCCCGCCCCGTGCAGCGCCCGCAGGAAGTCGCTGGCCTCCCGGTGCATAACGAGCCCGGGATCAAGCACCACCCACAGCTCGGATCCGTCGAGGGGAGACACCGCCCGCTCCGCCCGGAACGCCACACTGATCAGCTCGGTCACGTGACACAACGTAACTGACGTGCCACAACAAGTACCGGATATTCGTAAGGCACCGGCGTGTCAAGCCGCCGAACCCACGTCCCTCACAGGGCCGGAGGCAGTACAGATAACCCTGCTATGCCGTAGTACGTGCGGGCTGATGTCGGCGCTGGAGAGCGCCGGGTCGCCGGCCTGGGCCTGGTATTTGCCGATGATCCAGGCGATCCCGCCGCGGTTGAGCTTGCTGCCATGCTGGTTGACGAACAGCGAGTGGTCGTCGTGGCCGGGCTTGTCGAGGCCGTGCTCGACAAGGTAGGCATCCAGCAGCACGGCGGTGTTGCCGCCGAGCGGGAC
>WNGE01006148.1_pt1 | contig 20241 bp, 13 predicted proteins | sample 5400651 | NCBI WGS metagenome assembly WNGE01 (sample SAMN13153370, study PRJNA577476) | soil metagenome | isolation source: 60 cm soil or saprolite under grassland replicate 2 | place: USA:California | collected 2016-06-15 | reverse complement strand
TGCCGGTGACCATCTTTTTGCTAGTGGTGCAGACGCGCGCTATGCGCATACAGACGACCGCGTTGGTGGTGCGAAGTAAGGAGATGACGGCGCAGACGCGGGTCTTTATCGATACTATCTACAGTGCGACCTATCAGAGCCTTTATGACGCAGAGGCGCACATCGGCGAATTGATGATGACGTATCCAGAGGCCAGCCGTGTCTTGATGAGCCCAAAACCAGCGGGAGCAGGGGAGGGGGGCAATAATGAGATTACGGGTACGCTCAAGACGATTGATCCTGCTCTTAGAGAGCGTGTGCGCTGGCTTGGCACGGCTATGTTGGATTTCTTTGAGCATATCTGGACGCAGTCACAAAAGGGTGGCCTGCCCAACGATGTGTGGGAAGCCTGGGAAGAGTATATGGGCAGGATGCTCAGTGAAACCAGGCTGCGCCAGATGTGGCAGACTGAACGGGGCTATTATTCTGCTGGATTTCGTCGTTTTGTGGATATGAAGGTGGGCCTTGCTCCTGAAATACCGGCTATGCCACCGCTGCCGCGTCCTTTGCCGGGCGGGGTCAGCGGACCACTCACGGTGGGAGGTAATGAGCGTCGCTATGCCACCGCTGCCGCGTCCTTTGCCGGGCGGGGTCAGCGGACCACTCACGGTGGGAGGTAATGAGCGTCGAACTGGCACGGAAGGGCCCCCGTCACAGGTTGCGCGTGTGTTACGGGCCGTGGTTGAGGATTCTGAGGAAGAAAAATAGCTCATGTGAAGGCACAATAGGGAAACCCGCAAGCTTTCCTGGTGTGCCTTCACATAAGCTGGAAAGTGTAGAAAACTGTTATGCCAGGAGTTCTGTTTCGCTCAATGGTCCCAGGGCAGTCAGGACTTGTTTTTCGCGGATGGGGAAGCGTTTCAGGGAGCGGACAACATCGTCGACAGTGACTTTTTCGATGCGCTCTATCTCTTCATCGACGGTCACCAGGCGACCCTCGGTAACCCAGTCGGAGGCGAGGTTGAACATACGGTAGAATGTTGACTCGCTGTTCAATACGATGCTGCTGATCCATTTATCTTTGGCACGACGCAACTCGTCCTCGTAGGCCCCTTCATTCAGGAAATTATTGAGTTCTTCGTTCAGCAGTTTGAGGACGCGCGGGGCCATATCGGGCGTTGAATTGGCCTGCATATATAAGACGCCGGTGCCTTCCATGGCCATGATACCGGTGCTGGCCGATTCTGCCAAACCCTTCTGGTAGATGTTCCAATAGAGACGTGAACCTTCGCTATCCCCCAGGATGCTGCTGGCCAGGTTGGCGGCGTAGTAGTCGGGGTCTTTCAGGTCTACGGAGGGCATGGCGAGAATCATGATCTGCTGTTTGAGCTTTTTGTCAACGACGACATCGTTGATTGATTGGGCGGGTTCGTAGCGTTCAACGTTACGACCGGAGTCACCGACGCGCCAGTTGGTGCAGTATTTTTCTGCCAGATGGAGAATGTGTTCCCAATCGAAATTGCCGGCAACGGCCAGGATCATATTGTTGGCGGCATAGCGGCGATTCCAGTACTCGCGCATCTGCTCGACGCGCATGTTATGGATGCTCTCTGGCGTCCCAAGCACATCATGGCCGAGGGGGTGGGTGCTGAAATAGGTCTGCATCAAGCGGCGGAAGGTGGAGCTGTATGGCTGGTCCTGCGAACGAGCTATCTCGTTGACGATGACTTCTTTTTCTGTCTCGAAGTCGCTTTCGGCCAGTCGAGGATACATCATGTCGCTGAGAAGTTCAACGGCGCGGTCCAGATATTCACCCAACACGCGCGCGTAGTAGACGGTGGACTCATGCGAGGTAAAGGCGTTGAGTTCGGCACCAATTTTGTTGAACTCGAGGGTGATTTGTTGCCAATCAAGGGTCTGGGTGCCCTTAAACACCATGTGCTCTAAGAAGTGGGAGACACCTGCGATGGTGGGATCTGGCTCGTCGCGAGAACCTGTACGGACGTAGTATGAGACGGAGACGGATTCGAAGTCGGGCATGGGCTGGGCGACGATTTGTACGCCATTGCTGAGTGTATGTGTATGAAACACAATGCCGTTATTAGTGGCTGTGGGATCGGTCATGAGAAAATTTCCTCCGAAAGTGCTGTGTCCCTCTCGCTCACACCTCAAGCTTTGACACCACTCGCCTGCGTTACCGATGCTGTACTACTCTTTAGCTCAGATGCATATTCTTCAGCCCTCCGTTGGAGACCCTGGATGACCAGGTTGGGCGTTGCGCCAAAAACTGCGGCAGCAAGCAAAAACTGCGGCGAAAGAAGATATTGAATGTCATTCAATCCCTTGGCAATGCTACTTTGTAAGGCAGCGGTGGATACTTGACTGGAAAATTGAAAGGCCAGGTCGGGAAGGAGAATTACTAACAGTGCTCCCCACATACCCGCCAGGCCAGAGAGCAACGGAATAGCGAGCAAACGAATGGTGGTAAGACCAAAATCATCAATGGGCGTGCTGCTTCTCGATTCATGGTAAAACCTGACGAATAATCCGGCAATGGCGCCGACTATATAGAACAGCGTCGCTGCCAGAATGAAATCCGGTGGCGGTCCGCTTGCCAGCACAAAGCAGATTGAAACATATGTCACGATTCCCGTGACCGCAATCGCTCTCAGGAGCCGACCGCGCTGGCGCACGAACCCTTCCCAGCGGTTATCACGGAAGCTGTTGAGCGTACTCCTCACCTCACGCAGCGTGATCCGCGCCGCTGCTTCCGCTTCAGTCTTAGGATGAGCATTTTCTACGCCTTTGTTGGATACCACGCCACTTGAGTGGTGGATCAACTCCGTGAGTTGGCTCAATGTTACAGGCATCTTGCCTGGCTGTTGCTCTTTTAAGTAATCCTCGGCTTCGTCTGGTGGCAGTTTCAATACCGCTACCGCCCGAATCACATCAGCGAGCAGACCATCTTTACTATCAATTTGAGAGCCTTGAATCGCCAGAAAATCGTGTTTGGCTCCGCGAAGAGCTGTATCAACATCCGTCACTTCGATCATAGCCTCTTCAGCATGATGCAAGAGCGTCCATGCACTGTTGTATCCCGTACCTGTACTCCATACGAGTCCGGCAGGAAATGATTTGAGCTTTCGACAGATATCCATATGGCAAACGTAGGCCTCTTGCACGACACTCCATGTATGTCTATCGCTCTCCCTGTCGAAGCCCGCTGCCTTCATGATGGAATTGAACTCTTCGGAAGGCACATCAACATCGTTTTTCAAGCCAAGGCTTGCCTGCAGTTGATGTAAGCGGCTGTGGAGTCGAATGTAATTGCCAGGGTTGGCATTACGAGCTGTGCACAAAAAACAAAAAGGAATGGAAACCACGAGCCAGAGCGCTCCTGTAAACAGGCTACTAAAGACTAATGCATTGAAAGCCCCGGCGTTAAGAATGGCCAAAGTGACCCGATCAAGAGAGGTGTGGAACAGGTAGAGCCCCGCTGCGACTAATGAGGCAAAAACAGGCATCATGTCCCCAACTGCGAGAAGAGAGGCGCTATAGGCTTTCATCATTATCTCAAAACGGTCTCTAAGGGTAAGCTCCACTTTTGTTGTAGCACCGTTGTTCCCTGGAGAAGAGGCAACGCCGCCATTTATAGACGCGCTACTAATAGCAGTGGTGGAATGCTGCTGTACACCCTTATCTAGCTGATCCATATGTTGCTGCTCCTGGCTACTGAATTGTCACAAAATATGAACTACATCACAGCTTTAAATTGCAAAACCAGGTAAAATTTTCAAAAAGCTACTCTAGCATCTCTATAAAATATATTATATACCACTCTATTCTTTGAAGTAGTAGGTCTGGGCGAAGCGGGCTGCCCAGAGGGCATTGTTGATGAGCAAGGCTTTGTTGGCTGCGACGCTTTCTCCGGAGGTTCCTTTTGCTACGTGGGCAAGGAGGAAGGGGGTGGTGGCGGAGCCGCGAATGCCTTGCTGATGGGCGAGGCGTAGGGCTTCCTCAGTGGCGGCCTCGAGCAGGCCGGGGTCCATTGCATATTCTTCTGGTATGGGGCAGCCTACGACCAGGCCGTGGAGGTTGCATTGCCATTGTACACGGGCGATAGCTGCGATTGTGGCGACCTCATCGGCGCGATAGGATATGGGGCGTCCACTGTTGCGGACGTAGAAGGCGGGGAAATTGTCGGTTTGCCAGCCAATGACGGGTACACCCTGGGTTTCAAGGTATTCGAGGGTCAGGTTGAGGTCGAGGATAGATTTTGCTCCGGCGCAGACGACGAGAACGGGAGAGCGACTCAACTCGGTGAGGTCCGCGGAGATGTCCATGCTGGTCTCGGCGCCGCGATGGACACCGCCGATGCCGCCGGTGGCAAAGAAGCGAATGCCAACCATACTGGCACAAAGCATGGTCCCGGCGACGGTGGTTGCGCCGAGTTGTTTTGTGGCAAGGGTGATGGCAAGGTCGCGCCTGCTGACCTTGCGTACATTTTGCGCGATGCCTAAGTGGGTAATCTCGTCGAGGTTCAGGCCAATTTTGATTGTGCCGTTGTGGATGCCAATAGTGGCGGGAATGGCGCCCTCGGCGCGAATGGCTGATTCCATGGATTGCGCAACTTCGATGTTAGCGGGATATGGGAGGCCGTGAGCAATGACCGTGGATTCGAGAGCGACGACTGGACGTTGCTCCTGCAGGGCTGTCTGTACTTCGTCCGATAGGGTGAGGTAAGTTGATGGTTGCATTGTTTTTCCTTTTGTGGTTGAAGGGCTTGGCATGAGATTAGCGTGTGCGATGGGATATGTCAAGATAGACAAGAAGTACCATTGGGTGACGGAGGGCATTGAGAAAATTGATTTTGAGGTGTATGTGTTTGAGGAAGAAGATTAGTCTCCTAGCGTTGCTACCATGACTGCTTTGATGGTGTGCAACCGGTTCTCGGCCTGGTCGAAGACGATGGATGCTTTCGACTCGAACACCTCGTCGGTGACTTCCAGGGCGCTCAGGCTGTATTTCTCGTAGATTTCCTTGCCAAGTTTCGTATCGGTGTTATGGAGCGCTGGCAGGCAGTGCATGAATTTTGTGGTAGGATTCTGCGTCATAGCCATGAGCTTGTTGTTCACCTGGTATGGCAGCATCTGCTTGATGCGCTCAGCCCAGAGATCAGGAGCTTCGCCCATCGATACCCAGACATCGGTGTACAGGAAGTCACAACCCCTGACGGCAGATTCGGCATCCTCGGTCAGTGTGATGCGCGCTCCAGTCTCTGCGGCGATAGCGCGAGCATAGCTCACGCGGGTTTCAGCGGGCCATGTCTGCCTGGGGCCTGCCAGGCGGATATCCATTCCCATCTTTGCTGCTCCGATCATGAGGGAATCGGCCATGTTGTAGCCGGCATCACCCAGGAAGCAGAAAGAGACATCCTCTAGCGGTTTGTATGTGTATTCCTGCATGGTGAGCAAGTCGGCCAGCACCTGCGTCGGGTGCGCTTCATTGGTCAAGCCATTCCAGACAGGTACGCCAGAGTACTGAGCCAGTTCTTCGGCCTCTGCCTGTGTAAAGCCGCGATACTCGATGCCATCGTACATGCGACCAAGGACACGGGCGGTATCCTTCATAGTTTCTTTGTAGCCAATATGCGAACCGCTTGGACCTATGTAGGTCACATGCGCACCCTGCTGGTACGCGGCTACTTCAAAGCCGCAGCGGGTGCGCGTTGAGTCCTTCTCAAAAATGAGCGCAATCTGTTTCCCCTTCAGGTGTTGTACCTCCGTCCCTGCGTATTTAGCCACCTTCAGTTCGGCTGACAGCTGCAGCAGAAAGTTGATCTCCTGCGGAGTGAAGTCATCCAGCTTCAAGAAATGTCTATTTCTCAGGTTAAAGCTCATCCTATTTTCTCCTATTGTTGTTGTGTTACTCCGCACGCAATCTGCCGACTTCTGAATATACACCATAAGTAGCCATGTTGACCACCTTATGAAGAAGGCAGAGGAAAACATCAGAAGAGATAGGCTCCATCGTCTACCTCTGTCCTCTGCCCATACCTTCTCATAATAGAGTGTAGCCTTTAGATGTCACAGTTTAGTCACTATGCTGGCTCTTTCTTTCACAGTTCATTCACATATCATGATACACAGGAAACAGGAGATCTACAAGCGATCATCGCTTGTGGTTTCATCAAAACCTCACTTATTTGCACGTTCCTGTTTTGGCATGATATAGTACCTTTTGTGGCTCACGTTTGCAGGTGAGAGCAGGCGTTTTCTTGATGTTTGTTGCAAGATACTATTTATTAGGGGGGATAGAATGAAACTGGCAGGGAAGTTATTTACTACGGGGCTGTTGATCGGTGGAGTGCTGGGAACAATGACTGTAGTGAATAGATTAACGGAGACGATGGCGGGCGATCTTGATACCCTATTAACGGGTGAAGAGCGACGCTATCCGTGGAAGTATGGCGATATGTTCTACGAGGTAAAGGGCGCGCGGGATGCGAAGCCTTTACTGCTCATTCATGGTTTTGGGCCTGGCGCTTCTTCTTACGAGTGGCGCAAGAATATCGATATACTTTCTACGCAATTCCGGGTTTTTGTTCTAGATCTTTTAGGGTTTGGTTTGTCCGATCGCCCGGCGATTGATTATAACGCCGAGGTATTTACTGACCTGGTGGGGGATTTCATCAGGGAAGTTATTGGCAAGCCAACTGTGGTTGTCGCACATGGTATAAGCTGCGCGTTTGTGATTGCGGACGCTTACCGCCATGCAAAGTACTACGATCGACTTGTGCTGGTATCACCACCTCCAACGATGCTGCAGGAGAGCGCACCAGGGCCGACGAGTGGCGCTCTGGGGTTTATTTTGCGCCTGCCGATCGTTGGCCAATTTGTGTACAATCTGCTTACATCGCGCCAGGCGATTAGCGGGTACTATGATCGCCAGGGGTTTCACAACCCTGGTTTGATTACCGATGATCTGGTTGAATATGTTTACACCACTGCTCACCAGCCCAACAGTCGCTACGCGTTGATCTCGTTCCTGAGCGATAGTTTAAACGTGGATGCGCACGAGGCTACGGCGCGTTTGCAAATGCCTGTCATAGTAGTGGTTGGGCGCGAGGGTGAGGGCATGTTCTCTGCGTCTGAAGTGGGCGATGCATTCAAGCAGGTGAACGCACAGATTGAGGTACATATCCTGGCTAAGTGTAGTTATCATTTGCAGGATGAGCAGGCTGTGCATTTCAATAGCCTGGTGCGCGATTTCGCGGCTGCCACGGTTACACAGTAGTTGGACGCGATACATCGGGTCCCTACTATTGAGTGGATTAGCGCAAATTGCCTAGTAAGGAGCGGGCGATAACGATGCGCTGAATCTGGTTGGTGCCCTCAAATATTTGTGATACCTTTACATCGCGCATGTAGCGCTCGACGGGATAATCGCGGACGTAGCCGGCGCCGCCAAGGACCTGTACTGCGTTGGTCGTGACCTCCATAGCTGTATCGGTGGCGAAACACTTGGCCATGGAGGCATACATGCTTGCGCTCTGGCCGGTATCGAGCCGGTAGGCTGCCTCGTAGACGAGCAGGCGGGCGGCTTCGATTTTCATGGCCATGTCGGCGAGCATAAATTGAATGCCCTGGAATGCACCGATAGGATGGCCGAATTGCTGGCGCTCTCGCGCATAGTTGCAGGCAATGTCGAAGGCTGCCTGGGCGACGCCAACGGCCACTGCGCCAATATTGACACGCCCGCCGTCCAGGGAAGAGAGGGCAATTTTGAAGCCCTGGCCTTCATCGCCGAGGCGGTTGAAAGCGGGAATTTGGCAGTTTTCGAAGATGAGTTCGCGGGTCGGGGATGAGTGCAGGCCCATTTTGCGCTCTGTTTTGCCAAAGGAGAAGCCTGGCGTACCCTTCTCGACGACGAAACAGCTTATACCTGACGCGCCCTTTCCGGCGCTGGTGCGGGCCATGAGCAAATAAACATCGGCCTCGCCACCGTTGGTCACCCACGTTTTTGAGCCATTGAGGAGGTAGGAACTGCCCTGGTTCTCTGCGCGACACTGCAGGCTGGCGGCGTCTGAGCCTGAGGCGGTTTCGCTCAGGGAGAAGGCTCCCAGTAACTCGCCGGAGGCCAGCCTGGTGACCCAACGCTGTATTTGCTCCGCGTTGCCAAAACGGGCGATTGAGCCTGCGACCATGTTTTGAACCGAAAGTCCGACGGAGGTAGCCATCTCACCCCTGGCCAGTTCTTCGTAGACCAGCGCGCCAGAGAGGCGGCTGAGTGCGCTGCCGCCATACTCTTCGGGGGTGGTCATGCCCATGAGGCCGAGTTCGGCCATGAGGGTATAGACTTCTCTTGGGAAGTGGTTAAGCTCGTCCCACGTTTCAGCGTAGGGTGTGATATGACTTTCGGTGAAGCGACGGACTGTGTCGCGGATCTCTGCTTGCTCTTCGTCGAGATCGAAATTCACCAAGAATCCTTTCTGGATGCCCGCCTCCGTTCACGGGGCGGGAGGAAAGAAAGGCTGTCCGCAGACAGAACTGCCTTTCGTCTTGCATCCCCTTGCGGGGAGCCGTTTTTGTGGTACGGAACGGCTAAACCGTGCCCGTAAGGGCCTGTGTGACGCTGGGATTGCTCCCAGGCTCCTCTCGGCAATGTTAATCAGAGGTTTGGCGTCAAGAGCACTTCCTTCACCCTGTACAGATGTTTAACCCTTGACCGTAGAGCTTCAGACTGAGGAGGCATCTAAAGGTACCTATTTCTCTGGTAACGTAGCCCGTTGGCTAGCTTGATTGTATCCAAGCGAGAGACCCTGGCTGAGCCTGGACAGGTTCAGACTTGCGTCAGCCTGAGCTAGAACGCTCAACAGTACGCAAGCCCATAGCCTTTAGGCTATAGGGTTCCTGACTGTGCTGTTCCTCTCGGTTTCCTGAGTGTGACTTTACCCATGCTATATAGGTAACATATTTAGGCGGAGCGGTGCAAGGAAAAGTCAATATATGGCGAGAAAGAGGGAACGCAAGCAACCACGAGGGTCGCTCCTACTATGGTTGCCAGACTTGGACGGTGTTATCTTCGCTGGCGGAGGCGATCAGTTTGCTATCGGGGGACCAGGCCACGGCTTTGACACTTGCGGTGTGCTGGGAATACGTGATGACCTGGTTGCCTGTAATGGCGTCCCAGATCTGCACACTTGTATCATCGCTGGCGGAGGCGATGTACTTGCCATCAGGCGACCAATCAATACCTCTGACCGCGGCGCTATGGGCGACATAGGTGAGGAGGTAGTTCCCCGTATCTACATCCCAAATGCGAATTCTGCCAGTAGTATCCCCAGAGGCAATGAACTTGCTATTGGGAGACCAGGCAATGGCATGCACTTCAGCGGTAACTCCGCGATAGGTGAAGACGTAGGCGCCGCTGACGGCTTCCCAAACCTGCACTGTTTTATCGTTGCTGCCAGAGGCGATGAATCGCCCATCGGGCGACCACACAAGTGTGTTGACTGGGCCGCCCTTGCGCCAGTGCGCATGCCCTTGATAGGTGTGGACGGTGCCTCCAGTAGCGACATGCCAAACCTGTACGGTTTTATCGTGGCCGGCAGAAGCGATGAGTGTGCCGTCAGGTGACCAAGCAAGAGCTTTTACACTCCCGCCGCGTAGGATATGGGCATGACCAGTATATGTAGTGATGTTTTTGCCGGTAGCGGCGTTCCAAACCTGTACGGTTTTATCATCGCTGCCAGAGGCGATACGATAGCCACGTCCAGGAGTCGCTGTTCTCCTATCGGTAGACCACGCCACGGCATTAACTGTTTTTGAGTGTCCACGATGGGTAAAGACGGTTTTGCCGGTGGAAGCCTCCCACAACTGGACATTTGTGCTGGCGGAGGCGATGAGTTTGCCATCTGGCGACCAGGCGATAGCATTGACGGGCCAAAAATTGCGGTAGGTATAGATGCTGGCGCCCTGGCGCGAAGGAGTTGAACTGGCTTGCGGCGGGAGCGCGGAGACCTGGAGTGGCATTGAGGCAGGCCCGGGAGTGTGAATGCGTCTCGTTGCTGGTGAGGGATTTCTTTGAAGACGTGTACTGTTAACATGTGGCTTGTATTCGCCTTCCAGAGGGGCAATGCGCTGCAATGCCTGTTTGATGGCGGCTGCGCTGCCAGGTCTTTTGATCTCATCCATATCTACCATCTGCATGACCAGCATTTCAAGATCTAACAGTTCTGGTTGATCTTGAAAATTCAGCGACGCGAAGCGGAAGGGGGTATTGACGGGGTTGTTGCCTGAAAGTAAATAGTGGAGGGTGGCACCTAAACTATAAATATCAGCGCGCGGGGTTGTCTGTGCTCTACCGTATTGTTCTGGGGCAGCGTAGCCCAACGTACCAAGGGCATGGGTATCCCTGGTCTGTCCTGGTTTGAAGCGGCGAACGATGCCAAAGTCGATCAGGTAAATGTGACCGTTCTGTGTGCGCATAATGTTGGCAGGCTTGAGATCGCGGAAGATGATAGGAGGTTGACGTGTATGCAGGAAATCAAGAGCCGTGCACAGCTGGATACCAATATCGAGCACTTCTTTGATGGTGAGATAGCCATTTTCTGTTGAATTGAGGTAGTGTTCGAGCGTTTCGCCTTCGATAAATGTCATTACGAGGTACGAGCGACCACCCTGATTAAAATAATCGTGAATGCTAGGGAGGTTGGGGTGATGGAGGCCAGCCAGCATATGAGCTTCTTGTTTGAAGGCTTTGGAGGCCAGGGCGATCTCGCGCGGATTGAGGTCGCTCTGGCTCAGCTCTTTGATGGCGACCAGGCGATTACCAAGTTTCGTGTCTTCCGCTTTGTATACTGCTCCCATGCCGCCCATTCCGACCTGACCAAGAATGAGATAGCGCTGATTAAGGGGGTAATTGTTTGGCAGAGATCCAGTGGAATTGGTAACGGCTGCCCCCAGAGCTTTTGCCCTTGGCGACTGCCTGCACTGGATACATACGATTGCTTGTGGTAGATTGGCTGATCCACAGTGAACGCAGAAAAGAGGGTAAGACACTCTATATCCTCTTCTATCGACTACATCAACGTTATACATTTCAGAATACTTACCGTTCGCGCATTTCTACGGAGGTTCTGAAGAATCGCCGCAGAGTTTGGTATAGATCGTGGGTGTGAACGCTAACAAGGCCAACACCCGCTGCTGAAGGGCAGAAAGAGCAGTTATATGGCGTCGTGTCTGATGCGGTTCTACCACCATCGTCAAGGTAATCTCCTGGAAAGCTTCCAGCAAGCGCTCCGTCGTGGGATGGGTGGTCGCCCGCTTGGGATTGCCTGCATACAGCCCTGCCAGGGCAGCCCCTTCCTGGGCCAGCTGACGACGCACCACAAACTCCAGCAGCGTCAAGACACGCAAGGCAATCGACAACAAGCGCACCAAGCCGGTGGCATGATCGTCCCGCTCGACATACATGGGAGAGAGCGACAACGGATGTCCCTTCAAACGTCCGAAGTTGCGCTCCACCAGATACTCGTCGCGGTAAGCCTCGACTGCTTGGGGCACCGAGAGCCCGTCTGCCGCCTGGTTCGTGGCGTACACGCGCCAGCCCAACTGCTCGATGGCGCTGGCCAGGGCTTCCGGTTCCACGTCGCTGCTGATCGTAAACTGGCGCGAGGTTCGCACGATGGCAGGGCGGTTGCGATACGCACGCGTCGGCTGCTCGGTCAGCTGTTCGCTTACCGTCACCGCGAGCAGTCCTTCCACCCGGAAGTGCGCCACGGTGTCTGCCACTGCTTGTTCCACTGCCGCCCGGTCGGACAGCACTGGCTTGCCCTGCCGTCTCACCAAGAGGTCCGAGAGCGCCGTCTGGGCTTGGCTCAGTCGCCTCCGCAAGCCGAGTTCGGCCGACTGCGCTGCGGCCAGCGACTGCACCAGCAGTCGTCGTTCCGTCCAGGTGTACGACGTCCCCTCGCTCTGCGCCGTGATGACCTCGCTGGAGTCATAGCCCTGCGCAATGCAGTGGGGCTGCCCATCGACCCCTGTCCGTTCGACCGTACTGAGGGGCTGCGAGCTTTCCCGCAGTGCCACAAGCTGCTGCGAAAGCTGCTCGGCGGACACGTGCAGTGCCGACAGCGGACACAGGTAATAGTCACCGTGGGCCTGGATGCTCGCTCGCGTGTCCAGCGCCGCCATTTTGCAATCGCCGACATACAACAAGCCTGGCGTATTCAGGCACGCGCGCACCCGTGCGATGGCAGGCAGATACAACGGGTCATCGGCCCGTTCCCCCGAGAGCACCTCGGTGGCCAGCGGCAAGCCCAGCGGGTCCAGCGTCGCCAGCATGACCTTGAGTTGCCCCAAGTCCGGTCGATGGTCCTTGCTATGTCCCAATTGCAGCAAGCCGTCCTCACTCACGGCCCCATAACTGCTGGCGGTTGTAGAGTCCAGGCGCACGCAGTCGGCGTGCAGGTCATACGCCCGCACCAGGTGCCCTGTCAGTTCCTGCTCGAATGCCCGCCAGTGCTCATCGTCGCTCAAGTACTCCAAGACATCAGCCAGTCGGTCATCACCCAGATCGCGCACCTGCAACGAGGCGTCGCTACAGCCTCGCAACGTTTCCAGGCGACGCTCCGCCCAGGGCTGCACGCGATTCATGCGATGGTCGGCTTGCGAGAGCACATGGGTCAGCCAGATCGTGGTCACCTTCCCCAAGCTCAACCCCTCGCGGTTGCCGTTCGTCGGGAAGTGGGCATCCAGCAAGCGGGCTATGCCCATGCGCTCCATTTGGGCCAGCAACAGCGGGAGATCATCTACCCGCTCCGTCGTAATCGTCAATGGTTCATTCATCTCACCAGTGTATCAGAATCTTTGGATTGCGTCCAAATTTACGCGAACCGTGAGAGAATACGCAATAGATCGGTGAAGCTCTTGCGATAGGTCTTTTCATCTTGTGCGATATTTTGAGCATGGTAGCATGGATATTTCGTAGCTGTCAAGTGCGGTATTACTATGGTTGCCATATCTGGAGGGTATGATCGACGCTGCCGGAGGCAAGACGGGAGCGATCAGGCGACCAGGCAATGGAGGTGACATAGCCTGTATGGCCCTGGTAGACACAGATAGAGTTTCGGGTGATGGCGTCCCACACCTGTATTATTTTATCGTTGCCTCCCGAGGCTATGAAGCGGCTATCAGGCGACCAGGAAACACTATTCATGCTGCCAAGGGAGTTGCGATGGAGAAAGCCTGTCCTGTTGGTAATGGCATCCCAGATCTGCATCGATTTGTCGTTGCTGGTGGAGGCGATGCGCCTGCCATCAGGCGACCAGGCAACGCCAGTTACCTTCTGGGAATGACCGCGGTAGGTATTCACGCGGCGCTGGGGGAAGAGTAACGAGGTCAAAAAGTTGCGGTTGGTGTCTTTGGCCCATTCCCAGACCTGAACGGTGCGGTCATTGCTGGCGGAAGCGATGGACTTGCCGTCAGGTGACCATGTCAGGGCAGTGACGCGGTCAGTATGGCCGTTGAAGACGAAGAGGACGCGCCGCGTGGCGACCTCCCAGACCTGGACCGTTTTGTCCACGCCGGCGGAAGCGATGCGGGTGCCATCGGGTGACCAGGCCACGGCAAGGACTTTGTCGGTATGCCCACCGAAAGTAAAGAGGGGATGATTTGCGCCGGTCTCCCAGACCTGAACGGTGCGGTCGTCGCTGGCAGAGGCGATACGAGTGCTGTCGGGCGACCAGGAGAGGGCATTGACTCTATCTGAATGGCGACGGTAGATGTGGATATTCTGGCCGTTGCTGGGATTCCAGATGCGTGCCGTTTTATCGTAACTGGTGGAGGCAATGTGGGAGCTATTGGGCGCCCATGCTACCGCTGTGACGCGGCTGGCATGGCCGGTGCAGATGAAGAGCGTGTTTTTGCGCGGCTGCGGGATGGTGGAGCGTTTCGAGCGAGGGGCGATAGAAGATGGGTTGGCGGCAGGAACTAAAGGACTTGCGAGCGGAGTGCCTGGCGAGACTGACTGGTAGCCACGTGGGAGGGTTGGTGGCAAGGGATTGGTCTGGGCTACGGTATAGAGAGTAGCGATGTGTTGTAGTTTTTGCTTCACTTCGGTGACGCTGGCGGGTCTTTTACTGCTATCGACCTCTACCATCTGCAAGATGAGCTTTTCGAGGTCGGCCAGGAGAGGGTTTCCATGTGTTTTCAGGGGCGCGAAATGGAATGGTGAATCGGTGGGGTCGTCCCCGCTCAACATCTGGTGAAGGGTTACTCCCAGGCTATAGATGTCGGTGCGGGGAGTTGTCTGCGCTTTGCCGTATTGTTCTGGGGCGGCGTAGCCAGAAGAGCCAAGCGCGGTGGTATCCTTCGCCTGTCCTGGCTTGAAGAGGCGAGCGATGCCAAAATCGATGAGGAAGATGTGTCCGTTAGTGGTGAGCATGACATTGGCGGGTTTGAGGTCGCGAAAAATAATGGGTGGCTGGTGTGAATGGAGATATTCAAGGACTGAGGAGAGTTGTGCGCTAATATTGAGCACTTTGTCCAGCGGCAGTTTGCCGCCCATTTTGTCCAGGTTCGCCTCCAGGGTTTCACCCTCGATATAATCCATGACGAGATACCAGCGACCGTTTTCACTGAATTGCTCGTAGATACGGGGCAAATTGGGATGGGTCAGGCCAGCGAGCAGATGGGCCTCGTGTTTGAAGGCCTCGGTTGCCTGGTGAAGCTCTTGAGGGTTTAGGTTACTCTGGCTCATCTCCTTGATGGCGAGTGGTCGATTGCCAAATTGTGTATCGGCCGCTTTGTAGACGGCCCCGAAGCCTCCTTTGCCGATCTGACCGAGGATGCGATAGCGCCTTTTGAGGATGTGCTGCTGTACGAGCAGGCCTGTGAGGGTATTGCTGATTGGGCCATGGGCGGAATTGTGCAAAGAGCGCCCACAAGCGGAGCAGAACATCGCCTGTGCCCGGTTGGCCGCGCCACATCTATCGCAAAAGATGGTAGAAGATAGTGCCATGCATCTCTTTTTCTAGGTTTAGAAAAGATTTTCGTGTTGGTTTTTGTAGGTTAGTACAAAGGTACGTGATCTGTCAAGGGGGTATTTGGGGCTATGCCGGGCTTCTCTTGTGATTGTGAACGCGCTTAAATGCTCCTGTTTTTGTTCGCTGGTGTTCGCTGCGTAGTGCTGTTTATCGTAGGCTTTGCTGTCAGTTCTGCTGTCATGATTGGTGCCCTTGGGCTATATATGGAGCCTATTTGGATTTATATGGCTTGCTATTTGAGGTGTAGTGTCGTCGGCATCATTTCTTCTTTTTCTGTTTCATATCTTCTAGCAGTGTCGCAAGGTTTGCTCGAACAGTCTTCGTACTGGGATGATTGGAACCGAACGTTTTTTCCATGATCGCTAAGGCGCGTTCATAGAGGGGTGTGGCTCGCTCAGAGTCACCCTGGCTTCTGTAGAATTCTGCCAGGTTGTTGAGACTGCTGGCGGTCTGAGGATGGTGGGGGCCGAGCACCTGCTCGCGGATAGCTAAGGCGCGTTCATAGAGGGGTGTGGCTCGCTCAGAGTCACCCTGGCTTCTGTAGAATTCTGCCAGGTTGTTGAGGCTGAGGGCGGTATCCGGATGGTGGGGTCCCAGCACTTGCTCGCGGATAGCCAATGCGTGTTCATAGAGGGGTTTAGCTTGCTTATACTGAGCGTGGTCGTCCAGGTAATATCCTGTTTGGTTGAGAAGACGAGCTGCTTCCGGAAATGCAAGCGCATAGTCGTTGATGAGATCAGCACAGGAAAGGGCATGAGGAAGTAGGCGTTCACATTGCACCCATAGCTCGACATTGGTCACATCAGGAAAGGCCAGGTTGACGGCTCGTACGGTGCGTTCTGCCCACTCGCGTTGTGTCTTGAGGGTCAGCGTTGCTCGGAGCACAGCTTGTACCAGACGATGGATAAAGAGTAAGTGCTTGTTCGTGTCGCGTTGGACGAGCGAGAAACGACTGAGAACTTTCATTGGTTGGTCTAAAAGCGTTTCATCCGTTGAAAGCTTCTGGAGCTGTGGGCCAAGTTCGCTTGCCCCTGCGACAATCATCTCTTCCGGGATGGCATCAGGAGCAAGGAAGGCCAGAAAGCGCAACAAATCAGCAGCCGTCGGATTGAGCTGCTCGACCTGCTCAAAGTTCAGCGACCAGGTGGTGGCAACAGGTTTATGTTGATAATTCGGATCTTTTCCTCGTTCGTGCAAGAGTTCTGCTTGTCGGCGTTGATAGGCCTTCAAATAGGCATCTAACGTGCTCGGCGTTTCATGAATGTAGGCTCCTGCCTGATCGAGGGCCAGGGGCAGCTCATCCATTGCCTTGACAATCGCTGCGGCGGTGGCCTGCTCAGCACTGCTTGCTGCAGAGAGTGGGGCAAGAGGGGATTTGAGGACGTTGGCACGCCGTAACAGGAACAGGACTCCCTCGGTTTCATCCATCTTTGTGACAGGAAAGTTGCGGGCAGCTGCTCCCCAGCCTTGCTCACGCGTGGTCAGAAGGATATGTCCAGTGTTTCCTGTCGGGACAAACGCCGTGACGAGTTGTGAATTATCGGCGTTGTCCAGGATGAGCAGCCAGCCGCTCTGATTGGCGAGCCAGTGCTGGACGGCTGCAACGATCATCGTCTGATCTTGTTCATCTTTTGCAGGTAATGCGAGCAACCTGGCAATGGTGACAAAGCCTTCGATCAAGGTTTCACGAGCAGTGGCATTGACCCAGAAGACTTCGTGGTACGCCTCTTTGTAGCGATAGGCATACTCGACGGCAACCTGCGTTTTGCCGATGCCGCCTAAGCCGGTAATGGCGGGTGGTTGTGTGAGGGCGGCGGTTGTTGCCTGGGTGAAGTACTCGTGAAGCTGTTTGAGGACGTCTTCGCGCCCGGTGAAGAAGGGGTTGCGGCGGTAAGGGATGTTCCAGACGGGCGGTTGCTTGCGGCTCTTGCGGAAGTCGGTGATCAGCAGATGCAGTACATCCTGGGAAACCTGCTCAGCGAGTTCTCTGGCTGTCTGGAAACGGCGAACCGTGACCCCTCTGGGATCAGTCACCTGTTGAATACTGCGCAGAAAGGTCGTTAATTGCGGGTCGCGTTGCTCAATATCCACATGTTTTTCATAGACCAAACAGGGTTTGTGGAGAGACCGGGCTTTTTCGAACTCTTCAATCGTATATTGCCCATAGCCTTGCCAGAAGAGACCAATATAAATATCGCAACTGGCCACTTCTTCGAGATAGGTCTGTTGGATCGACGCAGGACGGGCCCCTGCATCCTTCTCGAACAACTAGCCGTACATCATGTGATAGTTTTTGAGGGCACGCTGGACAGCCTGCCGTTCCTCGGCTAATTCGGCCATTTTGCTGCTGATGAAGAGCGAAAGTGGCTGGGTGGTCGTCATCGGGTGTGCCTCGCATCATCCTATTCAACGTGAGTTACCGGGCTTTCTTCAATCATGTGTGCAGGGATATGGCATTCGAGTATCTGGGACGAATTATAACATATTTTGATAGTTCGATCGGTTCAAGTTCATCACTCATACCTTTGCTAGTAGTTGGCAATGCCGAAGGGGGGATACGAAGAACGTCGTTTTTTAGATGGTCTTCGTTGTTTTCCCAGTGGCTTCTAAAGGGACCTTATGTTCGTCGATGTTCGTGATTGTTCGCTAAAAGTTGTTGGCGTTCCTGTCATCGTTCCTGTCAGGCGAAGGTTCTCTATCTCTACAGCTGTTAGCTCGTTTCGCGTATTATCGCTCGCCTGGTAATCCGGTCCAAAACGTGTAGGGCAGCTCGTCAATTTGATCTGTTGAAAGGTGTCTGACTCAGCGGGAGAAACTGTTCGGCTGAGCGGTGTAACAAGCAAGATGTCCATTCCAGGCTCCGAGGGAAAACGCACGAACCGATACATGACCTGGTGCATGTCAAGATAGCGTAAAAACGGAGGATGCAGATCATTGTGCCATACGAAGAAGAGAAAACTGGGGCGATCTGCGTATAAGACCTGCTCAATATAGTGCGGCATACGGTTTTCATCCGCTAAGTATGTATGAATAGCAGCATAGCTACTCATTGAAGCCTTGCCAGCTCGCACTAGATCCCCAAGTTTCATCACATCACTCGGATCTGCAACAATGATTTGTTCTTGTGTCTTAAATATAATAGGGAATCCTATCCAGAAGCTTGCCCAGGCATATTGAATGTGCTCACTACGCATATAGGCGATGACCTGGTCATTATTGGAAGGCGCATCACGACAGTATGGTGTCTGGAAAGTCAATCCAGGATGAGCCAGGGGATACGAACTGGCTTGAGTTATTAATAGTACGGCTTGCAGCGCGAGCAAGAGATACTGTCCACACAGACACAAGGAGGTGACGATGAAAGAAACTGAACGCCTTGAGTCAGGTGACTTGAAATTACTCCTCTTCTCGAAGAAATATGCTGAAACCTTACGCAAAAGGGTATCGGCAAAGACCAGCATAGCCGCTAGAAAGATCGGCAGTACGAGCATCAATGGAGTAGCATGGCGCCCAGTGATATCACGGTCATTACAAAAGACTGGGATTGGCGAGCTAATCAAGAAGAAGAGAGCTGTGGCAGTGGCGAAGAGCAGCGGTAATAAGGTTAATCGGCGCACTTGCACCAGGTGTTGCTGTCGCCAGAACAAGGAAAGCGCCGTTAAGCCACCGGAGGCCGCAATACAAATCACTCCGACGTACAGCGGCAGGATATGGAATGCAGCGCTTGTAGCGTTCTCACCTGGCAGCGCACCGCTCACCACGCGGGGAGCCACACAATGTAAATAAAGCGCGACAAGTGCTGTACGCGTAGCTGGTGTTGACTGACCAGCCCGCCCTAGTATCATCGTGACATTGAGCCAATTGTGAGTTGCTCCATACTCCAGCGCGGGCCACGCACCGAGGCAGAATGCAGGTAGAACTGCTACTGCTGTGAGGCTGCCACGTAAAATCAACGCGATAGCCTGTCTCAGTGAGTTGGCATAATCGTGCCAGTGCAGTACATACAGAAGGCATGATCCGATAATCCAGACAGAAGCAGCACTGACTGCCGATATCAATAACGGATTTATCCAAAATCCCAGGCCAAGGATGGCTCCGATTCCTGCCCAACGCCAGGCAAGTTCTTTTAATGGTGTTGCCAGCTGCCAGCGTTGCATCAGGCTCAGCGTAGAAAGGAGCAACAAGATCATCAATACAAATGTTTCGACATATCCACCTAATGTCCGTAGTTCTAGAACAGTATCGTACAGTGGAGCAACTGCTGCAAAGAGCGTAGCACTGACACGGAAATAATAGCGTTGGTGCTGTGGTAAATGTGCATGAAGCGCCAGCACATCTGCAAACTTCCAGGTAGCCCAGACAATAACGAGCGAAAGCAGGGCTGACTCGGCACGTAACGCCCATACAGAAGGACCAAAAATAGCAAACAGACTGGCTATGAGATATGCTTCTAAGCTCCCCATAACGGCTTGACCATAGAAATAGATTGGGCGCTCACCGTGTAATATGTGCTCGGCCTGGATTCCGACCAATGCCTCATCGCCGTCCATGACTCCGCCGGCGTGAATGAACAGGATGACGCGTAGCAAAAGAGCAAGCATGAGAGCGGCAATAAGGGGGCAATATGGCCATGTGTACCAACTGATTCGTGAAATTTTAGGAGTAACAGAAGAGGTTTTAGCGCTAACCAATTTTGTGTCAAACATGAATGACATCATCCTACTATCGGAAGCATAAAAATGTTCCTCAATAGCGGCACTAGACTTTCTTTGAGAGCAGACACCAGCCCTGACTAGAACATGGTATTGTCGTTGGCCGATTGCTCAGGGATGGGTTGGAGGACATCCCAATGCTCGACGACTTTCCCGTTGTCATCGAGCCGAAAAATATCAATGCCTGCCCAATCTCTCTCACCTGGCCACTGCTGATAACAGTGCAAGACCACGTAGTTTCCTTCGGCAATCGCACGCTTAAAGTGGACGCGCTTGCCTGGATACTCCTTTGCCATCCGCGTGAAGTACGCAATGAAGGCTTCCTTGCCATCAGCAACAGTGGGATTATGCTGGATATACATCTCCCCTGTATATCGCTCGATCGCTTCGGTGGGCTGACACTGGTTGAACATCAGATCATAGAACTGCATCACCGTTTGTTTGTTACGTTCCAGTTGCTCATTCATCATAAAACTCCTTCGATGCTTGTCTTACTCCTGC